>QGNH01000525.1_pt1 | contig 57285 bp, 83 predicted proteins | sample 1735481 | NCBI WGS metagenome assembly QGNH01 (sample SAMN09239004, study PRJNA386568) | Viral metagenome, whole genome shotgun sequencing project.
TTTAATATTGATGATATTTTAAATAAGTTTGGTGAAAAGTCAAAGCCTGCTTCAGATAATAGCAGTTTTGATATTGATAGTATTTTGTCTAAATTTGGTAGCACTGAAAAAGCACCAGAAACTAAAATTATAGTTAGACCTGTCTTAGGTGAACCGGGTTATCAGGTTGCACCGGGGGATTTAGATAAAAACACAGGATCGCCTAATCCTAGACGCTTATTGCCCACAACTAATATTGGTGAAAGTGCATACGAAGCTGATAAAGCTGGAAAGGAAATGATTTCTAGTGGTGTAGAGGATGTTGGATCAGGCCATCCTTATAAAGGTGTGGGAAAAGTTGCATTAGGAGCATTACAAAGAGCAACTTCACCATTAACGGGAATTATTGAAGGAGGTGTTGTTACTCCCGTAACAGATATTACAGGTAGCCCTGATATTGGAAATAGAGCTGGCTTAATTGCTGGTTTAGCAACTCCTATTAAAAGCACTAGCTCTGCTGTTGTTAAAGCTATTCCTAAGAATAAAGCTTTGAGCACTTTAATTGAAAATATAGGCCCTGAAAATTTACCGGCTGTAGTTAAGGATATGAAAGCTAATTCTAGATTAGCTCCTGCTGATTTGTCTCCTAGAGTGTTACAAGACACTCAACACTTATTTGCTAATGATGGTCCTCAAATTAATTACTTAGCTGATACTTCAAGTGCTAGATTAGCTGGATCAAAAGACGCAGCTAAAGGAGCCTTTGATGCTTCTATGGGAGCAACTGTTAACGCTGCTCAAAAATTAGAAGATTTAAAAAATGCAGCTAGGGATATTGGCAAGAAAAACATCGAACCTGTTTTAACTGCTAAACCTAACACAGATGTAACCGATCTTATTAATAATATTGATAAGGAAATCGGTTATCCTGCAATGAAGGCAATCAAAGAAGGTAAAGCTCCTCCATTACCTTTAAATCCAACTCAAACTGAATTATTATCTGTTAGAAATAAATTAAGAAATCCAGCGTGGCCTGACCGCGATAAAATGTTTGCTTACACTGATCAAGTTCATGATGCTCAAATTGCTTTACGTGAGAAAGCACAAGGTTTAGCAACTAGTGCTACAGGATCAGAACGAAATACAGCTAAAGAATTATTAGATTTTCGTGAAAAAATGAAAGATGCTGTTGGGCCTGAATATAAAGCAGCGTTAGCTAAGTATGCAGGACAAAAGAAAGTAGAAGAAGCTTTTCATAATGGTTATGATACCATTTTAGCTAATTCTAAAAAATTAGAAAATGATCCATCTTTTTTTGAAAAATGGGTTAATAGTCCTTCGCGTAAGCCCGGTGAATTAGATGCGGCTAAAGAAGGAGCTAGGCTTAGAATTGAAGCTGAAATTAATGGGGCTAGAACAGCAGCTACTAATCCCGCAGCTAAAGCTACTGGTATTGGTCAAACTGAATTTAGCGTAAAAAGAATTGAGGCTTTACTTGGGAAAGATGAAGCAGCTAAACTTTTAAAAACTTTAGATGATGAAAGAAAAATTGCTAACACTCATGGTAAGATTGTTGAAGGTAGCCAAACTGCTATGCGTTCTGCTTCTAAAGAACAGTTTGCTATGCCTACTCCAACAGAAGTTGGTAAAGCCATGATACCTACAGCTATCTTAGAAGGTGGTAATGTTTTAGCTGGTGGCTATGCTGGAGTTGGTACAGCAGCTATGGTTGGCTCTAAAGCTATAGCCATGACTAAAGACGCCATTAGGACTAAATTAGCAAAAGAGCATAATTTTCAATACGCTAAATATGCTTTACCAACTGAAGGCCCTAATCGTGATGCTTTAATTAAGTCTCTTGAGGCTGCTATTCCTCAACCTAAATTGCCGATTCGCAGTAAGCTCAGATTGATGATAGCGCCATAATTTAAATTGTAAAACAATAGGGTCTAGACATTTCCATTTTACATAAGCTAAAATTATAAGTATTGTGGGCATCCAGATTAGTTTTTTTCTAAAGATCAAGGCAAGTAAAATGAAAGCTAGCAATTCCATTTTTAAAACTTTCTTCTTATCGTTGTGTATTATCGCTAACACTCATTTTGCCTATGGTCAAACGGCTTCAATTTTACCTCCTGCAAAAACGGTTTTTCTTGATCAAAATGGAAAACCTCTGACTTCTGGTACTGTAGATTTTTATATTCCATCTACATCTACTCGTAAGACTACTTGGCAAGATGCTGCTGAGACTATTCCTAACAGCAATCCTGTTGTATTAGATGCTGCTGGTAGAGGTTTGATTTTAGGTTCGGGAACTTATCGTCAAGTTGTTAAAGATAGACTTGGAAATTTAATTTGGGATCAAGTTACATCTTCAACGGGCAGCGGGGGAGGAACTAGCCCTACTGCTACAGGTGATGGTGACTTGGTTGGTACTATCAAGCCATGGGCAGGTATGACAGCTCCAAATCAATATATGTTTACTTACGGGCAAGAAGTTTCAAGAACTACCTATGCTGCTTTGTTTACAGCTATTACTTCTTCTCAATCAACCTTTTGTACTTCTGGTAGCCCAACATTAAGTGGATTGAGTGATACTACTAATTTTTGGATTGGAATGCCTGTTGAAATATCTTGTGTAGTTGCAGGATTTTCTACCATTATTTCTAAAACTTCTACTAGCGTTACATTAGCGGCAAACTCAAATATAACTGTTAATACTACATCTGTATTTTTTCCTTGGGGTCGTGGAAACGAAACTACAACATTCAATATTCCAGACTTTAGAGGATTTGCTATCGCTGGTAATAATAATATGGGTGGTGTAGCTAATTCTGTTTTGACTACTACCTATTTTGGCGCAACTAATCCAAACTCAAGTGGTGCTGCTGGTGGAAGTCAGAGTAATTCCACTACTTTACTTCTTGCTAATCTTCCACCTATTACATCAACCAACGCTAGCCAAGCTATCTCAGTTTTTCCCGGTGGGTTATCAACTAACAACGCGTTGATAGCAGGAAGCAGCGCTTCATTTGTTGCAGCTAGTGGTAACTATACAGGCGGTAGTCAAAAACCTGTTGAATATCCAGCTTCAGGCATCGTTAGCACAAATCAATTCAGTGCTAATAATTCGATTAGCGTTACATCAACGGGAACAACATCTACTCCTATTGTTAGTTCTATAGTTCAACCTACTAAAACTTCAAATTATATTATTAAAGTTATACCAGACGCTAATTCTGCTACTGCTAATGGTGTTACTGATATACAAGGAATGACAGGAAGCGTAGCTTGTGGCAGTGGTCTGCTTTGCACAGGAAACATAATTAGTGTTAATCTTCCAACTACTGGAATCACAGTTGGCTCTACTACTATTTCAGGAGGTACAACTAGCACACCTTTGATTAATGTAGGAGGAGTCTTTAGTAACGCAACTAGGTCTGGAAATACAACATTATATATGACTGGAAGCGGTTCTTATACAACTTCTAACTGTATTAAGAGTGACATTAACGGAAATTTGATTGACGCTGGGGCACCTTGTGGTAGTGGTTCTGGTTCTAGCGGAACGGCTAATGTGCAAGATTTCATTGCAGCTAATGGTGATTTTATTGCAGGAACCACAACTACATTAACAACTTCACTTGTTCCTATTAATTCAGCATCATCATATATTACATTTGACGGCATAGTGCAATCTCATGATACTTATTCATTAGCAGGTTCTACTTTTACATTTCTTAGTGCAATCCCTGCTAATACTAAAGTAGTTGAAATCGCATGGAATACTAATTCTGTATCTGGCAATACCAATGTTGTTTATGCTACTGATTATCTTGGAACTAAAACTTGTGATGGAATAACAGATGTTTTTACTGAATTGCAGACTTTTTTAACAGCAGTATCAACTAACGGTGTAAATAATAGAAGTGTTGTTGGAATATTTCCTCCGGGAGTTTGTTATCTTGACAGTGCTTCTACACTCACATTTACAGTAAATACTTCAAATAATACTGTTGCTTATAGACTTATTGGTAGTGGTACTACTCTTAAGCCTGCAATAACTCGCGCTACTTATGCTCTTTACATTGCGCGTGGAACCTTTAGCACTTATGAAGATGAAAGAACTAATGTTAATATCGAATACCTGACTATTGATCAGCATAATAATGCTAATGCGCTTGGAGGATTTTTAATAGAGAGGGCTAATACTAGACTATATCATAATGCGGTAAACGCTGGAGATGATAATGGTGTCGCTAATAACGCTAGTTATATAGGGGCATATTTTCGTAATCCTGTAGCTCACAATACTGACCCAAACTATGGTGTATTTTGGTCTGAACTTGGTTGGAATATTTTTAAAGGTAGAAATACCAATATGCCTACTGCAGTAGACCTTAATGGTACTGCTAACTCAATGTTCATTCATAATAATCAATTCCTTACAGTGAATACCGCTATATTTGTAGAACCAATGTGCGCAGCAAATACTTCTAATTGCGCATCTATATCCAACGGTGTTGTAATTACTCAAAATGATTTTGAGAGTTTTACTTACGGGATTAGATTTTTCAATGCAACATCGCTCGGCTTCTCACAAGCAGTAGGTTGGCAGATTTATGGTAACCGCGCTGAAACCGGAACCTTATTTTTAAATCTTAGTGGGCTTGGATTAGCTACACCCATCCCAACTGTTCTTGGCCCAAATATGATTCAGTCTAGCGTTACTACTATATATCAACAAGGCGCTACACCTACGGCACTTAATGTTGTCGGTGCGTATACTCAAACATTTGCTAATCTTGCTTCTTGCGCGGCTGCTGCTGGTGCGCAAGAAGGGGTTAGCATGGCTGTATCAGATAGTAATACAACAACTTGGGGAGCAACTATTACTGGAGGAGGGGCTAACCATGTTCTTGCATATTGCAATGGAACTAATTGGACAGTAGCAGGAAAGTGAATAAGATGAAAAGTATACTTACCTTAATTGGAACGCTGCTTTTTATGGCAGTCGCTAATGCGCAAGCACCTACTACAACTAAGCCTAATGTATTCAATACGTTAACTCCATGTTTGAGTAATGTACCTCTTGTAGGCAATGGAAGTAACGTCTCTCCTATTTGTTGGGCATCTGGAGCTATAGGATCAATAACTACAGTCAATTCTGGAACTGGTGTTAATACCGCTCTTGGAACTAATACTGGTACTGCTGGGGCATTCGTTGTTAACGGTGGCTCTCTTGGTATCCCATCTAGTGGTACTCTTACTAATGCAACAGGTCTCCCCCTCTCGACTGGCGTAACTGGTAATCTTTCAGTTAATAATCTTAATAGTGGCACATCAGCGTCATCAGCTACCTATTGGCGTGGTGATGGAACATGGTCAAGTCCTGCTGGGTCTGGATCAGTTACAAGTGTGTCAGTTACAACAGCTAATGGTATATCAGGCTCAGTTGCTAATCCAACTAGTACACCAGCTATTAGTTTAACGCTTGGAGCAATAACACCAACGACTGTAAATGGTAATACATTTACAACTGGAACATATACTCTAACAGGTAGTGCATCAAAAACATTTAATTTTACTAATTCCTTGTTACTTGCTGGAACTGATGGAACGACAATGACGTTCCCAAGTACATCAGCTACTATTGCTAGAACTGACTCATCTAATACATTCATTGGTACACAGATTGTACCAAAGATATCAGCTACTCAAAACTCAACAACTGGTGCACAATTTGATACCTCTGCTAATGCTGGATACTCTTGTGCAAATGGCGCAAACGTTACAATAACTTCCGCACTTGCCGGGTCTGACACAAATATGATCCTGATCGCTGATACGCAGGCGACCGGCAAGGCCGCTATTTTCATTGCAGCAGGCGGGAACACTCCAATCTTTATCGGTGGCTCAACCACATTTACAGTTGGATCAAGTCCGGCTGGTGGGTCTTTTGGTGTTGCGTGGGACGCTGGCAGCAATACTTATAGAGCCTACAATAACGTCGGATTAACCGCTACTTTTCGCGTAATGGTATTTAGAATTGGATAATTAAAATGTCTCCATGGCCTCATGACGATACCGCTTCAAAAATTAAATTTTTTGGTAAACCCGGTACAAATTTAGTACCAATTACTCCACCCTATCAAATGTATTATGACAGTCATCCTATTAAAACTATTACAGTAAATAAGATGATTGCTACATCTCTTTTAAAAGTTTTTACAGAAATTCTAGATCAGTGTGGGCATGATCAGAAGAAGGTTGACGCGATAGGCGCTAGCGCGTATGGCGGGTGTTATAACAATCGCTCTATTAGAGGTAGTTCTAATATTTCAAATCATGCTTTTGCAGCGGCAATTGATATGAATCCGGCTCAGTTACCCTTAGGTTCAAATAAGAAAATGCATCCTATTATGTATGCTGCATTTAAAAATCAAGGCGCATTAATGGGACAAGACTATTTGGGACGTAAAGACCCCATGCACGCAGAATTTGTATCACGATAAAAGGAACTTTTAAAAATGGCATTTTCAACTGAAACAATTGGGCGATTATATGCTAGTGGTAGAAATTATATTAATAGCGGGGTAGGCGTACTAACTGGTATTGGGCTTATGTCCGCTGCTCAAAATAAAGGTTTGATGGATGCTTTAAATGAAATGTATACTGGCGTAAGTCAAATTGTTCATGGGGCAACATCAGCTTGGACTATTTTAGCTGTTTTATTAGCTCCTATTATTACACCTATTCTTTCTCGTATGGCTAGTAATTCAGCTAAGGTTGATAATCAAGCCCCTAAAGTTTTAGAAGCTATCAAAGACCCTAATACGCCTATTTCTCCTGAAGTTAAAGCCGCTGTATTACAAGCTGCTGTAGAGGTAAAAAAGATATGAAAAAGATTTTAGCACTAGCTATTCTTATTCCCACACTAACGTTAGGCGGTTGCGCTACTCAATTTGGGCAACGAATTAGTAGCTTTGTATCAGCAGTAGAAACGGTTGGTACTGCTACAGTTTCTCCAGAGAGTATTTATATCGCTAGAAATGCTTTTGATACGGTTGAAGTGTCTGCTACTAATTATTTAACGCTAAAAAAGTGTCCAACAAACGCTCCGTTTTGTCGCGATACTGTAGCTACTGCAAAACTTATTCCTGCTATTAGATCAGGTAGAGTTGCTAGGAATAATGCTACTCAATTTTTAAAAGATCATCCAAATCAATTAGGCTCGCAAGGTTTGTATGATGCTCTAGCGTCTTCTACAGATACTATTAAGAAAATTTTAGCTCAATACAATATTGGAGGTTAATTGTGGAACAAATTATTACTTTAGCTCTAACCTTATTAGAGCAAGTTGCTCCTCAATTGGCTGGGGCAAATGCAACTCTAGTTACTAGAATTATTGAAGGTTTGGTAGCTTTAATTCCTTTGCTTCTTAAAGAATATCAAAGTGTCATCCCATTCATTCAAAATGTTATAGCTTTGTTAAGAAATAACAATCAAGTTACTCCTGATCAATTAGCACAGCTTGATGTATTAGAGCTTCAGATTGACGCTGCTTTTGATGCTGCTGCTACCGCTGCTCAAGCTGAAGATAAGTAAAGTAAGTGGATCAAGATTTCCTAAAGCTGGGAATAGCAGGCTTGATTTGCGTTGTCCTATGGATAATGCTTATCAAGTCTGAGAAAAGAGAAGAAAAAAAAGATATGCGTATCCAGATGTTAGAAAATCAATTGCGCGAAAGCTATGATGAAAGAATAGCGGCTGCTGATCAATTAGCAGATGCTTTACATGGAAATGCTACTGCAATGAACACATTAGTTAGTGAAATCAGGAACGAGCGCTATGCTAACCATAATTAAGCAAATGAAGCGTATAATTTCTGATAACGGACAGAATGATAAATCATTTTATGATGATGAATATCGCTTGAAAATTGCGCTAGCTAGAGTTGCTGAAGCTAGTCAGGAAGTGGTAGCAGCTTCTCAGAAACTTACCTATCTTCTAAGCTCAGACGGCAAGCTGGTCCACTAGCGCGGCTCGGTGGTGAGTTATTTTGAGGAGGGGGTAGCTAAACAGCCTAAAAAAATTGGAGCTGTCTAGGCTTTTGTAAATATCCAATTTCTTCTAATATCTCCTTACATTTGTTTTCGTACCATTGATAGTCAATATCATTAGGGAAACTTTCGGGCAAATCTAAACAAGGCTTTGCCCCATCAGTATCAGGCACCTTGTTATTTGACTGCACATAGTTTATAGTGCCAGTTTCCCCTTTAGCATAGTACCATCTTAAAATTCGGCCAAGGTATACCCCTGATTTGTGGGCACCGGGGGATTTAGCCTGTCTTACTGTCACAAATCTGGTAAAATCTTTGCATTCTCTGATTGTTTGCTCAATTGGTATATTGTGTACCAACAATTCACATATAGCATCAGTACAAATCAAACTTGAGGGATTGGTATCTAGTTGCGTACCTGATTGTGATCCTTTCTCAGACCACGGGCCTTTTAACTTTACATCATCGCGGCTTTTAGCATCTTCCTTGACAGCGAAGTAGCTGTTAACATCCCGGCCATAATAAGAACTATAGCGGGTTTCTTCTGTTTCAAATCCTGTAGTAGCCTGCCACCATTGCCAACAATTTTTATAAATTTCCTCTTTATCTTTAGGAACTAAAGTGACAATACCATCGGTATTGGCAGATATGACTTCTAGCTCACACAGAGTAAGAGCTTCAATAAACATAAGTAAATCTAATTGTCCTGTTACCGTCATTTGAATTGTTAAATCGGGGCCATATAGGAAAGAGTAAGTATCGCTAAACTTACCTCCTGCCCCATTTACAACAATTTTTTTACCGTTAGCTTCAGTCTTGCGTTTAGCTTCTTTAGCTCTAAGCCGAGATTGTATAATTTCTTCATAGGCAATTAGAAATGCAGGGCCGTATGCTTGTGGATACAAGCCTAATGTTGTGACAAGTCGTGGATAATACGAAGCAACATCACGATCAACAATAGAAATAGTAGAGTTAGCTTTATACGAAATACCTTTTTCCTCACTATGTAGCCCTCCAATGCCAAGTCTGTACGATCCTTTACCAATAGTGACGCTAGCTTTAAGTTCATCAGGTAAATCAATCTTTCCAAACTCATTTACTATAAATTTAGCGGTCTTGATTTTACCAAGCATATCTTTTAAATTTTGTGACTGATACTTAAGATAAGAAGGTACGGAATAACGATAAGTTGTCCCCGGTTCTACTGTTATTTTTTTAGGCTTTTCACCATTAATTTTTGCTACTTCTTTAGTTAAAACTACTTCTGCAATTTGAGCATCGGATTTACTTCTTAAATCCTCATTATATTCAGCTCCCATAGAAACACGCAATTCTAGGCGTTCTTTGCAAAAATTAAAAAGCTTCTCTGTAATATCTAATTGGTTGCAGTTAAATCCTTTAAGCTGTTCTATTTGGTCTGATGATAAATCAGAGTTAATATCAAAAGGTTGCTCTTGAATTGATTTAGTATGTATCCGCGCTCCATAGAGTTTTAAACTTCCTTTGAGGGGAAGAACCTGCATTAAATCTATATGATTAGTTTTGAATGTAAAAAAATGATACTCTTTTTTTAATTCATATTCTCTCATTCCTCTTAAGATTAAATCATTAGTAGCATCCTTTAGACGTTCAATATTTTGCTCACTATAAGCAAGCCATATCATCAGTATGTCATAATTTAAAGAATTAAAGCCTACTGTTTGGTAATTCCACATAATCCAAGACAGCAAGCGAGAATTAAATGGAATGTCTAATTGTAAAAATTTATTGGTTTGATGCAGTTTGAAAGTGATCAAAAAGTAATTATTATATGCTTCAACGTTCAAGAATAATGTTTTACCCACATTATCTAGCAATTCTTGATCAGTTAAATATTCGCGCTCTGGAAACTTACGAGCAACGTAAGGCTTTAGCTGAGCAGAACGCTCTAGGGTTATGAAGCCTTCAGGGGTTAGATGCTGCATCATTCAATCTTAGTTACTGTCTTTTGCATAAAGAAAATAAAGCCATTATAGACTGTGATAAATTGCCAGCCTGTAGCTCCATATGATTGAAGTGTAGTTAAGAATGTAGGCTGATCTGGTGGAGCAGCTACGCATATGTATTGAAATGTAGGGTTCATTGTCTTTGCCTTCCACTAATTACACCACGCATTTGATCCCCATAAAATACTAAACAATAACTACTATCGTGTACACCTTTGGCATAAAAATCAATTTTTTTAACATAAGGCTTCATAATCTTTAACTGTTTAATCGGATACACAAATCCTTTTGGCAATCCAGATACCTCAAATGAAGCTCCTACTCCATCATCAGCATGAGACTTCAATAAGTTTAAATCCGAATAAGCGTTACCGTCTACTGAAAAAGGTTCTATAGCTTCCAATGCTTTAAAGAAATTTGGGTCAATCGTCCATAGATTAGCTTCTCTGTTTAAAATCGAACTAACATTAGGCCATTCATCATTATATAACTGAGTTTTCAACCAATAATTGCCAAACCAAAAAGTAGCGCTATTATTTGAATATCCAAATCCTGTTAAGTCTCGTTTCTGCTTTACTAAAGCACTTACAAATTGTTTTGGCAATGGAACATTAGATGGCAAATCTAGCCCATGATAATATTCCAGCAACATCACTCTGTTAGTAGATATAACGCTAGGACCATTCATCAGAACGCTAGCAGTCAAAACATGCTGAGCATTCTCACTAGCTAATACTCCTACAGCCTCTACAGCTTCTTTAAATCTGTTATCTATCCCCACAATTTGAGGATCAGGAAAAGCAGACTGCATTAAAGCCGGATTAAGGCAAGGTACTACCGCTTTAAACTTTCCTGATTTGACAGATAGACTGTTTTCTAATTGAGTTAGAGTAAAATTTTCATCGCATCTTGATAAGGCTTCAACTAACAATAATGTGTGGGGATGGCAAGTTAGTGTTTCTTGAATGGGAGTGCCAGCAGCTACAATGCCGTTAAAAGCAATAGCCCAATTATCTTTAAGCCCGATATGTGTTTCGTAAGCGGTTCCGAGTTTTTCGGAAACAACGGAACAAAACTCCACGGCTTGAAGTAAGCTGGATTTGGTTTCTGATTTAACTGAGCGGGGTTGTCTAGCCATTTTAGATAGTACTAATCCACTCTATACATTCTTCATTTTCTGGCGTAATTTGATAAAAACCATCGCCAACTTTTTCTATAGTTCTAAATCCTACTCCATAATAAACACCAGCGCCATTAAGCACAATATTATGCTTTTTAGCCAATTCTGTTAAGTCATTTAAAAATTCTTTTGTCATTTTAAATCCTAAAATGGAATATCTTGATCATCCTTATGGCTATCGCAACCATAAACAATAATCTCAGTCGGTGGCTTAACCTTATACAATCCGCATAAATCTTCTGTATATTTCCAATGTTCACAATTTAAACAATTACGATAAGGGAGTGTCATAGGATTAGCAATTATTTTATTGATAGCTGCATTTATGCTTGATGTTAAATCAACATAGGTATCAGTTCTCATTACTGGTTTAGGTTGTTTAAACATCTCTGTAATATCCAGCTCTATTACTAATATTTAATTCGCCTTCTAATGATCTATTTACAGCTTCTTTAGCGCTTTCTAATGTTGTACAAGGTCCGATACGTCTTATTAAAGTTATATCGTTTACATCCATAGCGTGAGCATAAAAAGGGCCTTCATCAAAAAACCAGCAAATAGAACCTAATTCTTCATTTTTATCATTTGTTAATTCCATAAGACCTTTAAACATAGGTCTGCCTTCATCATCATTTGATATTAGTTTATCCTGCCAAATCATCTTACATCTCACATCCTAATATTTCTGGATATTTTTTGTTGGTATGCACTCTAATAAATCTCGGGCATCTAAGATTTGCTATATGAGATAAAGCTTCGTCTATTGTGCTAGGTGGCTCTAATGGACTTCTACGTCTCCACCAATCCCTAGCCATCTTACCCGGCATACCCTGATGTTGCAAGCAAACATATTCAGTATATTTCTGAGGGGTAAAATATGTGACTTTGATTGTCGGAGGCTTATCAAACTTACCGGGATGCTTTTCATAAGTAGCCGTCATTACAGAAAGTATTTCAATGATTGGAGTAGGCTCGCTAGCAGCAGCTTTGATTAGTTCGTCGGTTCCGGCTTTAGAGACTAGCTTTTGTTGAAATGTAAATGCTTCCCCACAATTACAACACAGTTTGGCAGAAATATGATTATAGGCACCGCAACTTTCACATATCTTAATTGGCATTTCGCCAGCAGCGCCTTTTTTCATTTTAGGAATTTGAGGATCGTTAATCGGGCCAAGGCGCGGAGTATTGCGCGCAAAGTCTAATACAAGGCACTCGCTTTTCCCATCAGCAGGACGTGTACCCCTTCCTAACATTTGAACCCAAAGCGGAACACTGAGCGTTGGCCTTAACATTCCAATTAGGTCTATACCCGGTTTATCAAAACCAGTTGTAAGTTTGCCATAGTTAACGATAGCTCTAAGCTCATTATTTTTAAACGCTTTAATTGCGGCATCGTTATAATCGTTTGGCCTTTTTGAGTGGACTGGCGCGCAATCAACTCCAAACGCTCCAAGCTGTTCTGCAATGTGCTCAGCGTGTTCGATACCTGACGCGAAGATAAGCCAACTTTTTCTGTTTTGACCGGCATGTACTAGCTCCTGTAATGCTTTAAATGTTATTTCTGCTTTGTCTACAGCACCTTGTAATTGAGTAGAAACAAATTCGCCTTTTTGTACTGATACGTTTGATACGTCTAATTCTGTTTTGGTTCGTAAGGGTATAAGAGGGGATAAATAGCCTTCTACAATTAGCTTATTAAAATTGTCTATTCCCGTTAAATCATGGCATATATCTGTAAAAATTCCGCCTTGATCAGTAAGCATTCCGCTACCCATTCTATAAGGAGTAGCAGTCATACCTATAATTTTTAAAGCCGGATTAATTAGCTTCATTGTAGCTAAAAAGGTTAGATACATTGAGCTATCGTCATTAGAAATTAAATGAGCTTCATCAATAAATATTATATCACGTCTACCAAATAACATTCCACCTTTTCTAATGGCGCTTTGAATACCAGCGTAAATAATAGGATGTGCGGTGTCGCGTTGTTTTAGTCCTGCACTATGCAAACCAAGAGGAGCATCTTCCCACACTTGCTTTAATATTTTAGAGTTTTGTTTGAGCAGTTCTGCAACGTGAGTGAGTAACATAAATCTTTGATCAGGCCAAAGGCGTAAGGCTTCTTTGATAAAAATTGCTGGTGCAATTGATTTACCTGTACCTGTGGGCCAGCACAATAAAGGATTACCAGTATTACCACTTTGAAAATAATTCCATAGAGCGTTTAATCCGTCAATTTGATATGGGCGTAGTTCGATATTCACTTCCAAACACCATGCTCATTTAGAACTTCTTTTTTATTAGGTGTCCAAGTATCTTCTTTCATATCCTTATGCTCTGCTACCCATTTTAGCAAATATTCTTTAACTGAATTGAACCAAGCTAACTGATTTTCTGTACTCAAATTCATAGTTTTATATTGTCCTACAGCAGCATCTTTCATATATTCTTTAATTTCACCAGTCCAATTCACCATAGGAATATAGAGCCAAGCTGGTGTTAAGCATATTGCTAATTTATCGGCTACACATAATTTAGAAAAATGCTTGTTATGTTGTTTAGCTAAAAAGCGAGAATGATATAAACTAAAATCGTGCCACTCTTGCCCAAAAATTCGCATTATGTTTGCGCCAGTATGAGGATGCAACTCGCCTTCATGACCATCCATATTAGGTTTACCAAAATAACCTATATCATGAACAAAGAACGCTACCCACAATCTAGGATCAAAAGGAAATCCGTATAGCTTCCACCAAGCGGCTGCTACAAACCAAGGATGAATTGCAAATTGGTGTGCGCCAAATAGGATACTTTTAGTACCAACTTTCATTTTAAATCCTTTATATCGGTAGCCATTGTTCGCAGCCTATTTTGATAAAATCAGATGGTATGATAGCCTGATGTAATTGGCAAGTCCAAGTAGCATCTTCAGTTGGTGTACTGTTGCGGCATGATCTACAATTTTTCTCAGGCTGTTCCCCATTATGACATATATCAGATTGATGACACCATTTACACGCTTGAAACGCAGCATTTTCACTAATCCTAGGAGGAGGCTCTTTAGCAAATATTATTTCATTTGCTTTCTTTTCTAGCTGCGCTCCATAGTTCCAATCAAGTTCTACAATCTTAATTGTAATGTCGCTGTCATTTTTATTCTCAATTAGGTATAGACCATATTTTAAACCAAATTTATATCCACCTTGGCACATTTGCGCCCAATGAACAGGCTTAGCTTTAGCTAATGGCTCAGTAGCTACTTTGTTATAATAAGCTCCTGTCCCATTAGTTTTAAATTCAAGCGATAATACCAAATCTTCTGACAATTGATAGCGTTCTGGAGCCTTACACATTCCATCCAATGATAAGCCATAATGCCCCAAAGCTCCTTCAGCTTTAAATTGCTTACCATTTTCAGCAATCTCCTTAACTTCAAATCCTATACCTTTTAAATAGTTTACAAATCTAGGCTCAGCAGAGTGTCCTACATTAAATAGGCGCATTCTTTGACCATCATGATGATTTAATTTTACCCAATGAAAAGTATAGTATAATTTTCTCCAACAATCGTCACCTAATTCTGATCCTCCTAAATGGTTTCTGTGACCTTGCTCATAGTAGGTTTCACAGAATTTATTAATATCATCGGAGATTAGCTCCTCTAGAGCTTCACGGTCGGATTGTAGGGAAAGGTTAAGCATTTTTAAATTCTACTTCAGCTTCTACAACTTTTAAAAATTCTGCAATTTCTTTTCTATCATTAGGAGCACTATTAGGAGGCATTGGACCATCTTGGATTCCTTCACAATCTACATGATTTTCCCACACTCCTAGCAACCAACAGCTTAACGCATTACTGGCAGCAGCTTTATTATTAAAAAATCTAGGTTTGCTATCAAACTTAGCTCTAGTTCTAGCCATAGCTTTCCCATTGGACAGATATAATCCAGTTTGAATATTTTTAATAGCGTAGATTTTCATTTGGGGGAATACCTATCAAAAAGAGATTGCCAATAGTTGCGGTCCTCTATTGACAATCCCAAGTTTGTTTAATTGTTACTACGGCTTTTTATTAAAGGTAAAATTTTACCTGCTGCCCCAAGGAGGGGCCGTTGCTGGCGCTGCTCCACCGGGTTGCCATGCCCCGCCAGCTTGATTAGCGGGTTGCTGAGCGGGTTGAGCGGCTTGAGGCTGGGCATTACCCCAAGAGCCGTTAGCTTGCTGTGTCTGCGGCGTAGGGCTATTGGCAGCGGGGTTAGGTTGAGCCTGTTGAGCTTGGGCAGGCTTGCTAGGATCATTGCCAGCCACGTCATACACTCGCTTAAGCTCAGTGTACCCCTTCCTGTCAGGAAATGCAGGATCAGGCTCCTCGCCTTTCTGATAGCCAACGTCCATTAACCCTTTACCACCACGCAACGCGGCACATTCGTTTTGACCGTCAATGGTATAAATACCAGTTGCGCGGCAAAGTGCAGAAAGTTGGCCGTAAGCAATTTCTACAGCTTTAGGTGAAGCATTATTAATATTATAACGCTGCACCATTGTACCCAATGGGGAAGTTAGGTCTACTACCAACATTCCGCCAGTCTTGTCTTTAGTTTCTATAATGGCAGTATTAGTGATAGTGAAGGGAATTTTGTTAGCAGGAGGATGCCCAGACAAACCTTGATTAGGTTCATGCTGCTGCGCGTTGAAGGACCAATTTACATTCATAGTTGATTACCTTACATCAATGAGTTGATTTTAGCGATAGAATTGGAAATGCGATTTTCCAGAAGTAGAATAGCATCTTCTAGTTGACCGCACAAGGTTAGAATTGGAGAGGGGGTGTAAGAAGCTTTTAAATTACCTTCGTCTTCTATAACTTGCCAACCTTTTACCTCTCTTAAGAAATCGTCCATTGGTTTAGTTCGCTTATACTTTCCTCTCTTAGTACCCGGCTTAACACCGCGTTTTTTACCTTTAGCATATCTAGCCTTAGCTGATTTGCTAAGTGCAAGTCTATGAGCTTTAGTAAATTTAGCCATTATATAAATCCTTTCTCTAAAGCAAGCCATTCAGGCATTGCAAACATACCATCATCTTCATTGTATTCCACTTGAGACTTAGGCAACCATATTAGTAGCTCACTAGGCGTTGTATCACCCTTTTTAGTTTCTGATCTACCATCATATACCAGATAAGCCTTATCTGTTTCGTGACGTAATTCAGCAGCTATGTCTATGAGTTTTGTCATTTTAATAATTCATCAACGGTGGAGCAGTCATAGCCTTAGACACCAATTCACCGAAATGAGGTTTCTCAAACTCATTCAAGTTACCCGTTCTATTACGAGCTAGCACATTCATATTGCCCACACATTGAAAAGCTAGCTGCTCGCCAATCATGCCGGATACATTAGTTTTAGCAAGCCTAATTATAAAATCGTAAAGGTGCGGAACAGCAACAGGAAGTACCTTACCTAAAAAATATGGACGGCGTAAGGATTGAAAATCTACGTCTGCAATTTCCTCTTTGCAAATGACATAAGTATGTTTGTAGCGAGTATAAAAAAGTGTTCTAAGATGCTCCATAGTATTATCTGCCATTTCGCCATAAGCAGCTAACCCATGTTTCTTATTACCAGAACTAGATTTACCACTAAGAGCAGCATTTAAATAAATGTCTGCAATTTGACTGGCGCTATCAATTCCAAGAGTATCAAAGTTTTTAGTTTCAGTAGAATTGAAGAACCACTTAAAGAACTCGTCCACACGCTGTGGTGTATAAGCTTCATATGTGGGGATAGTAGAACCTCGCATACTAAGTAATCCGGGTTCTGTGGCTAATAAAAGGGGACGGGGAGCGGTTTGAAGTATTGGGGTTTTTCCAACTCCCGCTGGTCCATACAGCAAGCACTTAACTCCGAAGTTTTGAGCAAACTCAGATGCAGCCTTTAAATCAGATAGTTGCATTTGAGCTTTCCAATCTTTTATGTTTTAGTGTTTCTGATGCTGCTTTTAGGTCGCGTATGTTCATTAGTGAGTAGGAATAGTTAGAGTGCAACAGGAGCTAATAGAATATTGTTGACGCATATCAACACACTTAGCATTAGTGATCTTATCCTTTTCAAGTATTGCTTTGCGACCAAGACAAGCTTCTTCCGTGTCATGGGAGCTAGTCATAAGCATACCTGAAGTAATGGCTATAAGTATCCAATTCATTATTTCTTTCCTTTAATTTTTGGTTCAATAATATCAAGCGTTGGCGCTGCTTCTTTTATTGTAAGCATCTCGTTTATAATATTTAAAGCATCAGCAGCAAACTTGCTACCCTTATCCTTTTCTTCAACCAACTCGCGATATTCTGTCAATTTGAATGAGGGTGACCACGAAACCAGCCTATCGGCAATGAAAGCTCCATTGTTACCAAGATTAGAAATCTTTTCAAGGCAGTTTTCTACTGTATCATTATCAGCCAAGCTGTAATTGTATTTGATAACACTTTTTAAAGTATATCCTGCGCCAAGTTCCTTTTTATTTGTACCTTCTTCTGGCTTAGGAAATTCCCTCTTTACGATGTACTTACGTAAATCCATCTCCTCAGTCTTAGCAATTTCAATAGCATTTTTCTTCTTTTGCCATTCAAGCAAAAGCTGATCTTCATTCATGCTATCGTAGGGGTTAGAGCTAGGCCAAGGGTTAGTTTGAGTCAACGGAACATCAATATTCGGACTAGGCCAATTAGTCATTACTTACTCCCCCATCCCTGCGGCTGTGGTAGCAACGGCTGCTTAATCATCTTGCTAGCCAAGCTATCAGCACCATCATGCAAAGTCTGTTCAATTTCTTTAACTGTTTCAGTAGCCAAATTACCTTCCACATGATTAAAGACACCAGCCCTATCGAAAAGCTGAGCTATTTTAATATCTATCATGTCAAGAAATTGATCGTCAGATTGCTCATATTGCTCAATAGGTAATACCTTAGCATGAGCAGAAAGATAAGCTCTGCGCATTACTGTACGGGCTTCAGTGTACAAGGCTCTATCATCAGCAGACAAGCCTTTTAAAATATCTCTAATATCGGGCATTAGATTTACCTTTCATAAAACATTCAAAACAAGCTGCTTTATTAAATAAAGCTTTATCCATTGTGTCTAGTATAAATTCTTTTTTACAATGCGGGCAAATAGACTTATCCTTAAATCCATGCTGCTTTGTAATATGATTGTAAGTTAGCTCCATTCTCTCATTTCCTAATTTGTGATCGTAGGTCTGAGCATAGCAGGAAGGAAAGGTCACGTCAATAGCGTAATACGTCTTGACTTAGGATTTTTTTTGGCTAAGCCTTGAGCCATGACAAATCCAGAAAAGCCGCCCTTTAGGCGTTTAAACGTCACACTCTCTAACGGGAGCATTGACGATATTGAGGAACTGCGCAAATTGCTGGAGGCTCGCCTTATGCAACGTCTCTCTATAGCGCAAGTTATGAAGCGCCTTACTAAGGATGCTTTAATAATTGAACGCGCCTTATCATCCTCATAATCCCCACATACCTCTAGGCATCACAATGAATGTGGGTAATAATTTTGCCAACATACCATTAGAGCTACGCGTACTCAAACAATGGGTAGTGTGGCGCGAAGGTAAAGTGCCATATCAAATTAATGGGCAAATGGCAGATGTTACCAATCCTGCTACTTGGACTACCTTTGATCAAGCTATATTAGCTTTAACCAATTCTTTAAATAAAGGTATTGGATTTGTCTTTACCGGCGATGATCCATATAGCTTTATTGACTTGGATAATGCTGAAGGTGACGCTGCAGTATTAGACCGTCAAATAAAAATATCAAGAGAATTTGATAGCTATTCTGAGGTATCACCTTCAGGTCAAGGTTTGCACATTATTGTTAAAGGTAAAGTTGCCTCTGGTAGACGTAGGAGTAAGGTAGAGATTTATAGTTCCTCACGTTATGCAACCATGACTGGTAACGTTCACAACAATAAACCTATTGGTGATTATCAGTCTATCTTAACTTTACTTTGGGAGCAAATGGGAGACGGTATCAAAGCTCCTAGCTTCAATGTGGATAAACCTGAACTTGAAACAGACGATGTAATAATCAATCGCGCCTTAAATGCTGTCAATGGCGAAAAGTTTAGTAAGCTATTAGATGGTGATAGAAGCGGCTATCCTACGCCCTCTGAGGCAGATTTTGCTTTTATTGATATTATTAGCTTCTATACACAAAATCACGCGCAAATAACTAGAATATTTAAAAATTCTAAACTTATGCGACCAAAGGTAAATACCAACAAATCATATCTTCCAACCATGATTGAAAAATCATTTGACAGGCAAATCCAACCTGTTGATTTTGGCATATTAAAGGATCAGTTGGAATTAAAGTTATCAGATATTAGGACTGTAGCTCAACGGTCAGAGCCTGCTGCTCATAACAGTAAAGATACTGGTTCAAATCCAGTCAGTCCTACCAACATTCCTCTGCCGTCAGGTCTATTAGGAGAAATCGCCCAATTTCTTTATCAAGCTGCTCCTAGACCAGTACAAGAAATAGCTCTAGCTGGCGCAATTGGCTTGATGGCTGGTATATGTGGCAGAGCTTACAACATTAGCGGTACTGGTTTAAATCAATATGTCTTGGTATTAGCTAAAACTGGACGTGGTAAAGAAGCAGCAGCTTCCGGCATAGATAAGCTCATGAATGCTGTTAGAATGCAAGTTCCTACTTCATCACGCTTTCGCGGCCCCGGTATTATTAATTCAGGGCAAGCTCTGACTAAATATATAAACACTACTTCTAATTGTTTTGTGTCGGTTCTTGGTGAATTTGGTATTACCATTGAGCGCATTAGCAATCCTTACGCTAACTCTGCTGACAAGATGTTGTACTCAAATTTGTTAGACCTTTACAATAAATCTGGTTTTGGCCAGACTTTTCAGCCTGCTATTTATTCTAAAAAAGAAGATAGTGTGGGCATTACAGAAAGTCCTGCTATTACCATTCTTGGAGAAAGCACTCATAAGCTTTTTTATGGTTCTCTTAATGAAGATATGATTGCCGCTGGCCTATTACCTCGCTTTTTAATCATTGAATATAACGGATATAGAGTTGATCTTAACGAAGATCACTACAAGGTTCAACCTAGCTTTGTCCTTCAAGAAAGATTTGCATCATTAATCGCGCAATGTGAAACCATTATGTCTAGTAAGCGTGTAATTGACGTTCAAGCTAACGAGTCTGCTGTTAAGCTATTACGTTCTTTTGAAAAGTCATCTACTGCTAAAATTAACGCTTCTAGCGATAATGATGTTGTTTCTGAGTTGTGGAACCGCGCTCATATGAAAGTTATGAGGTTGAGTGCTCTTATAAGCGTTGGCGTTAACATGATCGAGCCTATGATTACAGAAGAATATGTTGAATGGTCTATTAATCTAATCCAAAATGATATTAAGATGCTATCATCTAAATTTGAAACAGGCGAAATCGGTAAGCACGCTGGCGAACATAAGCAACAAAAAGAATTAATCCGAATGATTAGAGATTTTTACAACAGGGATTGGGATTACATTTCTAAGTATACAAAAGAAAAAGCTATGTTTGATAAGCATATTATTCCTCATGGTTATTTTAGTAAGAGGCTTTCCCCACACCCTGCTTTTAATGATCCTCGTGTTAAAGCTAGTATTGCTTTACAGCAAGCTATTAAAGTTCTTTGTGATACGGATAAGATTAGAGAATTAGGCCATCTGGATTTGAAGTCTTTTAATACTCGCCAAAAATGTTATGTGTTGAATGATATGGATTTGTTAACGGATCAATAATTCAAAAAACTAACAAAACTAAGTGGTATTTTGGTAGGCTTGACTAACTTTACTAACGTGAACAAAACGAGATTTTAGTGTTGTAAGTCTTTGAATTTACTACATAAATGGTAAAAAACTAAGAAACTAAAACTAACTAGGGGCATCCTAGCATCTCTACCCTCTGTGACCAACATCACATAGCTGTTTCTTACTCTCTCTTAGTTTAGTTAGTTATTTAGTAAGTAAGTAAAATCAAGAAGTTAAGACTTAGAGAAAAAGCTAGTCGAGTTAGGAGCTAAAATTATGCAAGATTTGTTCTTAAACTTTAAAAATGATCATGCTATAAGCATTGAAAGCAGGTCCGACAGAGCTGTTAATGTGGGGATAGGGGACGGAAAAACTTGGGCTGAAATAATTGTTACTGATGATGATTTAGACTTGATTGCGCGTTGGCTTGTGAATTATTTGCATGAAGCTGGAGAGAAAAGGAAGGGATAAAATTGTGGGCAAAATAAAAAGCCTAGACATAGAAAAGTTTGTATCAAGCGAGCAAAGCGTCTACGCTACTCAAATCTGGAATGCTGGTATTGAAGCTTGCATAATTAAAATACAAGAGTATAAAGTAGGACCATATTATTTCTTGAAGACTGAGTTGAAGAGGTTGAAGAAATGAGTAACTTTTTAAAAATTAAAGTTGAGTTTGAAATTGATGGTAAGAAACGAGTGAACAAGATTGCTTTACATAAAATGGATGATAACTTAATTATTAGTATTGAAAATGGTAAAAGCTCAAATGGCTTTGAGAAATGGGCTAAGATTAGGCTCAATCAAGAGCAGCAGAAACAAGTGGTAGAATTTGTGCAGCGCAATATAAAATAATTTAAAATAACTGTTGACTTAATCTAGATACCTTATAGAAGTAGGTACAGCAAAAGGGAGATAGGTAGATGTTTACATACTTCAAAGCTAGCCGTACTGCTGGTTACTCTGGTTTTGTGTACTATATTCCTGTTGGCTTGAATTATACCCATATGAGCTATTGGATGATCCCCGGTACTTTCTTTGATGATTGGGATAATCAGTAGTTGACTTAATATTTAAAACCGTCCATAATGGACAAATCAGAGAATGGAGAATGAAAATGAAAATAGTTAGTATGGGTTCGAAGAAGAAGGCTTATCGGAGCATCAAGCTTGCTGCTGAAGCTGCAGGGGTAGATTACTATACTTTTTATATGAGGTTGTATAATGGAGCTACTGTTAGAGAAGCTTTCAATAAACCAGTTAGAAAGTATGTCAAGAAAATTGCTGCTTAATTCTGGTGTATATGGTATCTTAAATTTATTTAATGATAAAATATACATTGGTAGTGCCAAGGATATTATTGGTAGATTTTCTTGGCACTACAGAGCTTTAGAAAAGGGAAATCACCATAGTATTTTATTGCAACGTGCTTGGAATAAGTATGGTGAAAATAACTTTATTTTCTTTGTAATTGTACGCACCAATAGTTGGTTATTGGCCAAAGAACAACTTTGGATGGATAGACTAACTAGTTATAATGTAGATTGTGGCTATAATATTTATTCTGTTGCTGGAAGTCCAGCTAATACAAAAGCGTCAGAAGAAACTAAACGTAAAATAGCTTTAGCTAGTACAGGCCGAGTAATGTCTCCTGAAGCTTTAGCTAATATGTCTAAGGCTCAATTGAATAGGTCGCCAGAATGGCGCGCTAATCACTCTGCTGCTATGAAGAAACGAGTATTTAGTGAAACTCATAGAGCTAGATTGACAGAAGCTAATTTTAAGCGTAAACCAGTTACAGAAGAAACTAGACTAAAAATGAGCGAAGGACAAAAGCGCAGAATAGAAAGACAAGGTTATGTTGTTAAACCTAAATAGTACTACTGGTTCAGGCTGCTAAGCAGCCTGTTGCTAAGGCATTGAAACAGCCTGTTAGGGTTTACAATCGTAAGGAAAGCGTATAAAGATTAGTTTTACTACCTCTATGTTTAAAGGTCATTGTGCCATTGAACCTACGCTAGAGCCTAAATGCAAAGGCTGACAATAAAAGCGCAAGGTCCATAGAGGTTGCTGGGATGGATTGAGGGAGGAGGCTCCTACCATCCCAGCACTTTAAAATAGGAGAATGCTATGATTATTCACTTTGAGCAAATGGATGTAGAAGTTTCACAAAATCCTATCGGCGAATGGCAAGCTTGGGAAGATGGAACTTATGACTGTGATTGTGATCAGGATGGTTTCTTTACTACATGCATCATTGGTGAAGGCTCAACCATGATGGAAGCTATTGTAGATTTAAGGGAAAAGATTAATGACCAGCAATGAAAAGCTAATGCTTCAACTTGCTGGCAAGCTTCGCAAGCGAGTGCTGGAACTTAATAACGATGGGGCTAGGCTTAATGGTATTGGTAAGCAGGGTAGCGCTTCTACTATGTGGAAAGCTGCTGAGATGTTGAGGCTAGTTATTAAGGATTTGGAAGTTTAATTATTAATGTGGAGAAGGGTGAATGAGCGTTTCCTTTATTTGGGAATTAAAGACTGATAAGCGAAATTCATTTAGAAATGGAACGTCTAGTGATATTAAAGCATTGGATGAAATGTTTCCGCAACGTGAGATAACATCTAATGATGTTAAATTACTTCGTGGTATGCACGCTTCAACTAATTATAAAGAAAGTCTTTGGAAAGACATAGCTGATAAGCTCGATGCAATCCAAGGTGAAGATTATAATAAAGTTGTGATACTAAAAATAGATACAGAATTTTAAAATGCCCATCCTCTCCTTAACCGCCAAAGAAATTAATTTACTTGTGCAAGCAATCCGTATAGCTATGGAGAATGGTGAGTTACAGGAGCATGGTAAAGCATTTGAGATTGAAACTTTAAGGAATAAATTGCAGAATGTGAAAGGGGTTTGAGATATGGCATGGGGTAAGGAATGGCCTGTTGCTTTAAATGTTAAACCAGAATGGGTTAAAGACGCTGCTAATTATTCTATTGTACAAGCAAGAGAGTTAACCAACTTGAAACCTACTCATGATTCTTATACTAATCCAAACGCGATGATTTACTATGAATGCGCTTGTGGAGCTATCCTAGACCCTAAGACAAAAAGCTTTGCAGCTTTAAATAATGCTGCTAGTATGGCGGGATGGAAAGTTAGATTTGGTGACGTTGGATATACTCCATATTGTGTTGAGTGTGGGGAAGGTGTGGAATGATCTGGATAGCTCTAATTATCTTCTCACTTGGCTGCTTTATTGCTACTCAAAGCATTAATGGTAAGCTAAGTTCAATCTTAATTGGTATTGGACTTACTCTGTTTATTGTGTGGATATTTAAATGAAAAATGTTAAGCATATCTTAATGGACTTCTATCTTTATTTGCTGACTACTCAACATGAGCCTGATTTTGATTTGCATCAGTTGATGGATAATGTTAGAGATGCTTTAGCATTTAAGCTTGATACTAATCCTCAGAATGTTCAAAATATATTTGAGAGGATGGCCGATGAAGATAAGCAATTTTAAATTTTATACTGTCAGCTTTGGACCTATTATTTTAGTGTTGATTTGGGCATGGTATACATCATGAAAATAAATAAACGTGATAAATATTTGTTGCTTGGGTTTGTGCTAAGCTGCTCTGCTATCTTATGGTTTAGTTGGAGTTTGAGTTAGGTGTATCAATCCTCCTGTAATGGTTAGCATTAGAATCATAAGCGAAAGCAAAAAAGTTATCCTGCTGGTGGTAATAGTCCATAACTTGTTATGATACATCTATGTCATGCGGGGCAGGTATAAGGATAATAACTAATGCAATTTAAGGGACACAAATGACTGAGCTTGATGAAGTCCTAAAACACGCTCAATTAGCTCATTTTGATAATGAGCTAACCAGTTTCGTTATTTTAATGGTAACTAAAAATGATAAAGAGCCTGAGCTTCACATGGCTGTTAGTACAGATGATGCTTATTCTATGAACGCTGTTGTTGATATGCTGAAGGTTGAAATGTTGAAGATTATGACTGGTAGAGTAGAGGAAAGGAAACCGAGGGGATGACAGCTATTGCATGGGCGATTGCCACAATAGGTTTAATCTTTTATGATGCAATTTATAGAGAAGAGTTAGCAGCTAGAGATTTAGGCCATCCGTTAGGATCAATTATTATAGGAGCTATTGTTATACTATTTATTTGCACCATTAGGGAATTATTGCGATGACTTGGGGCAATCCACCAAAGCTAGAACCAACTAAAGCTAAAGCTGGTAAGGTTGTGACGCCAGAGCAGTTAGCAGCTAGTGGATCAGAAGATGGTCAGCAAGCTGCTTTGTTTTGTTGGGCTGCTGCTAATGTGGGTAGATGGCCTGAATTGAAATGGCTTCACGCTATCCCGAATGGTGGTCAGCGTCACATAGCTGAAGCTACTAAGATGGTAGCAACTGGTTTAAAGAAAGGAATACTAGATATATTTCTACCATTGCCGATACAAACACAATGGGCTAAGCAATATGCTGGCCTATATTTGGAAATGAAAGTTGAAAAACGACGTAATCAAAAGAATGGTGGTTGCTCTGATGAACAAGTAGAATTTATTGAGTATGCAGAACGTATTGGTTACTACTGCAAAGTTTGCTACTCATGGGAAGAAGCTAGGGATACATTGATAGCTTATTTGGAGTATAGAATATGAAAACTAAAGCTGAAATTGAAGCTTATAAAGCAGGGTTTCTTAATGGTGTAGACATTAAAGAAAATTACAAATATAATTTGTTTGGTTTGCCATTAGAAACTGTGTTAGATATTATAGGTAAGCATATTATAGAAGAAGATAAACCAGTATTTGAATTGCGTTATCCTAGTGGAGTTTTTACTTATAAAATATGGGCTGATGGTCGCATAGAAGGTTTCAATGATAAAATGATAGTCATTAACCGCATTCCTCAATTACTAAAACAAAACAATCAATAGGATCAAATTCAAAAGCTAGGCTTAAACACCTAGCTTTTTGTTGTTGACTTAAATAATTAAAGCGTGTAGAAGTACATTTATGGAAAACTCCCGCAAAAAACTCCTAGACCGCATTCGGGCCATGCTCAACACTGAGGGCAGGACTGAAGCTGAAATGATGGCTTTTCTTGCTAAGGCAAGAGAATTGATGGCGACGTATGAGATTAGCGAAAGCGATCTTAATCAAGCTGAGAAGGCTACTATATTCAAAACTGCTGTTTCTGATCCGTATGAGATTAAGAAAAATCTTTGTGTGAATGTGGGCAAATTTACCAGTTGCAAGGCTTTTCGCGATAGAGAAGAAGTGATTAACTTCGCTGGTAAAGAAAGCGATATTATCTTTGCGACATGGCTGCTGGATACGCTTCAACGCTTTATCATGCGTGCATTACGCCAGTATCAAAAGGATTTGATTGTTAACAAAGGTGGACGACATAGCAATAATCTTACGTCTGCTAGCTTTGTAGCTGGCTGCGCTTATAGGATCAATGAGAAGCTTAAAGAGCTTGCTCCTATCAATTGGGTTAAGACGCAAGAGCTTATTGTTAGTGAATTGGGAATGAATTTGACTAAATATAGAGGACCGAAGAAACAGCTTAGTGAGAAAGATGTAGCAGCAGGGTTTGAAGCTGGTAAACATGCTAGGTTTGATAGGCCTGTTGAGGTTGGGGGAGCGAGGTATTTGAAATGAGTACAGAGCGTATACATTTCAAACTGCTACAAACCCCCTGCTGCTTCACTTTATTATGCTGGGTTAATCCTAGATTACCTAATTATTGTCCTGAGTGTGGTAAATTTATATTTCCTGAGATTAAAGGTTGTATAAATAGTCAAGATAACGATGCTACACTAAAATATAATCTTAAATAATTAAAAATAGCTATTGACTGTACAAATCAGCCGTATATAAGGGTGATTGTCGGCAACAGGAGAATGAGAAAATGGCAAATATTAAAGAACTTTCGGTAGGTCGGACTGATTTGTACCGAGTTGATCCCAAGATTATTCAGACTAAGCCTGATTGGAATAGTCGGGATGCTTCTGATCCTGCTAATGCTGAGCATATTGCGGGGCTGAAGGCATCTATTCGGGAAATTGGTGTCAAGAAACCTTTGGTAGGCTATGTTGAAAATGATGTTGTGTACATCAGTGATGGACATTGCCGACTTGCTGCGGTGATGCAGCTTATCAGCGAAGGTGTTGAATTTAAGTCAGTTCCTTTTATCACTGAAGATAAGGCTTCTAATGAAGCTGACCGTATCTTTAGCCAGATTGTTCATAATCAGGGCAAGCCGCTAACTGGCATTGAACAAGCGAAGGTTTTCAAGCGGTTGCTTGATCTTGGTTGGCTTCAGAAGGACATTGCGGCTAAGTCCGGTATGTCTGGTGGTCGTGTTAGTCAGTTGCTTGAATTGCTCACTTTGCCTGTTATCCTTCAGAAGTTCATTACTGAAGGTAAGGCTTCTGCTAGTATGGTTCTTAACACGTTTAAGAAGCATAATGGTGACGTTGCCTTGACCGTTGCAGAGCTTACAGGAGCGGTTGCGGTGGCCGCTGAAGCGGGTCGCAAGCGAGCCATGCCCAAGGACACGGAAGGCGGGGAAGGCAAGTCCACGACGCCTAGGAGCAATCTCAAGAGCCATCTGAAGGAACTGGTGGCAAAGGCTTACGCTGAAGAACGCATTGACGATACCGAAGCTATGGTTACTATGAGCCTTAATGAAGGTGATTGGGCTGAGTTGATGGAAATGATTGATTATTGATAGTACAGCGTAGCAGGGGCAGACAAAGCCCCTGCTTTTAAATTTTAATGGAGGGTGAAATGGCTAAACGCCAGTGGGCTGATCAATATGGTAGTCAATGGTATAAACATTATGACGGTAAACCTCCTCTTGACGATGATAATGATTATTATTGGAATGGATTTACTTGGGTTAAGCTGGAATTTCACCCTGATTATATGGGACAGGAAATGGACTAATGCTCAAACTTGATCACGTCGAAGCAGCCAAAGCCGAAGCAATTCGTCTAGGCGCTACCTTTGAACTTAAGAAAGGTAGTAAGCATTTGATAGGAATTATCTGGTACAATGGAAAGTGTCGGAAAACTTCACTGTCAGTTTCACCTAGCAGACTAGCTTGCTATCAAACGATTAAGTATGTTAGGAAGGCTATGCAGGAGATGAAGGGATGATCTTTCAAGCCTCAACTCCTGAAGCCTTGCGCTCCGAATTTGTTAAATGGTTAAAGGACTGCGCTAGTTATCATCGCATTCAAGCTAATAAAGCGATGCTAGTTTCCATTCGAGTTGAAGAAACTGTGATGGCTAAGACGTATGAAGATATTGGTAACTTTTTAGAAAGGGCGGAAATCAATGTTGATTGAAGCAGTAAAAGGTATTGCTATTTTTGCAAGCTTAACAATAGTGTGGGTATGCATAAATGTTGTATTTGGTGGATAATGCGCGGCATTTCACGTCACAATGAAATAATGAAATATATTAAAGATTTTAATCTCTATAACTCACGTATGCCCACACGAAAAGAAATTATGTTTGATTGCAAGATTGCCAGAGGGCCTGTACAACGTTTGATAAATAGGCTTGAGGAAAAAGGTAGGCTCAAGCGATTGCCAAAAGGTATTTTGGAATTTAGGATTGTAAAATGAAATACTTTGTGTGGGTAAAATCTTTCAATGATAAGCCTGAGCCTCAGATTTGGAGTGAGGATATTCAAGATACTTATGGAAAACCAGCATCATTTATTTTTAAGCGTAAGCTGGAACCTTATGAGCAAAATCTTGATTTAGATACGTTGGTGAAATTTTATCCATATGAGGCAAAGCCGTGACAGCACATCAGCTTGCATTCTATATGGACGGTCATTTTAAGGTTGACTTTTGTAAAGTATGCGGTGCTGAAGGTTTGCTGTTGCGCGAGGATTGCCCTGAAAAATTTATTGGTACAAGCAAAAATACTCTTGACGAAAAGAAACAAACCTCTAAATAGATTGTTATTGGAATAAGGGAATGGTCCCGAATTACAAAAAGGAAATTTGAAAAATGGCTAAGGCTGCAAAAGTTGTGAGTGATGGAATTGACAAGGTTTTGCTGAAGCAGATTGTTGACGCTACCAATTCTAACACTCTGGTTTATGTTTCTCAGGTACAGGGTCAGCCGATGTTGGCTCACTCCCCGGCATTGATTGAGATTAACCCGGCTATGGTTGATCCGACTGATGGCACTAAGGTTGCTTGCCGCGCTACGGCTGATGCTGCTACTTACTTGGCTGAGCCTGTTGCAGCTAGCACTGGTGAAGCTTCCAAGTATGCTGTGCTTACTGGTGTCACCCTTCCTGAAGCTAAGCGACGTGGTAATACGTCCGGTTCTGGCGCTCCGACTAAGTATCCGTTTGAGACTATGGAAGTTGGTAGCGTGTTCTTCTCTGCCAATAGCGAGCATAAGAAGGGTGATGCTGTTAAGGCATTGGGAAGTACCATCAGTTCGCAGAATAACAAGTACAGCATTCCTGTAATTGATCCTGCTACGGGCCAGCCTAAGACCAAGAAAGTTACCCGTGCTGTTCGCGATAAGAAAACCCATAAGGCTGTTCTTAATGCTGATGGAACTAAGCAGACTGAGACTGTTCATTTGCCTGTGAAGGATTACACTCATAAGTTTACTATTCGCCCGGTTGCGAAGGGATACCAGTCTGGCGCTTGGACGGCTCCTGAGGACGGCGCTCTTATTGGGCGAGTGAAGTAAAATAGGATTGACAGGGTATATAAAAGCGTATATCCTGTTGATATTGAGCATCACGTAAGTATATTTTTGGGGAGGTTATGCAATATAGCCTCCCCTTTTTAATAATTAAATTGGAATTTTAGAATGGTTGAATATAAGCCCGGTGCTGAGCGAATACCAGTTAAACAATCCCTTCCAATTTTAGTTATTGTGTACTCTCTCAGAGAGGATGATAAGGTAGTTGTAGAGAAACGACTTAATTATAGTGATTTTGAAGATAGAAAAACTCTTGGAGCGCTATCGTATTGGGCGTATCAAAACCATTGTTCTATAGAAACTTTAGCTTTAACAGATGCAGAGGCAGAAAATGGAAAAGTTTAAATGTATTGAATGTGGTGAAAACGAAGTTGATGATGAAGATGATGTTTGTGAAGCTTGCTGGGCTGAAGAAAATGATGATAGCGAGGAGGATGAAGAATGACCCTACTATCCCATTCATTTGAAAGCACTATGCTTTCTAGCGCTGATTACAATACAGAAACAAAAGAGCTTACTGTAACCTTTAGTGGTGGTAAGTCTTACACCTATGTTGATGTTGATAAATCAGATTGGGAAGATTTAGTGACTGCTAAGTCGGCTGGAAAGCATTTTAATGGAATTAAGAGCCGTCTGAGTATGAAAAAATGAGCCAATACATCAATGCTGCTCAAATCCACATTAATGAAGTAGCTGTTATAGACTTCATTGAAAATACCCAAACTGGTGGCGGTATTGTAGCTAAGGTAGCTATGCTATATCCCACTCTTAAAGAGCTTCACAACACTATGGGTGCTGCTATTGAGCAGCATGATAAGAAGCTTAGTGAGTTGCAGAGAAGTAAGAGTAATATGAATTGATGTTTAAGTCCCCATGATGAAATTAGTAAACATAAGGGTCTTAAAAACCCTCGCCGTAAGGCTTACAGGTGCAAGTCCTGTTGGGGACACCACTTTAAATATTTGTGGGGAACCTTTTCCCCTCTCCTGCGTTCTGTCTCAACCTCTCATGAAAGGTTGACGTTATGGATACGCTTGAAAAGACTAGGGATAATGATTTTCAGTATGATGGCGTTGATCCTAATCGCAAAGCTAACACTCCAACTTGGCCCGGCGATGGCAAGCCCGGTAATCCTGATCCGGCTGCTTTTAAATCGCCTCACGATAACCCTAATGCTGTAGATCACGCAGTCCTTCATCCCAATGAAGATAGACGAGAAGGGGGTAAGGATATGGGGCTGGTGAAGCCTCCTATTGTATCAATGCATCCTACATCAGCTAAGCAAGGTGAAGCTGATGCTAAAATTGGCGATCATACTATCATTGACAAAGCCAATTTTAAGTTAAACCATTATTTACCTGAAGCTGGTCACTACCAATTTGCTTATCCGTTTGAAGATTTAGTACCCGGTCAAGGTATGTTTATTCCTGTAGAAGAAAATAAAACTACAGATAACTTGATGAATAAGCTATACCATCAAATTGATCAGTATCGTAAGCAAGCTTCTGAGGTTGAGCGCGATGAAAACGGCGATGATGTAATGGAAGATGTAGCCATTAATCAGAAGAAGCGTAACGAGGATGGCACAGTACAGCTTGACGGCAGTGTACCTCGCCTTGGTATCAAGTCTGGTTTCCGTCCTAAGCTCATTGGCCCTACGTTTGTTGTGAAAGCTGTTGTCAAGGGTGATACCTTGGCAGAAAATAATGAAGCTGATGGCGACGGGGCACTTGTAATCCGTATGAGCTAGTGTATGTAGAAGTTACAAGCTTGACGGATGTAATCAAGCTGCTGCGATAGCTCCGGCTGACTATTGGTAAAAGTCCGGGTTGAATAGGGTTTCCTTTTGGAAGCCCTATTTTTCTTTGTAGACGCTTTCTAAAAATCTGTGCTATGTGTGGGCAATGGATCAAGGCTGGATCAAAGATTTTAAGTTCACAGTAGACAAGCCTAAGACAGACGTGTTTGCGCCTGTTGGCGGCTGGAATGATAAGATTGACCCTAAAGCACCTTGGCAGATAGCTCCTCCTGTAGCCCCAGCTTGGCAGAGCGATGAAAAGCTAAAGCAAGCCTTTGGTATTGAATTAGCCAAAACTCCAAATCCATTAGATGCTGCTAGCAAAGTAGATGCTGAAAAAGCGTTATGGATAAGTTTTCATTGGCTGAATGATCCAATCGCTATTGCTTCGCGCGATATTTATTTAAAAACTCTAGAATTAAGTTCCCCGCCTCTTGACAGGGAACAACTTGCGGCTAAGGTTCTCGCTTTAGCCGATGAAAAAATTTTAAGTCCTAAGCTTGGTTGTCTTGTTCCCACAGTTGAGCCAAAGGACCGTATTGCCGCACTTAAGTTATATTCTGAGATTATGAAATATACGGGTACTGTTGAAATAGACGCATCTACAAAAACCTTTAATCATAATGAAATGACAATCAAATTAGTAAAAGCTGAAGAAAAAAAGCCTACTATAATTGATAATGCTCCCAAATCTAGAATTGAAAATGATCCTATTTCTAATTCGCCAATTACTTTAAAACTAGTTGGTGGAGTGCGTGCCTAAAAATTTAACCTTGGGAGCTACAATATGTTAAAAAAGATTGGTCTTTCTATCTTGGCAGTAGGACTTACTGCTAGTGTTGCTTTAGGGGCTGGTGTATTTAATGGCCTCCCTATTGTCGGTGATCCGGGCAATACTACTTGCTTGAGCTATGGTAACAATAACGTTTGTAATCAGTATAGCCCGGCTGGCCCTAATGGTCTTACTGGAGAAGAATTAGTACCTGCTGATACTGGTAATAATAACCCGGCTACGGTATTAGTTCCTACTGGATTGCTTGGTAACTCTGTCAATCGTTTGATTGGCGGGGATATGACTATTAATCTCGCTCAGCGTTTAAATACAGCTAAGGGTGTAACTGCTCTTGCTACTCTTTCCCCAACCGCTGCTGTTATTACGGCTGATAGGTGGTGGGTTATTGCTCCTGCTGCTGGTGTTACTGCTACTATTGATAGCACGGCTGCTACAGCCGTTATTCCCGGTTTAGCTAATACTAAAGCCCTTCGTATTGCTCGTACTACTAGTGGTGCGGCAGGTCTTGTTTGTGTGGGTCAAACGTTAGATCAAGCTGCGGCAGAGCCTCTTATCGGTAATAACGCTGTATTCTCATTCTATGAGTTTAATGGTTCTACTCAGTCTGCTGCTAATGCCGCTATCACTGTAAACATTGATTACTTTACTGCTGCTGATACTGCTGGTACTCAGGCTACGCTTGGATTTGCTGGCGGTAATGGCTCGCTGTCTGCTCTTGGCGATGTTGGTTTAGTTTCGGCTGGCCCTACTAACTTTACTCGTGGAATTAGCGGATTATCGGCTGGTACTACGNNGTACTACTGGTACTGTTACGTCTGGTGTAGCTACTATTCCTGCTTCTACTACTTGGACTAGGTACGCTGCTTACGCTAACATTCCGGTAAATGCTCCCGGAACCACTACTCCTGTTACCGGAGTGAGTGTTTCTATCTGTTGGACGCCTACGGCAACTACTGCTGTTACCACTGACTATATTGAAATTAATGGTATGCAGCTTGAAGCAAAGCCGTCTACTGTTACTTCACTCAGGCCGAATGGTGTAACTTCTCCTAGCGCTTTTGTGAGACGTGACGCGGCTGTTGAGCAAGCCTTACAGCAGTCTTACTTATATTTTAACTATGAAAATCAGTCTCTTGTTACTCCCGTTCCTAATACTACTTGCACCACTACTACTAGTACTACTGCTGGTGTGTGTAACGTTAGTTTTCCTGTGCCGATGCGTATTGTACCGGCTATGCAGTATACTAATGGTTTCCAGTTATTTACTTCTACTGCATATACTACTTTAGGCGCTGCTGCTGGTTTAGCTACTTACTCTAACACTCTTGTTACTGTACCGTCTAAAACTGGCGTTATGATGACTGCCACAGCGTCTACGTTACCGGCAGTAGGAACACAGAATTTCCTATTCTCGCTTGGTACTTCGTCGGCAACTGGCATCATTTCAGCGTCGGCGGAACCGTAGTATTTAATCTGAAAACAGAAAGGATTAAATATTATGAGCATTCCCAAAAGTCCCCCACGCAGATATATTACTAGCCGTCAATTGATTGCTGGTGATGATATTAATAACTTGAGCGATCATGCTTTTTCGTTCCAGACGGTTACGCCAGCAGGAGCTACGCAAGTAACGGCAGTACCTTTAGATGCTGCTAATATTGAAATTGCGGCTGCTGCTCCTGCTGGTGGCGTTATCCTTCCGGTATCTTATCCGGGTCAAGAGGTAGCTATAATTAACAATAGCCTCAATACAACTACTGTTTATCCTAATGGTGCTACTGACGTTATTCAAAATGGCGCTACGGGATATGCGGCTGTTACCGTTGGTGTTACTGTTGCTACTCTTGTTGCAATCGTGTTCACTTGTATTAAACAGGGTTACTGGCAAGTTACTAAGGCTGGTGGCCCGTAGTTTCTCCCCAAGACTAAGCCGGATCAGCAATGGTCCGGCTACTTTTTTAAAAAGGTGATTTTTAAATGTGGCCTTCTGCAATAGCTTGGATCATTTGCGTTGCAATGGTTTGCGCCACAATTTTATATATTTGGAGCAAATCTAAATGAAAAAGTTTATTTATTTAGCTAGTGCTATTTGGATGGCACTATTTTTGCTTATTCCACAAGCTAATGCACAAAGTCAGCGCAATCCGTGTTATTATACTACAGCTAATCCCGGATCAGGAAATGGCTGTATTCCAGTTAGCTCTGCTAATCCTTTACCAGTTGCGGCTACAGTTAGTGTTGGTGGATTTACTCCCGGTTTAACTTTTGCAACTCTAACTGCTACTGGTTCTAGTGCTAGTGTAGCTTTACCTGTTGGTACTACTGTATATTTTCAAAATAATGGTACAACTACCGTTAGTTGTACATTAGGCGTTGGCTCGGCAACAGCATTAGCTAATGAAATATTAGTACCGGCATCTTCTGGTGTTCCGGTTGTTGTGGGAAGCAATACATGGGGGGCTTGTATAGATCAAACTGGATCAACTTCTAATTTAATTGTTTTAGCTGGTGGTTCAGGTTTGGGTAATGCTTTTGGTGGGGGGAGTTCTGGCGGTGGTTCATCTGGCGCAGTGTTCGGTCCTACAGCAGTTGGCTCTGCCAATGTCAATCCTCCTGTAGTTATTGGTGGTACGCTAACCGGCGCTGCTGGTCAGAACGTTGCGGGCGCTGCGGTCAAGGCTGCCAGCACTCAAGCTGCCGCTACCGATACATCACTTGTTGTGCAAGAAAATCCGAACGGTCCGTTGCTTGCTGCGATTAATGCAGGCGCAGCACCGCCATCCGCAGGTGCTGCTACAGCCACAACGTCATCCCTCATTGGTTGCCAATATTTGACGACGCAGCCAACCTTTACGACTACGTGGCAGGGGGCATGTAATTTTAGTTCTCGTGGCGAGTTGCTGGTGGCTCCCGGCGTGAGCGGGTTTCCGGTTAGTGTGGCAAGCGGTGGGCTAGCTTCAGGAGCCTTTGCGTCTGGATCATTTGCAGCCGTGGCGGCGACCAAGGCTGCGAGCACGCCAGCAGCGGCTACTGATATTGCGCTGGTGGTGGATCAGAGGCCGGGGACGACGGTTGCTACACAGGGCCAAGTCAACGTCACCGCAACTGCATGTTCTGCTACGGTCGTAACTGGCAATACAGCAGTCAACGCTTTCACTGCTCAAACGACACTGCACGGATTTACGATTGCTAATATCGACACAACCGAGGTCATGTGGATATCGTTCACGACGACGGCGGCGGCTTCCGGCACCGATTCCTACCCAATCCCAGCCGCTACGGCTACGTCGTTCGCCGGCTTCGGATCGTTCACTGCGCCTCCGGGGTTCGGTCTGAACCACGCACTGTCAGTCGTGGCAGCCACCAACGGACATAAATTCAGCTGTACTTATTGGTAACTATATGTGTTTCCACGACAATCTTAGAATAACAGCGCTGACGGCTTCGACAATCACGTTACTGGCAACGCTTGCTGCCAACATTGCCACGACACGATACACGGCTGCGACGCTTTATCTGTCGCTGACGACGGGGCAGGGGACCGCAGCAACGTGCGAAGTCTATATTCTGGGGAATGACCTGACATGAAAAGGTTGCTGCTAGCCATATTGCTGCTCTTTCCGCTCTCGGCAACGGCGCAATTCAACGGTTGCCCTGCTGGGTTTTGTTCGCCACAAAGTACGGCTATCGCTACTACCTACCAAGGCCCCGGTGACGTTGTTAGCAGCGCGTACACTTGGGGAAGTTGTGCGCGAGTTTATAATGCAGCGGCAGCTAGTACGGCTACAAAACTTTGTGATTTAGTTGCTAACGCAGCACCCACTGTTGTCATTTGCACTCTCCGTGGGACATTGGCTGGATTTGTTGACCTAACACTGTGTTTTGACGGGGTGACTGTGCCTGCTGCTATTTGCGCGGCCCAAGCAGGCGGCATTTGCAACGTTTCTCAGGTCTATGATCAGTCTGGTAGCGGTCGCCCTTTCACACAGGCGACGGCAGGAAATCAACCTAAGCTGACGTTCAATGCCCTAGGCGGGTTGCCGGGACTTACATTCACTAGTGCTGCTGCATCGCAAATTAATACAGCAGCGGTTACCCTTGCACAGCCGTTTTCGTATTCCGGGGTGATGAAACGCACATCAGGTACTACTCAAACGGCCCTAATAGGCGCACAAGGTGCCGATGGAGCCTCTTGCGGCCCGTACTCCGCAGCTTCTCAATTTTGGGTAGGTTCAGTTACGGCCATCACAGGTGTGTGGACGGAGAATGCTTTCCATGCGGTTCAGTGTAGGATGAATAATGACGGGGGAGTCGTTGTTGATATTGACGCGACCACAGCAACCGGGTCTACGGGATCAACCGGATTTGTCGCAACGCCAGCTCGCATGGGGCGTACTTCTGGAAGTGGGTCGTTAGATGGCATTATTATGGAAGCTGGAATTTGGCCAGTAGCATTCAACGCTACACAATACGGCAACATGAATACTAATCAGCATGGTGTGGCCAATGGCTATAATTTCTAAGTCCCGTTGGTTGCTGGCACTCATCATTACGATAGCAGTTGGGCTTACAAGCCCGGCTCTAGCATGGTTGCCCCATGGAAAGTCTTTAATTCCGCGCCCAGTTGTGATGAACCTTGCCTCTCTCTCCGGTGGCGAGGGTGCATTCATCAATGAATTAAGAAATTGCGGCTCGCTATCATCTACAGCGGGATACTCCTTCCCAACTATTTTGAACGCAAACGGATATCCTAACTCCACTCCAGCCAACACTTTAACATGCCATATTTCTACATTGCCGACCACCACCAATCCAGAACGAACTATCGGCTGGGTCGGCACAGCCAAGGTTAATCTTCAAGGACCATCAGGAGCAGCGACGATTGTTGCTGACCCCGGCTCGTGCGTCACCGTCAACACAGGCGGCAATTTAACGCTGTCTGGAACGAACTGTAGCGTTCGTTTCATTTTTGCGTCCGCGCCCGGTTCTCTTGGGTTTCAGTTTCCGAATAGCGGATCCTATAGTGGCATCACTGACATCTACATGGGGTATACGTCAGAGATCATCACCTACCTGAACAACGGAGAAATAATCCGACCAATTACTGGCGGAGGGCTGCTCAGTGTCATCAGTGACATGGGCGTCAGCGCACTCAGGTTCATTGATTGGGGGCAGATCGCTGATCAAAATACTGCTTCACAATGGTCATTTCAATCTACTCCTACTCAACTGTCTTACGCTGGCACGCGGTGGGAGCCGACTGTTTTCCCTGGAGCAAGCGGCTCTGGTGTTGCTGCGTCATCGATATCTGAAACTGATACTTATGCTGGTGTAGCAACAACCGGCTCTACAAGCACCTATGCCGATGGGCAGGTCTACCAAAATCTCGTTGTCAACGCGAACACGATAACGACGCCAACTCTCAGTGTTGGCGGTGGCGCTGCGGTAACTATTGTCCGCCCTGACGGCAGTGCACTTAGCGCAGGCGCTATCGTCGCAAACTCGCTCAATACGTTCACCTACAACGCAAAACTGAACCAATGGATATGGGTTGCGAACGGCATAGTTAGCCGCGTTCCCGTCTCGGCGCAGGTGGCGCTTTGCAACAAGGCGCAGGTCGATTGCTGGGTACAATTTCCACAACTCTTTACGCAGGCGTCGATTATATCGCAGACGCAGTACATCAGGGATAATCTCGCTTCCAACTTAACCTACCGTTCTGAATTTTCCAACGAATTGTTTAACTGTGGTGCTGCATCACCATGCCCGCTTGCACAGGCGATTGGGACGGCGAGAGGATTTCCGGATACCTCGGCTAATTTCAAAGACGAATATTCTTACGGCCATCGCGTCACAATGGGGTTGGTTACCGACAACTGGTCTCCACGTTCCATGTCAACGCTGGTTCGTGTCATGTCGTGGGCCGTGTTTGAGCAACCAGCCAATATCCTAAATCTAAGCCAAAATTTGAAGTTAGATGGTTCTGGTAATTATAATGCTGGTTCTCCGACTGTGAATTACTCGGTCGCGGGAACGTGTTCCGCGACAAACACCACAAGCGGACGTGCTGTCGATTGTACGGATGCCTACGCTTATGCGCCGTATTACAATGGTGCACAGATCGCTGGCCCCGGTGATGCTAATTGGGGCACATCAGGAACCAGCATCACGCAGGCGGTTAACGCAGCAGACAACTATGCGAACGGTCTAACATCGACTGCTCTGGATTGGGTAGACTGCGACATACGCGGTGTACCGACTGCGACATATCCAAATTGCGGTTATCGTGGTGCCACATTCACCGGATCGATCAGCGGCACAACGCTAACTGTATCAGGTGTTAACGGAACTATCGCAATCGGGCAGACTGTTTTTGGCGCTACAGCGGGAGCGGTCACGGCCAGCACTACAATCAGTAGCGGTTCTGGCACTACATGGACCGTGAACAATTCGCAGACGGTCGGATCTCAGACCATGACCAGCGGAACTACCGGCAATAGCACGATGGCTACTTACAACAAGGCTGGAGGCACCTATGACCTCTACAGCCAACTGGCTACAACATGGAGCAAGAAGGTCATCAGCTATGAGGGCGGATTTGAGGCATTTTCTGTCTCTGCTGCTCGCCTTGCTGCTATGACTTTCCCGGTGACTAGTTCGACGAATTGCGGGACTGCGGCTTGTGTGTCCTCGGAATTTGCAACTTTGATTGCGGCCTATAAAAACGATGCCCGGTTCTCTACGCTGGTCTATGATCAATTTATGCAGGTAAAGGCTTACGCCAATGTGCTGCCAGCATGGTACAATCTCGGGCCAATCTCGAACTTGTCGTCCTCGTCCCTAGTGTTCACGGTTTATGGTAACGGGATCACCATCACAACAGCGCCATTCAAGAGCTATGACGGCATCAAGAATTTTGCAAAGGGTAGCTGGCTGCTTAAACGAGATATAGACCCTGCTTCAAACGACAACTCACCGATGTGGCTGGAGAAGGCGTCTTAGGCTAAATAATTCAAATGAGTAATTAATTTGCAAATAGAATTTTTGGATAAATTAAGTTTTTTATTTTCTCCAGCTCGCTTAAAGATTGCTTATGGTTTTTAGATTTGACTATATTTTTAGCATCTGTTATAGGAAATGATGATAAAATCAGGCATATATAAAATTTTAAATAAAATTAATGGTAAGTTCTATATAGGTGGTAGTTATAATGCCATACGTAGAGGTAGTGATCATTTTTATAAATTGTTAAAAAATTCTCACGCTAATAAGCATTTACAATCAGCTTATAATAAATACGGTAAAGAAGCTTTTATATTTGAGGTTGTCGAGCATTGTTCTACCGCTGATCTTAAAGTTAGAGAGCAGTATTGGATTGATTTTACTAATTGTGCTGATCCTAATATAGGTTATAATAAACGAAAAATAGCTGATAGTAATTTTGGAATAATCCATTCTAATGAAGCTAGAGCTAATATGTCGTCGGCCCAAAAAGGAATTGCTAAATCCGAAGAACATAAAGAAAAATTAAGAAAGCCAAAAACGAATACTGAAAATATGAAAGGTAGAAAACTATCTGCTGATCATATAGCTAAATTAGTCGCAGCTAATACAGGTAGAGTTGTTAGTGATGAAATGAAAGCTCATTTGTCTAAGCTTAATACTGGTAAACCAATGAGCGAAGAAGCCAAACAAAAATTATCAAAACGTAATAAAGGAATGGTCATACCAGCAGAGCAAAGAGCAAAAATGATAGCTGGTAGAAGGCTCCATTATGAAAATCTAAAAAAGCAAAAAGAAAATGCTTGAAGTAGAATTTCCAGAAAAACTAGAGTTTTTGTTTCATCCAGCTAGGCTCAAAATAATATATGGTGGAAGGGGTGGCGGGAAAACCGAAAATGTATCAATTGCTTTAATTATATTATCCATGAAAATGAAACTGAGAATACTCTGCCTTAGAGAAATCCAGAATTCAATTGAAGAAAGCGTTAAGGAAACTATCGAAGCTAATATAGAAACATTAGGTTTAAGCTCTGAATTTGACATTAAAGATAAATCTATAACTTGTATTCGTACAGGTTCTAAATTTCTTTTTTCAGGTTTACGATATAAGATTAATTCTATTAAATCTTTAGCTAAAATTGATATATGTTGGGTAGAAGAAGCTAACAACGTATCTAAAACTTCATGGGATAAATTAATGCCCACAATACGAGGTAGGCATGATCCTAAAGATTTAGGAGGTCCTTTTAAAAATGGTCCTGAGATAATTGTTACCTTTAACCCTGAATTAGATGAAGATGAAACTTATGATAGGTTTGTAATAAATAAAGAAAAAAATGCACCTGATTTTTTACCAAATGAATTAACAGGGGAGCTAGAAAGATACGCTTATGTAGTCAAGGTTAATTATACTGATAATAAGTGGTTTCCTCCTGACTTGCGCCAGCAAATGAATTTAATGAAGGCTACTAATCCTGTTAAATATTTAGAAATTTATGAAGGTTTTACCAAGCAAACTTTAGACGGAGCTATTTACGCTGACGAACTCCGACAAACTTTGCTTGATGGTAGGAGGAAGCACGTTCCTCATGATCCAACTAAGCCTGTTTTTACAGCATGGGACTTGGGGCATTCAGATAAAACAGCCATTTGGTTCATTCAAAGGGTAGGGTTAGAATATAATATTATTGATTACTATGAAAACAGATTAAAGAAATTACCTCATTATATAGAAATTTTAGAAGCTAAAAAATATAACTATGCTGTCCATTATCAACCTCATGATGCTGACAACGAAACTTTAGCTAATCGCTCAATTGCATCTTTAACTAGGAAGGCTTTTCCAAACGCAAGAGTAGTTGTAGTTCAAAGGCCCGCTAAGAAAGTTGTGGGTATCAATGCAGCTAGAACTATTTTTGAATTGTGTAATTTTGATACTGCTAAGACGGCTGATGGTTGGCAATGTCTTTCTAGGTATGCTTACAAGGTAAATGAGGAGACTGGTAATTTTAGTAAAGAGCCTGATCATGATACGCCTTGGAGCCACGGTGCAGATGCTTGGCAGACATTTGCATTATCACTAAAGACTGAGGATGACACTAGGAAGAAAAAGTATGAGCCTAAGCTGAATAGAAATCAAAATCAACCTCGCGGGTGGATGGGGAGTTTGTAATGGCAATAGTTTTTGTATCTATATCCCATTGGGGAATGTTTGGTGTATATTGGTTAGATTTAACTTTAACGGAAATTTAAAATAATGGCTTGGTCTAAATCATTTGCTTCCACTCAATTATCAGAAGAAGATATTGAGATTATCACAGAAGCGCAGAAGCGTTTTAAAATTTGTGAGGAATGGGAAAGCCAAGCCCGAATTTATTTTGAGTATGACTATAAATTTGCTAATGCTGATAGCAATAATATGTATCAGTGGGATAATTGGGTTATTGGGGATAGGCAGACTAACAATCGCCCCTGTTTAACCATTAACAAAACTCAACAGCATAATCTTCAAATTATCAATGATGGAAAACAGAATAAGCCGGGTGTGAATATTCGTCCGGTTGGCGATGATGCTAGCTTTGAAGCTGCTCAAGTTTTTCAGGAAGTTGTTAGGCATATTGAATATATTTCAAATGCTGAAAATGTTTATGACAATGCTGCTACATTTCAGGTTAGTGCTGGCTGGGGTTACTGGCGGATTGTAACTGAGCCAATTTCAGATAATTCATTTGATCATGAAATTTATATCAGGAGAATTAAAGACCCTCGCTCAGTCTATCTTGATCCTGATATTAATGAAGTAGACGGTTCTGATGCTCGTTTTGGTTTTATCTTTAATGATATGCCAAAAGATTTATATGAGATTGAATATCCTAATTTTAAAGATTATGGTGGGGCGACAGTTTTTAATGAAACTTCTTATGGTTGGATACAGAGAGACACAATTAGAGTATGCGAATATTTTAAAAAGACTGAAAAGGATGATAAACTAGTTTATTTTGTGTTGCCGAATACTGGTGAAGAAATTGGCCCTATCAAATGGAGCGAATTACCAGACGAAGGAAAAGAAAAATTTAAAGAAATTAAAGCAGCTAAAGGACAGTTTAGAGAGCGCGATACTGTTAGCAACGATATTATGATTTACAAGATTGCTGGTAACAGAATTATTGATAGGAAGCCTTGGCTTGGTTCTACTGTTCCAATTGTAAGGCTCATTGGTAGTGAAACTGTAATTGATGGTATTTGGGATTGCAAAGGACATACTAGGGCACTGTTAGACCCGCAGAGGATATACAATATTAATTCATCGGCCAACGTTGAATTTGGGGCTTTACAAACCAAATCTCCTTGGGTTGCTCCCGCTGAAGCAATAGAAGGATTTGAAGAGAAATGGGGTAGAGCTAATATAGATAATCTTTCTGTACTTCCGTATAACCACATTTCGGAAGATGGTAATCCTATTCCCCCTCCTCAACGTCCCGCCGCTCCTCAATCATCGCCAGCTTATGTTGAGCAAATGAAAATTGCTCAAGAAGAAATGATGATGGTATCAGGGCAATATCAGGCTCAGATGGGAGAGAATGAAAATGCTAAATCAGGCGTTGCTATCAATGCTAGGCAACGTCAAGGCGATAGAGCAACTTACCATTTTATTGATAATCAAGCTATTGCAATTAGACGTACAGGGAAAATTTTAATTGATCTAATTCCAAAGATTTATGATACTAAAAGGGTTATTCGTATTGAAGCTAAAGATGGCTCAATTATGAATGTAACTATGGACCCTAACGCTGATCAAGCCTTTCAGAAACAGCCTGATCCTAATGGGCAACCTGATATGGATAATCAACAGCAAATTGTTAATATTATATTTAATCCTAGTGTGGGCACATATGATGTTCAATCTGACACAGGCCCTTCATTTGCAACTAGAAGGCAGGAAGCCTTTAATGCTTTAACTCAGATTGCTGCACAAAATAAAGAATTTATGAATATTGGTGGTGATCTTCTTTGGAAAGTTGCTGACTTTCCTGAAGCTCAAGAGCTTGCTAGACGTTGGCGTAAGATTATTCCGCCAAATATTACTGGCGATGCCCCTAATCCTCAACAGGAGCAGATGATGCACGCTGCTGCTGATAAGATTGAACAGCAGTTGGCATTGATTACTAAGCAACAGCAAGAAATTGAAGATAAAAATAGAGAATTGTCTGTTAAAGAACGTGAAATAGCTTTAAAAGAAAAACTTGCTATTCATGATACTACGGTGGATGCTGTTGAGCAGATTAGGCTTGATTTTGATGCTATGAGCAAACGTATCACTGCTTTGGGTAATTCGGGGCCAGCTTTATCAGTTGAGCAGATACAGCCGCTTATTCGTCAGGCTATCGCGGAAGCCCTAGGGAACGGCGCTGAGCTGTTTAACGCTCCTCCCGGTAGGGATGAAGGCGGGGAGCCGATTGGCTTACCCACAGGGGCGGCTGATGAAGTGGATAGCCTTCCGGGGGTAGTCGGCTCACGACAAGCGGCTGACGGTCGCCATTACGTCAAAAATGGTAACGGTGGATACGCTGAAGTAGTGCAGCAGCCACAAGAAGAAGCAGCAGAAGGCGAAAATGCCTAGCTTAGCTGAATTAACAGATGCTTATTCTCAACCTGATAATACTTTTCCGGTAGAGCAACCTTATACGCCTAAAGAAAATGCTATTTCAATTAGACCTGTTATAGATGCTAGTGTTGATGCTAGGCCGGAGCCTAGACCTGAACCGGGGGTAATTAATAAAATTGTAAATAAATTAACAGGTAATAGCGGAGAAGAAAGATATCAACTTTGGCCTGAAAAGTTAATTAGAAGCGGATTTTCTGCTGCTGGCGATGCTTTAGCGGGAAATATTCCTCAATATCAGGTTGACCCTGTTACCGGGGACGTTCATACTTCCCCACAAATGATTGAACGTTCGTTAGATATGTCTGCTGTAGCTGGTACTGGTGGTTTGGCTGGTACTACAGATGCAACGCTAGGAGCTACCCCTTTTTTACGTCCAGCTTTGAAGTATGGCGATAAAATATATAAAGCTCCTGTTGGCGGGCAACATTTAGATGCTTTACCGGCTCATTTGGCTGAAGAATTTAATCAGATGGCTATGAGTGGTGAAGATATAAGTCATTACAAGTTTGGTTTTATGAATGAAAAAGGTCAATTCTTGGATCGTGAAAAAGCATTAGAGCATGGTATTAATACAGGCTTGATTGATCCATCGGCAGGACAGTATGGGGCGCTGACTAGTACGTTATTGGCGGATTCGAGTAAGCCGGGAACGGCTATTGAAGCTATGGGGAAAAGCCAACCCTTCTACTCTGCATTAGAACATAACGTTAATAATATTTCACAATCTAAAATGACTGGTGATCAATGGTTAGGTACGCTTGCTAATAAGCCGGGGGTTAAACCTGAAGAATTGCAATGGACGGGTGTTCAAGATTTCTTGAAAGAAAGAGGTAATCAGCCAGTTACTAAGGCTGAATTACAGGAGCATTTGCAGAATAATAAGGTGGAGTTGAAGGAGGTTAATAAATTTCAAGAGCCTAGCGCAGAAGCCCAAAAAGTATTTGACGCTCATGAAAAAAATGTTGATACTATTTATGATAGGTTAGATGCTCAAGTTAAAAAAGAATTTGGCGGAACGTCATTTAAATTAAACAATGGTGACAAAATTTATTCAGATGAATTGTCGCATGGTTTATTTTCTGGTGATATTAAACCTAGTGATGTTCCCGCAAGCTTACAATCAATAGCTAAAGAGTTAGAAGAAGGCTTTAAAGCTAGAGAGAAAGCTAGGGATGATTTAAAATTATCTTACAGGGATACTAATAAATCCAAATATGATCAATGGCAATTACCGGGAGCGGAGCCTAATAGCTATAGGGAAATGTTGTTGACGTTGCCTAAAACTGTTAAAGACAACGTTGCGCCTAGCCCTACAGCTTCAGCAAAACATTTACCAGAATGGAATAAATTAGTTGAAGAAGATAAACGCTTGCGTCCTTTAGTTGATGACTACAATAGGCGTTTAACTGGCGATGAATGGAATAAAGCTAGGGATGATTTAGCTGCTAATAATAAAAAAATGGATGATCTTCATAATAAAATGGTAGAAGATACCATGAAGGAAAATCCGGGTAAATATGGTGATCCCTACAAATCCTCCCATTGGGATGAACCAAACATTCTAGCTCATGTTAGAATGAATGATAGGACTATTGAGGGGAAGAAAAGTTTACACTTAGAGGAAGGTCAATCCGATTGGTCGCAAAAAGGCTCTAGCGAGGGGTATAAGCCTTCTGAGAAAGAACGTTTAGCCGCATCTGATCAAATTAAAGAAATTAGAAAGCAACAGCAAGAATTGATTAAAGATACTGGTGGGGTTCCTACTGGTGAAAATAGACCTAAATGGATTGAGCTTGAAGATAAAGCTACAGAGCTAGGAAAAATTGCCAGCAATTCAGAAGGCAAAGTTCCTAACATGCCATTCAAAGGCATGGAAAAATGGTCAACTTTAATTCTTAAGCGTATGATCAGGGAAGCTGCTGAGAAGGGCAAAGACCGTTTAAGCTGGACCCCAGGTGAAGCTCAAGCGGCTAGATATGATTTGAGTAAGCAAGTTGATAGCATTAATGTAAAACCAGAACACGGAAACAAGCTAGTAGAAATCAATCCTAAAGGCGGAAAGCAAATTGGTATCTATGTTGATGAAGCTGGAAAAGTAGTTCCTAATTCTGGTTATGATGTTCACGCTAAACCATATGAAGGTAAGGCTCTATCTGATATTGTGGGGAAAGAGACAGCTAATAAAATTTTAAAATTAGAAAAAGGTGAATTGAGCGGAGAAGGTTTAAAAATCGGTGGTGAATTTCATAAGAAACTTTATGATGAAGTTTGGCCTAAAATATTAGAAAAGATTGGTAAGGAGCATGGGGTTAAGGTGAAGCAGGGATTTGTTAAAGGTGATCATGACGCATCTTTAAATGAGCCTTTTGAAAGTAGAGATAAAGCTGTTGATGTTTTAAAACGTGGTGGTGAAATTTATGCTGTTGATAGAACTGGTGAAACACTAATCAAATCAGTTGATCATTTAAAACAGTTAGAAGCAGAAGGTGATAAATTTACTAGTTATGTTTTGGGCGACAAGCAACCACAGCAACCAATCCACTACATTGACCTACCTCAATCACTTAAAGACAAAGCCCTGTCCAAAGGCTTCCCGTTATTTAGTTCAAGTCATGCTGGTTTGATGTTTGTTCCTGTCAGTCACAATCCTTTTAACAAGGAGAAGAAATAATGCCATTAAAGAAAAGTAAATCAAAGAAAGCTTTTAAACAAAACATTAAAGCTGAAGTTAAAGCTGGTAAGTTAGTTAAGCAGGCTGTAGCTATTGCGTACAGCGTTAAGAGAAAAGCAAAATGAATTTCAAAATCAAAGACCCATCGGATGTAATTGTAGAAAAAACTGCTGGTGAATTTGCTGGCGTCTTTTACGACGCTGCTCGTTCTAGTGGCTTAAAAGTAATTCAATTACAAGGTCAAAAGATTAATCTTTTAAAATATAAGACGCCACGAGCTTTCGCGCGATCCCATCTTGAAAAATTTATTCCCGCTGCTGTTGAAGCTTTAATTGAAATTATGTCACGTCCTAATACGCCAGCAGATCAAAAGGAAATGATCTATCAGGCATTAATGGAGCGTGTAAATGATCAAGACATTGATATGCGAGGTAAGCTAGCAAAGCTGCCTGAGTTCGAGAACACTCCCCTTTACAAGCCCGATACTGAATTACCCAAACCAGTAATTATTAATACTCCCAAAATTGATTTTGATTTTAACTCTAAGAGGTCTACAAATGGCTAAGAAGATGAAAATGCCTGTTGAAAGTCCTGCTGCTTCAACTGCCCCACAAAATATTATCGCTAGACGTTCTGCTGATGAAGAAAAGCGAGAGCGTGAATATAGGGCGCGTTCTGCATTGGAGGATATTGAAAGGGCAGAGAAACATAAGTCTGATAGGTCGCTCATGAAAGATGTAAAACGCATGGGTAAAGAGAAGATCAAAGCTCTTAATAAGATTTGCTGATATGAGCAATCCAGATAAACCTATAGACCTGCACGCTGTAGCTCACTATCGTAACAAACCTCTCTCTGATCACACTCTCCCCGAGTTAGAACTAATTTGGCTTGACTTGCGAAATGCTGAGATTAAAAGGGAAGAAGCTAGTAAACATGAAAAATTTAATAAAATGGAATTTCCTCCTCCTAATCCGAATTTTTTAATTTTAAAATCAAAAATAGAAGAAGAAATAGCGAGTAGAGGTTAATAAGGAAAATGATTGATAAAGAATTACCCACATATCAAAGTCATAAACAAGTAAAAGCCTTAGAGATTAAAGAAATTACAGCATTGGGTACAATTGGGAATAAGCTTCAATATAAATTAAGTTTTAAAGATGAAACTTATAAATCAATTGCAATACCTGCTGAAATGTGCAGCCGTTATACACCAATAGAGGGTGATTATTATGTGGTGTATAAAGATGGTTATGAAAGTTTTAGCCCTCGCAAAGAATTTTTAGACGGTTATACAAAAATTTAAAGGTAATATCAAATGATTAAAAGGTATGACGCCTCAATAGATGAAATGGTAGAATTAACCCAAGAATATTACGATAAGCAAATGAAATTTTTAAAGACTTTAAGTGAAAATTATAAGTCAAATAATCCTGAAAATTTTAACAAATTTTATGATGATTATGTTTTAGGTAAGGTAAATTAAAATGCTTAAACATCTTTTAAATCATTCATCTCCCACAGCATTAATGCTTTTTGATGCTGAAAGTGAAGCTGGGGCAGCAGAAGAAAAAGCTAAATTGCGTGAGCAGTTAGCTAAGGGTAATACAGGTAAGACTGAAGCTCCTGTTGTTGAGAAAGAAGAAGAAGTGGAGGAGGAAGGCGAAGAAGAAACTGAGGAAGAAGAAGAAGCTGAGGAAGAAAGCGAAGAAGAAAAAGTAGAAGAAACCACTGAAGAAAAAGCAGCCCGCGAAGCTAGCGAAACTCAAGCCGCTAAGGATAAGCGTAAAGAAGAACGCATTCAAAAGCGTATTGATAAAGCTGTAGCCGCTCAAAGGACTGCTGAAGCTGAAGTTGCTAAATGGAAAGCATTAGCAGAAGCTAAGCCTGATGATGAAAAGCTAACCAAAGAGCAAGTTGAAGCTAGGGCTGAAGCTATTGCTGCTGAAAAGGTAGCAGCAAGTGAAATGGCTCGCGCGCAAGCTGATTTTAATAAAGCTTGTGACAAGCTTCAAGATGCTGCTAATAAAATTGATAAAGAGTTTACACCTAAAGTTGTAGCGATGGCTGATGAACTTGGTCCTATTCCATCAAGGGTGATTGGTATTCTTGATGATCTGGAAAATGGTGCTGAAGTTTTAAAGTTCATGGTTGATGATATTGATGAAGCTGAAAAGATTTATGATTTAAAAGATAAACCAGAAAGACTGGCAATTGCTTTGGTGCGTATTTCAGATAAATTAGCTCTTGCTAAAAAACCCCCTCCTAAGCAAATTTCTAAAGTACCTGATCCTATGAAGCCTATTAATGGAAATAGGGTACAGTCTACACAGATTACAAGTAAAGATACTACTCCCGCTGGTATGGAAAATTATATTAGGAAGCGGCAGGCTCAGATTGAGCAGAGAAGGAAGCAGGGAAGGTGATGCATAGCGACCGTAGAGATTACCCACAATACCCTAGACGCTGGCATTTAAGTAGAAATACGTTTGTTCGCAATATGCGAAGTTGGCGCGTTTGGTCCTAACTCTGAAGTGTGGGGATAAAATTCCCCACACTACCCTCTTTACAAATCAAAATTTTTAAAATACTAATTTTCAAAGCCTCTCGGTTGGCATTGTAAACCCTGTTCTAGCCTACTCCCGCCTTGGCCCGGTTCATTGGCCCTGATGGCTTGTAACCGCTGTACTCAAGCAACAGCAATTTCAATCATCAGAATTTAATGCGCCATAGCGCGCGGGAGTTAATTTAAATGGCAAATTTATATCTCACGCTGGATGTTATCACAGCAGAAGCAGTCATGTTATTTAAAAACAGTAACCTGTTTATTATGAACATGGATACTCAATACGATGATCAGTTCGCAGTTGATGGTGCAAAGATTGGTGACACTCTCCGTATCCGTCTGCCTTCTGATTTTGTTGTTACTGATGGTCCTGCAATGCAGCTTCAGGACAACACGCAGCAGTTTACTAGTCTTACGGTAAGCTCGCAAAAGAACATTGCTACTCCTTATAGCACTGCCGAACGCACCATGAGTATTGACCGTATTTCGGAGCTTGTTATTGCTCCGATGGTTAATGCTCTTTGCGGTAAGGTTGCCTCTACCATTATGAAGGGTAGTGAAGGTGGCGTTTGCAACCTGATTAGCAATACTGATGGTGCTGGTAATATCATTTCGCCCATTATGGATCAATTCACGGGAGCTAACGCTATCCTTGATGATCAGGGCGCGAATATGATGGATCGCCGTTGCGTCCAAGACCCTACTTCCGATAGCCGTACTGTTAGCTCGTTAGCGGGCTTGCTCAATCCTACTCCTGAAATTTCTTCGCAGTTCCGCAGCGGAATGATGAAGTCTGGTTTAGGGTTTGACAAGTTCTTTAGGGATCAGACTGTTATTAAGCATACTACTGGTTCTTTCGACGGTACTGCTACTGTTAACGGTGGTGGTCAGTCTACTACTACTAGCGGTGGCCCGATTGTTTGTACCGCTACTGTTGGAACATTGCGTAAGGGTGATATTATTACCTTTGGTGCGGTTAATGCTGTTAATCGTGTTACCAAGGATACTCTTGGTACTTTACGGCAGTTTGTCGTTACTGCTGATGTTGCTAATGGTTCATTGTCTATTCCGGTTTATCCCGGCGTCATTGGTCCTGTTGGTGGTGTTGTGGGTGGCCTTGATCAGCAGTACCAGACTGTTGATAGCTTACCGCTCAATGGCGCTGCTATTACCTTAGCTACGCCTAAGAATAGCGTCTATCGTAAGTCTCTTGCCTACACTCAGAAGGCCGTTACTATGGCTTCTGCTGACTTGGTTATGCCCAAGAAAGCAGTTGAGGAAGCAGCCCGCACCAGCTACGATGGTGTGTCTATGCGTATGTTAACTGATTATCTGCCGTTGACGGATCAGTTGGCTACTAGGTTGGACGTGCTGTTTGGATTTAAGTACATTAGACCTGAATGGTTGGCGATCATTTGTGACCGAGTGTAAATGAAATAATTAAGGCGCTAGAGTACAAAATCTAGCGCCTTAAATACTTTAATTCAAAGGCTCTCCATCTTCATTACAATGGATTCCTTCTGTATCATATCCTTCAAATCTATGATAACGAGCTTGTTTATCCCATTCTTTCTTATTTTTAAGCCATTTAAAACCTTTTACTTGAAAGAAGAAATCTTTTTCAGTTTCTCCAAAAGCTTCTACAGAATACCCGATAACTTTAATTCTACCTTTAGAACAGTGAATAATCAAATCGCTCATATCAACTCCTTTTGTTACAGTCATCTTTTATACGTTAACTTAAATCTTGTCAATAAGGAAAATTAAATGTCCCTTACCCAATTCCCAGAACCTGCTGATTTAAACGTCGATTTCGTTAATCGTACTGGTGATAGTCGTCCTGTATCAGTGCAGAAGTATGATGTTTCTAACCCCCATCCCGGCTACGGTAAAGACCCTAATATTTTAAATGAATACGGTCATACCAAGTATCCAATGTGGGTAGGCAATGTTATTGTAAATAACGAAGCTGAAGAAAAGGAAGCTAGAGGCGAAACGGTTCCGGCTGCTCCTGCTACTTCAGCATGGCCTACTGCTAAGTAATTTTTTCTTTGACATACCCTGTTGTTTTCTATAAATTTTTAGAAAATAGCAGGAGAAAGATGTAACAGGGTACTTGGTAAAGTTAAAGATAGCGTTGAATTATTAGACGCCATGAAAGACTATTTAAATGACAACCGCTAGAGATTTTATTACATTAAGTCTTAAGGAGAGCGGTGTACTCGGAGTCGGGCAGACAGCCTTAAGTGAGGATATTCAGGATACTTTTACTTTGCTAAATCGTATGCTAGCTCAATGGCAAAAGCGCCGCTGGCTAGTCCCAAACCTGATGGATATTTCAGCTATTGGTAATAGTAAAATATCCAATTTAATTGGTCCCGGTCAATACTACAATTCAGCTAGACCGGATAAAATTCAAGCTGCTTATTTTAAACAAATTACCGGGCAAGCTGGTAGCAATCAAGTCAGCTATATGCTCAGGCAAATAACGAGTTATGAAAATTATGCTGCTGTCCAATTAAAGAATTTGACTACTTGGCCCACTTGTTTCTTTTATGATGCTGCTTTTCCCTACGGTAATGTTTTTGTTTGGCCTATTCCTGATCAGACTTATGAGGTCCATTTAATTGTTAAGGGGCCGATTGGATTTACCATTGAATTGCAAGCTGGTAATTTAACTGCTGGTGGAGCAGCTTATGTCAATGGAAATTATCTAGCTATTCCTTTTATAAATACTACAGGATTTGGTTCTGGTGGTACAGCAGACGTTACTGTAGCTGGAAATGTAGTTACAGCTATTGTTATTCATGATCCGGGTGATGGTTATAAAATCAATGATATTTTAACTTTAGATAATACCTTAATGGGGGGAGTTGGAGCAGGAGCATCTTGGACTGTCACTGGTGTTACTGACGATTTAGATGCTGTATTTAATATGCCTCCTGAATATGAGGAAGCTATTCATTATAATTTATGTGTTCGTATTACTAGCATGTATCAGTATGAACCTAATAGAGTACAAGGCCAATTAGCTAAGATTGCTTTGAATACGATTAAAAATGCAAATGCTCAGATACCCACATTAGAAATGCCGAGTGCATTAAAGCGAAATAATGGTAAAGGTTTTTATATTTTTAATGCGGATCAAAATTGAGGAATTTTAAAATGTTATCAAATATTGTGGGTACAGTTGATTGGAACGCCGCTGCTGTATTATGTGTAATGTTTATTACTATTTGTATTATTACTACTACTTTTGTTGGTAAACGACGCGGAAAACGCGAATTAGAAATGCAATTTCAAATTGATAAACAGAAATTACATAATGAAGATGAAGCAGATAAACGTCAAAATCAAGCAAACCTAGAATATAAGTTATCTGAAATCGCTACTAGCCGAGACGTTCAATTTAAGCGTATTGATAGTGGTTTGATTGAAGCTGTTAAGAATTAAATTAAATGTCTCGCATAGAATTAATAAGTACCCCATACGCAGGAAGGAGTGCGATCGCATCTGGACAAGAGGCAATTAACGTCTACGCAGAAATTAATGCTTCTCATGATCCTCAAGCACCAGCTAAAACTACTTATTACCCCACTCCCGGCTCTGTGTTGTACGCCGACCCTATATTTTTAAAAAAACGTAGAGCTTCTTATAGAACAAGTTTAGATACAGCTTTTTATGTAGTAGGCCAGAATGTTTACTTTCTGACTAGTAATCAAATTTTAATTTTTATTGGAGCAATCGCAGATTTACCTAGCCAAATAATTTTTTCAGATAATGGGCTGGTTGCTACATTTGTTGATGGCAAAAATGGATATGTGATTGACCTAGCTACCAATACTCTCGGAATTATTACTGACCCTAATTTTTATCCTGCTGATTATGTAACTCTGTTAGACACTTTTTTTATCTACAATCGTGCAGGGACTAATCAATTCTTTATTTCAGGATCAAATGTTAACTATGCTTTAATGACAACTACAGGGGCTTTCGATCCTCTGGATATTGCAGCTAAGTCTGGTTTTAATGATCCTATTGTGGGCATAGTAGCTGTTCATCGCGAACTTTGGTTGATTGGCAATTTAACTACTGAAGTTTGGATTGGTACAGGAGCAGCGGATTTCTATTTTCAAGAACAGCAGGGCGCTTATATTAATCATGGTTGCGCTGCTCAATTTTCAATAGCTACTATTGAAAACTCTGTTCTATTTATTATGCAAGATAAACAAGGTAACGGAATTGTTATTCAAGGTGATGGATATACTTTAACAGAAATATCTACCCCTAGATTGGTTAGTATTTTTAAAGATTATGTTGATTTAACTGATGCTGTTGGATTTTGTTTTCAAATCGTTGACCATGCTTTTTATGCGTTAGTATTTGCAAATGCTAATGCTGGCTGGCTATATGATCTGACTACTAAACAATGGTCAGAATGGGGTTGGACAGATGGTAATGGAGTTTTAAATAGACCTAGAGCAAACTGTTATATGTTTGTTTATAATGCTAATTTAGTTGGCGATTGGGAAAATGGAAAACTTTTAAAATTAGATATTAATGAATATCAAGAGTATGGAGCTAGTCCTATTGTTTGTACTAGAACATTCCCACACATAACTGATGCTAAATATTCTAGGATTAGTGGCTTAGCTTTTGATGCTGATATGCAAGTAGGAACTATAGAGGATGATGGCGATCCTCAAGTTAGCTTAAGTTGGTCCGATGACAAAGGGGTTAGTTACGGTAATCCTGTTATGCAATCTTTGAGTAAAACTGGAAAATTTCTAACTACTATTTCTTGGAATAGGCTAGGACAAGCCAGAGATAGAGTTTATAAATTGAGTTGGGCTGCTAACTGTAAAACAGCTTTAAATGGCGGATTTATTGATAGTAAGGCTGCTAAGACGTGATATATAAAATATTCAACAATAATTGGCAACCTACTCCTGAAGCTCCATTTAAAACTTTAGATGAAGCTAAGAGATATATAGCCTCACTTAAAGAAACTTATAATGAAACTTTCTATGTTGTTGAATGGAAAGTTGTATTTCAATTATGAACACCAATCCAGTATTTAATCAAAACTCTCCATTAGTTGATATAACAACAGGTAAAGTAGTTCCTCCTTGGAATAGTTTCTTTCAGCAATTTACGCAGAAGGCTCCTAAAGTAGTAACTGTTGACGTGGCAGCTACTCCTTATACTCCAAATACCAAAGGGCATGTTGTTATTAAAGGGGCTACTACTATTACCTTAACTAGAGGTTTAGTAAATATAGTTTTGACGGGACAAATTATTATCCCAATCTCAATTGGCGATACTTTATCTTGGACAGGTACTCCAACTTCAGTGCAGTTTTTGGGGGCATAGGATGCAAAATATTAGTTTAAGAAAAATTAAAGAGTATAGCCCAACAGCTAAAGACAATGAAATTAAGTTTAATGATATTGTGGGGATAAGAGACAAAATATTTACTGCTGAAGCCTTAATGCGAGAAATGCCGCAAATAGAATTAAAAGTAGTCCATCATTTTTCTAAAGGTGTTTATGCAAGAGAATTAACTATACCGGCTAATGTGACATTGACGGGAGAAATTCATAAATTTGAAAATTTAAATATTTTGTCTAAAGGGTCTATGCTAGTCTCTACTGAGGAAGGAATTGTTAAAGTTGAGGCTCCTTTTACTGTTGTTTCGCCAGCAGGAACCAAACGAATTGCCCACACTTTAACAGAATGCGTTTGGACTACTATTCACGGTACTGAGGAAAAAGACATTGATTTGATTAAAGATCATTTCATAGCATCTACTGAGCAAGAATGGTTAGAGTTTTGTAATACTAACCAACTGGAATTAGGATTTAATTGAAATGGCATGGATAGCTACAGCAGTAATAGGGGCTGGCATTTTAGGGGCTGGCGCTTCTATCTATGAAGCTAATAAGGCTGCCTCTGCTCAAACTAATGCAGCTAATACTGCTACGGCGGCTGCTCAACAGGCTTTTAATACTACTAATACTAACTTAGCTCCGTATCGTGACATTGGTAATACCGCCGCTACTCAATTAACTTCTAGGCTTTCTGATTTAACCTCTCCTATTACCATGGATCAAGCTACTTTAGAAAAAACTCCCGGCTATCAATTTAATTTAACTCAAGGTCAACGCGGTGTTACTAATTCGGCAGCAGCAAGAGGTTTAGGAACTTCAGGAGCAGCTTTAAAGGGCGCTGCTACATTCGCAACTGGATTAGCGGACAGTACTTATCAAAATCAATTTAATAACGCCAATACAAATCAAACTAACGCTTTTAATCGTTTATCTACTTTAGTGAATACTGGTGAAAATGCTGCTGCTGGTACTGGCGCTGCTGCATCTACTGCGGCTGGGCAAATTGGCTCCGCTGCTGGCTATGCTGGTAATGCTCAAGCGGCGGCTGCTAATACTACTGGTAGCGCGATTAGCAATGCTGCTGGTAATATTGGTGGATATGCTGCTTATAAGGGATTGTATAGTCCTAGTAATATAACGCTAGGTAATTCTGGTGGGCCAACGGCTTTTAGTTAGGATAATTTTAAAATGGCTGAAATGGGCGGTGGTGGAATTGGTAGCGCTGATACGTCAACGTATCCTAAAGCTACTATGCCTGTATCTCCGTTAGATATGGCTCAGAAATTTGGAACTTTGCAGCAGCAATCATTAGGGATCAATCAACAAAAATTAGATCAAGCTAATCAGGGTTTGACTTATATGACTAGAGCTATGGGCGCTCTTGGTCCTGATGCTCCAAAGGAAGCTTATATCAAAGCTGCTAGCGATGCTGTCAAATTAGGATTAGTACCAGAACAACAGTTGCAAGTATTTGTTGATAAGGCTCAATCTGCTCCTACCAGTCAGGATTTTTATAACGAATTTATGACTACGGCTGCTGATCATCAACAGCAAATCAATTATCATTTAGGGCAAAGAACTAATGTGGGGAATGGGCAAACTATTACTCCTGCTGTGACTAGTGTTAAACCGGGATTTGGTGAGCGTCCTATAGGTATGCCGGTACAGCAGCAAGCGCCTCCTACTGCTGCTGTTATGGATGAAAATAACCAACCTCGTATGTTAGGCGCTCAGCCTCCTCAGTTGGCTCCCGGTACAGTTTCAGGCCCTACCCCGCTCCCCGTTGCTCGCCCCGGTGGATTACCCGTAGCGCCTTTACAGGCTCCTCCTATAGCTTCTCCTGCTGTGGCTAGTTCTGCCCCGGCTACGTTCGCGCAACGCACAGACGCGGCTTTTCCCAAGCCTCAAGGGGCTGCTGTTGGCGCTTCTCCACTATTTGAGGAAGGCAAGAAATCTTATACTGAAGATCAGTTATCAGCTTCAGCTAGATCACAAGCAATTAAACCAGCCATTCAAGCTTTAAAACTAATGCCGGGATTAGCTACTGGACCCGGTACAGCTCAGTTTAATGATTTAGTGGCTGCTGCTAAAGCATGGGGTATTGTTGATACCAAAGCTGAAAATGATCCCACTGTATTAAGGCAGGAAATTGAAAAGAAACTAGCTCAATATGTGGGAGGTAGTCCTATTGCGAATCGCTCTGATGCTGCTCAAACTCTGGCTGAAGCAGGCTCCCCTAATCCTAAGAAACAAATTTTACCAGCATTACAGAATTTAACTAGGGACGCTATTGCATTAGAGCGTGTTAATATTTTGAAACCGCAAGCTTTTAAAGGTACTGATTATCAGAATTATATTAAACATCAAGGAACCTTCCCCGGAAACATCGATGAAAAAGCATTGTCTTTAGATATGATACCTGAAGGGGATAGAGCTAAGTTAGTCAATCGAATGGTTACTATGTATAAAAATGGTAACGCTGATGAAAAAGCTAGAGCTAATAAATTTTTAAATACCCTCAAACTAGCTAGTGAGCATGGTATTTATGAAGGCGCTCAATAATGCCTGAT
>QGNH01000105.1_pt1 | contig 57179 bp, 81 predicted proteins | sample 1735481 | NCBI WGS metagenome assembly QGNH01 (sample SAMN09239004, study PRJNA386568) | Viral metagenome, whole genome shotgun sequencing project.
TCCGGCGACGGCTCCGGCGACGGCGAATAATCTATGAAGTGCTTCGCATACTGTAGAGTTTCGGGTTTGTCTCAGTTAGATGGAGATGGCTTTCCAAGGCAGCGGGAAGCCATCGAAACCTATGCGCGGGCGAACGACTTGCGAATAGTCCGATGGTTCCAAGAGAAGGCGGTCCCCGGCAAGACCGAGTGGGAAGACAGGCCCGCGTGGAGCGAGATGGTGGTATCGCTGAACGGCGTGCAGACCATCATCATCGAGAAGTTGGACCGACTAGCACGCGACCTCTTGGCGCAAGAACATATCATCCTGGACTTGCAGCGGCGAGGCATCAATCTGGTGTCGGTTCACGAGCCTGATCTGATGGCGAAAGACCCGACGCGCATTCTGATGCGGCAGATCATGGGTTCAATCGCGCAGTACGACCGAGCCATGCTGGTTCTGAAACTCCGGGCGTCCCGCGATCGCAAGAAGAAACTGACAGGCCGGTGCGAGGGCGCGTTGGCGTACGGAGCACCAGGCACGGCACCGGAGGAACTGGAAGTGATGGAGCGGGTTCGGGCGCTGCGTGCCGAGGGCCTGACCTGGGCCGTTGTCGCGGACGAGTTGAACTCGATGGGGTACCGGACGCGGCCACGGCGCGGGACCGAGCAGGGCGCGGAGTGGTATCCGGGGACGTTGTGCCGGCTGTTCTTTGAGCCGGGTAGGGTAGCGAGGAAAAGGGAGAAAAAGTGAAATTTACCGAATACCTGAAATACACATTCACCGATGCCGAGATCACGGATGCGGCGAAGGAACTGGCGCGTGCCGCACAACAGCGGACGAGCCTCGAACAGCGCAAGAAAGAGGTCGATAGCCAACTGAAGGCCGACATCGAAGCGCAGAACAGCATCGTAGGGCGGCTGTCGTCCTACATCAACACCGGGTACGAATACCGGGACATTGAGTGCCGGGTCGAACTGGACACGCCGGAACAGGGCAAGAAGCGCATCGTGCGACTGGACACCGAAAAAGAGGTCAAGGTGGTTCCCATGACGGACATGGACCGGCAGATGCGGCTGGAGCTTCAGGAGAAGGCCGACGCAGCGGACGCGGAGAAGGAAAAGGCGAAGGAACCCATCGTGACGCCGCCGCCGATTGTCCTGCAACTGCCGGAACCCGAGCCTGCCGTCGCGCCGCTGGCTTCGGTAACCGTGATGGGCGGAAGCCACCAGAAGCGCGAACGGCGCAAGCGGAACCCCGAGGCCGAGGCGTTCGCGGACGGCAGCGGAGAGTGACATGGTGGTGCTTGCGATAGACCCCGGCCCGGAAGAATCCGCGTACATGTATTGGAACGGTGTGCAGATCGGTCAATTCGGCAAGATTCCCAACACGTTGATGTTGGAATTCATCACAGGCCGAACACCACAAGTTGAACGCTGCGTGATCGAGAAGGTCGCGTCGTTCGGAATGCCAGTCGGCGCGGAGGTCTTCGAGACTGTCTACTGGTCCGGGGTCTTCGCGCACGCCTTCGGTTTGGATCGCGTCAGCCGTATCACCCGGATCGAAATCAAGAACCACCTGTGCCACTCCAGCCGGGCGAAGGACGGCAACATCCGCCAGGCGTTGATTGACCGACTGGGAGCGCCGGGGACGAAGAAAGCGCCCGGCCCCACCTACGGGGTGTCTGCCGATATCTGGTCGGCGCTGGCGGTCGCGGTGACGTGGTGGGATGTTTACCGCGCGGGGTGAACGTGGGGATTGCGAATATGCGTCAATTCGAATATACTGAGTCTGTCCGCAAAGTACTCTCAAGCGCATCAGGCCCGCCAACGATTCCGACTGGTCATCGGAAGATTCAAGTTGACGGGCTTCTGATTTTGTGCCAGACTTCCAACAGTTCCATCAGGCCTGATGGGATTAGCGAACTTGAAAAGAGTACAGAATGCGGACCAGACCAATCTCGGACCACCACAACATTCTGTTGGGCTACTTCTTCGCGTCAGCGTGCGTGTGACAGTGGAACGAACGCTTCGCGCACGAGAGTACCGCCGCTAAAGGAGTATCGCGGAGCGGCAACGTTGGGTGGCTGTGGCGTAGCGAGCGCGGGCACAATCCGCGTTAAAGCACGGCCTTCGTGGGAAATTGCTCTTGCCCACGGCTGCCGACTGGGCCTCCGATGGACTCAGGGATATACCAGGCAGGATACCCTGAACCTGCTTTTAGCGGGCAGGGGGTTTTCCTGCCTCCGAACCCCCTCAAGATCTTGGGATATATGCAAATAAGCAAGCAGTTCAACGAATTCTGGAAACTGTATCCGCGTCGTTTCGGAAAAGATTCAGCTTGCCGCGATTGGGTTTCTGAAGTCACGGAGGAAAACGAATCGCAAGTATTTGAGTGCCTAAAGCGTTACTTGAAGTCGGCGGAAGTGGCGCGTGGCTGCGTGATGAGTGCAGGTTCGACGCTTCGTGACACCGGCTGGATTGTAAAGTGCGCGCGGGACGATTGGGAGAGCGAATGGCCTCCAGCGGTTGTTCCTAAAGGCATGTCAGTGTTCGAAACACCGCGACCGTGTTTTTGCGGCGCTCCATCAGAGCAGCGCGGGCTTTGCCGATTACATCTTGCCGAAATGGAAAGGGAGACAGCTTAATGACGCTACCTGAAAAACTATATGCGCTAGAAATGCGCGAACGTCAAGGAAACCCAGAAATGCGCGACCTTCCAATCGAAAAGAGTTGCCAAGTGTCCGAGGCGCTGTACGAGGACATCATGGTTGAACAGGCCATGCGGCGTTCGGCGGTGCGGGAGGCGCAGGAATGAACAACTGCAAAGAACGCGGATGCCGCTGGGACATGTCGTATTGGGGTCCAGATGGACCGGACTTCTCGCGGTGGGGCGCTGAGTGTGGACGCGGCGTGCGGTACCGGGAAACCGGAGCGGCAGTAGCAAGCGGGACGGCCGGCGTGCGGCGAACGTTCGGCGGCGGCAGGAAGCACCGGGGTTCCGCATCGGAAGACATGGAACGGAGGCAACAATGAACGGACTGGAGATGCTGGCGAACGGGAAGGAGCGGCAGGCGCTCTCCTTCCTGCGCAAAGTGGCGCAAAGGACGCCGAACTACGGAAACCTCATCAACGTAGCCGCTGCGCTACGGGCGTGCGGGGAGGTGGATTCCGCAATCGGCGAACTGAAGCGTGCGCTGGCGATTGACGAGACGCGCGCCGAGGCGTGGAACAACCTGGGGCAGTGCGCCACCGACCTCGGGAAGTTCGACCAAGCGCCGGGGATTTTCCAGCGCGCTCTCCAGTGTCACAAGAAAGCAGGTATCCCGATTGACTCGGCCACGGAATCCCTGCTGGCGTTCGCGTACTCCATGATGCGGCTGGGGCAGTTTGAGTACATCTGGCCGGTGTGGGAGGCCGCACGGTTCAATCGGTCGTGGCATCCGTTCCCGAATCTGCAGGTGTGGCGCGGGGAACCTAACGCGCGGCTGCTGGTGTGTCCCGAGGGCGGATTCGGGGACGGGTTCAACTTCCTGCGGTGGGCACGAACGCTGCCGGCCGTTTCCACCACGTTCATGGTATGGGATTCCCTATTCGAATTTACGCAACACGCCTTGCCACAACACGTCATCCTCCCCATGTCGCACTCGTTCCAGTACAACGAACTGGCTCGCTACACCCACTGCACGTCGATGTTGAGCCTGCCGGGGTTGTGCGGCATGAAGTCGTGGGCCGACGTGCCGCCGCCGCTGGACTGGACACCGAGGCACATGCTGGTACACCCGCCGCTGGATCAGATCGGCTACTGCTGGGCGGCGGAAGAGAACGGGGTCACGCGCAAGAGCCGGTCTCTGGACGCGCAGGCGGCGAACCGAATCGGGTCTGCCCTTGCCCGAAAATGCAAACGGGTGGTGTCGCTGGTACCGGATGGACAGGAACTCTACCGCAGGCGCGGCCAGGTGCCGGTTAGGGGGGTCACCCAGGACGATGCGTTGCTTGCTGACTGGGAGGAAACGGCGCGGACGATTCTGAAGTGCCGCCTGGTGGTGACGGTCGATACGGCGGTGTTTTGGCTGGCGCAAGCATTGGGAGTACGCACGTTGCTGCTACTTCCGCTTCGCTCGGACTGGAAGTGGGGAGTGGCAAATCAGCCCTTCGCATGGGGCGGAAACAACGTGGTGATGTTCCGCAATTCTCACCCAGTGACGTGGGACGTTGCGGGGATACTCGAAGTAATGAAAAGCATGTGAGTTACGCGCATCGGGGATGTACCCGATGTTGCAACACGATAAACGGTAGTAGCATGGTTTTGTAGATGCCCGACACTTCAAGGCTCATAAACGCCCGAATGAGGCGAAAGCAGCGCGACGGGATCGTGGATGTTTTCGGTGTCCCTGGAAGTCATCAAGACATTGATTTCAGGGAGATTGTCTCACTTTGGCCGATAGAACGAATCGCAGCACTGCGCGAAAAGACGAAGTTGCCGGTCGCGCGAATTGTTGCACTTCTTGGCATCAGTCAACCGGCGTATTCGAAGATGTGCTCGGGCGATTTCACCCCAAGTCCGAACCTCTGCCGGCGAATGGCAGAGCTTGAGGACATGGCGGCACGCGGCGAACTCCATAATCAGCACGTTCCGTCATCGGCAGAGATGCGCCGCCGCATGGCGCTGTTCCGATCCTGGTTCCTGTCGAAAGACCCGAGCGTGGACCTGCCGCTCATCCGGTGCCACTTGAGCGTGCAGTGGGGGAAAGCCGCGTACCAGAAGATCACGATTCCGATTAAGTACGTGCCGCAGTTGAGATTGAAGGAGTGGACCGGGCTGGTGGGGGTGATTCGGACGGTCACGGTGGCGCTGCGCAAGTTGGCGCAGGGGAACGCACGTATCTTGTGGCGGCAGGCTGAGGCCGAATTTTGGAGCGCGTATGCCCGTGACACGTTGCCCGCCATCGTGACCGAGAGGGCTAAGATCCTGCCGAAAGCCACGGCAGCGGCGGAAGCGAAAAGGAGGCAAGCGTGACGAACTACGAGACGGTGATGGAGTTCATTGATAATCGCGTCTGCGACTCTGGATATCAGGCACGATACGACGCGGCGCTGACCGCGCTCGAAGAGATGCGGCGGGACAGTGGGCGGCTGGCTGATGTGCGCCGGGCATTAATTGAGATCACAGAGTACTCGACTGGCTGGACACACGGGCAGTTCGTGAACTGCGAGGGAATGTGCCTGCTACGGATTGATGATCTGGCTAGATCCGTTCTTAATTCGATGAAAGGAGGTGATGCCCCACGCCCTCAATACGACAGCGAATCGAAGACCACGATCCCTACCGAGGGACGTAGCGATGCCCCGGAAGATAGGTTTGCCGCTGCTGGAGTTTCGGCGTACACGATACGCGAAACGAAAGCACAAGAGCAATCCACTGCCGGGGCGTCTGCGCAGAGAGCATCCTGTATTCCCGCTAAGGGAGTAAAGATACAGGGGCCTTGGATTCCGTTTTATCAGGAAGCGCAGCCCCCCGAGTGCGCCGCGAGGAAGGCGCTATCGTATCAGATGCAAAACTGGGATAGCGAGAACCGGCCTTCGGATGCTAGGTCATATGTGGCCGAAGTCCAGAGTTTGGAATCACATTGTGACGAACTGCGGGCGGAGAATGAGCGGCTGACCGTGCAGCTTGCAGGTTGCAGCGTGGCGGCAGAAGGAGGGACTAAAGATCCGGCTACGCGAGATCAGTGGGGATGGTCGCCAGCCTATCAGGAAGTGCTAGATTTGCGCATTAAGTACGATGCCTCAACCCAAGAGGTAACCACACTCAGGGCCAAATTGCATGACGCATACCGGGAGCTATACGACGCACTCCGCGCCCGCGATCTGGCGCGAGAGGCTAGTAACCGGGATCTGGAGGCGAAGCGGGCGGCGGAACGAGAATACGAGAACGAGCGACGCGGCAAAGAGAACATGAAAGCGCAGTACGAAAACGTCATTGACCAACTATCTGAGCAAGTCTGCGTTGAATCTGCGGGATACACGCAACTCCGCGCCGCCCTCGCCACCGAGAAAGAGACGCGGGTTAAATACCAGGACATCGTGTATACGGCCTGCAATCTGCTGGACCGACAGATGTTGGCTAGGAAGGAAGAGGTAGTAAGTGCAATCCAGGAACTGATACGACAGCGTTTTGAGGCGCTTCAGAATCTCGCCACCGAGAAGGCCGCACGCGAGATAACCGAGGCCGATCTGGTTGATGTTCGGGGTGCCTGGCGAATTCAGAAGGCCGCACGCGAGAAGGCGGAGCGGGAGCGTGACGAATGGTGCCTCAAAGATGCCGCGCGCATCAACGAAAATGGCGAGATTGCGGCCATTGAACACGAACGCGCGGAGAAGGCGGAAGCGGCACTGGCGGAGGCAGCAGATATCATCCAAGGTTATATGGATGGCCCACAGTCGTGGAGTGAGCTAAATCGACGCCTGGACCGCGCCGCCGCCTTCGTGGCCGCGCACAGCAAGGAAAAGGAGAAATAAATGTTCGAAACTAGGAAGATTTACCGGGCCGTCAATGCGGCTGAATGGAAGCAGATCATGGTGGCGAGGATTCAGGCGGCGCTCGACGCAGACAGCACCCTGAATATCATGCGGAGCTTCCCGCTGTTTTCTTATCGCATCAGCATCGCGTTGACGCCATACCGTGCCCAGGGGACGGACCAGCAGGGCAAGGCACTGCCACCGCTGCCAGGGACGCCCATCGCCTATGAGTGCGAGGGAGAAGTATTCATCCCCGTATTCGAAAGCGCCGTAGAGTTGGTCGAGGAATCGCCCGTCTACGGCCATGACGCCGATCCCCAGAGCCTTCGCACTGCCGCCGCGATGCCGACCGTCGAGACGGCGCGGTCCAGCATCGGTGAGATCGTGGATGTAAGGGTGCCGCCGCCCGTCAAGAAGGCGGTGGACCTGGAACCCGCCGAGGCGTTCGAACCCACGGCACCGCCCGTTCCTATCGCCGCAGAGGAGAAGGAAGACGACACCATTCGCGTAGAGGAAGGCCGGTGGAGCGCGGCGCACAGCGACCCCAAGGCAGAGCAGGCGGTCGAGCACCGTGATCCAAGCATGGCCCCCGGACGGGTATCCGTGGTCCGCAGCGTGGCCGAGGGTGGCGGCTCCGATCATGGACGAGGAAAGAAGCGATGATAGCCGAGATAGCGCCGTGGGCGGACTATTCGCCCCACTTCAAGCAACTGTGGAACCCTGCCGTCCCCGGTGCGGTCGCGGAGTTCGGCGTATTTAGAGGCGGGTCCGCGAGACAGTTGGCGCAACTTACCGGAAGAACGGTCTATGCGTGGGACACCTACGACGGCCTGCCTGCAGCCGACTTCAATCCCGACGTGGACATCGACGCCCCCGGCGACTTCACGCCGGAAGCCACGGCTGCGGAACTGTTCGCCGGATGGCCGTCGATAACTCCTGTCGTGGGTAGATTCGCGGACACGCTGCCGAAGTTCTACCCCGCCGTGCGGTTTGCGTTCTGCTACTTGGACAGCGACTATTACGAATCGACGCGGCAGGTGCTCGACTGGTTGCCGGGGCGCTTGAGCAACGGCGCGGTACTGCTGTTCGACGACTACAAATCCCACAAGGGAGTGCGGCAGGCCGTCGATGAGTTCGCGGCGAAGTGGGGAATGGAAGTGAAGCCGATTGCCAGCAGCGGGGCGGTGGTGACGTGGAGGGCGCGATGACAACAGACCAAGAGTACGAAAAGTGGGTACTGAATGTCGGACCCAAGGATGATGAACCCTGCCACCGATGCCACGATTACCCTTGCCACTGCTATGAGGACGACGACGAAGACTATGGCGGTGGCTGCTACCAATGCGGCGGGCGCGGCTACATCGTGACGTGCATCGACGACCTGTGCCACGGGCAGGACGAGTGCATCCACGGCGACCCGCCAACGCCTTGCCCGACATGCAATCCGAATGGCGACAAGGAGGACGGCCTTTTATGAGCATTCTATCGGACCTATCCGCACTCCCGAAATTTGACCGGATCGCGGACGAACTGACGAAGTGCCGCTTCGCGCTTGAGTCGATAGCCACCAGTCTTCAGCGGGCCACCGAGCTTCCCGCCGCGCCTGTGATCGAGAAGAAGATCGGCGTGAAGGACATCGGGAACTACGCGCAGGCCGTCGTGTCGGAAGAGGACGCCGAGAAGGTGCGGGATGGCCTCCACGCGGCAGGTCTTCGAGACAGCGACATCGAGGCGCAGATCGTGGCGATGATGGCCGGGGATGATCAGGAGCCAACAGAATGAAGTCAGAAGGCACATATCCGATACCGAAACATGGGTGGACATGCTACCACTGCGGTGAGACATTCACCGTTTGGGGAGCGGCTGAAGACCACTTTGGGAAAACGCCAGAAGCAAAGCCCGGTTGCGTGTTGAAGGTTCAGTTCGGCAACGAGCGCGGTCTGGAGATGGAACTGCGCAAGGTTGAGGCGGAGCGGGACGAATGGCGAAACCGAGCACTGAAAGCCGAAGAACACGAAGAATTATTGGAAGGTGAGATGTCGGAATACCGGAGAGCGGCTAAGGCTGATAACTGCCATCAACTCCGCATGAACATCGACAGCCTGGAGGGTCGGGCTATCGCTGCTGATTTCATCGTTAATTCCCTCCGGTCTCGCGTGCCTGAACTTGTGGATGAGGTTGTTGGATGAGGCTCTACATCCTACTGCGCGACCTGTTCGACCTGCCCGGCATAAGCGGGAGGCACGAATGGTACGCGAACGGAATATCGCGCACGGAAGCGTGGCGTCAACTGACGAATCGGCAGACCATCCGAAGCGGGCAGGATAAACAGCGCCAGTCGGACGTGTCAGCCGGGAGGAACACCCCGGCTTCTATCCCGGCGACCGCCGCCTTGACACGTTCCCGCGTGCTCTCGACGTGGTGGTCGGCCAACGAGAAGGTCTGACGGTCAACCGCCAGTTTCTCGCTTTCGATGAGGTAGTCCACGGTCACCGTCTCCGCTTGCGCCGCGATGCACTGGAGAATCAAACCTGTATCGCGTTCCGCTTCGCCTTCCGTTGGCCGCTTCGTGCGGATCTTCGTGGCGCGGATACCGCCCGCCTCTTGGATTTCGATGGTGCCGGTGATTGTCGCGCCTGCGATCCCCAATTCGAACTTGCGCCCGAGGTGCGTTGGCTTGATGCGGGGCTTCACGACCGAGTTCCAGAGGTTGAACAGCCTGCGCGTCGAGTACTCCACCTTGTCCGTGACCGACCTCATGCCCCTGGCGCTCTCAGCCTCCGTCAGCGCGACCGTAGCCATCTCGCCCGCCACCACCCCCGCGATGGACTGTGGGGCTTCCTGTGGCCGGGAAAGGGTATCCTGGATTAGACGGCGGACGGCGCGGGACACCGCCTGGCGGGTTGACGGCGGAAGGGGGCCGCCCTCGATGTCCACCAACTTGTGTTTGTGGCCGCACTGCGAGAACCGGGCAAGCGCGGCAGTCGTGAGGGTCATTGCGCCGGGGTGTCGTCTTGCGGGTGTGGCATCGAAACGCCCGTCAGTCGTGCCGCCATGTTCGCCGCCGCTTCCCCATTGCCAGCAGCGATCATGTTCGCCATCTTGGTCTTAGACACCGCCGAAACGCTTCTCCATGCGGGACTCTCGAATGCCAATCCCATCAACACTGCCGCTCCGCCAGTTTCCCACATTCCCGCACCACGTTCATGTGCGGTCCCGCCGCCGACTGCCGCGCCCATCAGGAACCGTCCCATAATGCCAGCGTTACGGGCGAACCGGACTTGACCGAGTTTGCTGGTGACGTTCCGGTCCATCAGTTCCGCCATAGACCGCCACAAGTGGAACTCGTTGTTCAACGCGGCAATGGTGGGATGCTGAGAATTCAGTTCTGAACGAATAGAATTCGCCGCCGCAGTACGCACCATATTTCCGGCCTGCACCGATTCGTCGGCAGTCAACCCGTTCTTGAAAACGTACTTGTCGAGCGCCTGCCGTACTTCCCACACCGTTGACGGCTGCGCTTTCCCGAGGTACGGGCCAAGTGCCGTTTGCAGTTCTTTCATGCGCTTCAACCCGGCTTCAAGAATCGCCGGATCTTTGATAGTGCCGACCTTGGTAAAGGCGTTATCTTCTACCCACTTGCCGAATTGGTCGTAGATCGGTTTCAGGTTCGTCTTGGCGGTGGCATCCAGTTTGGCGTACTCCGATTCGAGTTCCTTGCCGAGTTGGTCTGCGCGTCCCGAAAACTTCGCTAACAACCCTTCCGTACTGCCAGCCGTCGCCGCTCCGTATCCTCGTTCCATGACTTCTGGAATGTGATCTATCGCCACTTCTTTTGCCTTCGTGCCGAGCGGGTGAACCATCCTGGAGTATTGGGACACGCCCCACTTTTTCAGCAAGCCTGCCAGCGGGGAAGCCGCCCCTTCAACTGCCCCGCCGACCGCACCACCAACCACAGCAGCCTTCGCGCCTTCTGCCACGCTTCCAGTTTGCGCCGTGGTCTTCAGTCCGACATCGACGCCAGTACGGAGTGCGGCCACGCCCATTTTCGCCAATCTTCCAGCGCCAGCCGCCGCCTTCACTTTGCCCAAGCCGGGGATGGGCGCGAAGAACTCTGCCACCTGTTCCACGCCACGTCCCAATCGTTGCGCGTCATTCGTGGGTTCCAGCGCCTTGCCGAGCCGAGCGTTCCATTCCTGCTGGTGCTTGGCGGCATCGGGCATGAACTTGTCCGTAACGAACCCGCCGCCGAGAGTCTTGCGCGTCAGTTCTCCCAGGTTCAGCGCCGTGTGCCCCGCGCCCTTGAGAGCGCCGACGCCAAACTGCGCCGTGTCGTACAACCCCTTGGCCGCGTTGACAACCGTGCTTGTCGCCCCGCTCTTGAACTTGTCCCACCCGGAAGGCTCTAGTGTAGAGGACGGCGCGGGCGTGCTCGACAAGTGCTGGATGATTTCCTTTTCGGAGTACCCGGATTTCTTCGCTCCGTCGATGTCGAACTTGCGCGAGGTCGTCAGGTGTTGAAGGATCTCACCGTCAGAATACCCAGACTTGCGTGCGCCTTCAACGTCGAATGCGGGATCGGCCATGTCATTTCTTCTCGAAACTACTCAACGGCGGGCGAGTGCCGGCTGGTGGAGTACGCGGCGTCACCTCTTCGTTTCCCACTACGTCCTCGTACTGTTGCCCGTACAGTTCAGGAACGATCTCCTGCTTTATTCTTTTTCGTAAAGAACGTAATTCCTGGGAATACCCCTTCGTCTTTAAGGTAGTCTCGTTCTTCATCCGATCCACCATCGCCTTAGTATTCCCGGTGGTGAATCCTTCTCGCATCAGATCCCCGGCGCTGTGCAACGCTTCGACCGGGACTTGCGCGATGGACATGCCGCCGCCAGAAATGACGCGGGCATATTCGTTTCGTACCGCTGCCAGAGCCAACCCATAACTTACGGCGTCTTCCGATACCCCGTCTACGTTGAATTCACGCGCCCCGGACATCAGCCACTCGTTGATTTTGGTGACATCGCCATTTGGCAATTTTTTCCGCAAGTTCGTAAGAACATCAGCGTGTAATGCCAAAGCGTCTTCCAGTGCCGCGTTGCCGTGTGTGATTAGGTTCAGACGGTCATACGCCTTTTGGTCAGACTTCCGAGCTTCACTACGGGCGTCAAGTTCGGTGGCGGTAAGGCCCGTTAGTTCCCGAATGGTTGATACCCCTTTATCAAAACGAGAACGCAAAGCGGTCCCCATCCCCAAACCGCCTTTCATAATCCCCGAAAGGTAGTTGGTCGCAAACGTCACGTCGGCGCGTTGTATTTTATTCAGCCGTTCGATTGGCTTCTGCGTTGGGGATGTTTGGGGGGCGATGTCTCCCACTGGCGCGTTCGCGGCGACAGCGGCTTGTCCAACAGTGACGTGAAGTTCATTGGCCTTCTCCGTCGTGTCCAAGTGCTTCAGGGTTTTGTTTGCCGCCTCGACCTTAATGCGGGATTCCGACCAGTCAGGGTGAATGGCCCGCAACGCCGATTCCCGCGTGCCGAGTTCTCCCGTATCCAGCTTATCCGGCTTCTTGAGTGCTTCCTGTTCCTGCGTGGCCGTGAGTTTCGCGCCGGGAGCAATGTGGTTCTTCTCGCGGTAGGCCGCGAGCGCCCGCCCCTCTTCTTCCGAGTATTTAGAATGGGCGGCAGTCCCCGTCTTGTCGATGTCCGCAACGTCCGCAACGTCAATCGACTTCCCGTCGAGGGTTGTGATCTTTCCATCTGTCCCTTGCAATGCCGGAACCCAGTCTCCCGTGGACTTCTGCTTGACGTGGATGTCAGTTGCCTTAGGCGCGGCGGGCTGCTTCGGCTCCGCAGCCGGGAGGCCGTGATGAATCCGGTCCAACTCCTCCATCGACCTGTAAAGCTCCATCGTCCGCTCCTGCTGCTTCTCGGGAGGGAGGGGGAGTTCCGTAACGCGCTTTAACTGATCCTGATAGAACGAACGGTTGGCGTTGTACAGGGTTTCGTTTTCTCGCTGCGTCTCTTCAAACTTCTGGCGCTGAAGGCCAATCGTGCGCTGGTCCGCTTCGTCCTGCTGCTGTTTCAGCGCCTCGCGTTCTTCGGCGGCGGACGGGAACAGCGACTTGTCGGAGTCGTACCAATTATCGCCGCCCTTCTGTTTGCCGTGCTTCGCGGCGGGCTTCGCTTGCGACAACTGCCCCGCGCCGCCCTCTGCCGAGGACGAACCGTAATCCTTCCCCTTCGCCTGCCCCTTCGCGTCAGCCTGCGCCGTCTTCGTCAGCAGGTTGTGGAACATCTCGTGGTTCTGACCCTTGAGGCCGATCTTCTTGAGGGCTTCCTTCGCGTACTCGGACTTCTTCTCCGGGTTCATGCTGGACTGCATGACGTGGGAAAGCGCCTCGATCTGAAGCTGCTTCTCCTGCCGCTTGCTGGCGAACTCCTGCCCGATCAGTTCGGTAATAAGTCCCATAGCTTAATCGCTGTACTTGGATGCCCGCTTGAGTTGGCGCTTCGACAGGTTGCCCGCGCCACCGGCAGCGGATGACGAACCGTAGTCCAGGCCCTTGCTTGCCGAACTCTTCCCGGTAGAAATCTCACCGCCAGAGTCGCCGCCCTTACTCCCGCCCTTTGATATGCTCTTTTCAGCCAACTTCGATTGTGCTTTTTTGATCGCCAACTTCACGAGAAATCCTGCCATACGGCCTCCTACAGCAATGCGTTGAGAATCCCAATTGTCTGCCCGCGTTCCGCCACTCCCGCCTGGAGCATCTGCGCAATGGCCTGCATCCCCATGTCCGACTCCTTCAGCCCAGCGTCCGTAATCTGCCCCGCGATAGCCGAAGATTCCTTCGCCGCCTGGGGACGCAACTTCTGCATGAGACCCGCCACATCGCCGGCCTGACTGAACTCCGACTGCGCGACGGCCTCGTTCGTACCGCCCGACCGGGAACCCGTCGCCGCCATCTGTTTCCGCTTGGCGCGGTACTGCGAAAGGATGTCGGCTTTCTCCGGTGCCGTGGCGCTCTCCATCTCGGACTTGTTGCCGCTCAAGATGGAATTCCAGTAGTCGAGCGCGGGGCCGAAGTCCTGAATCCCCTTCTGGTAGTTCTGTTGGCCGCTGGCGAAGGAATCGTTGCCGTACCCGGTGAGTTGCGTCTTGGTCTGGCTGAGATCGGGCGTCTTGTTTGAGCTCGGGTAGTAGGCATTGGCCATGTCAGATTTCCCAAACCTGGACGTTAAGCGTGACCGTCGAAGTCACAGCCTTGCACCAAATCGAGCCAAAGTACACGCCATTGATGGCAGCCGAACGAATCGTATCCGAGATCCCACCGTTGGGGGAAGCGGTCGCACCGCTCAACACCATACCGGCCTGGACCACGCCGTTAAGCGTGGTCCCTACGTTCTGATTTCCGAACATGCAAGACAGCGCGGCGCTGGTAGTGGGGTCAATTTGGATTGTCACCTCACGGAAGGTCGAGCCGAACATTCCCGCGCCGAGCCCAAGCATCGTTTCGCAAAGCGCCTGAAGATTGGCCGCCGTGCTGGTCACCTGAACGGACACCGCCCGGTAGCCCTGCCGAAGTGGAGCATTCTGCTTTGACATCGTATCTCCCTAAGCGGATTGTACACCCTGTTATTGCCGGAAAAAAGGACGAAGCACTACCGCTCCGTAGAAACTGCCCGTTGCCGCGATGTTCCCCGTGCCCACCGTGCCGCCGAATTCCGCAATCGTCGGGCTGGTCGTGAGGTTCGGCAACGAAGCCGCGCCGCCGCTGCCGGTGGTGCCCAGCGTCCCGTCAGCCTTCAGAAACGTCGCCTGCCCGCCGCTGCACAGGAACCACCCAGTTCCAGGGTCCACCACGAACCCCTGCACGAAACCCGATCCGCCATCCCCCGGTCCCCAACCCCACGCTGCGCCACCCCATTCCAGCAGATGCGCGTAGTCGGTGACGTTCACCAGGAACCCGGCATCGCCAGCCCCAAGGTCTGTCGGCAAGGTCGCCTGTGCCGTAGCCATGATTCCAGCCACGTACACCCACTGTGCCGACAGCACCACGTACAGCACCGTGCGGTCGGTCTCAAAGTACAACGTGCCGTTCGGGTGCGCGCTAGCCGCCCCGCGAGTGGCGTGGGTGCCAGCGAAGGTAACCCCCGCGCCGGTCGCCGTGCCGGGAGTGCCGGTAGCGTTGGTGATGTTCAGAACGGTGGATGCGGCTTGCTGCGCCACTGTCTGCGCGATGGCGTGGGCCTGGGGAACAGTGACGGCGGAAGACTTGAGCGTGGTGACGTGCTCCTGGTTGACGGAAACCTGCCGAGCGATGTCTTCCAGGCGGCGGGCCAGGTCGGAGGGAAGCCCGAAGCCCTGGAACGATTTGTTGCCTAATCCAGCCATCAAATTGATTCTAGCGCCATTTTGTGATAGGCTGAATTCGCTGGTAGCTCCAGCAGGAATTGTCCAGACCGGGGAGCGGTCCGTACCGCCGCTCCCCAACTGGCTACAATTCCAGGTACGATATGCAAACCTTCCACAATTCGGGTTCTCCGATTCAAAACCAAGGCCATTTCGTTCCCCCCGCCAGATCTAAGGTAATCAGGTAGAAAAAATGCAACAAGACGAACTTCAAAAACAGTGGATTCAGGCGATTGAATCGGACGACGAACACGAAAGACGTTGGTCAGCGATAGAAATTCCCGCTCCCACTGAAAACCACAAACATCAAGACCCCGGCGACGATGGACTCGCTCCGTGGTAGGCAAACTCTAAATTCGCGCACCCTGCGTGCCGGGTTGCCCGAACGGTCGTAGCACGCCGTAGGCTTCGTTCGATGCCCACTGCTTCGCCACCACCTCGAAATCGTCGGCGAACACTCGCACGGCGTCCCCCGTGATGCTCAAGTCGTAGAACATGCCCTTGTTGGGCGGCAGCGGCACGTACACCTTTTGGTACGCGCCAGATAGCGCAACAGTGACCGACCACGAACCGTACTCACACGACCCGGAGACCACGCAAGAGCCGGTCCCCATGACGGCGGGCCGAAGTTCGCGCACATGCAAGTACCCCTCGACGCCGAACGATGACGGCTGAGGATGCCAGAACCCGGTGGCTTCCGGCGCGGGCGTGCCGATGGGTTCGACGGCGAACAATTCCCAAACGTCGCCCCCATCTGTAGGTGTTAGTCTGACACGATGCGCGATGACCGGGACAAACGAGTACGGGATTTGCACTTCGCCGTTGTGATTCATCGTCAGCGTGAACACGCCGCCACCAGTCGGGAAACCGTCCCATTGAACCTGAATCGTACGCTCCACGCCGAACGTGTTGGCCGTGATGCGAAAGCCCTGGAGCCAAGTACTCTGCCCGAGGTCGATCCAATCCGTCGTGCGTAGTTGCGTGCGTTCCGGCTTCGGCAGCGCCGAAATCTCGAATCCGTAGAGCGAAGAAACCCCGGTCCAAGTGAAGGCCAGCGCCAGGTTGACGTTCTGCGCACCGAGCCCAGCCGCGATGTCGATGGGGATTCGGTTGACGTTCTGCGCGCCGGTCAGCACCGAACTGCCCACGTTGACTGAAAGGTTGTCGGCAAGCAGATTCACCGTCATGGCGGTAGCGTCCACGAACGCATCGCCGAACTGTTTCAACGCTCGGAAGTCCCCCAAGTTGAATGCCGCCGTGGTGGCTGCGCAGGAGATTCCGCCTCCAGAGTCATTCAGACCCGCCGCAAACTGACAAATCGTTCCGTTCGCGCAACCGCACAGGACCGTGATGCTGTTCGTCGCTTCGTCCTGGTAGTGGAGCGCCACGCCGGGAGTGTAGGAGTCGAACCACCAGCCAGGCGAATCGGGCTTGTAGGCCAGCGTCTTGTACGTGCCGTTGATGTCGAGGAAGTCGAAGTACAGCCAGCCGTTCTTGCAGTACGCGAGTCGCGGCGCCACGTTGAGCGGCGGTGGAGCGTACCCGTTGACCGCCACGCCCGCCACGCCTTCGTGAGGCAGGTAGGGGTATAGGTCGTCCTTTGAGATGATTTGCGCCGGCCCGAGCGCGGTCTGCGCGATCCCGTTGCGCGTCCAGAAGTAGATTTGTGGTCCCGGAGCGAAGGCCCACGGTGCCAGTAGCCCGCAGCCAGTCGGTACTTCCGAGAAAGCGTACGGCGTGGTCAGATTCCCCGTAGTAGTGCCACCAAAGAACCGTTCGCCAGTCATCGCTACCACATATCCGTTCCAGGTGGTCACCCCGAGGATGGGTTCGCCGCTGCTGGTCAGGTCCACGAATCCCGAGGTCGCCGCGCCTTCCGGGTTTGTCCGGTTGGCAAAGTAGATGCGGCCTTGGTTGATCGGGTCGCCAGCCGCAAAGAGAGTTTCGTCGAACGGGTTGGTCAGGTAAGGCAGCGGGTTCCCGAACGTGGTGGGGCTGGCGATGAGAAAAGGAACGCCCGCCGCCGCGACGATGGTTTCCTCGATCTGGAATGCGTTGGCAGTGGGAAGCCCGCGAATTACCGTCGCAATGCCGTTGATGAGAACCGTGGTCCCGATGCAGAGGTTTGTCGGGATGACAACCGAAGTGGCGAACACGCTGGTTCCCACGACCGTGCATGTGCCCGAGACAGGCAACTGCTGAACCGGCCACGGTTGATTTACGGACAGGTCGAACGGGTCGCCAAGTTGCGCGTCGGCGAAGTTGTCGAGGAACGTGCCGGTCCCGCCCGCCGTGTTGTTGGCAATCGAACCGACGTAGAGCGGCGTGCCGTTCACGCTGGCACCCACTCGGGCGATGTCGATGGTGTCGCACTGCGGGTCGGTGCTGTAGTCCACGGACACCTGAATCCCTTGCCGCGAAGGGAACAGCCCGTACCGGGTCAGTGGCGACGGGGTGCTGATGGCCCCCGTGATCGTGGACCGATACCGATAGTGATACTTCATTGGGTTGTCGGGGTTGATGGACTCCGGGGCATTCGGCCCGTACGTGCCCCCGATCCACCACGAGTCTACTTTGATATTAGTGGCACCCACAACCGTAGCTTCTATCCGAATCGCTTTGATGTTCTGAAAGCCTACGGTTTGGTCATTCCCTACCCGCGTGAGACCAGAAATCGGGAGAAAGACTTCGCTCCATTGGTTGCCTCCGAGGGAGAGGGAATACGAATTTGCCAAGTTCTGCAATGCCGCAATCTGCTGCTGGAGGGCAGGCGTGTTGTTCGAATGGGAGGTCGAGAACAACTCTGCAATTCCTAAGGTTAAAATGTCTGCCGCCGTTCCTGGACTTGAACCAGTGGTGCCTTGAGCCTGCGCTTGCAGAGATGCAATCTGGTCTTGTGTGGCTCGAAGATTGGCTAAGGTTGCCTGCGCTGCTGCCGAGCTTTGCAACCCGACCGATGCCTGCTGGAAGACGTTGTTGGTGATCTCCGTGTAGTAGTAGTTGTGCAGAAAGTCGTTGGTGGTGTTGTCCACATCGAGAAGGATACGAATGCTCGAAATGTTTGAGAGCATGTCGATATTCATGCTTACGTGCATCCAGTCGTTTGGCCCGACAGCGCGCCCTCCGATATTCGATAAGTCTTGGCTGCTTGTCAGGCTCATCGTTCCCACACCAGGTGCGGTGACTGTGCCGGTAACGGCGGTAGTGAGCGCGTTGCCTGTGACCGCCTCTCCGTTCGCATGAGTCACGGCGAAGTACATGCGCGCGCAGAAGTAGAACGTCACAGCGTCCCCCGCCGCGTGGAACCCAGATGTCACGCACCGGAAACTTACGTTATTGTCCTCTCCGATGGCGACGGACAGCACGCGCACGAACTCGCCGCCAATCGAAATCAGAGAGTCGCGCTGGAGGACGACGCTGTTCGCGGTCAGGACGACGCAGCAGGGACCGCCCACTCCCGCATCGTAGGCAATCTGAGCCACGGTGGTTGGCGAACCCATCGCGGTCCCGATGACATCCTGGATGACGGAAGATTCGCTTCCGACGATGATGCGCGCGCCGGCCGCAATCCACGCGGTCGCTGTCGTGGTGAAGTTTACGCACGCCCAGCCGGTAGTCCCGGAGTCGAACAGGACTTCGTTGATAGTGGTCGCCGCAGGGACGCGCGCCACAGCCGTGATGGCGCCCGCCGTTCCGCCCGGTACCCAACCGGAAGCCGAGTCGAAATCGGAGATGGCTTGGTAGCGCGGCGTGGTCAAAAGAGAGCCAGGCGGACTCGCCGGAGGAACGAGTCCCACCTGGAATCGCGTGCCGTCTGACGCGCGAATCTTACTGTATCGTTGTGAATCCGCGACGTAGAGGAAGGGACGGACGGACTCGCTCGGTTGGTAGGACGCGAACGAGAGCGGGTTGCCAGAGAATCCGGTGTCCACCTGCACGCCGTCCTGGTAGAGCACGCCGCCAGCGCCAGAGTACCGCCGCGTCACCACGCCGTCACTGAAGGATTTTATCGAGTGTACAGGGACACCAGATCCGGTGTTCTGAAACGCAGCGAGGGCGTCCCGCGTGGTCAACGATGCGCCCACGTTACGGACGTTCGTGCCGACGAGCAACTGGTCTTGCGGGCACTGATCCGGCTGGCACGCCAGGTTCACGCCCTTGAACGTCGCCCGCTGCTGCACTCTTTTGAAGTCTGCCATATCAACTCATACTCATTAGAATCCGCATCTCGTGTTCGTTTCCCACGTTCCACAATACGGCGCAATAGTTGCGCGCGTACTGTTCGTGGCAGCAGGGAAAGCCGAAAGCGCGCAGCCAAAATGTCATGCACTTACCTCTTCGGCCTTCGCCGCCTCGTAAGGTTCGTTCAGGTTCTCGATCTTAGCCACGTCGCGCAACGCATCGAAGTCAATCGCTTGCGCCCGCTCCCGGCTGGTGTAGGCTTCGGCCACGGTCAGGAACTCCTGGTACGCACCGAGAGAACCTTCCCACTCTTGGCCCCCCATTTTGAACGCTGCGAGATGCTGGCCGTTGTTCAGGATGGCGGTCACGATGTCGGTCGGGCAATCGAATGGGGCACCGTCCGCGTAGGACGCCGGGGAGTTTCCCACCACGTCGAGCGCGATGTTGTACGCCTGATCGGGAACCGGGTTGAGCGCGACCAAGTTCCTGCCGGCGTTCGCCACCACGGTCGGCAGTCCCGGCGTCCCGTTGCGCCACCCGTCGTTCCAGTGGTCGAGCGCGTGAAGCGTGACCGGCTGCTGCGTGAACCCTCCGGGGTACGCCTGCATGACGCACGGACACGTCTTCATCAACTGAAGCGCCCCGCGAAACCGCTGCTGCGCGTAGGAGGCACGGCGAAAGTCCCGACTTTGGGCATCTTGTGACAAAACTGAGGCCAGAATTCCCCACGGTAGGGCAAAAGTCGAATCGTCGGGAATTCCCAAAGTTTGGGGTGCCCCCATCACGTACGGATTCGAGTTCGTCACCAGCAGGTCGAGCGACCCCTCGTTGACCGGCGACGGAATGAGTTGCATGACGAATGGGCGGGTCAGTGCCACCGAGTACGCCGTGGGAAGCGAGGGGTTCTGGCTCCACTGGTAGGACCAGCCGCTTGCCGTCATCTCATCCGACCGATGGCACTCTCCCCAGATGCCGGTGAAGGTGTCCTGCCATTCCGCCCGGTGAACCTGAATCACAGAAGACGGCAGGGTAGCCCTTCCTTGAGGCGGCGGTGGCCCAGGAACGCCTGGAAGCCACGAGACTACCATCCAGGCCTCCCCGATGACCTCCTCGCGTCTCTGGTCAAATGCCGCCGCTACGGTGCCTATCGAGAACTGCCCGGTGTTGATGTAGTTGGCTTCGGCCCCGGAGTACTCCAGCAGGTGAAAGCCGACTTGAGCGAGGATGTCGGTGTCGAGGACGGTGAAGGGGATCGCCCCATTCGCGTGAAGGTCGTAGTACGGGATACCAGCGGCGGTCGTCAGTTGGACCGTCTGCCGCCAGTACCCCGTGAGCACCTGGAATTCCCGGATCGCTTGCCGGATGTAGATGCCGAGTTCGGCAAGGTTCCAGAAGTCTGTTCCAGAACTCAGGCCGAGCCGCTGCGCGAGAAGGGATTCCAGGTTGGTTATGGTCACGCGAAACTCCTACGCTGCCGGAGGCGCTGGAGTCGCAGGAGCCACCGGCCCAACAGCGGCGCCAATGGCCTTCATCCCTTCCACTACGGTCTTTACGGTCGCCCCCACGGTCGTAACGATGGTCGGCGAAAGCGGTTGCTTTCCCTGCGAAGTCAAAATGGAATTGATGGCGGTGAAGGTGGCGTTCGTGCCAGCCGTCACAACCGCTGCCTTCTGTTCGCCCGTCATGGGCGTAGTGAAGGTGTTGCTTATAGCCTCGATCCCGACCGCAGCCGCATTGGCCTGCGTCATCATCCCAGCGATGGCGGCACCATCGGTGCCCCCAACTGCCGCAGCCACGATGGGAGCGGCGAGTTGATCCGCCACTTCCACCGCATGTAAGATTGTCAAGAAACTCGTTAACCAACTCATCGTTTGCCTCTCGGGTACAATGTACCCCGGAATACGCCACGTCTCCGGGTGGCTCCGCGCCAACGATACCGCGTTGGCTCGGTTGATGAACTTCCACTCATCGTACAGGCCGAGACCGTAGGGCGCGTCGGTGATGCTGTAAACGGCCTGCCTGCCTCGGTAGGTTTCAATCAGTACCTCCACGATTACCCCGGCAGCTTCGCTGTCGGGAACGCGGCATGGAAGAGCGCCAGCACCATCAAATACGTCAGGTGAGCCTCATCAGGCGGCAGGTTGGTTGTTGCGGCGATGCCGCCGCTCGGGATCACTGGCACGGTAGACTGCACCAGATCGGCCAACGGGGGCACGAATGGCACCATCGTGTCGTTGCCCTGATCGTCCACCACTTCCATGAGAGGCTTGGTGGGCGCCGGGACGGTGACGCCCTTAGTAATCTGCGCTTGAGAGTTCGCCAGGTTCAGGTTGTACAGCGTCAGGTTGTGAGCGTTGTTGGTAGCGGCGTTCTGCTGCTTGCCGAGTATGGCAGCTACTGTAGCATAAGCGTCGCCGTCGAAAATAGAAACCGTGACTGAATTTCCGCTGGCATCCTTGTAGGTCAGCGAGCCGTCTGGATTTGTTACGATCATTCGTTTTCTCCTTGCCCTTTTTGTCCGCTGGGCGACTGTTTGAAGTATACGCCTACCGCACAGAAACAGAAAGGGCGAGCCCGAAAGCTGCTATTTGTCGGGAGGGTCAACCGGCGTCGGCGGTACCGAGCTTGCCACATGGGTATCCGTGACCGTCGTAGTGCCGGGTGGCGCGACCTTCTGCGGGTTCAGGTGCAGCAGGAGAGCGCCAACGAACCCGGAGAGCAACGACACGAAGGTCTGATACGTCTGACCGTCGCTGGGTCGAAGCCACACCACCAGCAGAGTGATCCCGGCGAAGAACACCGTGAAGAACCCAAGAACCAGGATGGCCTTGTCTTCGCGCCAGTTCAAGGCATCACCTATGGAACAGTGGCGTGTGCATCGTGCCGGCCTGCCCCAGCACGAGGTACAGCAGCACGATCAGACAAACCGCGCCCCACACCCACTTTACGGGAACCGGGAACCCGGCCCGGTCGCAAATCCAGAAGCCGCCCCATACCACGAAGCACACGACCACCAGCACAACCAACAGCGTGAGGAGGTCCATGACTAACCCCGCACCGATGTGCCGCTCGGGAACGAACCGTGCTTGCCCGCGATGTTCTGCGTGTCTTCCGTGATTTGGAATTTCACCGGAGCGCCGGCAGTCGTCGCGCCGGGTTCCTTGTACGGAGCCGACTGCATCGGGCTGGAAAGCTGTCCCGCCGCCGCGCCCTTCAGTGCCTCCATCCCGTCCTTGTCGCCGGGTTGATTGCCGCCCGCTGCCGGGTTCGGGGCCACGGCGGGACGAGACCCCATCGGGCTATCCAGCCCGTTTCCAATCGACGTTCCCTTGAATTCTGAAAACTGATTTGCCATATGGCCTCCTGTTTGAGTCTACACCTAGCTATGCCGCAAGGCTACCCAGTGAGTCCTTCCCGTTCGTCCGCGTGCCCTTTTGCTTCCGACAATCTGGCAATCTGGGTAGTCATTCCGTTTGTGTGATCGTTCAAAACCTTCATTTCACGGCCCCGTCGCCTTTCTCTCCAGTATGCCAGCAGGGCATTTAGGCCGAGAAGAAGAACCGCTACCAACACTCCGCTCCCGATTCCTCGAAACCATCCCATCATCGCCTCCCGGTCGGCCTTGCGTTCGGCTTCGCGCGCTGCCTTCTCGTCTTTAATCGCCTGCATGTCTTGTTTCAATCGCGCGATATCGGCAGCCTCGACTTCCGGCTGGAGCGCGTCGATCTCCGTACGGTGGAGGTCGAGGCGGTGGCTGAGGTCCACCCGCAGGTCGTCCACAGCTTGCCGTGTTGCTGCTTCCTGCACTTCAAGCCTCTCAACTTTGTCGATTAGCTTGTTGTGCTGATCTATCATCACTTCAGCGATTGGCTTGCCAGATATCTGCGCGTAAGTGCGCGGGTCCAGAGCCTCTTTCGGTCGCGCCCCTGGAGCCTGCGCCAGATTCAATAGAGGCAACAGGAGAACAAATAGTAAAGGCAGGCAGGCCACCACAACTGTTTTTCTGTCCCTGGGATTCATATGTTTAGTCGATCAGAAAGATTTCGTGGGATTGCAGATAGTTGGAATCCAGGGGTCCGCTGTATGTCGGTCCGGTCTCTTCGTTGCTGATGCGAGAGTCCATGAAACTGTTGTCGTCCAACTGCGCCCGGTTGAGCAAGTCCCGGTACTCCGCATCCACCCGCGTCAGCGCGTTCAGGTGGTACGCCTTCGTCTTGATATCCACGTCGGGTTGGTTGGCGACAAGCTCGTGGCCGTAGTGCCTAGCCCGAGCCATAATGAGTTGGTCGGGAATCTGCGGCGGCAGAACGTCGGTCGGCTTCACCGCATCACCCTTCGTCATGTACTCCCACAAGTAGCCGATTTGCTGCACCGGACCCGGCCACGCTTCGAACCTCGGGCGCTGTTGCGTGTCCCCCGGCATCAGCACGTAGTCGTGCGCCGCCATCCAAATCGGAATCGAGAAGTTCTGCCGGTTCGGGTCCACCCGATCTACTTCCTTCTGCGTGCGGAAGAGATTGCGGTACCGGAAGCGGTACATATTCACGGGGTCCACCATCGAAAGCGACCGCTTGAAGTCCACGGAAGGAGTCGGAATGTACGGCTGGTAGATCATGTACGAACTGGCGGCGGAACCCTTCTCGGCATACGGGCGGTCAAGAGTGATGGTGGAGACCCCATCGTACGCGATGATGTTGTAGATGGGACCGCCTGTGACGCGGAACTGACGGAGAGTAAGGGGAAGTGCAGGAGGCGCGGGAAAGGCGACCGCCAGCCAGAGAGGGGACGCTGTAGCGTCAGCCACAACGGTATTCGTGAACTGCGTAGTTTGAACCGTGCCGCTGGTGATGATGGAAGGCGCGAACCACGATCCGTTGGCCTTCAGGAAAGACCACTCGCGGGAGTCGCGGATGTCCTTATAGGCCCGCTGGACCAGGGGCAATGTGGCCAGCGGGTCTATTTGGGAGAACCAGGACTTCATTTCTGCCGCGAATTGTGCCAGTTGCATTTTGTGAATCTCCTATTGCATGTACCCCGTCATCATTCCCGTCGCGCGGCTGAACACTCCCGCCGCCCCAATCGTTATCGAAAAGCCGGTCGGCCCTGCGCTCCCCGCACCATTCGTCGCCGTCACGTTGATGGTGCTCGTGCCTGCTGTCGTCGGCGTGCCCGAGAGCAGTCCCCCGCTCGTGAACGTCAACCCGCCCGGCACCGCGTCGTACGTCCAGGTGATCGGCGTGTCTCCCATCGCCTGGAACTGTGCCGAGTAGGGGATTCCTACCGTGCCTGATGTCAACGGGCTGGTTGTGGTGATCGTCGGGGGAGTGCCTGACAATCCACGGGGCAGGATGTCCCACTTCGGGTTGCTACTCCCACCCGTGTTGGGCACGTTGGCGTTGAGCCACGTCATCATGTTGCCCCCCGTGTAGGAACCATCCGAGTAAGCGTAAGCCCAACTCGCCATCCCCTTGAATATGTTGGCGTAGTCAGCCGGACCTGGAGTGTGAGCGACCAGCCCGCTGTTGTTCCAAATGAAGTAGTTCCTGGTATTCAACGGCGCGTAGTGAAGAACGCCGGCCGTGGTACCCCAGCCCGTAAGCGGCACGCCAGCCTGATGCTCCGCAAGGGTGTCGGAGTCGATCATGTACGGGTTGGAGTTAGGGTTCAGAACCAGATTGATCCATGCTTTAGCCGAATAAGAAAGTAGTGACTCGAACGAGAATCCTTGATCTTTGCCGTGGCCCCACGCTGCGTATAGGAAGCCCATCATCCACAGCTTTCCGCATGTCGTGGTGCCGTCGTAGTTTACCGTCCAGGGCGCAGCGCATTGATCCGCGGTTCCCCCGGTAGGCCACCCGAGCGGAGAGACATGTGGCGCGGCCTGCTCGGGTTCAGTCGCAGTTGTCTGGTTTCCCCAACACCATTTATCTGTCGTAGTGCTGGCGTTGTACCCAGCGCAAGTCGGGTCTGACGGCGGGTATGCCCCGGTCGTGATGTTGTACCGGCCCTCGGAAATCTGGATGAAGTTGTTCACAATGCCGGTGAAGTAGGATTTTTCCGCTGTCCCGTCTGGAGTAGAAATCGCCGCCTGAATTGCGGATCGCAAGGTCCAAGCATTTCCCCGCGCCTGTAGTCCTACAGCGCCCAGGTATCCCCAGGCACCGGCCCTTCCGTTGATAGAGCGATCCGGGTTGATCGGGATTTGGTTATAGGAGTTCCATGCTAGCATCTCCTGAAGCGGGTACCAGTCGCCCGTCATCAGGTACTCGAAATATCCGTAAGACGGCTGATGGGCAGCGTCATAGACCCACCCGTGCGATGTACTCCGAGGCGCGGCATAGGTAACGTCGTCGGAACCCGTTGTGACGTTGAACCTCATGGTAGGGCGCGCAATGACGGACACCGGATGCCCGAAGGCATTAATCGTGTTTGTCGGCGCATCGAACCATCTGCCAGTCGCGCTCTCCCACAGATGGATCGGCACGAGGCCACTACAATTTAGCGTCTGCGTTACCGGCCCATTGAATGAGGTATTGTCTACGGACGGGTTGGACATTCCGTACAACCACCGTACTTGCCATGCGGGGATAATTCCGATAGGATCGGTGGTAGTCTGCCCGGTGGTACCCATGTCCTTCGGAAATCCTCCCGTCACGGTCTGCGTGACCACTTGGCTAGTCGCCGGGTCACACTGGTCCGTGACAACCCCACCAAACATGTTTCCAGTCCAGGTGCTTGCGTCGGCTGCAATGGAGGCCGCCGTTACCGTCCCCGTCGTATCGTAGTTTGGAATCAGCCCAGTGCTCTCCAGGTACGCAAAGCCGTGATCGAATTTTACGTCACCCAAAGCTGTGCCGCTCCAGTAAGTCTTACGCCACCGCGTCATCGCATAGTGGGGAAACGCCGCATGGGAATATTTGGTGGTCCCATTTCCGCTGTCTCCGAAGATCGTGATGGCGTATCGTTGGTCTTGCAGAGCTGTAGTCCAATCGTCCGTGAGGACGTAATCGACCTTCACTCCGCCCGTATATCCGGCGAAGAACGTCAAAACAAAGACCGGATGCAGGCTCTTGAGCGTAGTGTCACTTGCCCATGTAGCCGTACCGTTCGGGAACCCGCCGATTTCCAATGGACAGAATGGAAGGTTCGCACTCCCTTGAGTACTTGGGACAATCGCCGCTCCCCCATTCGAGACAGACAACTGGAACGTGTTGGCAGCCGGATTCACAACGTAATAAGTCTGACTGTTTGTAAAACCTGAAGGGGGGCTGCAATAAGTATTGTTGACCCTAAGGGTGACGAGTGCACCGGCTTGCAGTGTGTGCCCGTTGGACGTGATTGTTCCATCTGTGGTGTTCACAGCAGTAGATGCCAGATTCACCGTACAGTTTCCCGAGCAGGTGTATCCAAAATCATTGGACCGTGCGGATGTCCGGTCCTCCAGGATGACTTGTGTGACAACAGGACCCTGTAGCCAATAGCGCACACCAAGCGAGTTTGGGTCGGTGCTGATCGACGATGCCGCGTTCAAAATGGTACGGGCGTCTGCCGTCTTCGTGACGCTGGACGCAACCGTCTGGATCTCCGCATCCCAGGAACGCGCAAGAAGATCGGTCTTGGACAAGTAGCCGGTGTTGTTCCCAGTGCTCTGATTCTGAAAAGTGACCGTGATGCTACCGCTTGCCACAATCGTGGAAACAAAACTGACCATCGCCTGCTTCACACTGTTATCAGGCCACCGGGTTTTCACGTCGCACTGCGTAGGCACAGGCACGCCATTGACCACGGCCTGGGCATACTGGGCGATGTCGCCCTGCTTGAAGGTCCGAAAGATCATATTGGGCCGGTTTGTCTGCGTGGAGCCGGACACGTCCGTGAGCACGGCTGGCGCGAGAGGGGTGCCCGTCGCGTCACCGGGGATTGTGGCTAAGTTGGTCGGCTCCGCTGGCTCCCAGGTGAATCCTACAGGCTCGTTGAATGTGATGAGCCAGTTGGAAAGCGTGTCTCCATTCCAGCCTACCGTCACGTCGGAATCTCGGATGTTGCCGCGTGGTCCGCCAGTTGGGCCGACCTTGGTAATGTCGGCGCCATAATAAGCGTACTGAAGTTGGCATTGATTCGGAGAGCACATTGGCGTAGACGCCAGCGTGATAGTCAATGTGTCGGCAGAGGCCACTGTGACGTTGGTTACGGTAACCTTTGTCCCGGTCGTATCGGTGAAGTGGAATCCCCACGGGGAGCAACCCGCTCCACTTGGACAGTTCACGTCGCCGGATGGATTGGTAACGTTCGTAGTGTCGATGACCACCGGACCTACCGGGAGCCACAACCGCAGAGTCACCGCTGCTCCGGTGAGAGTAATGGCGCGTGGCGAGGTTGGCTTCCACCCTTTATGTTGCCGCGCAATCCAATCCAACGCACGTCCCTGGTATTCTCCCAAGTTCTTGCTGCCACCCGCCGATAGGTGGCAGGGATTGTTTGGCGAGTAGTCCATGGTGTACTTTGGGGTGCTGAGAAAGATCGTCCCATCCGCGTAGTGATCCATCGCGGCGTGCCATTGGCCAATTTGCGTAGAATCCCCGCTGCCGGTGTTTTTGCAGGTTGTCCAGGCGTTCATTTGATCGACTACTATCGGGATTAAGCCAGTCTGCCCGATGGCTGCGTTGATGTCAGTTTGCAGCGTGGATTGCCATTGCACGAGATCGGCTTCGTAAGTCGCCGGTGCCATCGGCCAATCTGACTCGCCGTGGGTGATGACGACGGACGGAACCCAGTACGTTCCAGGGATCGCCAGCACTTGGGTCTTGCCGTTTGTCACGCCCGTGATAAGGTTGTTGTATGGTGTGGTGCCCTGTTTGATCGTGGAATAGATCGCCCCGTCTACGCCGTACTTGTTCACCATGAACCTGCGCCCGCCGAGAGCGCTTGCCTGGTTACCGAGCGAAGTGGCCGGAGCTTCTCCGTCCTGGCCATTACCTGTAGTCGCGGGCTCCTGAAGGTTCGTCAGGCTCCCAGTAGGCGGAAACCCCGTCATCATGTAGTTGCCGTTGGTGGAAACGGAGCACGCCGGATATCCAGTCTCCCCGCAACGAGAGTAGTCACCCCGGCTCAAGCTCTGCCCGGTGGTTGGTATGTGATAGACGGTCTGGCCGATGCCCGCCAACGTGATAACAAAGAATACCACCAGGAATCTCACAGGCTACTTCCATACCATCTGACCCGCCGTATATTGGCAGGCGGCGTGTAGGTCAATTCCCACGCTCCAATGGTCGGAGCGGCTTGCCTCGTGTATCCGCCGATGTCCTTAGGCCCGTTGGTCGCGTCCAGAAACCCGTTCGCCGCCAAGTTGGTAGATGTGATCCCGATGAGATTCATACTGGCGGTCGCCGCGCTGGTAAACGGAGTCGCCGTGCTCCAGGTCACGTTGTATTGCTGATTGGTCCCGGGCAACCCCACAGCCAGGTTGGTGGCGTTGTATTTGCTCGCAGTGGCATCCCAACTTCCGCTCGTCGCCGTAGAGAAACCGAAGATCGCCGTCGATTGCAGGATTGCCGATGACCCGGAAGACATCGTGATCCCTTCGGCAGAGGCACCCACATCGGCTGGTTTGACGATGCTGCACCCCAGCACCAGAGGCGTTCCGCTGATAAGGTAGAATCCCTTCCCCGTGCCATGCTGGATGGCGGCTATGTTGATGAACTTCGCGCCCGTCGCATTATTCGCCTGAATCACACTCTCTGACCCGGCTGTCGTCACTTCAAGGATGAGGTCCTTTAGGGTGTTGTTGCTGTACGTGATTAGTGCTTCTGACGACCCAGTGCCCGTCGTCTTGATCTGCAACCGGCTGATGGTGAGGTAGGCGGCAACCGTTTTGATCCCGAACGTGCCGGTTACGGCTGTCCGTATTCCTACGCCTTTGGTCTGGTCGTAGACCAGAGGATTAGTGCGGACTCCGGCGTTATCCTGAAACGACTGACCCGCCGCCGCCGTTATAGTGATGGTGTGGGTCGAATCGGTGGTGTGCGCGGAGAAGACCGGCACGGCGGCAAACTCAGAATCGTTGTAAAGCAAACAGACGTAGCTGTTCCCATCGGTCACAAGATTAGCCGGAATTGCTACTTCACAGGAATGAACGTCAGTATAGTTTCGGCTCGACGTGCCGACCGTAGCCGTGCAGGGCGTTCCGGTAAAGAGACCCGCACAAGCTCCCCAGGAAGACGCCGACAAGAGGAATAAGAGAGGCAGTCTCATCGTATCACCTTCCAGTTCAGGCTCACCGCACCAGGAGTGATACCCGTGCCGGTTCCATTACATACTGTAAAATTCACAGCCCCAGCGCTGGCGAACGGGTAGATTATCAGGCCGTCTGTGCCCGCCTTCCCATAGCCGGTGACCCCACTGATATCGGCATTAGGGGTCCAGGTAATCGTATCGGTGGATGCGACGGTTGTCAGGCTTCCAGTGGAGGCGGTTGGCTGCACTGCAGCGGCGCAGGCGTTCGCACCGATCAGCGTTGTGCCAAGTGTGGCCGTGCCCACGGCGATTGTCCGCGTGATACTAGAAGGGATATCCGCGTTGGCAATCGCGCGAGGTAGCAGCACGCTGGGATTCGCGCCATCCGAGTACACAAAACCTGCCGTTGGGGCAGACCACAGAGTATTAAAAAATGCAGTAGGCACGCTCGTAGGCGCCTGAATTCCCGTAGTGTTTGCTGGTGGCGTATTTGCAGTCCCTTGCACCATCGCGTGCATTCCTGCGGCTCCGCCAACAGGGGGACAGTTTTGTATGTGGGTGGTCGGGTCTATCGTGCACCCACTGTCCGCAAGCACTCCGCCACTACCCGCCACCTGAATGGCATTGGGACTACCAGCAGCAGAAGCGCCTCCACCCGTTGCCGCCCACACTCCCGCTGACACGTAGCGGCACAATTGCACCTGCCCGATGGTCTGGGATGTGCAGTTCGCGGAGTCGGTAACCACGGCCAAGGCGGTAACGGGAGGAGTGAGAGCATTCAACTGCGCCAGGGTGTACGGACCAAGCACCGTAGTGCTCACCAATAGGTTCCGTCCGACCACATTGACATTAACCCCGTCGTCGCTGATTGCTGAATCGCCAACTGAGGTCGAACTGGTGGCTTTGGGAATCTTGTTGGTGGTCAGACCGGATATCCCGCCACCTCCCCCGCTTGGCGGCGGCGTTATCTGTGCTGAACACGCGGTGGCGATAAACGCAAACAACGCTACTATCCTCATACGACAATCACTCCCAGGCGCACGTATTCCCCAGACAGATTAGTGCCAGTTGCCGCCTCCGCCCCAGCCTGTTGTTGCTGCCCTCCAACTACTGTGTTGACTGCGGAAATCCACTTCAGTATCCAGAATGCTGAAGACTTCCGAATCACCACGATATCGAAGTTGGCAGAGAACGAAGCTGTTGAGGAAATGAATTCAATCGCGTTGGAGCCAAGTGATCGAGAGTTGATTAGGTCTCCTCCGGTCGGAGGAGACCCGGCAATCACGGGCGCATATGATTGAGGCCCCGCCCATCGTATGCGCCCGTATAATTCATCTCCCTGCGGAGCAAACCGTCGTTCCCAAGCAGATACCGACATGGGGTCACCCCGCCATCGTGTTGATTTGGAGTTTCACGGATTCGCCGCTGAGATCGGTAGCCGAGATGGCTTCCGTCCCTGCGACTTGGCTTTGCCCGCCGACCGTGGCCGTGACCAGCGAAATCCACTTCAGGGTCCACGTAGCATCCGAAATGCGAATCGGGACTATCTGAAACCGACCCGTGTAGCTGGAATCCCCCAGCACCAGGACGATCATACTCACGCCGAACTGCGAAGCCTTGATTTGGTCGCCACCCGTGGGCGGCGCGCCCGCCGTGACCTGCGTGTAACTCGATGGCCCGGTCCACCGCACGCGGCAGTAGGGTTCGTCGCCGGGAGGTGCCAGTTTCCGCAACCAGTCTTTGACCGGCATATTACACCACCTCATTGACCGCGCGGACGAGCACAAGTCCCGTCGTTGGCGGAAGAGTAATCGCGCCGATTGCCACGCCGATTGCCGCCTTCAACGTCAGGTAGGTCGGGGAACCGCTCTGCGTCAGCACGTCGGCCAGACCGGTCGTCACGTCGATAACCACCAAGTCGCCGTCAGCCGGCGTTCCTACCGTGGTCGGACTCTTGAACTTCACCGTCGTCTTTCCACTCCGCTGAATCCAGCAGTACTGGCCCTTGGTGACGGTGTTCAGGCAGAATCCCGCCCATTGACCCACGAGCGGTGCCGTGAAGTCGCACGTCACGACGTAGTTTTCGTAGTCCGTCCACGCGACCGGCTGGCCCTTGGTGTAGGTGCCGGTGGTCGCTGCCGTGGTCTTCACGTACTGGAAGCACCCGCCGTACAGCGTGCCGATGGTGCTGTCGTACCGCACGCCACCGGGGTTGCCGTCCAGCCACACGCGGGCTCCCAACTGGGCCGCGTACTGGTTCGTCGCGCCGCTGGCGCTCGGGGTGTTGTTCGCCGGGTAGGCGTCGTTGATGTCATTCAGGGCAGGAAGACTGGTCCTGACGATTGCTTGTTCCACACGATTCGGCATTACTGGCTCCTTTTGATACCCCCGACAATCGCCTGCTGCCGGGGGCGGTTACGTTGCTATTTCGAAGACCGCTTGCGCGGCGACTTCGCCATTCTTCGCTTGTGACTTATGTCAAGCGGTGATCCCGTAAAAACTTTTCTGATGACGAGGACTTAAACAGATCAGATTGCAGGCCGCGTGCGTGCGCGCTACAACCTTGGTGCTGTCCGCCGCCGGGTAGAAGCCCCACAACCCGAACTGGTAGCGCGGGCTGGCCGACAACCGGAACTGCCATTTGGTCGTGTTGTACCAGTCGAACGTCTCGCCCACTGTGACGACTGCCGTAGCCACCGGCAAGTTGCTCCGGGCATCGACGCCAGACGGAACGATGAACGTTCCGGTCTTGTAGTTGCCAAGCACCGGGTCGTTCACGCCGTACGCCGCGCTCGGGTAGTAGTCGTCGGGGAAGATGATGGCGTCGTTCATCTTCACGCCGGTCACGCCCCAGATGGCGTCTTCCGCGTTGGTCAGGTTGCCGCGCTGCAAGGGCTGAATCTTTTCCTTGATGTAGGCGAACGCGCGCTTGGTCGTCACACCGAGATTCGGGCGTTCCCGGCCAATGGAGGCGTCCCAGTAGCCCTCTTCCAGAATGGAGTAGGTCAGGGCACCACCGGGCGAGGTCTGCCCCGCCGCCGTGGTGGAGTCGCCGCAGTAGCGCGGAATCGAGTTCAGCGTGGAACCCACAGCCCCGTTGCGCAACTGCCCGCCGTACGTGGTGAAGATGCTGCCGTCCCACCCCGGCGTGATGCCGTCGTTGATGGCTTCGATCTTTCCGTTGATGTCGTACGGGCGATTGCCGACGATGCCGCTTCCGCTCGGCTGTCCGTGCAGGTTAATCGCAATGGCGATGTCCGCGCAGATCGAATTCATCATGTTCGCCAGGTTCAGGTTCAACAGCGAGAACACTGCGTTTGGCCCGACGTTCAACACGTCGATGTTTTCCATGTACTCGGGGTAGATCGCCGCGTAGTACTTCGGGTCGAACCGAGTGCCCGCGATGGTCTGCACCTTGTCCAAGTTGAACTGCTGGCCGATCCCGTAGCTGCTGGTCAACAGCGGAGCGTACAGGAAGGTCTGCTGCATCGTCGAACCGCCGCCGAACGTCGCCAGGCAGTGGTCCCGAATGTAGGCGAGGAAAGCGACATCGTTGAAGAAGTTATCCTGCACCACATTCGGATAAATTTCGTACAACGTAGTCGCTGAAAGTTCGTCCAGGGCCGGATCGAAAGCCATTTTGATTGCCTCTTGTCTGTGCCGGACAAACTACGCCCGGACGGGTTTAGTGGTTTGCCCCGGCGTTACCCGGCGCGTACTTGTGCGACAACAGTGCCTCGGTGGCGCGTTGAATCGCGGACCCGGCGTTCTGCTGCCTGTTGCCCAACGGGGCCTTCACCCCGGTCTTGTTCGCCGCCGCCTGGAATACAGGGCTCGGCGGAGTGGCGATGCCGAAGGGGTTGACCTTCTGCTCGCTCAACTTCTGCTTGTAGTCGATCTCGGCTGCGGCGCGGCCTTCCGCCCGGTACTTGTCGGCGGTGATTTCCGCGCGCTTCGCGGTGGCTCCGAACTTGTCGTCCCACACGGCGGTCGGGGACCGGCGCTGCGCCACGGCGTCGTTCAGAATTTCCTTCATCACGAGCGGCTTGTCGGGAAACAGTTCCATGTGCTGCCGCATCACGTCGTGTAGTTCGACCTCGAAATTCACGTTCGTGCGGAAGAGGTCTTCGAGAGCGCCGATGCGCTTGTCGATGTCGGACGGAACGGCTTCCTGCTGCTGGCGCACCGGGGGAGTCACGACCGCATCGCCGAAGAGCTCCTTTTCGGCGTCGATGCCGTACACCTGCCCGAGCGTCTTGGCTTTCGCCTGGACCGCTGCCAGCCGGCTTTCGGCGGCTTCGCGTTCCTGTTGAGCCGTCATGAACTGCCCGTTCATGCGAACCCTGTCGCTTTCGAGTTTGGTTTTGAATTCGTCAAGTTCCTGCCGAGCGGCGGCGATTTCCGCCTTTCCGGAATTCATCATGCGGTTGTAGTCGGACTGTCTCAGCCCCGATTCGATACTCTGTTGGAGTCCGGTTCCTACCTTCTCGTTGGCGATAAGTTGCTGCACGAGTTCTGGTGATGCGCCGAGTTCCGTTAATGTTTTCGATACGATTTCGAATGCCATCTTGGCTCCTTCCCTTACGGGTTCCGGATTTCCTCGGGTTCCGCCATCATCCCATTGCTCCGGTCGGGGGTTGGCTTCCCGAGGTCGAACTTCCTACGATTCTGACCAGCATCCGTGTCAGTCCAGCCTTCAGCCCTTGCGCTTCCTGGGCTGCTGCGGGGAACTGCTTGGCGATTCCGTCTAACGCTTCGCCGAGGGAGCGGATCTGGAGATTCACAGATTCCATTTGCTGCTTGCGCAGTTGCTCCGTCGTCATGCGAGCGCCTTGCTGCTGAACTCCCATCATGCCTGCGTAGGCGGACATATCCGTGCCGGAAGATTGGTCCTGGGGTTGTTCGGGAGACGGGAATGGTTGCGGGCTGGTCATGGGACTACTTGCAGCCGCCCTTGTGCATGGGCGTCTTTAACTTTGCCTTTTTCGCTCTGACTTTCTTCATCGCCTTTTTCTTCGGCATGTGAACCCCGAGGTCTGCTGGTTCTTTCACACCGTCCTCCTAAACTGTGGGGGTCGGTCGCAAGCCCGCCCCCCGCGTTGCCATACCCTGCGAAGGGGACACGCCTTTCAGCGCATCGTTCGCGGGAGGGCTTACTTCTTGGCGTGCTTTTTGACGCGCTTGCCGCGCCGCTTGTTTTCGACCGGGCCGAATCCCAACATGGCTTTTTCTCCTTTCGCCTGACCCCAAAAGAAAACGGCGCTCCCGGTTCAACCCGGAAGCGCCGTTGATTTATGAAGCCAAACCTCGTTGCGCTACTTCACATTCAAATTACGCACCATCGGTCTTAATTGTCAAGGTCTTATTCCTCTCCGAGGCGGGCTCAATCCACTGCACGCCACCCGCCGCCAGCCCTCGGTTGAAGTTCACAACGAGTTTACCTGTCCGTTTTTCCCGTGCAGCAGTCGCACGGATATCCTGTTCAGCGGCATTCGGGAGTGTCACGACGCGCTTCATCGGCTTGTGGTGATTGTGCTGCGCGTGCCGCCGTCCTTGGATTTAATCGCGGGTGGAGCGGAGTTGCTGTTCGGCCTGCCGCGCCCACCGCCGCCCTTTTCTGGAGCGCCCGCCTGCATGTCTTCCGCGATGGCGTGCTTGAGTTCCTGTTCGACGGTCCACTTGTCCATCTCCGTCACAGGCGCTTCGCCGTTGCGCATCGGCGGCAATTCCCCGACGTTCAGCCCGAGCCCCTTCATGACGGTGTGGTCGGAAATCATCAAGCCTGCTTTCTTGCCTTGCAGCAGTACGAGGTTGCGGCCGATGCGCGATACCTGCGCCTGAGAGAACGGTTCGATCACATACGACAACTGATCGACCACCCACCGGATGCGCTCGAACGTGGCGAAGGCAGACGGCTGGCGCTTGTCCTCGCCGGGTAGGTGCGAAGGGATGATGTTGCCGGGGTCGAAGTCGATGGACTCCTTCAGCGCCCCGTCTTCCCCGAGAACGTGGAAAACCTTGTCGGCCCCCCAGAATTGCAACGCCATCGGGTAGAACAGTTGATCCAGTTGGCAGGTGACTTCCTCCCCACCACGGCAGATGTCTTGCACCACCGGGCCAGCCGATTCGAGGATCTTTTCGATAGAATCGGAGCTCGGAATCTGCTTTGCCTTGGCAACCGCCATCAGGTCTTTCACGACGGAGAGTTTGTCGAGTTCGTCGTACAGCATCGTGATTACCTGAATGATCCACTGCGGCACGTCCCAGAACTGGACCGGGAGTAGCGGGGCAACCGGGTCTCCCATGCCGAGCGCACCCTGAATCGTCTGACCGGGGATGCGCGTGTTGATTCGCGCCATCGCTGCCGGGTCGATCACGTTGGGGTCGTACTTCAGCGGCGGCTGGAGGCGCACGAGCACGCTGTCGATAATCGCCCGCCAAATCTGGTTGATGGCCTTCTGGATCTTCCAGGTGTCGTGGATGATGGAAATTCCGAGGTAGTCCCACGGCTGGTCGTCGAAGCGCAGCGGGACGAGCGGCACGCGCCCATGCAGGTACGGCGACGAACCGTCCTTCAGCACGCAGGTGTCGGTCCAGATGACGCGGCGGCGAAGCGGGAACAGTTTGCAGTCTTCCTCGGTCGCCGTCCGCATGATGGGATTTCCCCGAATGTCGCGCAGCCCGCTCGAAATCTGCTTGCCGACGAAGGGAACGGTGTATTCCCACGATGTGCCGGGGTCGCCCATCGGTATATCCCGCCCGGTATTGTTGATGGCGGGGTCCATGATGTACGTGGTGTACACGTCCACAATAGGCATCTCGTGGCCGATTGACCGCTGAGGGGTGGCCAGGACACCAAGAACCCCGTTCTGTTGCGCTGTGGGTCTCCGTACGCGGTCCCAGAGCCTACCCATCCAGCCTGAGAAAGAGCGGGTGGGCACGATGATGCTGGCGAACGCCGGGTAGTTCGCCATGACGATGTGTAGGGGAATGGGTTCGGCTATCGTGACCGCGTACGCTTTCTGGAGGTCGTTGTCCTCCGTCAGCATGACCGGGTAGACGCTGGCCGGTCCGCGCACCTTGACGGCAATTTCCCCGCGCCCCGGAGCGTAAAAGTTCGGGTCGTACCACGGCTCCAGATAGGAAGTTCCGAGGGCGCACGTCCACTGGCAGGCTTTCCGGTACTTGCGGTCCTGGAAGGTGGACATCCACCAGTGATTCTTCATCTTGTTGAGCCTGTCCACTGAACCGATCATTTCGCGGTTCTTGGTGACGGCCTGCCCCGTGGGCTTCAGGTTGGCGACGGTCGCCACCAGATTCCTGAAGTTCATCTTGATTCGATTGATCGACAACGTGGAGTAGCCCGCCAGTTTGCCGGGGGAATCGCCGCTGAGGATGTCGTAGGCGCGGGGGATCTCGTTCCAGGCCGCCTGCCCCTCCAGGAAGGACTTCCCCGCTTCCAGCAAGGCTTTCATGGACCCCAGAGTCGCGGTCTCCATGCCGTCCGCCCCGGAGAGCACCTTGAGGTAGTCGGGGGCTTGGTAGTTGTCTATCGTGGGCATGGCGTCTCCGGGTAAATCAGCGCCTCAGTGATTGACGTTCCGCCGTTGCATTCGACCTTCGCGTCTTTGATGGTCTGCATGAATAAAAGAAGCCGATTTTTACGGTCGGCTTCCGCCAACTCTTCCGCCCATGCTGCCTCTTCGACAGTGTTAATCGGTCTGCCGTAATACTCGGTCAACGTGATGCGGCTCATATTGTCGAGCATCATTTCCTCACCCTGTTCCCTTCGCGGTCCCTGCCGGGGTCGCGGTTGCTGGCATTGTACGACAACGCCTCGAACTCGAAATGGCCGCTGTACTTCGGCTTCGGTTTCGAATTGTTCTTGTCGATGCTGAATCTGGCGAAGTCGCGCATGTGCGGCTGCATGTGCGCCATCCGGTCGCGCAACTGGGAGCGGTTGGTCGCCTGCACCGCTTCCATGCCCATCTCCTTGCCGATCTGGGTGCGCTCGAATTTCTCCGCTTCCTCGCGGTTTATTGCCCTCTCGACGCCGCGAATCTCGAAAGCGTTGCGGAGTTCGACGCGGGTGTATTCGGCGGGCATCCGTGCGTCCGGTTGGGCAGGCACGGCGTACGTCCCGTCCCCACGCGCCCAAACCACAAGCGGCTGCGCGAGATGGTGGCGCGACACCGACGTGTAAATGCGGCTCGACGGCGCGGCGCACTCGGGGCAGGCTTGCGGTCTCTCGCACTCGGCCATCGAAGCGAAAGACTCGAATGTTCCGTGAGCGGCACAGACAAAATCATACAACGGCATATAAAATGTCCTTTTTCCTCTTTAGGTAGATTGTAGCGCCGCCATACAAATAATCGGAGACCTTCTCGCATAGTAGGTTCCCGCTGTATTCAAGCGCAAAACATCCATGAGCCTTGCTGATGCTTCCCCTGTCTCCAATGAAATCCTTGACGCTATCCAGGAATGCCCTAGTCCCCAGGAACGTCATGCGCTTTTGAGGTTTCCTGTTAACGTACCTTTTGATGGTGGCCGACCCATCCCCGTCAAAATATCCACGGATGAAGTGGCTAATGGCTACAGATGGGAGAACAGGGAATGTGAGAACTTTGCTTTTTCGAGCAACGCATCCCAAGTTCTCTAGGCGTTCGGTGATGTGGGATGCTGGAAGTTGAATCTGAAAAGAAAGAAACGGCCCAATCTTGGGGCTAATTGATGCGTTAGTTTTGATGTCTCTTTTGAACCGTTCCAAATGGGGACGGTCTTTTTCTGCCATGCTCAAATTGAAATATAAGCCACGCCCATGTTCATAAATGCACCCATCGGCAAAAATGAAACCCAACCAGTATGCGGGATTCTGCCTAGTTAAATCGTCAAAAAACGAGACATTACAAGACACTACCTTTTGAGGAGAAAACTTCCCCTTCAACCACCGCTGTAGTGTGCATGGGTGAACTCCGCGTTGCTTTGCTAGTTTAGTCAGTACTTCCGCGGATGGCATCGTCAAAGCTCCAATCCATCTTCCTCCATTCCAGCGCCAGGGTGCAACGGTCCCTGGAAATACTCCCCCAACTTCGGCGTCCCGAGTTCCTGCATCTGCCGCACGGTGGGTCGAATCACCATCGGTTCGTCGCCGGCCAGCATCTCCCGGTACGCCACCGGCCCGCCCTCGGCGCGGCGCTGCCGCAGGTATGATGTCGAGGCCACCTTCCCGGCAAATTCCAAAATGTGCAGCGAAAGGTAGATGATTCCCAACGCCATGAATCGGTCGTCATGCTGGCCCTGTTCGGCGCGCGCCATCTGAACGCCTTCGTCGCGGTGCAACGCCGACATCTCGCGCACAAATTCAGGCGAGTTGATTTCCATGTCGCCGTCGCGGAGGGCCTTGATTAGGTAGTCCATCAACATCGGGCGTGACCACCTGTTTGTCACGAACCCGATGCGCGAAGCGTCCTTGTTCGAAATCTTCTTCCGGTCGTACCTGATCCACTGGTGGAAGTTATTCCACCCCAACTTGCGAAGTTCAAGCTGCGTGACCTCGCCGTTCAGTCCCGTCTCAATCGCAATCTTCGGTTGCCGGTTGCTCCCGTTCTGGTAGAACAGGCCGATGCAGTGGAGGATGGGTGCCAGGTCGTTCGCGTTGATGTACTCGCTGGCGTACTCTGCCGCCTGCTGATCGGAGTGTGTAAGCGTTCCCTTGCACAGCACCTCGACTACCGAACGGTCCTGCCCGATGCCGTCCCCGGTGTCCACCCCGAAGCCGTAATCTTCGCCTTGTTCCGGCCAGCGGAAGACCAGCAACTTCGCGCCCCAGTTCGACGTGGCCCACCCTTCCCACCGCAGCGGGACCATCTGGTACGGGCCGATATCGAGGATGGGTTTGTTCTTGTCGCGGTCGTGTTCTTCGGCCTGAAGGCGCGGCGGAATCATGCTGACCGGACCACGAAATCCGAAGACCCCCTTGGGTTCCTCGCACGATTGCGTGTAGTCGCTGATCGTCTCCACGTCAAACACGCTCTCGCCGGAAGCGCAGAATGACTCAATGTCGCTGGCGGCAAACTCGCGCTGGAACCGAGCGAGGATTTTCTTGTTCCGGTACTCTTCGCGGGTTACCTGCCAGAACCACATTTGCTCTTTCGGCATCGCCCAGTTTTCGGGAAAGTACCGGCACAGTAGTTCGTTGGTTCTGACAAACTTTCGGGCGCTCTCCGCGTGGGCAACCGTGATGCCTTCCGGGTGCCAGTCGGTCAACTTCTCGCGGGCTTCCTCGCGGAGTTGTCGCGTGTCTACCTGACTGTTCAGCCGCAGAGATCGCTTGAGCCACGTGTCGGTCGGGTAGAAGTCGGATGCCACGAACCACGGAAGGAACCCCGGCCTGAACTTTGCCTGCCCCTTCCAGTAGTATTTCTTGCAGTGGTTCCACGTGTCATAAAGCCAGCCGAACGGACCTTCTCCCGTGCTCTCCAGAATTACAATCTTGCGGGCGCTCTCGTGGACGGCAGGGACCAATCCCGCGTCAATCAGGTCGGCGGCGTTTAAGTACGTGGCAACTTCGCTGAGGTGTACGACTGACGGCGTGTTGCCGCGCCCGATATCGTACTTCTGGCTTCCGTGCTGGAGAACCAGTTTGGAATTGATGCCGCCGAACTCCATGCGGGTGCCGGCGCGGTCGGCGGTCATGGCGGGGACCAGCCAGAACGGAAGCGACTGATACAGCCGCTTGTACTTGTCCACCATGTCCCGAGATCGTTCCTTGTCGGACGACCCGGTGAGAGCAATCACGTTGTCGAAAAACAGGGTGCGGTGTCCGACAACCACCTGACTGTCAGTTGTAATCCCGCACTGCCTTCCCTTGAGCCACATTTGCATGATGGCCCACCCGAGGTCTTCCTGTTCAGCACGGGCGTCGTTCACAATCAGTTGAGCGATGTTCGGGTTGTAGTGGATCTCTTCTTCATCGGCGTTTAGAATCTTGGCGTACCGGCTGGCGAAGTACAGGTAGTCGATTTTGCAGATAGCCCGCTCATTTCGAATCCACTGGACTTCATCTTCGCTGTACAGCAGAGGGACGTTCGGACCCACTGTGTCGATGTGACGGAACTGCTTGTCGGCGAAGTGTTCGACGGCTTCGTCGCAGGCATCGACAGCGTGCCATATCGGTTCGTGACCGAGAGCCTTTTCCACCGCAGGAATCGCCAACTCGATACTGCGCTTGGAGTACATGCTATGCCGATTTCTCCGCGATGGCGGGCAGTGTTCGCATGGCGGTGGACAGTTCCTTGATGCCAGCTTCGAATGCCGGGAGTTCGACCCCTCCGGGGTTGACTCCCTGCATGTCTGCCTTGGCTTGCGCGATGGCGGTGTTCGTGACGGGCACGTTGACGGTGAAGCCGCCCCCGGTCTTGTCGGTCTGCCGCGTGACTTCCATGAACAGGCGGCGGTCTGCGATGCCGTCCGGTTTCGACGCCTGGTTAGCCATCGCTATCGCCACCCGGCCAGCCTGCCGTGCCGCGACCGTGGCGATGACAGTGCGCGTGATGTCGAAGCTGTAGCGGTGGAGGACGCGAGAAATGGCCCCGAAGCAGTCCGAGCGGTTTGTGCCCGATAGTTCGCAAATGCGTTCGAAGGAAGTAGCGGAAGCGCGGCGGGACTGAATCTCGAAGGTCTCGACGAACTTGCGCATGTCTTCCTCGCCCTTTAGGAGTTCGACGACGCGCCTGCGGGTGTCGGTCGGCTTCTCGCTGGGCTCCTGAATGAGTCCAACCATACTATCAAGGGAACCATCATACCGTGGCGCTATGTGGTCACCGAGCATCCCGAGCACCTTGGAATCCTTGCCGATCACATTGGGGTCTTTCTTTGCCATGCCTTACTCTTCTCCTGCCTGTTGAATTTTGCAGGCATGTTACGAATAAAATACGTTGCCTACGGCGTGGGCAGTTTCGCCGCCTCCCCCGCTTGGTGGAGGCGTTATCTGTGCGTGGACAGCCGAGGCAAATGCTAAACACAGAGCAATGGACACCAAAATCTTCATTTGAATCCTTCCCTTTTTAGAATACGTAAAACGGACCCCGGATTCCAGCGACCACGGCGGGCGGGGAACTTGGCGAGGTCGAGTTCCGCCACGATGTCGCGGATAGTTCGCTTCTCGCGGCGCATTCGGAGAATCAGGTCGAGTCCCATGCGTTCGTTCGGCAGGCTCCCGTAAGGCTTGCTGCCTTCGACCCGGTTGTTGCGGCGATTCTCCTTGTAAGTCTTGATGGCGATGCGTTTCTTCTCCGCATCGTAGTCTACGATGGCGGTCAGCACCGCACCACGCACGGAATCAAGAACTCGGTCGAGGAAGACTTGTTGTGGTTCAACCATTTATTTGTAGGGCGGGCGGCTCATGGACGCCAATCCCTGGACCGCCCTCCCGCCTTAGCCCAAGCGGGAAACTCAATTCCACTCGTCCCATACGTCAACTGCCAATCCAGATCCAGGAACACAATAATAGTACCAAGACGGAGGAACGATAAAACTACCAGACAATGTAAGCCCCAACGTTGCCCCAACGCTTCCGGAACCTGCCCATGCGTTATATGTTGACCCAGGAGAAGTTGGTCCCATTGAGCACCCAATCCCTCCTAGCCATGACCCCGCATATCGTATGCTCATGCTCACAAATCGTGGGTTAGAGTTATTATTCTGATAGGTAACACCCAGCGCTCGTGTGGGCTGTGAAAATGATGAAGGTCCACATGCCGGACACCCTCCTGTCCCCACGGTCAGTTTGGCGAGATATGACCCGGAGGGGCTGTTATCCTGAATCCCATATCCGCTTGGCGTGTAGACGGCGAGCGTAGCCAGTGACCCATTCCGGTTAGCATCGATTACCGACGTACCCGCGACCTTATATCCCCCGATCAGATTGGCCGACCCAGCACCAGAAATGTTGCCGTTGCCATCCACTTGGAAGTTGTAAGGGCTCGCCGTCTGGAACGCGATGGCCGAGCCCACCGCGCTGGACTGGACGACGCCCGTTGATGTCACCGTACCAAAAGTAGCTGCTCCCGAAGAATTGATCGTCCCTGCTACATCCAATGTGTACGAAGGGCTCGCCGTCCCGATGCCGACGTTGCCGTTGGAACTAAGGCTCATTACTGTAACCTCGGTGGTTGGTCCCGCACTGTTAGCGAGCTTAATATCAAGACGTGTGTTGGCATCGCTAGTGCCGATGTTATACCTTCCAAGAGCAAAAGCAGCAGCCGTCGCCTGCGATACATTCGCCGTGCCAGGTCTCGTAAGAATCAGTTCCGTTTCACTGGTGTAATCTTGCGTGATGGCAGACCCAGCAATTTCCACTTTGGCGTGAGGAATAGTCGTGCCGATGCCGACGTTACCGCCGTTGTAATAAACCGACGTGCCGCTTGTAAGCCACGGGGAAATGTTCTGCCACGTGGTCCCGTTATAGACTTTGGCTGTCCCTGATCCAGTATCGAAGTATTGTCCACCAGCGTGTATGGCATCGCCTGTGGTGAGTGCCGGGACTCCACTGCTATTTCCAGTCTGAATATAATTCTTCGCAGTGAAGGACAATGCTGCCATGCCTCCTACTAGGGTTCCGCCGAAATTGACGGGCTGAAAACAGTTATACTGTGCGCAAGCAATCGACACGAAACCCGCATCCGATTGAACAAACCCAGTGGAGACGGCAAGGCCAGCGTTCGCCGAACTCAGCGCATTAACGGTCAACAGTTGCGTCGAGTTGTTCCAAGTGAAGTTGGAAGACCCCCCGAATGCGCCGGAGTTATTGAACTGGACTTGCGTGTTGGACCCACCAGGAGTTCCCCCGCCCCCGCCGAGCGCGGCATAGGCACCGCCGTTTTGTGAAACCAGCAACGTGTGCGTCGAGCTGCTCGCGTAGATGCGCGCCTGCCCCGCTGCCGAAAGTGCTGGCGCGGCCTCTTCGGCCAAGAACAGCGAGTCTCCAGCGTAGATCCACTTGCCTTCGACTCCACCATTCGGAGCCTGAACCGCGTTTACCAAACTGCTGGGGGTCTCGAACCCTGAGTCGGACTGCACGTACCCGTTGGTCACGTTGATGCCCGCGATGGCAGACGGCGTGGTGACGTTCAAAAGCGTGGAAGCAGCCGTCCAAGTCAACGCGCTGGACCCTCCGAAAGACCCTGCGCTGTTGAACTGGATATTGGTACTCGCGCCACCTGGGGATGTCGCGCCACCTGTCGCCAGCGCAACGTACGCCGACCCATTCCAGATTTGCGGGTTTCCTGCCACTGTGTCCCAGTACAGCAGTCCGGGGTGCTGTGCATCCGATGTCGTCAGGGATGGAGCCCCCGCATGACTTCCGATCTGGATATAGTTGGCCGCCGTGAAGGACAGAGCCGCAGCACCCCCTGTTGGTGCCTGCACGCAGTTGTATTGTACACAGGTTCCAGGAGTGGCGATGAATCCCTGGTCGGCCTGCACGAAGCCGCTCCCTACAGCAATGCCTGCGACCGAAGAACTGAGCGCCTGTACCGTCAGAAGGTGAGTCCCAGAGTTGTAGTAGAAATATGTGTCGCCGCCGAGGGTGCCGGAGTTATTGAACTGCACAGAAGTGTTGACTCCGCCTGGGGTGCCGCCACCACCAAACGCAGAGTAGGCACCGCCGTTCTGGCTGATGAGCAAATGATGTGTGCTGCTGTCCGCATAGACCCGCGCTTGCCCTGCCGCCGACAGCGCGGGGGCAGTCTCTTCCGCCAAAAACAACGAGTCCGTACCGATCAGCCATTTCGCGGTTACGCCCCCATTTGGCGTCTGAATTGAATTGGTGTTGGTCCCGGTGGAGAGAAACCCCACCGTGGCTAGCGCGTACCCGGTAATCGTCAACTGTCCCGGCCCGTCGCTCCACGTCAGTTTGGCCGAACCGGCAAACGAACCGGAATCGTTGTACTGAATCTGCGTGTTCCCGCCTCCGGGAGTCCCTCCACCGCCGCCACCCGCGAAATCAACCGTGTTCCACGACCGCGACGTGTTGTTGAAGTACCAGAACTTCGAGCCCCCCTGGTACGCGAAGCCCCCGTAACAATTTGCAATCGACTCGATCTGGACACATGAGGCAGACGGCGTATTCAGCCCCGTGGATGTCGCGTGCGCTTGAAGGTAGATGCCTTGGTCCAGCGTCTCCCCCAGCCGGATGTAGGACCCGCCGAGCAACGACTGGATGCTGTTGTACCCGCTGTTGTCGGTCGCAAACCCGCCACGAGCAAAGATGTAGGTGCTGGAGTTCAGCCCCCAAAAATTATCCACGTACCCAGGCAACGGCTGACCGCAACTCCCGTTCAAAGGCATCGAAGGCGATGTCCCTACCCACAACACGGTGTCGTGTGGACCGAACGTCCCTCCCGTCACAGGCAAGGGCTGCTGGACCGGGTTTCCCCATTGGTCGAAACACGGAGACCCGTTGTACGGGTTGTAGTCGATAGGTGAGATCACAAGATACCCCCCATTAGGAGGCGAGACAGATCCGGGAGACTGCACAACCGAGTAGCCGCTAAATACTAGGCCAGAACTCGACATATCCTCCGTCAACGTGTTGTACTTCCCGCCACCGAACTTCACCTGCTGGGAGAACAGCCCGTCTCCAAGTACCGTCGTCCTTCCATTCACAAACAAGCCGAGATTGGTTATCCCGGTTGACAGGTATAGCCCCGTCGTATTCGACCACATGAAATTCGATGAACCGCCGAACACGCCCGATGTCCCCACCTGTACCGACCCATCCGGCCCACTGGGAAGGCACGATGCAAAAGAAATGGCTCCAGGGGTGCCGGAATACCAGCACCCCGTACCGCTCGTAGACGGCAGCGTCCACCCGAACCCAAACACGTCGATGTCGCCGAACGTGACCGCCGAAGGCATAGCAGGCGTGCCGCCCGACAACTGCACGTCAACATGCCCATTCGGAGTGTACAGAAAATAGTGCCCGGTGGAATCGGCAGTCGTCGGATTTGAGATTGGGGTGGACCCGGCAGCGTCGGAGAACAGACTCGCCCGCGTCCCGCCGCTCCCCGTCACGTACACGTTCACCACGCAGAACGGATACGATCCTTGAACCTTCGTGGTCGAGGTCTGCCCTGAAGTTACGACGGGACGGTTGCCGATCTGGCACCATCCCTGGACTCGATCCATGCAATGCGCCGAGCACGCCAGCGCCAACAACAGCAACGTCTTCATCTACTTCTCCTTTGTCGGAGCCGCCACACACTGTACCGTCTCCGCATTGAACTGCGCCCCGCCGTCCGCACAGGTCTTCGCCAACGCCTGCGAGGCCGACTCGTACTTCGCCGCGACCGGCTCTTTCTTGAACGCTTCCTCGTACCGACGCTGTAGCGTCAGCCAGTCCCGCTGCACCAGCAGGAATTCCGCCCGGTCCTTGTCGGCAACGGTCGGAAGAGTCTTCGCGGCGTGAACATTCGGCGCAACCTTGGCGTCTTGGGCGAACCCGAGGCCCGTCATCAGAATAGCAATCGTCAGGAACAGTTTCATGCCCTTCACGTTACACCCAAGCAAGAAAGGATGCAACAAACTCGCATCGGGGATCTACCTGATTGTCAGGATTTTTTGAAAGCGCGACACTGGTTCTGCGGCGGGACAACCGTCAGGACCGGGCCATCGCGTCAGCTTAGGCTCTCTGGAACCCGCCGCGAAAGGAGATTCAAAGTGAGAAAGCCGAAGAGCACCAGAAATAACGGACATGCTCCGTGTAGACCGGGTGTGTCCCACCGCGTCTATTGCCCAGTTTGCCCGCCATCAATTGCAGGCAACCCCCAAACCGTGCCGCACATTTCAGTGGGCGCGAAACTCCCCCGCGTGGCCACCTTCTCATGTGGTCATTCAGTGCAGGTAACCGGATCGGCTTATCGGTAGGAACCCGCCGCGAAAGGAACGCATGGACACCACGCAAGCACTGGATGAATTGGAAGGGCACCTCAAAATCATCATGGAAGCTCTGCAAGGAGCCAAGGACGATATGCCCACTCTATTTGACATGGAACCCACGGAGGCAGAATGAGCAGCCCATATTCAAAACGCCAACTTTGAAGGATGTTCAAGCATACTACAGAAAATTCGCACGCAAAGGTGATCTCTATGATCAGGAGGGCAGAAGCCCGCCACGCCCTACGGCTGACCGGCATGACGGGCTCAAAACGAAAAGACCCAATCCATCTACTTTCTGAGGGCTGATGGATTGGGTCGTGGTCGGTACCGCACTATTCCGCAGGCTGGCTTGCGACGGTCTGCGATTCAGGAGGGTGACCGGATGGTTCCGGAAGCGGTCCTATAAACCGCAATGCTCTGCCGGGCATGGGGTCCAAATCCCCCACCCTCCTCTTCCATTCTACCGCCGCCATTGACGCCAGCGCTACAATGAAGTCGTGGCTAACATTCCTAAGGTGCCCCGTGCGGAATTCGAAGCCGTCATCAAGGCGTTACTGGACACACCGCCGATGCCCGCCAGTGCGATAACCGACAAACGCCCGCGCAAGGACGGCGCGAAGCGGCCAGGGCCGCAGAAGCGCGGATAGCGATTATTGCGCGTTAAACGTTCGGCACGATTGATGGTGGATCATCGATCTCCACCGCAAATAATCCAGATCGATGATTGAATGCAACATTAACGCGGTCAAAGAAACCACACTGCCCTAGAAGCCCAAGTCCGACATTGTCGAGCCCTATTGTGAATCCTGCATACACATCTAGGGTAGTGACCCCAGGAAATTCGATTTTGATGGGCCAGTAGAACGTTGGAACCGAGCCGTTTCCTACTCCCAAGGTGTTGCTCGCTGGTTTTGTGAGCGGATCCAGGCCAAGTTGCAGGGCAAACGACAGGGGGAATGTGCAATGGTCCGCCCCTGAGTCCACAATAGCGTAACACGGCAACCTGGCACTTCCGTTCAGCAGGTCAATACGCAGAACGGGGCGCTTCGCTGAGTGTCCGGTTGGGAAAGATGGATCTGGCGGGCAAGGGAATACGCCGTAAGGAATTTGGTGCCAAGCCACCGGAGCGCCTAGAATAGAAACGCTGCCGACGACTGGGGCACACGCACAATCACTGGATTTGGCTCGCCCTGTTCCTGGGCTTTGCGAATTGCATCCTTCAGTTCGGCCGCATATGCCAGAACGCGGTCTTCGTTCTGTGAAAGTGCGACCCAGGCTCCTCGCGGAATGCCTTCGAGGAGTTTATCGAAGTCATGAACCATCGGTGCCATTGTTGCCATTTCACTCCTTCCTCTAGTAGACGACATATCCAGCATGTTTGGACTCAGCATTGTGCCCCATTTTGGCATCAAACAAGACACTACGCCATAGAAACAGTACCAAGTACTCTTCCACGGATATTTTATTAAATTCTTGACTAAACCCTATATTACCTTTAGGTTGCAAGGCAATGATAGCATTAAAGCGTAAGGTGTTTACCTGATCTCTACCTATAGCTGCACCCTATCGCTGACCCAAAGAACAGTGCTGCAAAACACACAGCTACCCCGCTTATTGAGTGTTGAAGCTCAGCGCGAGATTCTCAAGTGTATTTGCCACCGGCCTGTCACCGCTACCCATTGTGGTGTGGAAATGGTTCAGCCCGCACTGCTTGGAACCCATGAGCCTGTTTGGAGGAATTCAGTAATGCACCTGAACGAACGCTACCAATCCCACTGCCGCTGGTGTTGGAAGGTCCACGAGGACGATTCCTACATCCAAGCCATTCGCAAGACGGAAGAACATGAGCGGCAGTGCCCCCGCAAGCCTCAAGCCAAGGAACCCGCGCCTCGGGAGGCCGCAAAGTGAGCGACTTCATCCTCGGAGTGGCATTAGCCTGCGCTCTCCGCTACCTCGTTCTCATCCTCTCCGACATCGAGCGCAACACCCGACAACGCTGATTTGTACGCGGCACTAACGCCAAGACCTTGACGAATAAGGGGCATCGCCACACGGTCCAGCGCACGGATCGCCGCCCACCCCTCCAACTTCCGCGCCGACGACGTGATTTTTTGCGATGCCACTTGACAAGTGTACCCCGAAAGGCGCATATTGTTCTCGTTCAGTCTTGCAAGCTGAATAGCAGGAATCTGAGACGACCGGGACGGCAGTCGAGTCCCGGCCCGGTCATCAGACTCGACCAGATGAACAACGATCAATCGTCCATACATCCCGTTACCGACATCGTAGAAGACCGGATGCGCCGCGCTTTCGCAGGCGAAGACGTAGGCCTCACTTCCGGATTGACCTACGGTCAGTACTTCCCCGCTCCCACTGAGGACGAGACGCGAATGGCAATCGCCCGCACCAACTACGAGCGAGGGCGCGATGCCGAAAGAGAAGCCTGCGCCCAACTCGCAGACATGTTTGACACAGGGAAATACTACACGGAAGATGCACGTGCAAGGGCTATCGCCGCCGCCATCCGCGCACGCTCCCAGGAGTCCCCACGGTGAAGCTCACCTTCAAAACTCGCACCGGCTACCTGATCGAAACATCTCAGGTTGACACCGAAAAAGAACTCTTCAAAGCCACCGCCAACCTCCAAGCCATCTTCGCCGCCGAAGACTCCTGCGGTTGCTGCCAATCCCCCTACATCTCCTACCGCTTCCGCACCATCGACGAGAACGACTACTACGATCTCGTCTGCAACGCCTGTTCCGCTTCCTTCCGCTTCGGTCAAACCCGCAAGGGTTCCCTTTTCCCAAAACGCAAGGACGACCAGAACCAGCCCCTTCCTAATCGCGGCTGGTCCGTCTGGAAATCCCTCCCCGAAGCCAAGAACAACGCTCTCGTTTCTCAACCTCGCAAGGTGTCGCAATGACACAACTGGTCCAGGACTTCCCGCAAAGTCCGAACTCGCCGTATCCCCAGGGAAGGCTCACGACTGATTCCGTGCGCCCTGGTCTATCCGGCGTCCGCCGCATCCCTGCCTCTGCCGTGTTAGAGATTCTTCAACCGAATCTGATTGAGGCATGTGCCAAGCGCGTAAATCCTCAAAAAGCCCCCCGTTTAACCCGCTCGTGCAACTCACGTCTCCGGGGATCGGATTCGGGCTCTGTCGCAACCGCCCTGATGTCCGGCGAAACACTTGTCGCCGTAAGTTGCCCTGGATAGTCGTCCATTGCACTGAATCGAAAGGCGCTAGTCGAAAGATGCGGCCACCGGACTACAAGCCGGGAGGGGGTGGGGGGTAGCTCTCATTGCGCCCGGTTGTCACGTCCTCGCCCCATCCCACCCGTCAGAAACAGCCTGCTCCCCACCGCATCCCCGCCTCAAAAAAACACCGCCGCCCACCCAGAAAAAATCCCCCCAAGAAAAATGCTCTATCGGCATCAGTAAGGCCAATCGCACGGGAGGAGCCCCCTGGACAATCCCGACGCGGCCGGCCTGAGCCTGGCGCTCGCCGCCGGCCGCCGGACAGAACAGGACACAACGTCACCACGTGGCGTAGGAGCGCGTGCAGGGTCGATAGGCTGTAACCCACGGTGATACCCCCTACGGCGCGCTGTAGGCCCTGGAACGCGCGGGAATCGGCATTGTACAGACTATCAGGGACTATGCCGGACGCCCTCCGCCTATCTCACATTCTGTAGATACTGCGACGGTATCGCGCATCCCTTTTGTTATCAACGCGATGGGCCGATTGCAGGCCGAATAGCTGCTGGGACGATCGCCGGCTCGCCTGGTAAGCTTGTTATGGCCGGCAAGGTGCTCGCGATCCGGCGCGGCGTCTTCGGTTGACGCGATGGCGTTTCGTGACATGTTGGCGTAGTTATGACGGGCGTTATGGCGTGTTGTTGAGCGGAAAGGGGATAGGTTTGTGTGGGTATTGGAGTACCCGCATTTGGGCACGCGTGATACCCGCAAAGTAGCGTGGCTGATCCCCGCAACGGGGGTCTTGTGAGGGGGATTGAGTAGGCGCATGATGGATTCAGGTAGGGGAGCAACGCACCTGGCAGATTCAGGGAACAGCGCGCGACCCTACCGGGCCTGAGGAGGCAATCCGATGCAACGGTACACGATACAAGACGGAGCTACGACGTACACGCGAATCAGCAAGTCTGATGCGCGCAAGATGTTTGACGCGGGAGAGGTATTCTACATCACCGCGCACAAGATGCGACCTGGCTTCCCTTTTTCGCTGGGAACGACGATAGACGGAGCGCACGTGCGGGCGGAGCGGAGATTGAGCCCCACGTATCCGACGCTGGAAAGTCTGTTTGATGCGACGGTGACGGAGTTCTGCTGGTACAACGCGAATTGCCATGAGACGGGGTTGTATGCGGCGTTTTACCGGATGGCGGAGCAGAAACCGCGCGTGGCGTAGTACTGGTGACCGGTGTTTCCCCGATTGCAACGGGCTTTTGCAAGGTTCATAGTGGGGATACGGTTGAGGAGCCGAAAACGATGGCATACACGATTTGCGATAGAAACGGAGATTGCCGGCCGCTGCGGTTGATTGTTCCGAACGTGCACGGCGTGCCGGAGGTCAAGGCGGAATTCACACCGTTTTGGTGGGTCTGCGATCCGTGCAATAGCTCGGAGAAACGGTACTCCGTGGAGTATAACTCCGCGCAGGAGACACCGACGTATTTGTCGTGGTACCAGGTGGTGACGACGGACGATAGCGCGGAAGATGTGGCGGTGAAGGTGGCGTACTACGCGCGGGTGATTGCGGCTCGAAACGCGCTGGATGCGGCAAGTGTGGAGTATCGGCGTTTGACGGGGTGCGGGGAAACGGGCGCATAGTGGAATAGACCTGAGGAGGTCAATCAGATGAGAACACAGACAGTTTACGTGAAACCGAATGACGCGACGGCGGTATTGCTGGTGGGTCGCGCGTTTCCAGGTGCGCGGGTTTCGAAGGTCGCCATCAACGTGCATGATGCGGGCGGAATGGCGCTCACGTCGTATTGGAGCGGTGGGACGCGAGATTACCACGCGGTTGTGCGGCTGGCGGATATGCAGGTTTGGCAGGTGCCGGAGAATGGGTCTGGATACAGCGCGGTGGATCGCGCGTTCGGCCCGGCTGGAATGCCGTTAGAATTACCGGCACCGGGCTTTGCTGTGGTGACGTTCACGGACGGTTGCTACAAGGCGGTATCGTGCCACATTCACAGGGATAACGCGGCGAAACTGATCGCGGCGCCGGTGGAAGTGACGTGGGCGGAAAAGGTTGTTCTGGTCGCTACCAGGGCGCTCAAGTCGAGCTACTGTGGCGTCAAGGATTACAGGTTTCAGGAAGCTCGACGCGATACCGGCATCACGCGGGCGGAATGGGACGCTGCGGTTTCGGTTTGCAAGTCGCGGGGTTTCTTGAATGCAGCCGGCGCGATCAGTATTGACGGGCGGAATGTGGCTGGTCACGCGGACCTGTATCGCATGAAGCGCGTGGCGGACGATACCAAGCTCGGAGCGGACCGGCTGGTGGGCGAAACCGAAGCACGGACGGAGGTTTAACATGGAGCGCGAAACCTACAAGGCGAAAAGCGGGCGGACGTGCTTTAAGCCCGTGGCTACGGAAGCGGAAATGCGGCACGCGCTGTACCACGAGGCGAACATCGGCTGGTGTCTGGCTTGCGGCACGGAAACGGACGGAGTGGAGCCGGACGCGCGGCGGTACAAGTGCGAGAATTGCGGCGAAATGCTGGTGTACGGGTTGGAAGAATTGGTGATGATGAACCTGGTACATGTGACGGAGGCGAAATGATCGCGACGTTCAACGAGAAGCACCACGCGGAACTATTCGAGGCAGCGCGGGCGGAAGGTTCGGCAATTGGCGCGGCTGTCCGTGAGCACGGTTGGGTTGCGGCGGACCAGACGATAGCGCGGGCGGCAACGGGTTGGGTGAATCGCCAGCCGTTGAACAACATCAAGCTGGAAGTCGAGCTACGTTGGGCCTACATCATCGCGGCGGAAACGGCGGCGACGGCGGAAGTACTGCCGTAGGGGATCTACCCGATAGCGCAGCGGGAGAAAAGAGCGCAAGATAAGTACAGCTCTGGGGAGAGCGAAAAAGATGATCGACTACAAAGACATTTCAGACATCAAAGAGCGAAACCGGCAGATGGGGTTTCACTTTTTCGACACGGGCGCGCTGCGTTTCTTCCGGTCGCGGGTAAGCGATACGGTGTACCAGGGGCCGGGCGGAATCTATATCGTGACTTCCGAGCAATTCACGCTTGGCGAATATGCCGAGACGCGCAAGTACACGCCGCGCAAGTTCAACTGGGGAACGGGATCGTTTGAGCACTTTGACGGAGAGCCGGAGTTCAACACGTGCTCAAAGGCGGTCGCGCACAGGATCGCGCGACAGGCGGCAATGATTGACCCGGCAGTGAAGGCGGCAAATAACCTGTCACGCGCGGCGCTGGTCGAAGCGGCTTCAGAAGCGGTCGCGCTCGGAGAATAGCTATGAGCGGCTTCGATTACATCCTCGGGCTTTTCGTGTGGACCTACCCCGCGCTGCGGCTGGCGCGGTGGGCTCGGCTGCGGCGGGCGCGAGTGGCGGTGGAGGCGCGGGTTAACCGGGCGCTGGCGGTGTGGCTGCCGGCTGGAGCTTGCGGCGAGGACCGGGTGCGGGTGTATCAATTCCACGGCTTGGGAGGTGATATGCGGTAAGGCGAAAAGGCGGGCTACCGGGAGCGGGTAGCCCGTCAAAGCGGGCATCGGAAGCGTTTCAGACTCTCGGGGGAGCGTAGGGAGCGATAGCCGGTGCCCACTTTGGCGGAAAATGAGGATACGGACAGCAGTACAGGCTTCCAGGTTGCCGCGCGGGTTCATCGACCGCACGCAATCTCCTCAGCCGAAGGGCGGCCGGCCGGAAGGTGCCGCCCACGAGATTAGGCTTTAAGGAGTCGTAGCCATGTGGATCTGGTGCGTGTTTATCGGGCTTCTGGCTGTGGATGCTGCGTTGTTCGCGGCGTCGTGGTGGAAGTACCGTGACGAGCGGCGGGAGAGGCGGGCGCGGCGGGTTCGGTGGGAGGACTGATGGCCTGCATTTGCGATATTCCAGACGGTTGCGGCGGGACAGGCAATCTCTACTGCGAGGGTTGCGGCGGCGATCTGTGCGTCTGCCCTGGCGGTGGCGACTTGGGACCGTGCCCCGGCTGCGACGATTGCGACGGCGAGGCGGAAGACTGGGACGACTACGACGACTACCAGATCCCGGAGGACGAATAGCATGGCACGCGACGTTGACATGCGGCTACCAGCGGACCCACCGAGCGAATGGTACGGCGAGAGTGTGTGGGATGACCGCGACATCGAATGCCCTATTTGCGGGGCGGCTGATGCGCGATGGTGCGACGAGGCCAAGCACGCGGCGGAAGAACGCGAAAAGGCTTGACTACTTCCACGTAAAGGTTTACGCTAAGGGAATGCAGATACAACACATCAAGATTCGGCACTGCCTGCGGTGTGCTCACAAGTGGTGGCCGCGTAATCCGACAACCGTGCCGAAGATTTGCCCGAAATGCAAGTCGGCGGGCTGGGCAACCAAAAAGGAGAAGTAGATGGAGTGGCCGATATACCTGCGCAATAAATCCGGCTTCATTCATCGCGTGGATATCACGGGTGAGACAACCCGAAGTTGGGTGTGCTCACGGTATGGGCGCGACACCAAGTACGCCAAGAAAGACCACCAGATAGCCACTGAGGATGAATACCGGAAAGACATCTGGCGTGACAAGCACCAGTACCGCATCGGCCACCTGGTAGGGAATCGACTGCCATACGAGACCCTGAAAAAAATCGCAGACCTGATCGGTTACGACGAAACGAAGGAGAGCAAATGAGCGAAGTTACGGAACGGGCAAGACTGCTGATCGAGAGCACGGCTAAGGCGGCGGAAGAGAAAGCCACGCTGGTAGCCGATTTGAACGCGCAGATTGACGACGCGAAAGCGGCCTTGGTGGCGCTTGGCGTGAAGCGGACGCGCCGGGTGAGCGCGGTGAAGGCGACCAAGCGGACGCGCAAACCGAAGGGAGAAGCGGCGTGAAGAAGGCTGGCACTGCCACCGCAAAGTGGCACACAGTTAAGGCCACCGACTATTACGGAGCTTTCGAGTCCATCGGTGATAACAAACTTAAAACCCGCATGGATGTACTGGTCCGTTGGCCTGACAAGTCAATCACGGAAGAGAGGCTGATCGTGGTGGACGCCAACGGTTCCGCTCAGATAGACATGAACAACTGTCCTAACCATTTCAAAACCAGAGCGTTGTTTGTGCGGACTATGGTCCGTGGGTTGGCGGTATTGGTCCCCCTCAATGGACTCCGTGTAGCAATAGCAGCAAGAAAGCGGGAGCGTAAGGAGGCGGCATGACACGCGAGGGCGCAGGGCGCTACGACCACCTGCACGGCGACGAGGACGAGATCGCCGCCGCGCGGGTGGAGCGGGTCAGTAGTTGCGACGAGTGCGGCAGCACGGACGGCTGCTTGTGCTCAGTACGTGAGGCGCGGGAGAAAGAGTGGGAGCAGGCACACCCGCGCAAGACAGGCTATCCGTGCTCACTGTGCGGAGCATCCCCTTGCGAGAGTCCGACAGCGTGCAGGGCGCAGGCGCGGGCGGAAAACGAGGATCGAGATGAGCCAAGACCTGATACGGAAGACTGAGCCGACCGTCCTGGAAGTCATCCAGGCGCTTGCGACCGACGAGCGGGTATCGGTCGAGAAACTGGCGGGCCTGATGGAGCTTCAGGTCCGCATGGAAGCACGCAACGCCGAGCGGGAGTTTAACATGGACCTCGCGGCGGCGATGGCCGAAATGCCGACTATTCGCAAGAATGCCGTCAAGGACATGGGGGCCAAGGGCAGTATCCCCTACGCCACCTACGAAAAATTGGACAAAACAATTCGGCCAATCGAACGCAAGTACGGATTCTGCCGGATCTTCACGACAGCGCCGTTGGAGAAGCCGGGTACGCTGATGACGTGCAAGTTACTCCATCGTGGAGGGCATAGCATTTCATCGACCCGGTACCAGCCACCGGACCCAGGACCGGGGCGCAACGAAACGCAGGCCATCGGAAGCGCCGACAGCTACGCACGGCGGTATCTCACGCTGGCGCTCTGGAACCTTGTAACCATCGGCGCAGACGACGACGCGAACTCGGTCGATACGCTGACGGCCACGCAGTTGGAATCCATCACGGACATGGTGAACGATTGCGACTTGACGGCGGCGCGGCTGGCGAAGTTCCTGGAACTGATGCACGCCACTTCGCTGGACACCATCAAGCGGCACGAGTTCGACCGGGCGATGGAGACGCTTCGGAAGGCGCTGCGGGCAAAGGAGCCGAAATGATAATCCACGAGGCAGAACAAGGCAGTGCGGAGTGGATTCGCTTGCGCTTGGGCATCCCCACGTCCAGCATGTTTGACCAGATCATCACGCCGAAAACGATGAAACTGTCATCGCAGGCGGCTGGATACATGAACATTCTGATTGCGGAGTGGATAACCGGCGAACAGGTAGAGCAATTCGAAAACGACTGGACGCGCCACGGCATCGAGTACGAGGCAGAAGCGCGGGCGGCTTACGAGTTCTCAAGCGGGCAGGACGTGCGGCAGGTCGGCTTCGTCACGAGCGACGACGGCATGGTGGGCGCGAGTCCTGATGGCATGGTGGGCGACAACGCGCTCGTAGAGTTGAAGTGTCCGAAGGCCAACAACCACGTAGGCTACATGATTCAGTCCGACGTGAACGAGAAGTACAAGACCCAACTGCAAGGCCAACTGTGGGTATGTGAGCGCGAATACGTGGACATCCAGAGCTACTGCCCCGGTTTGCCCACGGTCGTGATCCGCGAGAACCGCGACGAGAAGTACATCGCGTTGTTGAGCGCCGCTGTGCGGGCGTTCGTGGACGTGATGCAGGAAACCCGCGTTCGGCTGACCCAGAAGTACGGGCCATTCCCCGAGCGCAAGCGGCAGGCGCAGTCAGACGATGAACCTGGACCGCTCAACGTGTCCGACGAGGACGTTACCCAAATCATTAAGGCCGGCGTTTCGACGCCGCAATCGTAGGAGGACCGATGACGAATTTAGAAGTAGCGCAGGGGTTCCGGCAACTTGCCGACCTGCTAGAGAACAATCCCGACATGGCGCAGCCGTACGAGGGCACCACCTCATCGCTGCTGTTCATGTCGCACAAAAAAGAACAATTTATCGCCACCATCAAGGCGTTCGGTAAGGGCACCAAAACCAACGGCGGCGATACGCTGGACTTCACGCCGGAATTCCCGCTGAATTGCCGGGTGTTCGGCTTCAAGAGCGGCATCTGCGAGAAGCGTCCCGTCACGCGCGTGGTCCCGGCGACCGAGGCGCAGGTGATTCCTGAGCGGTTTATCTCGGCGGTACCGAAGCACGAGGTGACCACGATGGAGTACGTGTGCGATCCGAGTTTCTTGCGCGTCGAGGACAAACCCGTCGAGGGCGTCGAACTGGCGTCGGCGGAACAGGTCGCGGAAATCAAGGAATCTTTGGAGGTGCTATGAAAAAGGCAGTCAAGCCGTACGTGATCGTGAGAACCTACAGCGCCGGTGTCTTCGCCGGGACGCTCGAAAGCCGCAACGGAAAGGAAGTAGTCCTCTCTGCCGCGCGGCGGTTGTGGTACTGGGCGGGAGCGGCATCGCTCTCGCAGTTGGCGGTATCGGGAACCAGCAAACCCGCTGCCTGCAAATTCCCTGTTGCCGTGCCATCGGTGACACTGACCGAAGCTATCGAGATTCTGGATGTCACTCCAGCGGCACAGGCTTCCATCGCGGCGGTGAAGCTATGGAGCGAATAGGCTCCGGCTCCGGCTCCGGCTACG
>QGNH01000107.1_pt1 | contig 56713 bp, 70 predicted proteins | sample 1735481 | NCBI WGS metagenome assembly QGNH01 (sample SAMN09239004, study PRJNA386568) | Viral metagenome, whole genome shotgun sequencing project.
CGTAGGCGGCGTTGGCGGCGTTGGCGTTGGCGGCGTAGGCGGCGTCGTAAGTTCGATCTTTCCCGCTTTTCCAATCTTCGGCCCATTTCGTAAACACCTCTTTTCCTGGCCAGTCTCCGGTTAGTTCTAAAGCGATCCGCAAAGCAGCGAGGATTCGTTGATGTTTAGTGAATTGCGGGAGCGCGAACCGTTCGCGCAAGGTAAGGGTCTTAACACCAATTTTAGTGCCGCTGTTGGCCACGACTTCCGGGGTTTCGGCGGCGTAGAGGTGTGGGTGATCGAATGCGGCGTGTATAGGATTCATAAACGCCGTAATTTCGGGCGAGAGATAGGCGTGGATAATTTCGGAGGTGCATAGCGCCGTCCCGTCACCCGCAACGGTTACGGTTTCGCCAATACGCCAGTGCGTCTCGCCATCTTGACCTCGGCGGGTGTAGCCGTCGGAATCGGTGAGTTTATACACGGTGATCATCGTCATGGGTTATAACGCTCCTTTTTGGACGGACGTTAATCGTGGTAAGCACGCGAGGGGCCGTTAGATTCCCCAACCGTCCTCTTGACCTCCCCGAGTGTTAAATGAGCCATCGGGGAAGTGTATCTTGACGGCGTACCCACGGGGATCGTGATTGCGCATATGCTTAAGGCCGTACGATTCGAGTATTCGCGTTACCTCGGCGTTGAGGCGTACGTTACGGGCCTGCTCGCGGTTTGATACTTCGCGGTTGCAGAATGCTTCGTCAAGCCGACTAATCGCGCGTGCGAGGCTCTTAAGCTTGGCGGCGTGAAAGCAGACGAGGCGAGCGTGGAAAGCCTCGCGTATCGTTGGTTCATAGTGGCGATATTCTTGAACAATGCGAGGAACGGCGGAATTGGCCATAGGATCGTAATAACGGATAACTTGATAAAGCTTCAGAGCAAGTAGACATTCTTCGTTGATTTTAGGCATTGTAACCACCTTCTGAGCGTATCTGCGGCGCTCCCCGGTTTTGCGCGGTGGGTTATATCCCCCCGCTGCGTGAGGTGAGTAGCATGTAAGGGGCCGTACGTACGCTAATCCTCCGACGGGTACATACAGTCAGCATACGTTAGCTCGCTGTCTTCGCTGACCCAAGGAATCTCGCGTTTACCGCATACCGCGCGAAAGTCGGTGATCACTTGGAAGTCACCGGCATTCGTTGCTAACCACCGATCAACGTTGCGGCGGGTGAAGGCGCCGATATTCGCGAGGTCATAATTGCGCAGCTCGTAACGGTACGCGCACGTTGTAGCGGGCATCCATATGGTTCCGATAACCTCAACGTAGGCGATACGTACCCGAGCGCGAATATACGGATTGGGATGAAGCTGTTTCGGAACTGCGGGAATTTGTGAGGTTGACATCGTTGTAAGCTCCTTCGTATCGTGAGTGATCTAACTGTGATGTGCTACCCGCCGAACCGCCGGTAAACCTCGAAGCTTAGATACTCTGCGTGCTGGGCGCAATAGTCGCGTTGGATTTTGGTGTACCGCGCGAAATACTCCGCATCGGTATCGCCTGGGCGCAAGGTGAGAAACGTCATCAGCGATTTAATGCAATCGTCGGAATCTTGCGCGTGTAAAGGGGAACATCGGAAGTCTTCACCCTCGAATAGCAAGGTCGTAACGCGGTGTTCCTTCATGGTGAGCTTGTATCCCAGGTGGTTATCCGACTGCCCGAGGGAATAAAGCTTGAGAGTGAAGATCGGCCCCTCACCCTTGCGGTAGGGGAAGAATCGAACCGTACGCATACAATCTGAGGTGTTCATTAGCGTTGTCCTCTTAGGCTCACGTTTCTGCCTGATCCGACTGTCGAGCTGTCACTACTCGGCAGCGGGGCCAAGTGGTCGTGAAAAGTTTTTCAGGCGCAATCTCACCATCTTGCATTGGGCGATACTGGCCGCGCGAAGTTGTGCGATAGATACAGCCATCGACTCCAAGTGCCCACATCTTTTGAAACCTCCCATCGTGATTGTGGGTGAGGTGAAGACCCTGGTTCACCTTCTTTAGAATTTCTACCTGCTTGCGTATGCCGTGTTCGCTTATCGTGATTGTCATCTTCATTCCCTCCTGCCCTATTTCACGACCCTGGGGGATTTGACTCCGTACGTTAGAGGATAGAGCACGTTGCTCGCCATTGGGCGGCAGTAAATAACTACCGACCGGACGGTGGGTAAACGTCGTAATTTCTAAGGTGTGTCTATTAAACCACAAAGTGTGGTAAATTAACCACAGTCGAGTTTTAACTCGTTTGTTATCATATACTTACAGAGACCGAAGTCGGCGCGTGAGTAGGTTAACGTTAGGTGATATTAGCTAACGTATAGCTTAACTAGATAACGTTAACGGGGAGGCGATACGGACGCGGGGGTGAGGATAGGCGCGGGAATCGCGGGGACGGTAGGAATCGTGGGGAAGATGCCAGGTAGGGGGAAAAGAAAACGCGCACCAGGTGATACGGGCTGGTGCGCGTTTAGCGGTGGAGGCTGGTCAGCGTTCTTCGCGGAAGTTAGCGCGGGCGATTTTCGCGCGTTTCGTTCGCAGCGTTTCGCGATCACGCCAGCCGTCGTAACGGTCAACGGTGGCAGGCTCAAGCTTATCGAAGCACGTGAAGCATACGTAGCGTGGACGTGGCTCGCGTGTGGCGTAGAGGCCGTTATGGGCGGTGGTATGGCACTGGGCGCAAGGGTCCATTAGACAATCCCCCATATCTCGCGCATCGTACCGTATCGCGGTTTATAGTACAGCGTAAGGTTACCGTGGTCGGAAAAATGGAGGACTTCGCCGACATAGCGCGCGGGAACTTCTGAGGTATCACTAACCTTTAGGCCGTTGAAGTCCTCCTCGAAAGTCTCGCTGAGCCATACGCCATAATCGGCACCATCGCCAGTATGCGAGCCGAAGTACATATAAGGTGGGCAGTGGTTATTGAGGATATCGAATAACGCCTCTAGGTCGTATCCGACGCCTACGCTCTGCCAGTATTCAGCATCCTCGTTAACGTCCGAGGCTTTCCGAATCGCGTTGACTTGTTTACGTTCGTCCTGTGTTGGCGCCAGGTGCTGGGCTTCCCATAGGAAGCTTGGTATAAGATCCTCGGTTCGCATCGTACCCGAGCTTACCGAGCCGATTGAAAGGGTATCGTTCTTACGTCGTTTAGTGGCCATTGTAGCCTTGCTCCTCTCGTTTTAGCAATAGTTAAACCAATTCGCGGCTGTGGGTACATCTCGCGTCGGTTTAGCCGGCTTGCGTGCTTGTGTCATCACACCAGAGTTGGTACTTTTGAATCCAGCTTTCGTTCGGATTGTGCTTGAAGCTATAGAGGTTCAGTTTGCGAGCCTGAAGACGCAGGAGTGTCAGCTTCACGAAGTCATCCTTGATTGTTTGTTTGGGAGTGGTGGCGCAAAGGGAATTTTCAAAGCGTTCAAGTTTACCGCAGAGAGCGGACCATTCGGGCTCGAAAGACTTCCCGATATAGCGGGTATCGAATCTTACCGTGTCTCTGAGTTCCTGAACGGCCTTAAAAAGTTCTTTTCGTGTCATCGGTCTACCCTTAGGGTTAAACTCCTCACCTTAGCGCCTGGTGGGGGATTAGGCGCTAACGTCGGAAGCTAGTACGCCAAGGCCCAACCGATAACCTGTTCGGGCGTCATATGAAGATTACGCCAGTACCACAATGTGTCAGCATTCGGCAGTAGAACCAAATGCGCTGCGGCTGCCCGCTCTTTCAATTCTTTTAACCAAGTATCATAGTCCATTTCGCTCACCTCACCTTACTCCGTAGCACGTTGCTCGCCATCACGTAACGTACCACGGCCGCGTTATATCCCGCGCCCGTGATACTGGTACGTGACGCTTGGGACCCGGGACCCATAGTCGTGAGCATCGTAACTCTGCCGGCCAGCGCGCCCACGGGTAGGCGTGCACCCCCACCCTATCACCGGCGGTACCCCCCATAGGGGCGCGCGGGCCGTCGCCCGCAAAATTTCCAGGATATACGGCCTGAAAACTATTATCTATTCTATCAACGTTTCTACTCTACGTAATATGCGATTAAAATGTTGATTTCGCCTGGCACCTATGCTACGATACCGGGCACTAAAAGGAGCCGTACATGGAACCGGCGTTTTCCTGTTGGCGTGTTCAACTCGCGAGCCGTTCCGCTATTGATCCATTCATTAAGAAGCACTATCTGCGCCGCTGGCCCGGAGTTGTAACACTGAACCTCGGTTTATTCGACGGGCAGAGGAATATCGGTTGTGCCGTGTTCGCTTTGCCTCCACGCGAGACGATGAAGCGTTACGGTGTCCCGCTCGTTTGGGAACTCGCGCGGTTGTACATCGAAGACACGACACCGGCCAATGCTGAGACTTGGTTCGTGGCGCGGGCGATTCGCTGGATTCAACGGGACTATCCAGACGTTACATGTCTGGTCTCATACGCCGATCCTTCGGCCGGGCATCGCGGGACGATCTATCAAGCCGGAAGTTGGATTGCCGACGGGCGTACTGACCAGGAACGGAAGACCCCGCGCTTCGATTATCGTAACCCCATAACCAAGAAGATGTACTCCCGGCGTTCGCACGTTCCTGATGATGTCGTTCCCGAGCGCGTCCCGCGTATCTCAAAACTCCGGTATGTTTATTGGTTGGATGGCTCGCACGAGAAACGTAGACAAGTCCAACGATTAAGTTTACGTTGATTTCTCCGGGTTAACATGCTACGCTATCGGGCACTTAAAGGAGACCTCGCATAATGCGCCGCGTCGATAAACGATTCAAGTCCAACAAAGGCAACAAGGTAACGCCCCCAACAGCAAAGCTTCCGTCACCAAATCGCCGGTCTATTCGTGACAAGATCCGCGCGATGTTGGCCGCTAAACCTCAGCCTTTGCCGCCAACTCCCGAGGTTCCGTCAACGTCCGGGTCAAGTAAAGTGTCGGAAAAACTCGACAAGCTTCGGACAGAGCGTAACCAGCCCGGCCGTCCCGCGCGCCCCTTACGCTACGTTACGGTCCCCGGCCCCGATGGTCCGATCCGCCTCACTTCTGAGCAGTTGGTATTCGTCAAAGCGTACACCGACCCCGCGGCGTCCACGTATATGAAGGCGAACGAATCATATCGGCTCGCGTATCCCAACATACAGGGCAATCCGCCGGGGATCAAAGAGACTGCAAGAAAGTCCCCGAATTTATCCCGCGCGATAGAATTCGCTTTGGAGAAAGCGGGTGTTACCGATGATCTCCTCGCGACGAAGCTCCGCGAGGGGCTCGACGCGATGAAGACCGAACTCGTCACGTTCCAGGGGGCGGTTACCGATCAAGTTGATATGATCGCGTGGGACTCGCGGCATCGCTATCTCGATACGGCGCTCAAAGTTAAAGGTCACTTTCCGAAAGAGGATGTCAACGTGCAGACGGCGCTGATACTCAAGATCCCCCCGCGTACGGGCGCCGAGGAATTCGAGAAGGAGTTCGCCACAACGGTAGACGCGAAACCGTAACGTTTATGCCCCTTCCCACGATTCAAGAACTCGCTCGACGCGCCGAGACTCTCCGCAAGTGGGAGCCCCAGCCCGGCCCCCAGTCCGCGCTATTCAAATGCCCCGCACAAGTGATCCTCTACGGCGGGGCGGCTGGCGGGGGCAAATCGGACGGCGCGATCGTCTGGGCGGCCCAAGACTACGATAAGCCGGGATATCGCGCCGTGATCTTCCGGCGTTCCTATCCCGAGTTGAATCGCCATATTATCCCCCGCACGCGCACGTTATTCAAAGACGTCGGCCGTTACCGCGAGACCGACCACACGTGGACGTTCCGTACCGACGGCGGCGGTGAGTCCACGCTGGAGCTGGCGTTCCTCGAATCAGCGGGCGACGTCTACAATCACCAGGGCGTTCCCAATGCCCGCTTCGCCTTCGACGAGTCCACGCGTTATCTCTCCGAGAATATGATGCGTTCGTTGCTGGCGTGGCAGCGTACCGAAGCCGAGGGTGTTAAATGTCAGATGGGTTTATTCACGAATCCCATCGGTCCGGGGTTCGCGTTTCATCACCATCTATTCATCAAGAAGCCCCATAAGGCGTTTCGTGTATACGGCGATGCAACGTGGTACGAGGATAAGAAGCCCCTCGGCAAAACCACGTGCTTTATTCCCTCACACTTCTACGATAACCAGATCAACCTCGCGCGTAACCCCGACTACGAGGCGAATCTCGACTCTCTCCCCGAGGCGTTGCGCCAAGCTCTTAAAATCGGCTCGTGGGAGCAAAACCTGGGGATCGCTTTGGACTTCGATCCCGATATCCATACGTGCGATCCCGTCGCGATTCCCGCGTACGCCCCGCGCTGGATGTCGATCGACTGGGGCAAGGACGATATCGCCTGCGCCCTGTGGTACGCGTATTACAACGGTCGGGTCTATATCTACCGCACCTTTAAGCGTCCGGGGCTACGGATCGTCCCCTACGCCTGGGAGTGCATGGAGCGCTCACAATCGCGCGACGACGAGGGGCTGATGAAGTGCGAGGCTATAATGTTCTGCGTTCTCTCCCACGAGTGCTTCGCCGACAAAGGGACGGAGAAGACCCAGGCGGATGACTTTATGAAGGTCTTCGGTAAGTATGATGTTCCCTTGGTCAAGTCGGATAAAGACGCGGAGGGCCGGACGATGCTGATTCGTGAGTATTTTAGAACCGTACAACTCTCGGGTGTCGAGATGCGCAAAGACTTGGACTATGGGTACTGGGTCCAGCGTTTCCAGGCGCAGGGAGACGCGGCGTTCAAGGAGTATCGTGAATGTATGAATCGCGTGACGGACGGTCCTTTACCGAAGTGTCTGATCTTCCGTGATGACGGTTCTAACGGCAACATGTACCTAATCGATACCCTGCCGCACCTTGTTACGGACGACGAGCACGGCAAGAATAAGACCCTCGCGCCCAAGCAGGACGACCACGGGTGGGATTCGCTGGGTTACGGTTTGAGAGTCGCCCCGGTGGTCGCGTCCAGCGATGTGAACGATGTTTACCTGAAGCTGCTCGCCGGGCGTATCCCCGAGTCTACTGGAGACGTGGCTCGTACAATGGCCCAGGCGCAGGAGATCGCGGCGGAGTTCGAGGAGTTCAAGCCCGTAGACTGGAAACGCGAGCGTTCATAGTTGGAATACTCCGCGTGAACGGCGTCCGAAAATGTACGTAGCTTTTTCCCCACGCTAAAGGAGGCGCGCTGGTGACTGTCTTAATCTGTGGCTCGCGTACGTGGTCTTCTTTCAAGTCGGTCCATGACAAGATTCTCGCGCTCGCTGATGAAGCGGGCGGCCTTGACGGGCTTCTTATTATTGAAGGTGAATGCCGAGGGGCCGATGCGATGGCCCGCCAGGTATGCCAGCGCGAGGAGATCGACTTTCACGCATATCCGGCGCGGTGGCGGCGCGAGGGTAAAAGCGCCGGGGCGCGCCGGAACAAACGTATGCTCGATCACGAACCACGCATAGAACGTATTGTCGCTTTCCACAAGGATATCGCTTCATCGGTGGGAACGAAGGACATGATCGAACGCGCCGCGTTTCGGAATATCCCCGTTGAAATTATCGCGTCTTGACACAGTGCGCGGTGGTTCGCCCCCACCTGTCGTGGTTGCATTCCCCTCCCCCTTTACGTTACCCTTATAGTTGCATAGTGAATGCCCCTCCCACAAGTTACCGGGGTGGTGGTTTCCTCCTCCTTTTCCACCACCCCGGTTCTCATATGCGTGGGGGCCGCAGGAGGATCGTGATATATGGCGAAGAAGACAACGAATCCCGAGAACGATCAGCTCGCGATACTCGATGACGATGATGATCTTGAAAACGATCCTGATATGTGCCTCCGCCATATCGATACCCGCTCGGCGGAGAACGTTGACGGTAAGCCCGGGTTCGTGATCACCTGCCATTACCATCTCGATCCCGACAAGATCGACAAAGATACGCCGTACGATCAGACGCACAAAGACGAGGAGTACATCGCCACCACCAAGGAGAAGGCACTCGCGTACTTTGAGGAGCAGTTGGATAAGCTGAGCGGCGAGGATTACGATAAAGACGCGATCACTGGTACGAGCCCTGCGTAATGGCCTACAACAGCTTCGCCAATTCGATTCCATTCAAATGGCCGTGGTCGGCGAACGATAACCAGCCCCAGGGCCAGGACGGCCAGACGGCGGGGACAACGGCTTCGTTCCGCTTCCCTTCCAACATGGCGCAGGCGGAGGAGGAGCCCCAGGCGGCGTTTAACCAGCCCGCGCAGGGACAACGCCGCGGGCCTCGTCAATACGCCCCGTCGTTCGGCGCATCGTCGGGTGGCGGATCACATTTCCGTAGTATGGGTGGTGGTTGATGGCGGCGGAGAGAAGCGTCAACGCGTATAACCTGATCCCCCCGCAGTCGCAGCAGACTTCCGACGCGATGTCGCCGTACGTTCTAGGGATGCAGCGCGAGGGTAACCCGTTAAGCGCTGGCTACCTCGGTTACTCAGGCGCGGGCCAGTCCCCCTTAACGTTCTCCTACGGCCCGTACGGGTTTGGATCGTACGGGTTCGATCCCGGCCAGGCTCAAATGGGCTTCTCGAATCCGATCCCCGCGAAGACGTTCGATACGGCACGGGGAGAGATATGGCAGCCGAAACAGTAAACGGAGGTTTATCGCAATGGCACAGTTAGCGCTTCACATAGGGCCGCCCGCGACGACGATTATGGCGGGGACTACGGGCACAGGGGCGGGCGCATCATACGCTGTCCCGCCGTTCCCCGGCGAAGGTAGGCGCGGCACGATCGTGTGGGAGGTGATCACCGCCTGTACGGCGTTAACCGCCGTCTTGCAGGGATCGCTCGATAATAGCCGCTGGTTTCCGCTCGACTCGTATATCACGGCGGCCGGCGGGAACGCCTTACAAGTGGCCGTCAATAACCCCGTGAACTTCGTCCGGGCGAATGTAACGGCGACCGATGGCGGCGCCACGAGCGTTGCGGTACAATTATAACGTACGGCGAATCCCCCGATAAAGGGGGTTTTGTAACGGAGAATATCAATGCCCGCAACTTCCGTAAAGCAGCGTAGGATGATGGCGATTGCCGAGCATCACCCGGAGAAGCTCAATAAGGAGAATCGTGGCGTTTTGTCAATGTCGCACGGGCAGCTTCACGATTTCGCTTCCACCTCGGAGGGTAATCTGCCGAAGGAATCCAAGGGCTTTCGTTTCCCCAGCCGGAGGAATTAAATGGCGATGAGTTTACGTTCCAAGGGCAAGGCGTCGGGCGCGGCGGGTTCGATTCTCGGCAAGATGCACGATGAATACGGGAAGAAGACGGGCCAACGCGTGTTCGCGATGCCGGAGAACGAACAGAATAAGAAGCAGCGTAAGACGCTATCGCCAACCCCGGGCGCGGCCTCGACCTCGCACGGCTTCAAGTTTCCCTCGCGGGGCTAACACGCGAGGCTGGATCGACAAATCACGTTAAGGAGCTTCACCATGTCTAAAGTCAAGCGTTTCGTTCTGGCCTTGGTTGCGGCGGCCCTGTTCGCGGGGGCGTCGTTCGGCCAAGACCCTTCCAAGTTGTACAGTGTCAGCACGTATCACGGGCCGTTCAGTCCTAGTTACGGCTATACCGCCTTACAGTATCTGGGGCCGTTCTTCGAGATGCCATTCGTGCTTCAGCCGACTGATGCGAACGCACCCACGGCAGGAGGCACGGCGGCGCTATCCGTCTCCTACACCTCGGGTAAGATCTTCGTTGGTGGGACAGCGGTGTACGTTACCGCTGGCACGCTCGGCTCGCTTACCGCCTCCGCCACAAGCTGCTCCGCTCCGACGTTCTCAAGCTGCGATATCGTCTACGCCAATAGTTCGGGAACCGTCGCCTTCACCCAGACGTTCGCTACGGCCTTGGGGAGCGCAAATTCGATCCTCGCGTTCGTAACGACCAGCGGCACAACGGTCACGGGCGTAACCTATCCCTACGAGGATACGACTCGTTACAGTCAAACCGCTGGACCTACCGCGATCACCGGATCACTCACGGTATCGACGACTCTCGGCGTTACGGGGGCGTCAACCTTGACGGGAAACACCTCCGTCGGAGGGACGCTCGGCGTTACGGGGGCGGCAACGCTGAATAGTACGCTCGATCAAAAAGGCGCAGCGACCTTTGAGAGTACGGTCGTGGGAGAGTTGCAGCCGGCGGTCGCCGTGGGAGCAACCTTATCCCCAACCTGCGCGCAATCTGGTTCGTTGATTCTCGTCGGAGCGGCCTCGGGTGAAGTCGTGACTCTTCCGGCTGCTGGCGCGGGAACCGTTGGTTGCTGGTTCGATTTCGTTATCACCGTTTCCAATACTTCCGCTGCCAACGAAATCGCGACCACCGGCTCCAATTACTTACTGGGTTCCGTCGCGCATTCCGCTACGGGTATCGCCGCATTAACTTTCTGGGCGGACGGTTCCAGCATTAAAGCGCTTAAAATGGATGGCGCGCACCTGGGCGGCCTAATTGGCAGCACGCTCCGCGTCGTCGGTATTTCCGCGACGCAATGGGCGATCTCCGGTACGAATCTCTGTACGTCGCCTTGCACCACGGGATTCACCGCAACGCCGTAAGCGTGGTAACAGAGAGAGGTTCGTGCTATGGTAACGCTCCTTCCGGCGTCGAGGGCGAGCGAGGATGATAAGGGTAGCAGCGCCAAGCCTGCCCGCCATATCCGTTTCGCCCTCGATGCGCCCCAAGACGCGAAAAAGGTCAAGGTAAAGGCGAAGTTTACGTTTCCCTCACGGAAAAAGGCGGATAACGATGAGCGCATGGGCGGCGGTTAAGCGTATCCTCTATCGGCTCGTTCCTCTTTTGGCGTACGTTGATCGCTTGGAGGACGAGGTTGCAGCGTTAAAATCCCAACGCGATACGTTGCAGGGGTACGTGCTGGAAATGACGAAACGCGCCTACTTCCCCGATTCGTCTCCTCTCTCCCCCGCGGAACCTGCGTCGATCCCAACCGACGATCTACGCACCTACGTCGAGCGGCGCGAACGCCAAACTTTGAACGCCCACCTTAAAGGGCTGGGTTTCGCCGACCTCGCCGAGTACGAGCGCTCGTTAACCGAGGAGCCTGCGCCTACTGAGGGAGCCCGTTAATGGCAACCGCGATCATGGCCCGCCCGTCCGATAACAGCGCCGTAGCCGCGTCTTCCCCTCCCCAGCCCCAGCGTACAGAAGACGATATCATCAACGAAGGTCTCGATGGGCCCGACGGTCAAGACGAGCTGATGCCCGGCGTAACCAAGGATTTAGAGGACGCCTTAATCTCGATTATCGTGGACGAGTACGAGCGTGAGTCGTACCCAACGTGGCGTTTCCAGAACCGCGACGTGATGCAGGCGGAGGCTTTCTGGAAGGATCTCCAGTATAACTTTTACGATTGGGAGACCGATACCTACCGAATCCCCTCGTTAAAGGACGTGACTCATGGAGCCGACGATGGAGAGAAGACCAAGTACGTTACTAACCTCTATCGCGCGCTGGGCTGGACCGTCATTAGTATCCTGGGCCAGCGCGTCCCGTCTACTATCTTCCTACCCGTCGATTACACGAAGTCCGTTGACGTTCTTGCAGCAGCGGCGGCCTCAGACGTTGCCCCGATCATCGAGCGCAACAACCGCGTAAGTCTCCAGCATATCAAAGCGTGCTATTACCTGTTTACGGGGGGACTCTTCGGAGGGTACGTCCGCTGGGTCGCCGATCCTGAGAAGTTCGGATATGAAGCGAACGATGAGGTTGGGCTCGCGAGCTTCGTACGCTGCCCCAACTGCGGCGAGATGACTCCGCTGGAGAAGGCTCAGCAGGCACAGATGTGTGATTCTTGCGGGCAGCCTCTACCCCCCGATGCCCAGACGCAGACGATCCAAGTGCCGCGGATCACAGGGGCGCGCAAAACGGCGAAGGGACAGGAAACGATCACGTTGCACGGCCAGCTTGAGCTGCGCCTGCCGCCGTGGGTGCAGGAGACGGGTGATTGTCCCTATATCGGGCTGGTGAATGAGGTTCATGTCTCCAAGTTACGCCAGCTTTATGGGAAGCGCGCGGAGAAGGTCCAAGGTGGGTACGGGACGTCGGGAGCGTACGATATCGATGATCGATTCTACCGTTTATCGCTACTCGAACCGTCGATTATCTACAACTCCTTCGCCAACACGAACCTCGTAACATTCAAGCGCTACTGGATCGAACCGTCGAGTTTCTATCTTCTACCCGACGACGATAAAAACGGCGCGACGGACGAAAACGGCGAACCCGTACGGTCCAAGCGCCAACGTTTACTCGATCTCTTCCCCGACGGCGCATATGTCGCGTTCGTCGGCGGCCAGAATATCATCCTCGATCTGAAGAACGAATCGAAGCGCGAGCACTGGGATATCTGCCGGGGGATGGAGGGGCATGGGATGTTCACACCTGCCCTCGGCCGTTCCGCCGTGTCGATTCAGAAGCGTCTCAATGAGTTGATGAATTTCGTCATGGAATGGATCGAGTATAGCGCGGCCGGCGCAGGGACGTTCGTGAACGTCGGGCTGATGAACGTCAACGCTTTAACGAAGCAGCGTAAGGCGCCGGGTAGGATATACCCCATACGCCTGCCAGGAGGCCAATCACTTGCCAACGCCGTCTACGAGTCCAAGCCCCCGTCGATGGCAGGAGAAGTGTTTAAGCATATCGACGATCTCACAAGCTTCGGCCAGCAAGTTACCGGAGCAGTTCCCACCGTTTCCGGTGGCACCGATATGTCTCTCAAACCTACCACGTATCTTGCAGATCGTGAACAAGCTTTGGGAAAGTTGTTCGTCCCCTGGCAGCATCTCCGCGAATTCTGGGCGCGGATGCAATATCTCGCGGTGAAGTGCTTCGCTGATAACCGCACCGACGATGAGAAGTATAGCTTACCGTCGGCTGATGGCGGCCAGATCCAGGGTGTCGTAAGACTCAGTGATCTATCGGGGGAATTTACCGCTTATCCCGAGGTCAACGATACGTTCCCACGTTTGTGGCACGATCAACAGGCACAATTTAAGGAGTTGATGAATAGCCAGGATCCGGTCGTACAGGCGTGGCTCGGCGATGCGGCGAATACGGGATATATCAAGTCGATGCTGGGCTCGCCGCAAATCTTTATCCCCGGCGCCGATGACGTGAAGAAGCAGAAGCTCGAAACGTCGCAGATGTTGATGGGTCAGCCCGCGATGTCAACCGACCCCGCCACGGGCCAGCAGCAGGTGATTCCGTCGGTGATACCCGATGAGTACGAGGATAGCCATCAGGAACATGAGCAGGAGGTTAAGCGCTGGGCGGTATCGAACGAGGGTACACGCGCCAAACGTGAGCAGCCGATGGGGTATATGAATGTGATCGCCCACGGTAAGATGCACCACGAGATGGGTCTGATGCAGGCGGTTAAGGATCAGGCGACGGTTCAGTCGGCGCAGATGGCGATGGGCGGAGGGATGCCACAGCCGGGACAACCGGGGCAAGCGGGGCCGCCGCAAGCCGCCGGGCCGCCTAAATAAGTTCGCAGGAAGCAGCAACGTTGTTGTTGTATAAATCAAAAGGAGGTGCCTATGGCACAGGTGACGGAACAGGAGTTGGAACAAGCGAAGCGCGACGGCGCACAGAGAGAAGCGCGTTTGCAACAGGCGCGTGAGTATGGTGCGAGCCAAATTACGTATATTATGAACGAAAAAGCGCAACTTTACGCGCGTATCGCTGAACTCGATAAGCAACAGAACGAATTGCTTGGGGATTTTGGTGGTTTGCAAACTGGGAAACTTGAAGCGCAGAAGGCCTGGCAAGCGCAGACACGCCCTGATCATCTTCCCTGCCCGATGTGCGGCCGGTAAGAAAAAATAGGTTGGTTTTTCCAAATCGTCTTCCCGTAACAGTCGCGAGGAAGCGGCACGTACTCCAGGACTGCAAGGAGTAACATATTATGGACAACGAAACACTCTTCGGTATAAGCACGCCTGTTTTAGACTTCACCCCTTTCGCGAAATATAACCACCTTACGTCGGGCGACGGCGGCGCGGCTCCCGGCGGAGGTGCTTCGGCGGACCCCGGAGCGGGCGCGGGAGGCGGTGGCGATGCGGGCGGAGGCGCTTCCGACGCAGGCGCGGGCGGCGGCGGGCAACCGGACGCGGAAGCGGCTTTTCTAAGCGATGCTTCAACCACGCAGGAAGGCGATACCACAACTGCGGCGGAGGAGGTTACGCCCGGCGAAGGTGAGACTGCGGAGACAACGGAGGAGATTGATCCGGCCACGGGCTTACCCAAGCCCAAAGCCGCTCCGCAGCTAACCCCCGAGCAGCAGGAACAACAACGGGTCGAGGATGAGACACTCAAAGACTTCTACGCCGCGACCCCGGCCCTAAAGGAGTTCCTTAAGACGAATCCGACCGCCCGTGCGCAGTTCTTCAAAGCCGCGCAGATGAATCAGATCTACTCGTCCGTGGACGATGCGCGTATGGCGGCTGAGTACGCTTCCGAGTTATCGAATTTCGATAAGCTGTATGCGTCGGGGAAGCCCGAGGATACCAAAGCGTTCGTCGATTCACTCTGGACGAATTCGTTGCAGAACCCCGATCAGGCGTATCACCCGACGGCGAATCCCTCACGCGGGAACTTTGAACGCATTGCTACGGCGATGACCCAAGTTGGATTCCAGGGTGTACTCGGCAACATCGAGAAGGCGGCCCAGGCGGTGGGTCTGCAACCTGCCCAGGCTCAGCGGGCGCTCGAATACGTCGCGTCGATGCTGGGGATAAGCGTTAAAGGGTTAAACGCGGTACGGGGCGGGGGAGCGGCGCCAGGCGGGCAACCGGGCGCGCCCAATCCTCAAGACGAAGCTTTAACCGCGCGCGAGCAGGCTATAATCGCCCGTGAACAAGCTGCATCTACCCGCGATCAGCAAGCGTTTGAATCGAGTGTCTCGACGGCGGTTAATACGCACGTCGCGGGCGAAGTCGATAAGCTGCTTAAGCCCGCGGCCGGGGCGCTTGCAAAACAGCCGAAATTCATTCAAGATAATATACGTCAGACGATTGTGTCCCGTACGGTGAACGCAATCGAGAACGACAAGCCTTTTCAGGTGCGGTTCAATACGGCGGAGCTTCGCGGGGATCGCAGTCCCGCGCACCAGACGGAGTTGGTTAGCCTCTGGAAGTCGCGCGTTAACGACGAGTTACCCCGGCAGGCTGCATCGGTGCTACAGGAAGCGGGCTTGAGTATTGTGACGGCGAATCAACAGAGGCTTAACGCCAAACTCGCTGCGGGAGGTAGGCGCGAAGTCCCGTCATCGTCGTCACCAGGACGTGTAACGGCACCCGGAGCAAGGCCAGGGGGACGCGGCACCCCACCCAACGCCGGCAAGGGCCAAAGCTGGGACGCACACGCGGATAAAGTGTTAGATCGATTCATCGAGACAGGTGAGTAACAGGTACAAGGTAAAAGAGGAGTCAAAACTTACCACACGTGTTGTGGAGGTTAACCGCAATTTCGTACGAGGTTCTATCAATGGCCCAAGCAACAGCGGATGTCGTCGGCCTGCAACTCGAAAAGGTGCGCCGCAAGCTCCCCGAGTTGTTTGAATACGAAGACACCCTTTTCAGTACTATCCAGAACCGCCAGGACGTGGAGAAGGTCTCCAGCCGCGTGACCCGCGTCCCGCTGCAAGTACGTCCCGGTTCGCGTTTTGGTATCGTTAATCTTGCGGGTGGACCGCTCGGACGCGGCACCGGCACCCACTATGACTTCGCGTCTCTCGCACCTATTGCTTCCCGCATCGCGATCGAGATCAACGACGATGCTCTGGCGCAAACCGACGGTGAACCCAAAGCGATCCGTAAGCTTCTGGCACAGGAAATCAAGAACGGTATGCGCGAGTTTCGGCGCCAACTCAACGCCCAGCTTCAAACCGCGGGCGATTGCGTTCAGGCGACCGTCTCCGCCGCGACCGCTACCACCATCACCGTCAACAACGCGCCGTTCTACGCTCAGCTTCTCCGCGCGCAGCAGATCATCCAAGTGTATGATTCCACCATCACCACCAACAAGGGATCATGCACGATCCAGTACATCGACTACCCCAACAACGTCCTCACTGTTGATGCCACGCCCACGGGCGGGGGTGGGGTGATCTCAACCGACGTGATCCTGCTTGAAGGTGTTTCCGGTGCCAACCCCGTCGGGTACTTTGGCATTCCCTATCACATCTCACCCTCGGCGATCGGCACGTGGCTGAATATGAGCCGCGTAACGACTCCCGAGATCCGCGCCAGTAACTTCGATGTCGGTGGAAACGCCCTCACTACGTTCCCGATACGCCTCTTGCTCACCAAGATCAGGCAGCGTATTGCGGGATCGGCGTCAGCGGGCGCGCTTAAGTCACTCCGCGCCCACCTCCACGATACCCAGGCGGCCGCGTACGAGGAGCTGGCCGTACTCGTCACCAAGATCGAGAAGGGCTCGGGGAACGAGTCGATCGATATGCTGTTTGGCGATCAGCGTATGGCTGGAGTACCCCAGATGCGCGATATCCATGCGGCTCGCAATCGAATCGATTTCCTCCACCTCGATTCGTGGGGACGCGTTGAGTCTTTACCCGTGGACTTCATCAAGAAGCCCGACGGGACGTATATCGAGCGCCCGATTGATTCGGCCACGGGATCGCCGATTGCGGCGATTCTGTTCTGGATCGTGTGGTTCGGCCAGTTTTTCGTCGAGAACCCCGCAACGCAAGGAGATATCACAACCTTGGCAATCGCTGCCGGTTACGACGCGTTATAACCTTGACTAAAGGGAGAGGATTAGAATGGTGCATAACTCTTACGTTCCTACGCTCCAGACTGATCCTCTCCCCCTGCACTTCAACCGTGATTCCTTCGCCGCCGCGAACGATGCAAACCTGCCGTTCCTGAACATCGACGGCGAACCGGACGACGATGGGGGCGAGATTTGCAAGCAACCCTCAGACGGGCTTGGCTCGCCCCCTGCGTCGGGTTTGATTACGATAGGCGTTAACGATGGGCGCCTGCGTAAATCCGAGATCGAGGCACTCAATACTTACCTCGCGCGCCACGGCGGCCAGTATGAGGGGCATCAACTCTTTCGGATCTCCTGGGCGGCGGAGGACAACTATGGGCTGCTTAAGGCGCATGAGTCTACGTGCCCGAAACGCGACCCTGGTGATTTTGATTGTGGTTGTCCAATATCTACTGACGCTCGCATACCGATCTGCTTTCACCCGATACAAGGTTGTTACCATCTATTGTCTTGGCAGCCTCCTACGGGCGAAGAAGTCATTGCTGCGGGTATACTTGGCCCCGCCCACGTCGAGCAGGCCAAGCAAGAAGCTAAAGAAGGATCGTGGTCTTGTGTGATGCACTTCTGTGATCCGCTGCCGCCGAATCTACCGTTCAATCCTACGGCGGCGATCTTGGAGACGATTGTTCCGATCATCAACGAGGAGGCGAAGCGGTACAAAGCGGCGTTACACGGTGCGAATGCGGTTTTAATGCGCGAACGGGCGAAACGTGTCGAGCAGATCAAGCGGGAACGCGCCCGGCAGGAGACGGCATACGATCAACGCGCTGATGATATTCTACGCGACGCGGAACCGGCGTTCGGCGGTGTCCCCTTCGCGGGCTCGGGAGAGAAGCATATGCAGGAATCCGACAAATCAGCGGGGGACGCGATACGGGACGGCGCCCAGAATCCCGCCCCCGAATTAGACGGCCCCGTACTGACGCTTGGGCGTATTAAACGCACCAAATAAAGTACGTTTGGCAACTGAAAGGGGAACGACGTACGGCATAATTAACTTGCCGGCGTACAGCAACAAACACTTGTATAAAGGAGGATACGGCGATGGACAGACGCAACTTTCTGAGAAATCTCGCTCTCCCTGCGACGATTACGGCGGCGGGTTTATTGGTTCCGTCTCTACGCCTGCGCTCCTACTTCTTTACTCGCGACTGGCGGTCGCGGGATCGAACGCCGGTAACCGCAACGTTCAAGATGCTCCCCGACGGCTCGTGGGAGTTTGTATCAGCGCAAGGGGCGAGGTTATCGGAGCACGGGAAACTAGTTCCGCCGTGGGGTTGGGATAGGCAGGAATGGCGGCTAGACGATTATGCGTTCTATCGTTCGCAGAATCTCGGCGGAGAACGTCGAGATGAAGTTCAGCTTATTTACGTCCCGCAAAACGAGGTGCATCACTACAGTGTTGTTCCCGCGAGTAAATACCATTATGTGAACGGCAGGCTACATGTTGCGCCGTTCGGCTCCGGGGCCAAATTCCCTAGCCGTGGCCCGAATCGCAAGAGCTGGGGGTCTGAGGTTTTCGCGGAGGATAATCCTGTTGCTCTCTGGCTATCCGGGGCAAACGATCTGGAAGAAGAGAAGAAATGGGTCGAGGAGGTTATCTCGATCTAAGATACGGAAGCAAACTATCTAAAGGAGGCTTTACCCATGGCACTTACCGCCAAAATCGCAACCGTCAGTATGATCTCGGTCCACGAGGAGGACGATGGTGTGTTCTACGATGTCCCCAACGTCTTCCCAGGGAAGTTCTGGATTCCACCGATAACCGCCCCGCAACAAACGTTGATCTTACGCTGTAAGACCGCCGTGCGAACGCTGGGCTCGACCGCTCCTGAGCGCTTCCAATATGCGCATATCAAGGTTACGACCGAGAACCCGCCGCGCAAGTATATCCTCCTCACGATCCCCGAGGCGACTACGTTCCGCTATGGGACGGAGAAGCAGCTCTTGGACGAGTACAACCAGAAGATGTTCCCCGATATCGAGCGCGCTCCGTTGTACGTCAAGCCCGAGCACGTCGCCAACGATATCGAACGGGCGTTTGGGCGGATGGGGGTTATTGCCATCGCCAGTTACGATGGTGAGGCGTCGGCGACCCAGAAGGAGCTAAAACGCTCCCGCGATTTGTACCAAACGTGGATGATCCGCCGCATCAACGAAACCAACAGAAACTACGCCCGGCACGGGTTCGCCGAGGTCACGAAGCAGACGCTTAACATCGTGAATAGATTATACCGTGACCATCTGATCCCCGCATTACCCTCTTGGGCGTCGATCAACCCCGATATCGGCTCCTCATCGGGCCAACTCTCGTGCCCGAATTGCCACCAGGTTGTGCTGCCGGGGACTGCGCAGTGTAAGTGCGGGGTGGTGATTAACTGGGCTTTGGCGTTGGAATACGGGCTGAAAACCGAAGCGGAAGTCCCCAAGAACAAGCGCCAGGAGGCGGGTTTAGAGGGGCCGGTTACTACGCCGTCCACGGCAGTCCCCGTGCCGGTGGTCGGGACGCTGCCCGATAACGCCGTTGTCGCCATCGTCGAAAAGGGCGCGGGGATACGAACGATTTCAGCCTCCGACGTTCCCCTCGATATGTCCGAGCAGTCGTTCGGCGGCGAGCAGATCCGCGGGACAAACGCCGATCAGGATCAAGTCGTAGAGGAGATTGCGGAGATGGATGATACGCCAGAGCCCGTAAGCGCGGGACGCGGGCCTAAAGCTGTACGTCGAGGAGGCCGATGATGGTAACAATATCCAGATTCGAGCATAAAGTATCGCCCGCCGTAAACGACTTCGGCACGGGACAGATGCACTCGTTCGCTTTCACGCTTGCGCCGCATCTACCCCGGGAGCATGAGAAGCTTCTACGGGTCTTCGATGCGGATGACGCGTCGGCGATTTTACGCGTCGTAGGCGGAGAGTTTCTGCTTCTCGTGGATGCGTATGTCTTCGATACGCCGGTAGTACCGGAGCCGCCGCCCACGCCCACACCCGGGGGAGAGACGGAGCCGCTACCGGGACCGGAACCCGCTCCAGAGTTGCAGTCAGAGCCGGAGTCAGAGCGAGGCGCGTAATGCCTGCCGTAACCGTCCATGATGTCGGCGACGTGATCGAAAGCGCCGCTGCGAAACTCAACGATACCCAGCAAGCGATCTGGACCGACGCGCGTCTAATGCCCCACGTTAAGGCGGCCGTAAACTGGCTCGCGTCCCAAATCGCCAACATCTCGACGCAGTACTTCGAAAAGGTGGCGGGCCAGCCTTATTCGAGTGATATCGTCTACGCCGGTGGTACGGTCGATCTTACCTTGTCTTTACCCGCCGACCTCTACGAGCCCGAGTCTCTCGAATATCGCCTCACTGCCGCCGAGGAGTGGTCGCCGATGGAGCGTACGTCGGCGTTACCGTCACAGGTGACATCACAGCCTGGCGTGCTCACTACATGGGAATGGTCGGGGAGGACGTTGCGCGTCAACCCCTGCACGGCGAACGCGCTGATACGTCTGCGGTATCTCGCGTTGATGCCCGATGTCGATGATGTGGGTAACCCGATCCCCATCGACAACTGCGTCCAAGCGTTAGCCTTCGCTACGGCCGCGAACGCTTATGCGGCACGTGGCCAGGCGACCCAGGCGGCGGCGATGTGGGGCAAGGAAGGCGACCCGCCGTCGGGCGCGTGTATGTATCTGGGGCTGGTTCTTGGTATAATTGTAAAGAACGAGCAGTTACTACCGAGGCGGGCGGCCCCGTTCTCGTCGGGTACGTTCGGATCGCAATACGGCTGGCCCCGGCCTTAACGCGGGCGAGGAGATGAACTATGGCAGCTTTGAAGATCACGCTTCTACCCACGCTTATCGTCGAGGAAGGGAATATGCTCCTCGTGAAGGGCGAGGTCCGTTTTGATAATGGGGATTACGCCGCGGGTGGAATCAAGGCCCAGTGGGATTACACCACCACACCCAGTACCCACTTCGCCGTGTTCCGGCAGACGGGTTTGATCCACGCGTCCTTACCGGCGCTGGCGATGGATTTCCGCAGCGGCGACTCGGCGTATGCTTTGTACGGGCGGGTTTCCGTGGTTACGCCGTTGGCTACGCCGCGGGTCATGGTTACGACCGTCGCTACGGGCGTGGAGGTTGGTGCGGGCGCGTTAGCAGCGGGGATGCAATCGCCCACGGCGCCGCACGAATTCGCGCTTCGGTTCGCGAAGAATATCTAACGGTAAAGGGCCGTGCGCGAGTCCAAGGTGTACGGCCCCTATCTCCCCGTAAGCGAGGCTTGCGTGTGTTTGTCGGTTTCAAAGCAACGAACTTCGAGAAGCTCGGTGGCTTATTCTCCTTCCTTTTCACCGAGGATGTTCCCGACGGGTTTAGCCCCGCTCTCTCCAATATACGCTTCAAACCCGGCGCCGTGGAGTCGCGCCCTGGGCTAGGCTCTGGTGCCTGGTCCAAACCCGCCCATACGTTCTACGGTTTAAGCCAATTCCTCGATAATTTGGGAACGCAGCATAACCTTACGCTCGACGAGTCGGGGAACATCGACCAGCAGCTCGGGATGGGCGTAACGTCGGTAGCTTTGGGTGTATGCCTGCCGGGATCGCGTTTATCCACCACCAGTCTCAATAACCGCCACTATATGGCGTTCTACCAGCCGGAGGTGCTGCCGGGGGGTTCGGTCGTGGCGCTCGATTCGCTCGGGAACCTCGATCCCGTCGCTCCCCTCGGCCCCGCGACTAAAGATCACCTCGGATCGACGGGTTATATCACCGCAGGCTCGCCTACGATCACGAACGTCACCCAGATCCAAACGTGGTGCCTCGGCGACTTAATCGGCGACTCCCAGAACGCGATTGTGGGAACGACGAACCCTACAACGCTCGCGTACGTCATCGCCGTCGATTACGTCAACAACACCCTCACCGTCTCGCAAAACGCCGTGAACGCGTCGAATCGCGGGCCGGATTTCCTCAGTGCGACTTTATTCTACCCGTTGCTCTACGTCCAAGACGATGTTCTACCGGGGCAGATTATCGCTGCGGCGCTCGTTAATCCCGGGACGCTCTATCACGCGGGCGATGTTTTAATGCCCACCGCCTTGGCGTTAGGCCCGATCTCGCTGTACGCGATCAACGCGCCCGGGACGGCGTATGCTATCAGTGACACATTCCTTCTGAATAATCCCTTGTATCCGGCTTCGGTTCTGGCCCAGGGGACTGTCACCTCCGTAGACTCATCGGGAGTAGTTCTCGCGTTCTATCTAACGACGTTTGGTACGTTGTACTCCGTGGCGACGGGGTATGTGGCGGGTACGACTTTCGGCGCGGGGCACGGTTTAACCATCGACGTCACGGCGATTGGTACGGGCGGGGCGGGGACGGGCGGGACGATTACGATCAATACCGTAGACGCCATCACCGGGGCGATCCTCACCTACACCGCTAACTTCGCCGGATCGTACAACTGGTATCCGGGGGCGAGTTTCGCGCTCGCGGGGGGCCACGGGATAGGCGCGACTCTGACGATCACGCAAGTCGCCGATAGCACGTACGTCTCGGGGGAGATATCGGCGGGTTTGCATGGGATTGCCGTATCGTTCCGCACACGGTCGGGGGCGTATACCGAACCGTGCGCGTTGTGCTTCTGGGAGGCGGCGGGTAACAGAAAGGTCGTGGTGAGTTATGCCAACGCGCAGTTTGATCTACTCAATACGTACGATCCCACATATACGGCGCTGACGTTCTTCTTCACCCAGGCCGATGATCTCCACATCTATCAAATCCCAGCGTCGATTGTGGGCGCTTCCAATTTGCTGACCGTAATCTTCGATTTCTACGATACGGACCTTACGGGTGGTGATTTGCAGGATAACCTCTACGACAACGAACGTCTCAGCGACCAGGCGGGTTTAACTCAATACAACTCGCGTTTAGTAACGTGGGGCGGCCTCGCAACACTTGATCTCGCCGGTATGGATCTCCTCGGGATCCTTGAACCGGGCTCGCACGCTTTCAAGGTTCCCTACGGGTGGGCGCCGGGGACTAATAATCACGCGGCTTTGTACTGGGAGGATAGTGTCGCAGGGCAGAACCCCGGCGCGCGTCCGGGGGTTATAATTCTCGCCGATGGAGCGACGGCAACGGTCGGAGAAATATGGCAATCGGAGGCGGCTTCCGTTATGCGCCCCTTAACCTCGTACACCGTACGCTTATGGCTCAAGCAGATGGGCGGGATGAACGCCGGGGCACTGGCGATTAACCTCATCGGGACGAATATCGGCGGGGGAACAGGCGCGACGGCCGGCTTCGTTATCCCCTACACGTCGCTTACAACCTCTTGGCAGCAGTTCGAAGGGGCGATCTGCACGGCGTCGGATATACCCGTGGGCACCGTGAACAATCAAGTCGCCGTAGATCTACGCTTGCGGATCGCGCTCACAGGGACCGCCGGACCCTTCGGTACGGGCGTGATCATATCGCGTTTGCAGATCTATCCGACGGCGGCGCCGTACGACGCATCCGTTATCCGATTCTCCGATCCTTATAACGCCGACCGCTTCGACGGGATCAGCGGGTTTCAACAGGTTACCAAAGACGACGGCGAGCGCGTAACCTCGTGCCGCACTCTACGCTGGTATTTCTACATTCATAAGGAACGGTCGATGCACGTGACATTCGACGATGGGCAGAATCCCCCGTCGTTGTGGACTTCTAATCTTGTGGATTCGTCGGCGGGAGCGGCTTCGCCAAACGCAACGCTGGCGACGGAATCGTTCATTATATCGGCGGCGCGTCCTGGCGCATATGTGTTCTTCGGTGGCAAGCCCACGAAACTCTCGCAGGAGATTCAGACCACGTGGGATCGGATCAACTGGACGTATGCGTCGGTGATACATATCGCTCTGGACCCTCGCCTGCACATCGTTTATATGCTCGTGCCGCTCGATGCCGAGACCATACCGAGCGCGGCTTTGATCCTCGATTATACGGAGGGTTTTGGGCAGGAGGATGAGCCGGGCGGGCGTAAGTGGGGATTCGATCAGTATCCCAGGAACGTAGGGCACACCGGCGTTGAGTTCGTGACACCCCACGCGCCGGTGTTGCCCCATACGATCAACGTCCTGTCGATTCTAATCGGCGAATCCCCCACCCACACTCAAAGCACGTGGTTCGCAGGTACGTCGATCGCTTCCCCGGGGACGGCGAAAGTTTACCTATTGGGTGCCCAGGGTGATCTCGACGACGGTCTCGCCGTCGATTCGTTTTACGAGACCTCGTATGCGCGCGCCACCCCTAACGGTACGTCGCTGTTCGGCGGAATCGCGTATACGCTGGCGGGATCGGGAACGTTGCTCAACTCACTGTTACCGCTGGGATCGCAAGCGGGTGATTCGCGCGAGGCTATTCTCCAGCCGCAGACTATGGACCTGCCGTTAACGCGCGATTTGGAAGTTTACGCCGATCTGGAGACGGAGCGGGCGCGCGCGCGCTTCGAGACGAATCATCTACAACCCGCCGTGGAACAGAATCCCCCAACTGCGTGCGATTACTTTCAGGTGAGGCGGGTGGGGATATACGCCGCGCCGTGGGCTCCCCAGAGGGTGCATTAAAATGACAACGTTAAAACGCTTGCTTACGATCCTCGCATGGTTTGCGCTTGCGGTGCCGTTATTCGCCACGCAGATTACCCTCAACGCTAATCTCGCGGATATCACGGGTACGGCGGTGACTTCCAAGGCGTACATGACCTTCACGCTTCAGAACACCGTGACGCAGATCCCGGTGGTCACGGGAGGCGGGGCGGTTATAGTACCTGCCGGTCCTCAATATCCCGATAACACGGGCCTCGTAAGCGTCTCGCTGACCGCCAACGACACGATCACGCCGATCGCGACGTATTATAGGATATGTGTCTTCCAGAATGGTTTACAGTATCGCTGCAACGATTATCTGATCTCGACCGTTCACGGGCTAACCCAAGTTCTATCGACGCTTACGCCGCTCAATCCTCCGCCCGCCCCCGCGCCGCCGCTCGCGACCGTACCCCCCAACGAGGGAGGCACGGGCGCAACATCAAATCCCCCGGTGCACGGTGTCGCTGTTGCCGAGGGTGCGTTGCCATTCAACTTTATACCGCCGACGGGTTTGAATCAGTGTTTTATCGGCAGCGCCGGGAGCGATCCGTTGTGGGGATCGTGTTCCGGGTTACCATCGTCCCCGCAGATTGGGAACGGCGTGACGATGCTGGACGCCGCATCGTTCGCGGGGGGTTCGTCCACGGGTGGGATACAGGAGGCGATTAACGCCGTAACATCACCGGGTGAGGTGTACGTTTCGGCGCTGGTTAACGCGACGGCTGCGATCACGATGAAAGCGGGTGTAAATGTCCGGTGTCTTGGGGATAACGTCGGCGTGACCTTCACGGGGGCGACGGATGGGTTCGTTTGGCCCAGCACGGCGGGACAAGCGCGTTTATACGGGTGCCGGGTTATCGCCGGAAACGCCTCGAACGGCAAGGCGCTGGATATCGAGGACGCGATACTGGCGGCGGGGAACGTGGTGGTAGAAGACGTGCGGGTTACGTCCGACAACCCCCCGACGCACGTATGGGCTTACGGGACGTTCCTTGAGAACGCGCTTCTGGAGCGGTTTGTCCGGGTCTTTTTTGAATCGGCGACGGTTCATATCCATACCGAGGGGGTATCGAATAGCGTAGACTTCGATTCGATCAACCTTACGTCGAATATCGCCGGAGTGACCTACGTGGATATCCAAGGAGGCGAACCTATAACCTTTTTGGGTGGGGAGATCGAGGGAAACGCGTCGGGTGAGCTGGTAAAGGTCACGCAGCCGGGGGCGGCGGCGACGTTGGTGCGCTTCATCGGAACGGCCTTCGAGAACGCCAACGCCGCGGGGATAGGGATACACGCGAACGGCGCGGAGGTTGACTGTACGAGTTGTCAGATTCATGCGGCGACGCAGTTAGGATTCGTGATCGGCGATGTGTCGGTGACGCACCATTGTAAGGTTGTTGGTGGAGGGATATCGTCGTGGACACTGGGGGCGAACGCTTCCGAGAACACGATCCAGGGGTACGATTACACAGGGTCAGATCCGGTGGATAGCAGCACGGGATTCAACGTACTCCTCAATAATAACCGCGTCACGGATCTTGCCTTCTACCCTACGCAGTCTTTACTTGTGGGGCCGGGCGGGTTTAAGTTCGTACCGCAGTCCACGGCCTCGACCCCGGTTCAATTCTTGCAGGCGACTGGAAGCACCCACGACCTCACGCAATGGCTCGATTCCGGCAGCGTGGTGCAGGCGGGGGTTACCAACGCGCTTCAAATATACTCGAATGCCGGATTCACCGTGGGCGCCAATACGATCACCAACGGCGGAGGGAGCCTTACGTTCGCCAGTCTCCTCCCCATCTTCTCGCAGAATAACGCGAACGTAGGGACACTGATCCCTATCCATCGTTTCCTTGCTCCTAATGCGCCCCTAGCGACGGCGGGTTTAGGTCCGTATATCAACATCGGAATCGCCAGCTCGACGGACAACTCCGGCGCGGTGGGGTTCGCGAATCTGGGCGTGGGCACTACCGCTAATTATATGTGGCTGGGGATATACGGGCGTACTCCCGCGCTTTCCATATTTGGCTCGGGTGTGGGTATCGGAACGGGAGCAACCGCCCCACCGGCCGGTGGGTTGGGGGTCTCGGGGAATATGCTGGCGGGCGGAATAGTGGATGGTTTAACCTTTGTAGGTGTTACGACGGGGCCGGCGATTACCTTGGGCGCGACGTATAAGTCCGAGGATGTGTTCAACCAAGACCCCACGCCTGCGGAAGCGGTTACTTTTGCCTTGCCTCCTGCCGAGAAAGGGCGGAAGGAGTGCGTGGCAAATAGCGATGTAGCAGGTACGCCCGACACAGGTGTGCTTCGAGTTGACGCCGACGGCGCGGGTCAGTATATCCACTACAATGGCGCCCGGAGTTTAACGGGAGGATACATTATCTCGAACGGCGCTGCCGGAGATAAGGGTTGTTTTATAGCCACCAGCGCTACGGACTGGGAATTCTATCCGCAGCTCGGGACGTGGACACTGCACTAAACGGGTGACAACGCACTCAATCCCTATGTTAAAATGTTACTGTATCGAAGCGAGGCTCACAATGAACAAACGGCGTAATCGACTTATTGGCTTGGGAACGTTGGCGATCCTGCTCCTCGCTTCGTTGAGCTTCGGCCAGAACCTGCCCGTTGCAGGCAATCAAACCGATCGTATCCAACCCCACACGATCCCTCTACCAACGGGGCGTTTAGTAGGGACGGTTTACACGACAACGAACGCCGCCTCGGCGACCGATTGCACCGCGGGAGGCGGTTCAACGGTGCATATGTGCCTGTGGAACGGTGCGGCGTGGGTAACGGCGAGTGGGAGTGGCGGCGGCGTCGGGACGGTTACGAGCGTCGGTCTGGCGGGAACGCCGAGTCAAGTCACGGTCACAGGAGCGTCGCCCATTACCGGATCGGGAAGCTGGACGCTGAGCCTTCCGAGCACAATCAATGTGAACGCGCAGACGGCAACAGCGCTGGCGGCTGCCGGTACGGACTGTGGACCGAATCAATATCAATACGGCTCGGATGCCAGCGGGAACGCTCTTTGCACAACTTTGCCTACACAAACAGGCTCTCAGTATATCGCCCCGCAGCCTGTCACCGGATGCGGAGTTGAATGGACAGGGCTGCTTACATTCACCGTGGGGGCCTGCACTTACACGATTGGAGGAGTTACACAGACCAGCGCGGTGACGGCCTTGACGCTCACCGCCGCGAATGGCAGCAATCCTAGAATCGAGCTTATCTACATCGATGGGGCCACAAACACCGTAACTTTCGATGCGGGAACTCCCGCGCCAAGTCCTGCCGTCCCGACTGAAGACCCCAGCACTACTCTGGAATTGACTTCGGTTTACGTGGACACCAGCGCCACGGTGCCCACCAACGCCACGAAGTACGACATCTATCACTCGGACAGCGCCGATTGGACGGCCACCACAGGGGGAACGAACAGCGCTCGCGTTAACACGAATTCAACCAGCAACCCTTACACGGGCGATCCAGTGGAAGTCCTGCACGACATTGAGTTCGGCACCAGCGGGGTCGTGAACAGTACCACCTACGCGCAATTGGCCTATTCCTCGGCAGTGGACATCAGCACGGTCAACAATCTGGTTTTCTATATCCGAAACAAGGCCCTATGGGTCGCTACTCGTTCTATCACAATTCAGTGGCTCTCGACGGGCACCGCAAAGGGGCAAGCGGTCGTTCTGAGCAACGGAGCATTCGGCTTCAACGCCACAACTAACTTCACGACCTACCAGCAGATTTCTATTCCGACTTCGATATTTGGAATCGCGGGGGTTGCGGTCAATGACTTGCGCTTCACGGTGAGCGGCACGGGCACAGCACTGACCGGCTTTTACATTGACGATGTGACCCTGCAAGGTGGCAACACTGGCCTTCCCCTCCCCGCCACGCTGATGAATTTCAAGGGAACGTGGAATTCCACGGCATCTTATCAAGCGAACGATACAGTGGTGAGCGCTGGCATCGGATATGTAGCTTTGGTCCCCAACGTCAACGTTGCGGTCACGACAACGGCAACCTGGGCGGCGGTGGGCAAGGCTGGAACAGTTACTTCCGTCGCCGTGAGTTCGCCTCTCGGTGGTGGTCCAATTACAGGTTCAGGGACTTTAACTTGTGCCACTTGCGCAATCGGACCAGGAACCTCGACAGCTAATCACTTAGCAAAATTCTCTGGGGTTGATGGTTTAACCTTGGCTGATGGTGGAATAATCCCTGCTGGCAACCTTACCGCTACCACGCCGACGGCGAACGGCGTGATGACAGGCGCGGGAACCCAAGCCCTCAATGTAACCGCTGCTGGGAAAACGGGACAGGTTTTTACCTCGACGAATGCCGCGCAACCGGCCTTCGCGTCACCCGGCATCGGTAAGGGCAACGGAGGGGCAGATGTTACCGGGGCTTCTTATCTCCTTAAGTGTGACAGTAGCACGGCGATTCTTGACCGTGGAACCGAGGTGGTATTCGCCTCGGGTGCAAGTACGCCGGTTGTGCCTGATCCTACCGACACAGGTTGCGGCGCGAGCTACGCCGTCAAGGTTCTGGACAAAAATGCGGGTTCCCTTGTCTTCGGACGTGAGACGAGCGCTACGACGTTTGATGTGTACGGTGGAGCATCTACACTGCTCGCGCAAACATCTTTTACTTTGACCAATAGCCAGTCGGCTGTCGTGGCTGCCGACAGCACGACCCATTACATCGTGACGGTTACGGGCGGAGCCAGCGGCCTCAGTAGCGTCGGCCTCACCACGCCCACTGACATCCTCACCACGACGGGCTCGCCATTGACCAGCAACGGCACGCTGGCGGTGACAAAGGCCATCCAATCACCTAACACTTTTTGGCGTGGCGGCACTTCGGCTTCAACTGGTAATATTGTTCAATCCAATACGGGATTTGCAAACGCCCCCAGTACATTGACGGTTAGTTTCAATAATCCCAATACAGCAGGGGACCTTTTGATTGTTGCGTCTGCCGCAGATGCTTATTCGCAGACAATTTCAAGTACCAACGAAGGAAGCTCCTGGACGGCCCTACCTCAGCAAGTAGCCGGGTTTAGTTTAATGGTTTGGTATACCTGCAACGCTGTAGGGGGGGCCAATTCTGTCACTGTTTCTGGACTCGGCGGGAATGCTACCGCTATTGCTATTGCTGAAATATCCGGGAATCCCACGTCAGCCTGTCTTGACCTAAGTGTTAAAGATGGCGGATACCCGCGTTCTACTTTAAGCGTCACAACCGCTGGTACTGCAGGACAAGCAACGGAGCAAGTAATTGCCTTCGGGAGTACCGCCAATGGCTTTTATTCTGGAGGATTTCTCGCCTCACCCCCGCCTCTGTCTCCCGGACCTGGATATCTACTGGTAAACAGTGCCTTAGACATGAGCGACAATCCCGGCTTATATTTGCCTGTCTATACTCTTTCGACGAATACCGGATTGAGTGGGACTCAAACAGCAGCGATAACCTGGAATCCGGCTTCCACAGGACATCTGGATAATACACAATCAGGTTTGTCGCTTTACCTTCTAACTTTCAAATTAAATACGTCTAACAGTAGTATTCCTCCAGTTTTCGGCCCTCTTGTTGCTGCGGATATGCCCGCGCATACTCCGATAGCTGCTTTTGTGTCTACTTCTACGGCACAAACAACAGCCTTGACAGCATCATCAATGACGACAGTGGGTTCTGTGGCAGCCCTCTATGAATTCAAGGGTGAAATCAACTGCACCACGTCAAACGCCACGGCGACTGCAATTCTCACGGTCGGCTATACCGATACCTCAAACACAGCGCAAACCCCATCGGTAACAGCGGCATGTACAACGCTTGGCACGCTTTCCGTGGGAAATCTTGACCTGCTTATTCGGGCGAAAACGAATACGACAATCACTTACGGCGTGGCCGTCGCAAACTCGCCCACTTACGATGTTGATGTTAGACTAGAACAATTACCTTAAGGAGAATTCATATGTCAGCAATCACAGTCAACAAACTCGTTAACGATCAGCTTCTCATCAGCGACCTTATTGTGTTGGACAAAGATGGGAAGTCTGCGCAGGATGTCACAACCAAACTGAATATCGTTTCTGGACCTGCTGGAGGGCTTGGCCCGCTCATTATGACAATGAGCGGATTAGTTTCCGTCTGCACCGTTGCGGGGGCATATCAAATTACGCTGACATCGACCAATTCCGCAGGCTCGATCACCTCGGACGCGGCGGGAGATACTGATGGGACGGTTGATGCAATCATTGTGGTTATTCCTGCTCCAGCTTCTCAGACCTTCAAACTCTCGTAAGGTCAAGGCGCCAAAGAAGCAAAGCTGGCGGTACTCATAGGAGAGGTCTACTTTGAAGCGAACGATTCTCATTCTGGCGATGCTCTTGTGGGCGGGGACGCTGCACGCAACCCAATACTTTATCGACTTCGCCACGGGTGCCGACACCAACAACGGCACCGCGAAGGGTACGCCGTGGAAGCGCGCGCCGGGGATGACAGGCTGCGCTAACAACTGCGCCACCTATTCGCATTCGGCGGGCGACCAGTTCATCTTCAAGGGCGGGGTGACGTGGGATTCGACCATCGCGCAGTGGGCCATCTCGAACAGCGGGACCAACGGCAATAATGACTACTATGGGGTGGACAAAACGTGGTACGCAGGCGGCTCTTGGGTGCAACCTATCTTCGATGGAGGAAGCAAGAACCCTCCCGATGTGCAATATGGGTACTTTTTCATTGAAGGAAACTACATAACCCTCGACAACCTCAAGCTCCAGAACATCGGGACGGCAGGGGTGAGCCCCGGAAATTACGCTGTCTGGATTGAAAATCATCATGACATCCTTATCGAGAATATGAGTTTTGCCACGGAAAGCTGGCTCAGCATTTATCTCAGCCAGCAGAACTCGGGAACTATCTCCAACTTTGAATTCAAGAACAACGACTTTACGAAATGCTCCATGGGGGTCGCCGGGGCTGTGACTGTAACAGGAGCGGTCATCAGCAACCTTCTCATCCATGATAATTGGTTTCACGATTTCCACGACCAGCTTGCCAGTAGCCAGCATGGAAACGGCGTCTATCTGTGGTCTTCGTCAGGCACCGATGCGACTGAGTATTTCGATCAGGTGAGCATCTATAACAATTCGTTCTATGGGGATTTCTCGTCTTACACTCCAGGAGACAGTGCGTCACACATGAGTTCCTTCATCTGGCCCGGAGCGACGGCGGCTGGCACGGCCTACGTTTACAACAATCATATTACCTACTCTGCAGCGAATAACATCGGAGGCGCATTCCTGGCAGGTGGGACTTTCAGCGGCTTCACTCCCACCGGCAGTGTCTATCTGTACAACAATTCGATGATTCTTGACGCGAACACAAACTACTTTCTCTATTCCAACGGGGTCGGAACGCTCACCGTCGAGAACAATGCCATCGTGGGGAGCAGCACCTATGCCTATACGGTGGGGGCCACGGTTCCGGTGACCACGTTCATCAGTGATTACAACGACTTCTACAACTGGACGGGTGGGTCAAGCTTCGCTGTTGTCGGCGCGAGTAATTATACCTACACGCAGTTCAAGGCAATCCCGCAAGAGGCGCATGGCCTCAATACCTCGCCACTTTTCGTGTCATCGACCGACTTGCACTTGCAGGCGGGTTCGCCGCTCATCGGCCAAGGGGTAAATCTCTCGGCAGTGTTTACAACCGACGCAGCCGGGGCAGTCCGCACGGTGCCTTGGGACATGGGAGCCTATATCCCTGGCGTTACGCCACCTCAAGCGCCGCTGATGATTAACCTGTTGAATCAGTAGTTTCAAGGAGGGCAACTTGCCCACAGAGGACGGTGAGGCCATTGACATCACAACACCTCCGGGCAAAAACGAAGGTCCTGGCTTTGGCACTGGCGTTAAGTTGCTATGGTGCAGCCCGACCGGGATTTGCCCAGATTGTCCCGCGCAGGGGCGTGGTACTGCACGCGGGATAGAGAAATCCACGTGATAAATGGAGGCACGATGAAGAATCTAGCTCTGTTGATTGGGCTTATCATATCGAGCGTGGTCTGGACCTGCGCTCAGACTCCGCATGGTGTCCTGGTGACGTGGACGAATCCCTCCATTCCGACTGGGGGCGCAGCGCTTGCGGGGCTCAACCTTTTCCGAGCGGTGCAGACGGCTGGCGTCTGTGGCACCTTCACGCAGTTGAACGCGAACCCAATTCCTGGGAGTTCATATCTTGACCCGGCGGCGGGACTGTCACTCACAACCAGCTACTGCTATTCCGCCACCGAGCAGGATATCAATGGGAACATGGGGGCACCAGGAACAGGAACCATTACAACCCCGGTGGCATGGCCCGTCAACCCCGGAGCCCCGGCGGTGACGGTCAAGATACAGTAACGGCTTACTAATGGCGATTTCCTCTGTACCTACGGTCCACTTTATCCGCCACGCGGAGACGGCGATGAACACCGGGCAGAAACTTGTGCGAGGGCAGAGCGATCCGCCGCTCGATGCCCACGGCCAGCAGGAGGTTCAGAAGCTCGCCCAACAGTTCGCGGGCCAGCCTCTCCACTACATTATAACCTCGCCGCTGCAGCGTGCCTTGGCGACGGCCCAGGCGATAGCTCAGGCGACGGGGGCGAAGTTGATCGTGGCCCCGACGCTCCTCCCCTGGCACACGGGGATACACACGGGAAAATCTGAGACGGAGGCGCAACCCGACTTAATGCACGCGATGACCCACCCCGAGGAGCCCGTTGAAGGCGGCGCGCCCTATGGGGCTTATTACAAGCGCCGGTTGGCATTCACCCACGGGCTGCTCGATATGGTTAAACGTTATCCTCAATCGCAGATCGCCGTCGTCGATCACTCGCGGGGAATTGCCACGTTACCGTCGATCTTATCGAACGGCGAGGAGCCTATACGTTACGGATCGGCGGGATCGCCCCCACCGGGGTCCGTTACCAAAGTCGCGCTTGGTCCCAATGGGCGCTGGGCGATTCAGGACCAGACACCGCCGGGGCCGCCCGGGGGAGTGCCTAATGCCTAGTATGTCGTTTCCCGAGTTGGAGGGAATCCGTCAGCGTGATCCGCTCCTCGCCGAAGCGATGCAGAAACTCGTGAGCTTGGTAGCGCCGGCCGCCGTGAACACTTCAGGTAAGGGGAATCCCAATGGGGTGATCCGCGGTACGGTAAATACGATCTTCGTTCAAACCGACGATACCACGGGCGCGCCGCAGTGGGTTAAAACAGGACAAAGTGGAACAAACCTCGGGTGGGTTAAGCTATCAACGGCATCGAACCAACGGAGCAACGTAACACCCACATCCACGGCCTCCCCTCTGATTTTCGCGCTACCCGATACGCCGGTCGCCAATACGGTGCAGGTTTATATCGCCGGGGTGCGCGTCAGCGGCTACACGATCTCAGGAAAGAAGATCACCTTTATGGCCCCGCCCGTCGGCGCGATTCTCGTCGATTACGTGAAGGTCGCGGCACAATGATCCTACGCCCGTACCAACCCAGCGACGCCGATCAGATCCTCCAGATCGCCAAGGAACAAGGTTTGCCCGTGTACGTCCCCTTACCCGATCGTGATCCTTGCGTGATCTCCGCGCTCGTCGGTGTTGAGGGTGATCGTATCGTTCTGGCGATCATCGGGAGGTTAAGCGTCGAGGCGCATTGCGTGATCCGCCCCGACGAGCCCAACGGCGCCCGCAAGGTCAAGCGCGCCCAGGAGTCATCGGAGGGTTATATCCTCGCGGTATCGGAGCGTATGCAGCGTTTCGGTTTCCCCGCGGTAACCGACGCCCAAGCGTACGTTCCCGCCTGGATGACGAAGTTTCGGCGGGTTATGGAGCGTTTCTTAGGCTGGCTGCCAGAACCCGAGGGTTATGCGGTATACTATAAGCGGCTGGGCGCGGGGAGTGAGGAGGCTTCTGACGCCCGGAAGAGGAGCGTTACATGAGTCGAGCGGCCCAGAATCAGCTACAACAAATACAGTTGCAAGCGCTTCCCTTAAATCAGCAGCTTCAGCGTGGTACGAGCAATATCGAAGCGATAGCTCAGAATCTACCGAGCGATTTAACTCCCGCGCAGAAAGCCGCCGCTGTTGCTCAGCAAACATCGGGCGCGGCGGCGACGTTCGGCCAAGGGCGGCAGCGCTCACGTGATACCTTGGCGCGAACGGGATCGCTTGCAGGCGAGCAGGAAACCAATGCGAATTTAACGCGCGGCCAAGCAGAACAAAACGCCACAAACATGCAGAAGCTTCAGTCTTATTTTGCCAACGTACCCTTCCAGTTCGGCCAAGCAAAGGCGAATATTTTTGGCCAAGGTATGCAACCCACGGAATCAGCGCTCGGGGCAAATACCCAACTGCAAAGCTCATTGATTCCACAGGCATACGCTCCGGGGTTATTCAGCCAAGTCCTGAACGGTGTCGTTCAAGGCGTAGGTGGGGCGATACCCAAAGCAATGATGGGCGGGGCGGGCGGAGGGGGAGGCGGCCCCAATCCCTACATCGATATGAGCGGTATGGAACCCATCGCGGGCTAAGACGGAGGCTAATCTAATGGGTGGCGCACTACAGAACGTTCCCAACGACCAAGATATCTGGATGCAGCTTGCTCGATACGGTACACCCGGACCCGCGAGCCCGTTTAGCGCGGTTCCTCCGCCGGGTCAATCTCCAACTCCGGCGGTCGCCTCCGTACCCACTGCGAGTCCGTTCAATCCAAGTGACACGTATCTCAAAGCGTTGCAGACAGAACAAGCGAATGTTCCCCAAGAGGGACCGATTAGTACGAAGCGTCGATTACTTGGCGTGTTACTCGGCGGGTTAGCAGGAGGCTCGCAATATGGCAATCGCCAGCCGGGCGCGGCGCGGGAGGTTGGTAGTGAAGCGACCGATGCGTATCTCCACGGCCCCTACGAACGTGCTATGGCCGCGCACGATAAGCGTCTTGGTGAGCTAGGCCAACAGGAGCAAATTGAAGAGAAGCGTAACGTCTTCGGTATGGGGCAGCAACGGGAAACCGAAGAGCAGGCGTATCGGACGTCGCAGCTAGGGCTCGAAGGACAACGCGTAGGGTTCGAGAAGACCCGTGCGGAAGCGGAGGAGGCAAGAGCGCGGGCGGAAGAAGCGCGGGCAGAGCGGGAGATACCTGGGAAGATCCCGACGAAAGAACAAGCCGAGACTGATTTCCTACTCGGTAACCTACCCGTCGGCGTCTCCCCCGATGCTTTCCTATCGCGCGCCAAACTTCTACAGAGAGCTACGGCGCGCCCCGAGGCGTCGGGTACGAACTCCTTAATCTGGCTGAATACCGGCGGCGGCGTGCCTACGCCGATGGTCTGGAATAACAAGCTTGGGAGAATGGTCCCGGCGCGGGACGTTCCCCCCGGCGCCCAACCTATCGCCGAAGCCCGCACCGACGAAGCGAACGTCATGCAGCGTATGAACAGCGCTCGATCGGAGGTTGAGAAGTTTTTCAGTGAGAGTTACGCCGACCCCCTACACTTAACCGACGAAGAGAAGCAGAAGGTTGGGGCTATCTACGGTAAATATAACCTACAGGCAGACGCGCAAGGGAACGTCGCGCCGATAGCCCAGCAGCAGGCGGTTACGCCGGGGCAGGGTCAAGGCGGGCCGCCGCAAGCCGCTGGGCCGCAAATTACGCAATTCGCGCGTAACGCTCAAGGACAGCGTGTCGGCTGGAACGGGCAGCAATGGATACCCGTAGACGCGCAGGGGAATCCCGTAAAGTGATATGGGAAACACGTTTAATACTACGCCTCCTCCGCCCCCTCCTGGCTTCGCTTTAGAGCCTTCTGTGCAGCAGTTCGCCCCGCCTCCTCCACCCCCGGGTTTTACCCCGGAACCAGCGAAGCAGCGCGTGCAAATGGCCGATGGGACGGCGTACCACGTCGCGACGGATCAACCTCCCGCCGCAGCACCAGCTATCGGCCCCCGCGGTACGTCTTTCGTCGAGCGGCTTGAAGACGCCAAGAACAAACTTCTGTATGAAGGCGTTCCCTCGATAGGAATGCCGCCGTTGACATCGGGTGTGAGCCAGCGTACCGCCGAGGCAATGGGTTCGCCTGTACTCGGGCCTATCGAAACGGCAAGTGGCGTAACGCGTCTTCTCGGGTCGAAAGCTCCCACCGATATTCGTCCCTACCGCCAACGTGCGGCGCAAGGTGGAGCGGAGGTTCTAGGCGGGGCCTTCCAAACCGCGCAGATACCCCTTGCTGCAACGACACCTGCGTTCATCCCCGCTGTAACTGCTATGGCCCCTGTACAAGCGGCTGCTGAAAAAGCGACTTCTTATCTACCCGTATCTCCCGAAACTAAGCAACTTCTTAATATCGCTGCGCCTGTTGCCGCGTTTGGCGTAGGTATGAGGGCGGCGGAACCCGGCGCCTTTAGCGCGAAATATTGGGGTAAGGAGAAACCGGCTATCATCCCACCGGAAGAAATAACAAAGCTCGCACAGGGAGCCCCTACGCAAGCGCCAGCGCCAACCACAGCGACTCCGACGCCTCCCCCGCCACCTCAACCCCTCCCCGTCGATATGGCGCGCGTACGGGCCGAGAACGCGGCGTTAGAGCAGCGTCCGGCGAGGCAGGCGGCGGGGCAACTCGCGGATCAAACTATAGCAAACGCACCAGTTAAGCGCCCTACTACGCCCGAGGTTAAGTGGGATGATCAGGGACCTCCTACACAAGCACAGTTACCAGGGCCGGCGCCGCGTACGGATACGGGCGGGCCGCCTCTAACCGTACAAGGCCCACCCGCGCCGATATCCTTTACGCCGGATATGCGTGAACAACTCTCGCGGCAACTACAACTTAGTAATATGTTAGGGGAGGTGGAACGCGGGAAGGAGGCACAGGCTCCACAGCCCTCGCCATTTACAGTACGCGACTTGCGCCCCGTGCAACCTAAGCCCGGAGAGCTAGACTTTCTAGGAAGGAACGAACCACCTACGCCGACGCCAACACCACCCGTCGTACCTCCGCCGCCTCCCGCTGAGCCGACGCTTCTCCAGAAGTTCGCCAAGGGGGAGGAGGGGTACCTCGATACTGATCGCCTACGGGAGCTGGCGGCGAAGGGGGCGGATTTAATCGTACGCTTAGGAGCCGACCGTAAAGTCTGGACCGCTTCGATGGTTCAACAGTTCGGTGAAGGGATACGCCCACATTTAGATCGTCTGTATACGGCCGCTCTCCAACAGTCTACGGGGAGGCGCTTGGAGGAGGCCGTTGCCGCGCATCCCGATTACGCGACCTATAAATCTCCCACCGCCGTAACCGACCCCTCCCCGCACGGCTGGCTCCATACGAACGGCGAAGTCACGACTTTACCCTTTGATCGGACGCACAATAACGTCCACGAGGCATTTCCTCCCGACTTACATCAAGAAGCCGTACGTTCCAAGGGGCCGCTCGATTCACGGTTCTCCGACTACTTTATGGAGAAAACCGGCGCCGCACGTTTCCGAGTTACGCCGGGCCAGGGGTTAGACGTGTCATTCGATCCGCGCGCCCCGCGGGCGCTGGGCTTAATCGACTCATTAAAGCAAATGGCATCCAAGTATGGTAACGAAGGGATACGAATCGAGGATACGAAACGACCTAACAATAACCCGGTGAATATCGGCCCTGACTTCATCGAGCGTTTCGGACCGGAGAATGCGGCGTTGCGGGCGGCGAACGAAACGCGGCGGATGATTCTAGGAACGGAGCCGTCGGGTACGACGTTAGGTTCCGGCTTCGGTGCGTTACAACCTTTGTACGATAAGGTCGCTACTGGGGCAAAAGGGTTTAAGGATAGCCTCCTACCTGAGATTAGTGATCGCTGGCAGCATATCCGCGGGTACGATCCCGCGTTCGCCAACGCCGCCCGCGTATGGGCCAACGCTGTCCCGAACCTCGCGGAGAACGGCAAGGGGATAGCCGCGGATATCACGCGGGGGTTGTCGCCCGACCAAAGCCGCCTACTCTCGCTGTGGGCCGATAGCGAATCGCGCGAGAATCTACGTATCAACCACCCCGAGGAATATGCCCAAGCCCGGAGTGATCCGGCGATCCAGCAGGCGATGGTTAAGTACAAGCCTCACATGGATGCGATTACACAAATACGCGTGGCGAACGGCGGGGAAGTCCTACCCGACGATTATCTAATGCGCGTGTTCGATCAGCAGCCTTGGCTGCGGTCGCGTACTTCCATCGACGATTTTATAACGCGCCGCAACGAGCGCAACGTGGATCGCGTGGCGACGGCGGAGCAACATTACCAGATCGGCGATCACGATTTCGCCAAGGCGTTCACCAAGAAATACGTTACGGAGAATCTGATAAGCGCCAAGAATCGCCTCTTCGATACGTTCGCCAATAACATCGACGCCGATCAGCACCTTATCGCGCCCGGCGATCCGATGCCGCCGTTCATCGATTATAAAGGGAAGCGATTCTTTAGCCCGGAGACGATGCGCCAAGCGCGGGGATACGTGGACGCGCAAGGAACACACCCCGCCGATACGAAGCTCGCCCAGGCACTAGGAATCGATAAAACGGCGGAGGCGTACGGCGTATACGATCCCAACGCCGCACGGTCATTCGGCAAAGCCTCCCCGCAACTGCGCCCTGAGCTTAAGGAGAGTTCCGGTTACAGGTTAATCGGGCCGCGTTCCGTAGTAGATGTCCTTAATGGAATGGACGCGCGCGATCCGTATCGGATGGACCCGTTCGCGCGTTGGTATCGGTCACAGATTTTAGGTGTGGGCTTCCCCATCCATGTCGAGAATATCTTAAGGCGCGTGGGCCAGGAAGCGGGTGGCCCAATGTGGACCTTTAATCCTAAAGCCTGGACCACGATGTATCGTACGCTAATGAACCCCGAGTTAATGAAGCGTGCGCAAGACCCGCTCGATCCGGCAGCGATGGCGTTGCGTGAGCAGGGATCGTATCCCTCGTCGAATGCGAATATGGGCGCGATCCGCGACTACTGGGGAGGGAACGCGAATCCGGCGAATTGGCTCGTCAAAGCGAATCGCTTCGGCCATAAGATGCTATTCGATCCTAATTTTTTAGGGGGGCTCGGGGGAATCGACCAACGTGCGCGTATCGAGTTGCACGATATGCTTCTCGACCGCTACCCGGATAAGAACGCGACGCAGATCGCTTCGGCGGTCGATGACGTCCTCGCCCAGTACAACCAAACAAACTGGACCGACTTCAAGCGGCGGCTGGCCCCGTATCTCGTATTTCCGGGGTGGGACGCTTCCTCGATGCGTTACGTTCTCCAGCACCCGTTTAAGACCACCGTACCCTCGGCGTTGATGGTGCTCCTCGCGAACCAAGCCTCGTATCGACTGGGGCAAGCGACGCGCCAGGACGCCTACGACCCGTTTAACGTCCATATCGCGGGTAGGTCGATGGGGATGGGGCTGGTACGCGAGCCTTTGGGGAACGCGTTAGTACGGGCGCCGTATAACGCGCTTAGTGCCGCCGCCCAGGGGGAGAACGTCGCGGGGATCGAGTCGGCGGCGGCTCGCGGGCTACAGTCATCAGCGCGGCAAGCGGCGGGGATGTTACACCCGGCGATATCGGCGGTGACCGAACTGGGACTCGGGGCGAAGGATCTATTCGGGGGCGATATCGCGAATCGTGAATCGCGCGCTACGGGTGAAGCGTTACCGAACTTCGCCAAGGCGGTGGGCGCCCACGCTTTCCCGCTAACCTCGCGCTTTATGGACGAGGGCGGGGGGCTAGACTGGTTATCGGGGGTGGGATCGTCGCTCGGCGTACCGAATTACGCCGCTGGCCCCGATGTAGCGCTTAAACGTGAACTATCGCGGGCGTCCGGGGTAAAACAGGCGTTGGAGGACTTCGGTAAAACCGATCCTGCACGAGCGCGTGAGTTTAAGGCGGATAACGTTAACCGTTTATACCTACGCGCTTACCCGCAGTTACGTGATGCGGTAAAAGCGCTGGATGAAATTGACGATGCGAAGAAACGGGCGCAGACAACGCTCAAAGGCGAGACACTCGATACGCGTCTTAAGTTCCTCGACGTTAAACGGGACCGGGCGCTACAGAACGCCGCGAAGCTTACGGGCAGGTTATTCGATCTTAAGTCGCAGGGAGCATCTAAGCCCGCACCTGCTGTATCGCCCGTTTCGCCGAACGCGTTTCTGTCATCTCCCTCAATGTGAGGTTTACCCTTATGGCTCTCGATCCGGCGATCAGTATTGGCATTGGAATAGCAGCGACGTTAGTCAGCCAGCAGGCCTATCGGGTTATCGGGAGTTGGCTGGGGGTAGAGGGCGGGACAAACGGAAAAATCACGCTGGAACGCGTGCGGGCGCTTATTAAGGAGACGCATATGGAATTCGCGACATCGACAGGCCAGCGGGAGATTCTCACGTCGATAGAATCGGCGAAGGAGCGGGAGATCGCGGCGCTCATACGGATCGAAACGACGAACGCGCAGATTCGTGACGCGTGCATAGGGATAAAGAGTACGGCGGAGACGACGCTAAAGACACTGATTGATTTGCTGGCGCGGTGATAGGATAGGTCGGAGAATGGAAACGCGCTACGTTATCGTAAAGACGAAAGCGTGGTGCGTGGAGGAGCACCGCGAGCGTAACGTGATTCTAACCTATGAAGTTACGTCGCTACGTGCGGGTTGGGAGAGGTGGTTTTTGGTGAGGCAGGATTGGGCAAATTAGGGGACCTATATAGTTGACTTCCTCAACTTCAATTTACTGGCTATTCTTCCAAGCTGCGTATTCACCTGCGCGCTGTTGGGCGTCCGGTCCTGAGAAAATCACAACAAAACAATCCCCAGATGAGAGGTCCATCGCTTCTGCCCGATAGTCTTCCCGGAAATTGCGGTCTTGAACTACTTCATATTTCGATTTCATGCTCTTTTCCTTCCGAGGAAGTCAACTATATAAATCCCCAAATTAGCAACTTGGCCCGTCCCCCGGCATTGGGGGCAGGGAATCGCCTGATATTTCCCCGCTGTCCACTTCGCCCACTTGCCTGTACCGTTACAGCCGGGGCAGGTCATACACCCTCGCTACTTTTTATCGTCGGTAGTGGCCTTTTGGACTTCGGCGATAGTCGAATGTGTCGAGGAATCCTTCGCCACCATCAAACCCGCGCCCCCGGCCGCAATCGCCACCGCAACTAAAACCGACCGCCAGTCAACGGGTTGGTGATTGCCCCAGGCCTGGATCGCTGCCACGAAGGCAGGAACGCTTAACAGGAACGTTACGATCCCCGCCAACGTTGTCTTCCAATTTGCTAAGATCGCTTTCCACATATTGCCCCCTTACCGCGGTAGATGCAGACCACCGAACAGGTAGAGTAGAACGATGACGAGCAGAACGAAACCCAAGCCGCCGCCGCCCCAAGCTGGGCCGCCCCGGTAGTACCCGAACGTGGGAAGGCCGAACAACAGGATCAAAATAATAATCAAGAGAAGCATGGGTTATTTTCCTTTCTCTATTCTCGTTACGAGATCATCCAGAGTCAACCCTGTCTCGCCGGGGGCGACTACCGCCGCCAAGCGATTGATGGCCTGCTGGAGGTGGTCGCCGGTTTTCTCGATGCCCAACTCGGCCAGGCCGCTCTTGTGCTCGGACCACTTGATGGCTTCCCAGAAAAACTCTCCGGCTATCGTTTTGTCATCGGCATAAAAATGAGTCGCTTTGAACTTCTTCCACAGCCACTTGAAATACTGTTCGGTATTGATCGGATTGGGGCGAGGCCCGCTCATTTCTTCCCCTTAAACAGCCCCTTGAGCCAATAGTAAGGCGTGGTGACGATGATAATAATCGCCGCCACCACGCCCGATCCCGCTTCTTGTTGGTCAGCCATTGTGAACCTCACACGCGAACCGGCCCGATGTGATGGGCCAGTTTATGGTTAACGTGATCCTGTCCGGCTTTGATAGACACCGAGTCCAAACCGCTATCGGCGAGGGCGGCGGTGTAATCGGCCCGTAACTTACTCGCGAGCCCTTTGAGCTGATCGTCGAGATTCTTCGCCGGTACGTCGTTACCCACGATGTGAGCTTCCAGAGCGGCGGGTACGTTGGGGAGAATCGCCGTCGCCACTTCCTCCAAAACCGTCCCGATCAGTGATACGACTTTCAGAATAAGTGATTGCAGCGAGGCGTTGTCGATGTGAGCGGCCGCTTCGAGCTGAGTAAGAGTCTGCTTGACGGCGGTTACAGCCGCCTGCAACGCGGCGAGTAGCCCCGTGCCTGCCTTGTCCTTCACGTAGTTGTCGTAGGCGGTCTTTAATGCGTTCACGGCGCCTTGAACGATATCATCGGCGATCTCTATCGCCGCAACGATCGAGGTGGGGAACTGGGTTTGGATCGTCGCCAGAACCACGTTGACCGATCCCAGTATCGCTAGGATCGTTTGGGCGAGGGAGTCGAACCCCGAACAGGCGGTTACAGATAAAGCGAGGAGACATATACCAATGAGTAGAAAGGGGATACGGGTAAGTCGATTCTTCGATTCGGTCATAACGATAACCCTCCTTTGTGTGTCTTTGGTTTTCATCAGAACGTTCAGTTCCAGCAGCTACTAATATAGCACCGTCCCGCGTGCCGGTCAAGCGGGTTTTAGCGGGTCGGTGATCCACAACCACAGCACGAGGACCATCCCCGCGGCGAGTAATCCCCACCCGGGGCTCGCTTTGCTACAGGCATAATACGCGGCGAATGCGGCGATAACACCGGCGAAGGTAACGAAGAACGGGCGCAAACGATGGAAGAGACGATCAAAACGGGCTCGTACGCTCATAGGCTTAACCTCCTTCACGCTTTAGGAACCCGCGTAGGGACGGGACGCGGTAATCCTCGAAGTCGGTCGTAACGCGGTTCCACGGCTGATCGAGGAGATAGGCGTTAACTCCGGCGTTCCGTAGATCATAAACCGTCTCCAAGTTATCGTCGATGATCGCCGAGAACTTCAGCGTTACGGCGATCAGAGTCTTATCCTCCATACGATCCACGACGATCACATTCGCGTTCGGTATCCCCTGGCCACGCAGCCATGCGCACGTTTGATATTGCGCCGATTCTCCGCCGGTTGCGAAACGCGAGGTTAGAAAGTAAACCTCGCGGCTCCAGGGGGCGGACGACTTCGTGAGATATTCGCGTAAATCCAAGACGTTATCGCGGTAGGCGTCCAATCGTAACCAGAACGATGGCGTATCGCGTACCTTGCCCCACGCGCCGCGATACTCATCGGGGGTAACATCGAGGCTCTCTTCAACGAACGCGTTCCAACTTGACGGCTGGTAGCCGAGGGGGATCGCGCCGGGGTGGATATCGTTAAGAATACGCGCGAAGCCTTCGACGAATCGCGCGAGGATACCGTCAATGTCGATTGCCAGGCGCACCATATTTGAATCCTCCCTCAAGCAAAGCATTCCGCGCCGTCATCAGATACACGAGCTGATCCACGGCCTCTTTACTCCCCTCCTCAATCAGAGCAAGGGGCGACAACTCAAACAGGTTCCCGCCATGCTCCTCTTGCTCGTGGCGGTACTTCGCGTCCATGATTGCGCCGGTTTCCTTGATGAGTTGGTGCAGATGTGCCTCTTGCGCGTTGGTCATTGTTGATGTAGCCATGAATCGCCTCCTTTACGTTGTCGGTCGCCAACCCGGCGAGCGTGCAAACCTCGTCGAGCCGCTCGTCATCCTCGTCCCCGGTGAGCCAGTCCAAAGCGTGGGCTTTGATCGCCCGGGCCTCGCGGGCGCTGCCATGCCCACGGAGATCTTTACCGAGGACATCGTATACAGCACGTAGGAGAGTAGCCCGCGCCAGATTCGTATGGGCGTCTTCGCTGGGGACGCTTAGAAACTGTCCGAGGCGCGCGAGGGTCCATAAGGTAGGCACGTTTGGATAGGGCTCCTTTAAGTGGTGGTAGAGTAACATAACGGGGCGGAGAGGTCAAGAGTGATCTAACCGCGCATGTCCCATACAATCCCGTCGATACTGCTGGCAATAAGGATATTCACGTTCGCGCCTCCAAAGGCCACAAGGATCGAATCCGCGACATTCCCTGCGACGGGTTTCCGGGTTTCGGGATGGATAAAAGCGATCCGGCCTTTCACAAATAGAATCCCCGCGCAATGGGCAAGAACAATCTCGTGAAACCATTTCGAGCCTAGACGCGGGATGATTAACGCGATGCCATTTCCGTGCTCAGCGAGGCGTTTTAGCCAGAGAAGCGCCTGCGTCCCGTAAGGCGGATTTAACCATACGCGCCCTCTCCATTCACGCGATAGACCGTTTTCGCAATAGCCAACTTTTGCGCAACGGGTCGGATACTTCCGGCTGGCGGCAGGATCGAGGTCAAATAGGCCAAGCGCGTCAAGAATTGACTTTGGTGTTTCCCAATCATCGCGGGTAATCGCACCACGAGAATTGAATTGTTGGCTCATCGTAACCATTTACCTCCCTTATACACCGTCTCGATCTCCCCCAGGTTCTTCCCCGACCAGGCGATCTCCACCGGACAGTGGAAACCCGGCATCTCGGGCATGTCGATATCCTCCTGATATTCGCGGACCCACGCACAAGCGCGTTTCACCGGGATCGAACGCGGGACGTTATACAAGATCAGATCGTGAACCTGCAGCGTCACCAGTACCTTCGCGTGCTGGCGGGCGCGTAGCATCGCGAGCTTCGTAAGGTGGGCGACTGGCTGCTGGCCGTAGCACGCCGCGGCGATCTTCAGGCGATCCGTCGGCTCACCGAAGCTCAACCCATAGTAGCCGTTGGGTGGGCGGAAAGCCCCGTCGTTCTCGATCTGGCGCGTGATTCGCCGGTGGACCTTATGTACCCCCGGATAAGCGTCGAAGTAAGCCCGTTGCATCGCCAACACCGCCGCGCGATTCTCCAACGTCGCTTTGCCGAACAGCCGCTGGGCCAAGTTAATCGCCGTAAACGTCACGATCTGACCCTCGAAGGTCCAATCACGGTAAACGATCCGCGCCCCCGCATCGATCTCCTGGCGTATCTTCCAGCTTTGTAACTGGCTTGGGTCGATGAGCGACAGGCCTTCAAGATTGTTGGCCCCGTGAGTTACGCTCTTAGCCGCCTCGCGCGCGTTCCCCCTTTGGATCGCGAGCCTATCGGTATCTTTAATCCCCATGCGCTCGGCTGTAGCCTTGTGGAAATCACCGATAGGAAGCGGGTGGCCCCCCTGATAGAGGTAATTGTTCCCCTCGGCATTACTATAATCGGCCGCGACTAGGTAATGGCCGGGGTAGGGGACGATGCACTTGGGGACGTCCTTTGCCCCCCAGCCGCGCGTGGCCTTCGTCCCGGCGTCGTCCACGCGGCGCTTCATAAGATTCTGGAGGTTGGGAGACGTACATTGTAAGCGGGCGGTTGAGGTAAACGGCCCGAGGCGCGGGTGTACGTAATCGCCGCCATCAACGTACCCGTCGTACTCACCCGTCTTGTCATTCCAAACACGATCCGCGAACCACGAGTCTATCCCCTTGCCAAGATCCTTGCATTCGAGGGCGCGGTGGAGATCGGGATCGTCGTATGTACCGCACGCCTCCCGTACGGTCTCCTCCTGCCAGTCGTCGAGGTGGATACCACGCGCATGAAAGTAAGCTAACGCCGCCTTGGGCGATCTGACGTTGAACGGCGACTTTTCCTCCAGCGCCGTTTTCTCCCGCGCGAAGGTTGTACGCATTTCGCTGATACGTTTACGATCTACGTGTACCCCACGAGTCTGGATCTCGTATAAGAAGTCCATAAGCTCGACGTGCAGGGGGTACAAGTGAGAAACGCGGCGCGTCTCCATATGGCGGTGCAGACCAGGCAAAGCGAACAAAGTCTCGAACGCGTCGAGGCCGTTGTACCAGTAAGGAGCGTGCTCGGGACAGGGGCGGTTTACACACCACGTTTTACCGGGGCAAACTTTGTGGTCGGGGAACGAGGTGTATAAGCTCAACATCGTCCACATATTCATAAACCCGCGGCCCTTGTAATCCGAATCGGAATCGGAGATCTTACCTTCACTCTTACAAGCCCACATATTCGTGAGCCAGTATAAAAGAATCGTATCGTCGATCTTCTCGTACGGTAATGCGATCCTTAACTTATCGAGGATAGGCTTCTCCGCCTGGGTGAGGTTATGCCCGCAGATACGCCCCGGTCGCTCAATAAACTCACGGAGATACGGGGCGCCTGCGTCGAACGGCGCGGATACGGCGATTTGGGGGGACGCGAATCCTATGATCGTGGGCTCGCCTGTCTTGACGTTCCACTCGAAGTCAAGTCCGCGTTGAGGCGAGGCGAACGTCTTGGGGATATCCGCGGGGTTCGTCGAGACAGGCGGGTAGGCGCGTAGGGGGCGGAACGTCGGGCGCGCGGCTTGGGCGAGGACGTTAGCCATTTTCAACTCCATCGTGCGCATCAAGGATAATCTGGCGGGCAGAGATCCAGGCGGCGATTCCGTAAGAGGGCTCCATAGAGGACACGCGATTATAAACATTGAGCAGAAAAGAGCGGGCTACCTTTTTCTCTGCCCATTTCTGTAGAATCGTCCTCTCCTCGCACGGGCCTAGGTCACGGATCGCCTCGTGTAAGGTAAAGATCGCGTAGGGAGTCCGTATCGAAGTATCCGATGGATTCCCCCGGCAGGGGATAATCTGTCCGGGTTTGGACTTGGCGATAGCAAGGGGATCAATCCGCGTCGCATCCACCAGGAGAAGGCGCCCCTGCCACTCGATTTGTACCCAATCGTCAGTTGCCATTGGGGGGAATCTCCTTCTGCGTTGCCACGCCGGGAACCTGCCCGCGCACGGACCTCTCGTATTCCTGCGCCAGCACCGTCGAGAGTAATGTTGTCCCTTTGCAGACCTGGCACGTCTCGCCCTCACGCATCACTTTACCCGCGCACACCGGGCACACCGCTAACTCGCCGTTTTGCAGTTTCTCCATTACGAACGCCAGACGCGATAAGTAGTTGGCGAATGAAGCGACGGTCATCGATAATGATAGACCTTCACCCTTGACGAATTCACCGAGCTTCTCCTGTACTCGGCGCGTCTCCTTATCGAATCCCTCGGGGGTACGGTGCTCGACTTCGTATAGGACGGCCCCCTCGACGTGCCGACGTAGGCGCGCCCAGGTACGGTCCTGCTCGGCGCGGGCTTTGGCGATACGCTTACGTTCGGCGGCTTTAAGGCGCCCCGCTTGCTGGCGCAGCTCCTTACGGGATAGCGGGCGCTTATTTACTTCTTCAAGATTGATCTTAGGTGCCTTTTCTGTGTTCATCGTGAACCTCCTCAAACATAAACAGGCGTTCGATTCTCGGGTCCTTGTTTCCAGTGGCGTCCCCATATCCGTTCGTGTGGGGAACTCTGCGATTAAAACTGCATCAACCGGAGCCTTGTACTCGGAGACGACTACGGTATTCATCCGCGACCATTGCCGAACGATACTCCAGAATGTCTCGTTATCGAATTGGTGTGTATATCCCGTGGCTCCGGCATACGGCGGATCACAGTAGACAAAGCACCCGCGTAGTTTGATCGTTCGATAATCAGCGCAGCGAAAGTGAACATTCCGCAGATAGCGGATTTTCTTTAGCAGCGAGTTTCGGGCATTGCTCGTGTAGTTTCTATCACTCTTTGGGTCTCGCGCATATCCTCCAAAGAACTTCCCACTGAATGAACACCCAAAACCAATGAAACCACGCAGCGCAGAGGGAGGCTCCGTCCGTATCCGTGCGTATTCTTCCTCGGAAACAACTTCTGGAGGAACCCACCCGCGCTGCAACGCCTGCCACAGCATAATTAAATCGGGGTGAACATCAGAAGCGTAACGTGGGTCGTCCATACGCTGGGTAATCCAGCACGCCCCGCAGAAAGGCTCGACGAAGATCTGCCCGGGCTTACGGAGGCGCGAGAGAACCTCGCTGATTCGCGCCGCCGTTCTAGCTTTTCCTCCGAGATAGTGCATCCCGCTCCTTATCAATCACCGCACACAGCCTCTCGAATCGTCCGATATGTAGATCGCGTAACCGTGTCAACATCTCCACCGTCACCCGCCGATCACTCTCCGAGCAGGGTGGCGATACCCCCGGCCGCTGCCACTCGGCGTCCAGAAGAAGATCGTCGAGCCAGTGGGCCAGCCGCCGACGAAGATCGTTTCGATTTAGCCATCGTAGCATCGCGCAACCTCGTGAGCGTCGCGTTATACCAGTCGCGTGTTAACCAGGCGTAGTGACCCTGGAAACGCGTAACCGAATCGAAGTACCCCAACCAGAGCTTCACCGATTTGCCCCCGCAGAGCAGCGCCGCACGTATCCCCTGCGCCCCGCAGTCACGTAACTTCTCACAGGAGCGGATCAGGAGTGGCAAGGGGGTAATCGAGCGGGTTAACGCCGCGGGGTGTATCGTCAAAATCACGAGTTTTGGGTTGTACGCTTTGAGCGCGGCGTCGTATTGTCTGCATATCGCCTCGGCCTTCTTACGGTCGTCGCCTGTAGGATACGGCTCGCCAGCTTTAGATTTGCTCGGGCAGCAGCGTAAAACGTTGAATATTAGTAAATCGTCGCGTTTGATCCCCAGCCGCCGGAAGCACCATTGCGCCATGATCCCCCACGATTTACCGACCAACGCCATCCCCTTGCGGCGGAACTCGTCGGGTAGCTGCGGGTATAGTTTCCTACGGCGCGTTAGTTCTGCCGTGTTGTATCGGTCCCTATCGGGATCGTGGTAGGCGGGGGCCGTGAGCCTATAAGCGATCTCGTCTTTGCCCGCCGCCTCCAAACCGATTGCGTACTTGGCGCGCAGAGGATCGCCGCAGTCTAAGGCGAACCCGAAAGACTTGGCGAATAACGGGCACGGGGCGCATTGGGGGGGCTTATCGCCCATCGTCACCCGCCTCCAACGGATACACCGCCAGCTTCGACCATCGTTCGATGGGCTTTACCGGCGGCCCGTCCGCGACTTTCCCGTAGACTCTGCGCGCCCCGCAGGTGAGGCAGCGATAGACAGTTAACGGGCCGCTGAACCCCTCGGTGAAGTAGCCCTCCAGCTCGTGGCGTTGGGTAATCGTTACTAACGCGATCTTGTCCATGTTACAGCCTTTCAGCGCCAGGAGATCGCGCGTGTCTTGCGTCTCGGCGAAGCACGTGATTAGTGGGTGATATTCGGCGGTCATACCTCACCTCCCAAGGATAGAATCTAGGACTCGACGACCCTCTTGATACGGGAGCTGGAACCCGGCAGCGTTCTTATGCCCACCTCCGCCGTACGTTTTGGCGATGGCGCTGACATCGATCTCGCCGATGGAACGCAGCGAGAATTGGATTTGTGAATCGCCGCGCTCGAACCACCCCACGCCAACGCCGCCCCAAGTCTCGCATAACTTGTTACAGACGTCGGAGATATTCGGGTACGCCGCGCACACCACTCGCACCGAATATCCCCCAATCTCACCGCGTTGGACTTGGGCCGTGACCTTCTCGATATAGTGATCGATGTGAAGGCGAATCGCTTTCCCCAACTCGCGGGCGTCGGCGGACATCATATCCCGTAGCCGATCCCACGCTTCGATCGTGTGGGGTAGGGCCATCAGATACGCGTTGATCTCGCGGGAATCGGGTAGCGCGAAACACCAAAGATCGCGATCTTGGACATAATCGACGTACCAGGGACGACTCGTCACAGGCCAATCGGGATCCTCCTGTGGGTGTAACTCATCCCACGTAATCGCCGCGCCCGACCTCTCCATATCGAAGACGATCCGCGTCCCGAGCGCCGGATGCTCCACGAAGTTCTTAAGTTCTTCCTGGGCGGTTTTGTGATGGTCAAATACCGTAAGGGAACGCGTAACTTGGCAAAGTGCGAAAGTCGTGGCGCGGGGGTAGGAGAAGTCAACCATCAGCACGTCTTTGCCCGTAACCCCGCTCACGTTAATCGGGGGCCCGCCGTAAGTCGCGCCGATGAGCCGGGCCTCGGGGTAGCGTTTGGAAGCGATGTACGCCGAACACCAGCCGTCGGGACAATCTCTATGGTAGATAACTATATCCATCGTATAACCTCCGGATGAACGTTGATCCGCATCGGCAGCAACTCGGGGCCACCGACGATTCTCAAACCTTGGGGCGTTCGTACCCGCGACAACGACACGTAGGTCATGTTGGGAGCCTGCATAAAATGCCCCCGGATATCGACCTGGCAGCGGTCGAGGGTCAACCCCTGCGACTTGTGTACGGTCGAGGCGTACGCGAGGCGCAGGGGGATATACTTTATACCGCCCATCACGTACCTCTCCTTAATCTCGTCCCAGGCGGGCACGAACGCGGGCGTCGTATAACGGTCGAATTCGCCGGGGGTAGGCTCCTCGCGCTGTAGGAACAGCCGCCGGCACCAACCTACCTCCACCGTTTGGACGTTGCGTACGAGCTTAACGTGGAAACGCGGGGCGCCTTTATCGCTGTTCTCGAAGTCTACGATATGCCCGCAGTCTCCGTTGGCGTACTTGAACTCCCCATAGTCCGTATCGTTGCTCAACAACATCACGTACGCGCCCTTCTTGGCGACGAACTCCTGCGGGATCTGCCGCCATTCACCGCGCTGCTTACCCCAGCGGGCGTTCGCCACCTTGATCTCGGGTCCGGGGAGATCCATCAGGGCTAGAGCGTTATGACGATCAACTTCGTCGTTCTTACCCACGATCGTCGTACCGTCGAATTTACGGGCCAGTAAAGGCGCCCAGGTTACGCCCGCGCACGCCTTTAACGCGTCTCTACACGCCGCTCCGTCACCTCGTCGGGCCAGTGACAACGCCTCCAGGAACAAAGGATTCGTTTGCCTCCATATCTTATCGAGGCGGGTCATGTTGGCGGCGAACTCGGGCCAGGCAGGTGATTGGAATGCGTACGTGTCCTTGACGGGCGAGAGTTGGCAGAAGTCTCCGGTTAGGACCAGCCTGAACGCCTGCTTCACCGAGGCGTACTTGTTAACCTCGTTTACAGCGCGGTGGAGAAGCGTTAACTGATCCGCGGGCATCATCGATACCTCGTCAATCGCCAAGTTGCGATACTGGCGGGCGAGATCCGCGAGCTTCGACGTAAGCTTCCCCTTGAGGTACAGGCCACGTAACGAATCCGTATCGAAGTATCCGAGAACGCTATTGATCGTGGTCGTACCCAGGTTAACAGCGCTGATCCCCGTGGTCGAGCAGAGTTGGGCGTACTTGGGATCGTCGATGATGCGCTGCTTGAGCCGATACGTCTTCCCTGAGCCCGCCGGCCCCGAGATGTAGGAGAACATCGGTTCGTTTTGGGCCATGAAGAATATCCTCCCTAGTATCGCTAGGAATCTTTCTTATCGGAACTAGCAATGTAGAAATTAGATTTCTGACCATCCGTCGAGAAGGTTCGCCTCTCCTCGCGCTCTTTATCCGCCAGCCGCCAGGAGGCGCGCTGTAACACATTAACCGCCTCGGCGATCTTTGACGCGAGCCAAGGAAGTGCGTAGATCACAACACCTACGATCACCACCCAGTTGATGAATGTCTGCATAAGGCCATCGGTTACCATAAGGAGTCTCCTTTGAATCGCCAACCGGGACTTGACGGTTAGGACTTGAGCGCCTTCCAGATCGCGATAACTGCTGATCGTCTGGTCATGGCTTCGGCTCCCTCCACTTCGCCTCTTCCAGCCGCACCTTGCGCTCAATCTCCGCGACTATCCTGGCTGCACCCTCATCAAGATTGTTGTTTTTGAAACCAATACCCATCCCCAAATGCCCGACGGCTTTCCCCAGGGCAATCGCCCAGTCGCCATCACGCTGGATTCGAGTCATCTGGTCGTGCTTCTCCAGGGCGATGGTGGGTCCGAGCAGTCTGATTCGTTCTGCTGATTCTGCGACAGATTCATCGACGTATTCCCTGACACGCCCGCCTTCTCCTTCAGCAATGTAATCCAGGCAAATCTTTCCGTACCTCTCCCTCTCCGCCGCCGCGACGGCCTCAATCTTCTGACACCCAATACATTTCTCATTACCGGCGTACTCAGGAGTGCCATACTGTGAGTCACGAAAATCCCCCCGCGAGTGCCCGCAGGACATTAACTCGTGCGCAGCTTCAAAGCCAATATTCTCAATTCGTAAGGCTTCCATATAGATAGGGTCGGGAGGGTCGTTTTGAGCGGCGCAAAAACCCCACTCGCCATATGAGCGGAGTTGATTGACTGTCTTGACCTGGACGGCCATCGCGACCTCCTCACGCTCCTGGCAGCGGAGACAAATAATTGGGCAAGCACAAGGAGCAGAACGCCCCTTGAACGAACAGGTGAGTTCATGTTCTCTCTTGCAGGTCGCCATCGTGTGACCCTCGGCCCCGCAAGGGCTGGGCTTGTCGCACCCGGCTGCGGCTTCCGCAAGGGCGGCGTCAAAAAACTCCTCAAACGTCTTGTCTTGTTCGCTCATGCCGTCCTCCTTTCTCTCAGACATTTGCAACCCAATGTTCCCCATTGTGCAGCCATGGCGTCAGCGATTCCCTGATAGGTCCGGCTCCGATTCTTCCAACGGCCAGGAGAGGGAGGTTCTCTCCACATCCTGCCGTTCCGGCCTTCCACGATGTTGGTCGGTTCCAGATTGGAAAGGTTTTTGAGCCAGAGACACGTTGCCTTTGTCTCGCCATGTCCGAACATCCACGGTTGGATTATCTGGTCGGGTTTGCGCCAACGAGTAGACATGATGCCAATCGGATTTTCAATCGCAATGCGCCCAATCGTCGAGCAGGCAATCTCCAAAAAGAATTTAACAGCGGCATCCTGGTATTTGATTCTATCCTCTGACCTTTTGAACCATCTCGCCCCCGACACAGCAAGATAGGTACAAGGAGGAAACGCAATCATCAGGTCAAATGCCGGTTTGTGTAATACCAGTAAATCGCGGCAGTCGCCTTCAATGTGTGGGCCTTCACGCTCGCTTGGAAGCAAGTCACACGACCAAGCATCATGCCCGAGCGCCCGGAAAGCCTCACGGACTATTCCTGAGAATTCACACGCGATTAAAACTCTCACAGTCCTCCCTGAATCAACCTGGCCGCGGTGGCCGGACTTGTTGAAGTTGGTCGATTATCTCCGGCCATCCTTCCCGTACAACCAACCATTTAGCCCCACCAAATATGCTATATCCGCGAATTAAAATTCGGCAATGCTCGAACATGATAATGTTCTCGATTAGAACGATTACTTTGGCGGCATTTGGTTTGGTAAGAGTTATCGTTTTCATGTTGTCCTTTCACGCCGCACCGCAGCCAGCCTGGCTCAAGCTCCTTCCGCGTGCGCTTCTCTACTCCGCAAGCTTTGTGGAATGCTCATGCTTCACAAGTTGGCAGCACGCACTTTACAAAATAGAGGAAGTGCTTTTCTAACGTGCCGCCAATCAATACGCATACAGTGCACACGCGAAAGATGCTGAGCAATTCCCCTAATTGTTGAGAATCTGCGGAGGCAGGAATCCGAGTTTGCATATCTGTAAAGCGGGCAAATCCTTGCTTGCACAACTGATTCACTATCTCTCGGTCGCAATAACTTTGACATAATCCCATCTCCCTTCGATTGAATCAGGAAAACTTTGCCGCAATGAGTTCGTCAGCCTGTTTCTTAATGCGAGGGTCATCTATAGGCACTCCTAGTTTTCTCCAACCGTTCTTCTCGAACTCGACCAACTCTTCGCGGACTTCTTTGGCGTTCAAAGTAAGGAAGAGTTTTAAGAGGTCCACGGCCAGAGACTCGTATAGGGCCTGAAAATACTCCTGATGGATGGATGGGGGTACAATCTTTCCGGTAGCATCCTGCCATTCTGAGTACGCTCCTTCTCTGTCAACCATTCTTGCTATTTTCTCGACTATATTCATGCCGTCCTCCCTGAATCAACCTGGCCGCGGTGGCCGGATTCCCCACTCGGCTTCCCCCTAATGGACATCTCCCACCTCCAACCCGGCGATGCCACGCCGCACCGCAGCCAGATTGACTCAAGATCCTTTCGCGGACTTAGACTTCTCCGCCCTCACCTTCTGCAGCCGGAATAAATAAGTGTGCCATGGCTCGTTCTCCCGTAGCCACGGCAGCAAGTAACGGTGCATCGTCGTCTCCTTCCACGTGCTGCCAGAACTGGTGGGCTTGGTTGGGGGCCGGGATTGATTCCGGCTTTGGTTCGACCCACCAACCTAGTGTGCCTGCCAGGGCCTGAGCCTTATGTTCTTTCCGGCACACGATCAGGCGTATCCTTCTACGCCGCACCCAACCTTGCCCATATCTCAATCCTGCTTCACTTCCTTGGCCTTCTCGTAGGAAGTTACGGCTTGTCGAAGGCCCTCAACGTAAATTTCTGTTCGCTCGGGATCGGGTTCTCCGCAACGCGCTAATTCAGTCAGGATGTTTTCAGCAGTATCTTTCAGCCTATCGGCCGCCTCCAGCCTCTCGGTCATCGCGGCAAGGACAGTGTTCAGGTGATCGATTTCGGCACGGAGGATTTCTTTCCCTGCTTTGAACGCCTCATAGGCCGTCTTTGCTGTCCGATACCTCGGCTTCGCGTCCATTCCGGCTATGAGGAAATTCTCTGACCACCATTTGTCGAACTCAGGACAATCGCTCACGCTTGGCTTCCCTCTACTCCGCCGACTCAGGTATAAATCGCCGCCTCGGGCTCCTCCCAGATCGTTAAGCCTTTAATCTGGCGTATCCCCGCTTTCACCACGCGTCGTATCTTGGCTTCGTCGAGCATCAGGTACTCGGGATCAACATCGTCGATTTTGGCGGCAAGCTTGAACTTCGGGACCATACGGGTAGCAGCGGCGGCCGATTCGGTTTGTACGCCCGCTTGGTAGGAAACGGCCCCGGGTTCGGGCGGGGGGACGAAGGCGTTTCCGGTTTTGGCCGCTTTCTGCTCAGCCTTGGCGAATTGGTGTTCGTACGCTTCCGCATCGATACGGACCCTCTCGTCGGCTCGGCGCTTCTCTTCCCGCAGGTACGTGTTGAGTTTGGTACGGCCTGCGTCCTCCGCTTCTTGCGCTGGCCCGGTGATCTTCTTGAAGAACGAGTTGATGAATTTAACGTGTTCGTTGAGCGGATCAACGAAGCGTTTACGGATCGCTTCGGTCGTTTTGAAGACCCGTATACACTGGGCGATCAAATCGGTCATCGCCTCGGACGACTTCTGATCGGTGACCGCAAGCGAATCGATCTTGCGGCGAATCGGCGGGGTCCCGGACGACGCGGCTAAAACTGCGGGATCGCGTTTGATAATCGCCAGATCCGAGGTCAAGGCGGGAACTTCAACCGCGGCTTTGGCGCCAGACGGCTTGGTTGCGACGGTTTTCATTATGAGCCTCCTTTTAAGGCGTTGGTGGGCCAGGGTTAAGGAAGCCCCGGCAACCCGACGTTAACGCGGGGCTTCCTACACATGAGAAGCGGGGCAGAGCCAACACGTCCTAAATTGCGGTTAACCTCCACAACCTCGGTCGAGGGGTTAGCTTACGCCTCCCACGCGAACACGTATCCCGACTTCCCGTTGAACGGCTTCAACATCTTCTGCCTGGGGTCGTCGAGGACCGACGGAGCGAGTACCCCCTGGACGCGCAAGTTATTCGCGAACGCCGGGTCTTGCGGGTTGCGGTCTTTCCGGCATAAAGCGATCACCCGCACACCGACGAGAATCGCGTTGGTGATCTCGAACCACGAGTCAACGCTATCCGGGGCCGCGTCGATACCGAGTTGTTTACGCGTGTGACCCTGCTCCGTACCGATCGCCATCAACTTCTGCATCACCGCCGTCTTGTCCCCCGAGGCGACATTGCGGAGGTATTGGTTGAGCTGCATATTCCCCTTGACCGGGGGCGTCGCGTCCCGATCACCCTCCTCGTTGGGCAGCGTACCCTCGGGGCCCGCCACGACCTCCATGAAGTTGGTCACGAACAGCGGAGGGAGCCAAATCGTGAAGTTGTCCTCGCGGTCGTTATCCTCGAATCGAAGCTTGAGGATCGCGGCGACGGCGCCGGAATCGAAATCCCTGCGCTCGAAGCCCTCGACTTGGGCGAGGTGGGCGGTGGGGTTGGGCGGGGGGAGCTTGACGG
>QGNH01000526.1_pt1 | contig 56712 bp, 95 predicted proteins | sample 1735481 | NCBI WGS metagenome assembly QGNH01 (sample SAMN09239004, study PRJNA386568) | Viral metagenome, whole genome shotgun sequencing project.
TAGCCGTAGCCGTCGCCGTCGCCGTAAAGGATCGCCAGCTTCGCCGGCTCGCCTCTAAGAATTACCGGTTCCATGGCTGCGCCTCCCAGGCAGCAACCGCGTCCGGCGTGCATTCGATCACGCTGGTGATCTTGCGAACCTCGATATCAGCCGCAGGGCCGACCTTCGATTGCTTATCGGGTCCGGTTGCGGCGAGGCCCATGAAACCCCGAACGCCGCTCGACCAATAGATGCAATTGCGCGCGGCCCGCAGTTTGATTACGTCGCCGTCCGTATCGTCGGCATAGCCGAAGAATACGCCGCGATGCTCTGTCGTGACGATCACGGCGCGTTCTTTGGGCTTGGCGCGGTTTGGGTGGTTAGCCATTTTCTTCTCTCCTTGCCCCTGAGAAACCCCGAGGCGCGGGTAGGTATCAGCGGTGTGCAGACGAAATCAGGTCAGCCTTCACGACACCACCCGATAAACCTTCTGCAGGCATTGTCCGCGCTGCACTTCCTCGAAACAAAGCCGGCCCTCTTTCGCCAGATGCGCCAGCACGCCGCGCACGGTGCCGCGGCAATAGTGAAACGGCAGGCTCAGTTCCAGTTCGCGGGCGGTGACGGGGACACCGGGCAGGATGGCGCTTGCGATCAGGGCGATGGTTGTTGGGGGAAAGGTGCTCATGTGATGCCTCGTTGTGAGATGGTGACGTAGATCACGGCGCGCATCGCGACCAGGTCGCCGCGTTGCGCATAGAGTTGTGCTGCTACCGGATAGGGACTGATCCCGAGGCCGATCCAGAACGCTTCCTCGTTGCCTTTGTGCTGGGCATGGCGCGCGTTCTGATGATCGTCGCGACATAGCGGCACCGCAAAACGATCATGCGGGCGCTTGCCCAGGCTGTTGGCGCGGCCGAATTGCGCGCTGGAGAATTTGACATGCGCGGCCTCTCCGCATGGCTCGACGCCGCAGTACAAACATGGGAGCTGGCGGATGAGACGGAGATATCCGACGTCCTCCCATACCCCTAGTTTACGCGGCTGTTGCGGTAAGTCAGCCGCGCCGGCATGCTTCAACAGCGAGCCGGGTTTCGAAGGGGCGAATAGGCGCTGGGGGCGGGGGAGGGTCACGGTGCGGACATCTCCCGCGCCACGATCGCCTGCATCGCCACCTGGCGGGCGTCATCGATCAGCATCACGATATCGACCATCGAATAGCCGCGACCGAACAGCGAGCGGATGGAGTCCGCTTCCGGCGTTACCGCGTCGTATCGGATGAGGTCTTTCGCCATCCGCTCCACCAGCGTCTTGCGGCGGACAGGCAATAGCGGTCCGTCGACCAAACGAGGCTCTGGCAACGGTTTAGTGCCATTCTGCTGCGGCGCGTTCATGACCAGATCACCTTGGCACAATGCACGCAGACGACATCGCCGCAGATGGCGAGAAAGCGATGCGGGCCGCTGGCGTTGAACGGGCAGGGATCGTCGATTTCGAACGGATCCGCGTCGGTGCAGATCAGCATCGGCGGCGGGGCTTCCGATATGACCAAAATACGGTCGATGGTTTCAAGAACGGGCATGGGATTATCTCGGGTTGAGGGTTAAGAAATCGGCGGCGGCGACTGGAGCCAAAGCCTATCGCCGCCGCCTACCAGCGGCGCTACTCTGCCGCCACGGCCACGCCGCCGGGTTCCTCGGCAAGGCGCATCACGCACGCCATTGCCAGTTTGACTGCTTTCTTCCAAGTCGCAGGCGAAACCCGTTTTTTGTTCGGTGCCATCAGTTCCTGCTGTTTTTTGCCGAAGGAAGTCCAATCGACGCATTGGTCGAAGGCGCGCTGGATATCCGCGAGCAGTTCGCGTTCGTCGAGAGCGTCAACGGCGGCCACCGGCACAATCGTTTCGGCGATCGGGGCGCTGACGGCCGCCAGCGAAGCAAAACTGTTCGGCAACGCTTCCGCGAGTTCGCGGCGGCGCAGTTCGGAGACCACACCGTCAAGGTCGGCATTGAACCGCTCGACCTCGGTCGCCATCTGCTGAATATAAGCTTCGTCCCGATGCGCGCGTTTGACGAACAGCGGCAGGCCGGGCCAGTAGATCGCAACGTCCCACCATTGCCGCCCGGTCACCCAAAGTGCGCCCTGCACCTGGGCCTTGTGCTCGGCCGGAAATTCGTCCTTCAGGATGACGTCGATCAACAGGTGCGGGAACTTAGTCTTGATCTCCAGGCCGCCGTCGTCCCCAATTAGGGAGTCCGGCGAGCAGCCGACGCGGCCGTTGCGAACGAAACCGACCTGGGCCAGTTGAGCGTCTGTCTTGAGCGTGTAGAGGTCACGGGCCTCGGCTTCCATCGCGTGGCCGCGTTCCATGTCCCTGCTGACGAAACATTCCATCGGCTGGCCGGTAATGATCTCGCCGGCCAGCTTGAGCAGATATGTCCGCCGCGTCTTGCCCTCGCCCTTGGCAAGTACGTCGCCAAAAGCCGATGCGGTCGCAATGCCCTTGCGGGCCAGATGCCATGCGGGCGAGTTTTGCTCGCAGTTGAAGATTTCGATTCCGGTCATGACTTTGGCTCCATGGTTGACCGTGGCGGCGGTCGCGGCTTGTTCCGCGATGCGGGCGGTAAATTGGGCGGCGAGGTGGTTGTGGTTTGTCTGGTCGATCATGATTTCGGCCCCACACTCTTGATCTTGGCGATTGCGCGGTCGAAGTGCTCGACGCCGATATCCTCGACGCGGGGCAGTTTCACGAATTGCAGGAACGCCTTTTCGTTGATGCCGCGATCATCGAGCATCTTGCGGATTTCGGACGCCTGGGCGGCGCTGATGGTGCCGGGCAGGGCAGTTGCCTCGACCACCTTGGCGCCGGCCCCTCGCCCATCATCATCATGAGCCACGGCCAGACCAAGTGCGGGCTTGAGCGTGTAGCGCTGTAGATAGGTCGTGGCGGACGCGATACGCTGCAGATCGTTCATACCGCTCGAATTGGAGTCCGGCTTCGAAGAAAGCGAGGTTTCCTCGCGGTGACCGTGGCCGGTAATGACGCATGTCACCGTGATCAGGCCGGTTTCGATGTTCTGCGTGGTCCGAAAGCGATGGCCAAGGCCATGCTTGTGCAGGATCGGGCGGATGGTTTCGACGATCTCGGCCAAATCTTCGTGTTTGTAGTTGGTCGAGCGGCTACCGTTCTTGCCGTCGAAGTTGACAAGGCGGTTTTTGATGATGGTCGGAATCTCGGCCTGCGCATTGGCCATCGCGATATCGAAGGCCTTGAGCGCCTGACCGGCTTCCCAGCGCTCCTGCAGGTCCATGATCTCCTTGAGATCCTGGCCGGTCAGACCACGATCAATCGCGCGATCAACCACGGTCATTGGGTTTAGCGACTGCGACACCTTGGCTACAGCGCGGCGCGGCGGTCTGGTTTCGGCTGACTGTTCTGCTACGGCAAGCATGGTTTAGGCTCCCATTCCGAATTGGCTGTTGGCGGAAATCTTCTCGTCGTCGATCTGCTCCAGCAGATCCTCGATCGCGTCGAATTCGGTCGCGCCATGCCCGATCGGGCAGGATGAATCATCGGCGCCGTCATAGGTGTCATCGTCGATCGCGGACCAGTCGAACTGACGAACCGGAATCGGCGGGTAGTCGTAATTGGTGCGGATGTTGATGCCGCTGATGTGGTGGATGGCCATCTCAAATCCCCCAAACAAAGAGCGACGCGACGGCGAGCGGGGCACCAGCCAGAAGACCTAGCGGGATCGCGATCATGTAAAACTGCAATGTTGTCATCACGCCCTCCGCGATGCGCGGCGCTCGGCGGCATATTCGATCAAGGCGCTGGCCTGTTCTTCGCAAACACCCGTCTCGTTGCCGTCGACAGTACCAAGGAACGATCCTGCAAACATGTGCCGATCGATCGCGGTCACCGCGTTGTCGCGGACTTCCGAGCCGATCGCGGCCAGATACCGGTCGAACATGTTCGCGACATCGCGGATGTGTTGCGCGACACCTTCATGGTCGGAAGGGGCCGGGAAGTTCGGATAGGACGGCAGCACCAGCGACAAGAATTCAGAGATCAGGCGGGCGCGGGCGGGCTTGAGCGGGTTGGTGGTGGGGGTGGTGGTTTCGATGGTGGCGGTCATCGGGGTTGGACTCCATGGCGGGTGGGTTGCTATGGAGCGACCTTACCTAGAATTAGGTAGTAGTCAACCTAATAATGGGTAGGACGAAATCTAATCTTTCGCGCGGCTGTTCACAAGTTCGTGAACGCAGATTATCGAACGATGATGGTCTGTGGTTGGGGTTGGCCCATGCAACCGTCGTTCCTGGCGCGCTCGAAGGCGGCGGCCTGCTGGCCCGAGCTCAGGTAGTAATTGCCTGAAAGTTCAAGCAATTTTGCGCATCTTTCGGCGAATGTCATCTCGGAAATCGGTTTAGGCGGGGGTTCGTAAGCGGTCTGTGGTCTGGTGCACGCCGAAAGGCATAACGTTCCAATCGCGGCCGCGACGATCCTGATCATTGGTTCCCCCATTAGGCCGCCTCGGTATCGGATTCAGCGAGGTTTCTGAGGAATTCTAGCGCTGCCGGCACCAATTTAGGGTGAAGTGATTCGACCGCCATCGCGATTTGCTGCTTTGAGACGGCTGGAACCATCTCCTCGGGGCCCTCTTCCCTGAGAAGCCATTCTTGAGTTGTGCACAGCGCTTTTGCGGCTTCCGGAAGGTAACGGGGGCGGGCGGCTTTGCCGGTTTCCCATCCACCGATGGTCTGCTGCGGAATACCTAGTATTTTCGCGAGCTTAGGCTGGCTCAAGCCGAGCTTGATGCGCCTCGCGCGGATGCGTTTTCCAATGCCCTTGGGAGAGGTGTCCGCCATGCCAAGAATTCTACCGAATTCTAGGTTATCGGTCTCCGACAGAGTTCTAGGTTGAATTCTACCTAAAAGTGGGTATGGTGATTCCATGTCGAACGAGGCACTCAAGCGGGCCTGCGGATTAGCAGGGGGACAAAAACCCCTCGCGGAACGCATTGGCACGACGCAATCACAGGTCTGGTACTGGCTTGAGCGCTCCAAGAAGGGAGTGCCGGCAGAATTCGTGCTGCCTATCGAACGTGAGACCGGCGTTTCCCGCAGTGAGTTGCGCCCCGATCTCTGGCCGGCCGAAGTCTGCGAAGCTGGAGCGCGCCCATGACGCCCCGGAAACCGAACAACCTTGCCCATGAACTCGACCCCGCAAAAGTGTGTCTGCAAGATTGCACACCTTTTGCGCGAGCGCACCGCAATTATTTTGTGCAGTTACCGCGCCTGTGCGGCGCAGCGATTCAGGGAAAGTTAACGACTGTGTTGTGTTGCGTTGCGGAGAGTGTGTCATGGCCGAATCACGTCACGGCGCGCTCGCGCCGTCGAGTGAGAACATCCGAACAATTGTTCCAAAGAATTTGTGCGCGGATAAATCTTCCAAATTCGGGCGCGTCGTCATGGCGCTCTGGCCCACGAAGCCCGCGCTCAACCTGGCGCAGCGCTCAGGGCTCTCCGAACGCGGCGCGCAATATCTCATCGACGGCAAGCGAAAGCCGAACGCACGCGCGGCGCTCGCGGTCTATGCCGCCATGCTCGATTAGGAGCGCGGCATGAATATGATTCACATCGGCACTGCGCAAGCGTCGGCACCATCAAGTCAGGAATCGGTGGGGGATACTGCGCCAGCCAAAGGCGATCCGTTCATCATCGCGCAACTGTTGCGCGCGCTCAGCTACCGCCGGCAACTGCCCGCGTTTTCGCGCGGGCAGATGGTTTGGGATTTCGATCTCGGCAAAGTTCGAATTGCTGATGCCCGCGACCCTGCCGCCTGACTTCTCCTAACCAGAAGCGACCGCAAGTGTCGCGCTGAATCAAACCTAACCTGTTCTGCAGTTTAGTTGCGTCACAGCGTACCCCGAAAAATCCAAAACCCCCTTCCTTCATCCGCGATCATTTCGTGGACCGCTATTTCTTTGAATGTAGGAAACCCCATGTTTGCAATGGTTTCACGTGAAACGCTGATGCTGGCCGCGCTGATCTACACAGCGATCGGCATGGCGTTCTGGTGTTTCGTGCTGATCCCGACCGGGGTGGTGGCCAAGAGCTTCGCGCGCCGCGGTTCGACGTCGCTGTTCTGGGGATTCCGGGCTTCGCTGGCGATGATTGTCGTCTGGCCATGGTTTGCCTGGATCTGCTGGAAACGGAGACGCGAGATCGGGCGGGCGTTGAAGCGGGTTTGGGGGATGCGATGACGACCGCCATCCTCAAATACGACGCCGCCTGCCGCGCCATCGCTGAAGCGAAGGCGGTCGATGAGGTCAAGGACATCCGCAACAAGGCTGATGCGCTGCGCCTATACTGGCGGCAGGCCAAAAATCGCGAAGCCGAGATTTCCATGGCCGAAATCCGCTTCCGCGCTGAGCGGCGAATTGGCGAGATCAAGAAGGATTTGCGCGCCTCTGGCGAGCTTCACGAGGGCGGCCGGCCGGTAAAAACCTCCGCATCGGATGCGGCGGTTTCCAAGATCAAGCTGAGCGATATGGACATCGACGAGCATTCGTCGCGTCGTTGCGAGCAACTAGCCAATATCGAGCCGAATAGCTTCGACCGTCTGGTGGCGCGCTGGCGCGAATTGCAGGAAAAATCGGCCAAACACGTCTCGGTCAATCTTCTGAAGGAACACGCCGACGCCAAGCGCCGCTCCGATCATGCCGACCGCGCGCTGCAGGGCGGCACGGTTGACGATCTGCGAACCCTGATCGCGTCCGGCTACAAGGCCGGCGCGATCCTGGCCGACCCGCCGTGGAAATTCAAAACCCGGTCCGCCGCTGGCGAGGGCCGTTCGGCGAACCTCCATTACAAGACCGAAGGAATCGAAGAGATCATGGAGCTGCCGGTCGAGCAGCTCGCCGCGCCGGATTGCGTGCTGTTCATGTGGATGGTCGATTGGTGCCCCGGCGATGCGCTGGCGCTGATCGAAGCGTGGGGATTCCAGCACCAGACTACGGCGTTCACCTGGGCTAAGGAAAACCGGCTGGGCGAGGGCTGGTTCATGGGCCAAGGCTACTGGACCCGCGCTAATCCGGAAGATTGCTGGCTCGCCACGCGCGGCCATCCCAAACGGCTTTACGCCGATGTGCGGCAGTTTCTGGTCGCTCCCGTGATGGATCATTCCCGCAAGCCCGATGAGATCCACGACCGGATCGAGCATCTGGTGCCCGGCCCCTATCTCGAGCTTTACGCGCGGCGCGAACGGCCCGGCTGGATGACGTGGGGGAACGAACTCGAATTCAAACTCCCGCCACACGATTCCGAAACCGGCGAGATCATCGAACCCGACACCACAGACGACGACAATCCAGTAACAAAAGGGAGTGAGGCGGCATGAGGGAAGATTTGATTCAGCGCGGCACTGAGACTGCTTCGGCTCCTGAGAAGTCAGGCGGCGGCGGAGGGCTGTCGGTATGAAGCAATCCAAACTCATGTCCTGGCTGGAAAGCCTGATCAACATCGCCGTCGGCTTCGGCATTTCGCTTTTGGCGCAGATGTATTTCCTGCCGCTGCTCGGCGTGAACATCGACTTCCATCAGAACCTCGTCTTTGCGCTGATCATGACCGTGATCTCGATTGTGCGCAGCTTCACGCTTCGAAGGCTGTTCGAGGCGCTGCATATCCGCAGGCCGCTTTCGCCATTCTCGCAAGCCGTCATCGCCGAGCGCTTCCGGCAGATTGAATCCGAAGGCTGGGACCATGCACACGATGACGCGCATCCTGTCGGCGATTTAGCGAAGGCTGGCGGCACATACGGTCATTATGCAGGCAGTCCGTTATCGTGGCCGACCGTGCCAAACACTTGGCCATGGTCCAGCGAATGGTGGAAACCCGGCGGCTTCCGCCGCGATCTCGTCAAGGCCTGCGCCCTGATCATCGCCGAAGGCGAGAAGTTCGACCGCAACCGCAAGCGGAGGGCGTTCTAATGGGCATCACCGGCAAATGGAAACTCTGGAACGCCGAGGACGACGCCCGGTTGACCGAACTTTGCATCAACCTGCCGTCGCATGCCTCCCGTTCCGCTGGCTGGGAGGCAATCTGCGAATCCTTCTTGGGTCGTACGCCTTTGGCCTGCCGGCAGCGCTGGCTTTATCTGCGCCGGATCATCCTCGGGATCATGCCGAAAAAGCGCCCGCCGCGTGATCGCAAGCCGAACGGCAAGGTCTCCACAAAGATAGAGGAACGCTACGGCATGCAGACCGCGGCTCCTTCGGTCCGTTACGCCAGGCCGTTCGCCGAGCTGCTAGGCGAGCCGCCGATCGGCAGGAGCGCGCTCGACCAGAAGTTGCAACAGCAAAACGGGAGTACCGCGCCATGACCGAAGCGGACGAAATCGAGTTCCTGGTCGAGCAGTCGATGCCGTGGCTGTTTCTGTTGCTGCTGGCGCTGGCGGCCTGCGTGGTGGGCGTGGTGGCGCTTGAATTGGGGTTGTGGCTGCGGGGAAGGTCTCCGGTGGAGAGGATTTTGCGGAGGCGGTTTGGATGATCGGAAGGAAGAAAGATTTGTTTCAATCAACCAATGCTGCCGCTGCAACAGTGTGCGATCACCCTGTCAGTGAGCGCGCGGCAGCAAGTGATTCTGAAACGGTGATCGCACTCACCCCCCGCGACCCCGCCGCTCGATTGAACCATCCTGCTTCCCTGCCCGAAACCCAACCCGGCGCCGGAGGGCTTCCCGCGCCGATTGCGTCCGCGCTGTTGCCAGGTGAACGGCCCGATGGCGCGGACGCCACTCTTTGCGGAGGCGAGCATGGCGGATAAATCCAAAATCGAGTGGACCGACGCCAGTTGGACACCGATCCGCGCCCGCAACAAGAAAACTGGCAAGGTCGGATGGCACTACGTCGAAATCTTCATCGACGAAGAAATGCTGACCCTGCCGCTGCGCTGGAAAAAGCCGCGGATGATCTTCGTTTGCAGCATGACGGACTTGTTTGCGGACTTCGTCCCCGACGAGTGGATCGATGAGATTTTTACCATCATGGAACGGACGCCGCAGCATACCTTCCAAGTGCTGACTAAGCGCGGCAAACGAATGCGCGATTATCTCTTGAAGGTAGAAAGCCAAGAAGACCGGATCATGATTCTTCCGAACGTCTGGCTCGGCGTCTCTGCCGAACGCCAGCAGGAGGCCGACGAACGGATCCCACTGCTGTTGCAGACGCCGGCGGCAGTCCGGTTCATCTCGGCCGAGCCGCTACTGGGGCCGATCGATCTCACGTGCTGCGGCACCCATTACAAGGGATCGGGGCCACTCCATCTGTGGCGGGCTGGCGGCAAAAAGGTCTGGCGAAAGCAGTTCATGGCGCCCCCGCCTGAAATCGACTGGGTGATAGCCGGCGGCGAATCCGGGCTCAATGCGCGGCCGTCCCATCCCGACTGGTATCGCTCCCTGCGCGATCAGTGTGCCACGGCTGGCGTTTCGTTTTTCATGAAGCAATGGGGAAACTGGAAGCCGATCGACCAATTCCCGAATGGCGGAATCATTCGTGGTGCAAGCAAGCATGCCGTAGTCGATAGGGACGGTCGCTATGTGATCGACACGGACGTCGCCGATCCACCGCGCACCGTCTTCACATTCAACATGGGCAAGAAATCCGCCGGCCGCCTTCTCGACGGCGTCGAATACAACGAAATGCCGGAGGTCGCGCGATGACCGACCACCTCCCCACCTCGATCGACCGCATGCCGCTTTCATCCCGCAAGCCCCGCGCCGGACCGCTGCTCGATCCGGAAGAGGCCGTGATGCACTCGCTCAACTTCATCCCCTACAAATGGTGGCGGACGCACAAGAACGAACCGCCGCTGTCGGTCACGAGCGAGCCGGTGCGGGCCGTGATCGATGGGTTGCGGATGGCCGGCTACAAGATCGTGCCGCGATGAGCCCGCACCGGCCGGCCGCCGGTATTTTAACGAGAAGGAAATTCGATATGGGAATGGGAATTGGTCAGGCAAACGCTGCCACCGACCGCAGCGCATCACGCATCGAACACGATGTCGAACTGGTCAAGACAATGATTGAGGGCATCGAGCGCACGACTGACCGCATCATTCGGCACGCCCGCGCGCTTGGATATTACGAGCCGACGCCAGAATCCAAGCTGAGCGCACCTTCGCCGGTTATCACCACGCTTGCCGACGCGCTGCAGGCGCTAGGCCTCGCGCTGGATCACTGCTCCGGCTCGCTCAACGTCTTCGATTAGCCTCCCGGTCGCCGCTTGCTACCCGCAAGCGGCACCGCCCGGGTGATCGACCAGTGACCGCAGCATCCCTTCTGTCCGAGTGAACCAAAAGCAACACCATATGAGCCCGCACCTCGCCACCTATTACGACCCCGCCAAGGACACAGAGATGGAAATCCTTCGCCGCCGGTTTGGCCCTCATTCCGAAAAACCCTGCCGGAACCCGGACACCGTCATCTGCGCGATCAGACGCTGCCAGATCAACGAAAAGTGCCAGCACGGCCGGAGACCTAATTGAGCCATCCCCGCTTTTCCATCATCCCCGCCGGCGCCGTCACCGACCGCTCGCTCGAGCCGCGCGACCTTCAGGTGCTCTGCCTGCTCGGCCGCCATACCGACAAAGCCGGATGGTGTTTCCGCAGCCAGGTCAAGATGGCCCAGGAAATCGACTGTTCCCGCGCATCCCTGCAAAACTCGCTGGAACGGCTTTACGTCGCCGGATGGGTGGAAAAGAAGCGCCGCGACGTCGAGGTCGAGGAAGCCGGCAAGCGACCCTCGCGCTCCCATGCGTATCGGGTATTGCTTGACCGTGACGATTTTGCCTTCGAAGCGGTCGCCGAAGGAGCTGAAACCGACGACGGCGAAAGCTATGCAGAAACCACATCTGATGAGGGGGGGTGCCAACAGGTTGGCACCCCCGTGCCAACCCCTGGGGTTGGCACGGGTGCCATTCCATACGATGGCACCAAGAACGTCCCCTTAGAACGTCCCCACCTTGAACGTGAGAGAGATGCGCGCGCGCGAGATCGGCAAGCAAGATTCCTCGTAACCTTCGAAGCCAGGTGGCCAACAGCCGCCGCCGACGATCGCCAGCGAACGGCCTATGCCGCTGGCGCGCTTTCCGAGGACGAGGAAACAGCCGCCATCGCCGGAATCGGGCCGTTTCTGGAAAATCTCAAACGACTTGGGCGCAAAAACGTTCCCGCCGGGTGGCGCTACCTCGAGGAAAAGCGCTGGACGCTGCTCGACCAGGCCAAGGAACCGGCGGTTTCGGTGGCCTACGCCAAGGGCAGTCCGGAAGCCATCGCCATCGCCATCGCCTACGACGTCGCCGGCGCTGGCGAGGCCTTCCGGGTAATCCTCCGCGGTACCGATGGAACCGTGCGCTATCGCCCGCCGATGACGCCTCGGCTGCTCGCGCTGGCTCAATCGCCGCAACCGTCCGAATGGGAAACCCTCAACCGGCAGCAAGCCGCGGCATGGGAAGGTTTCCTCCGCGAAACCGTCACCGTCCAGGTCCGAAAGCATCTAGCCGAAGGTGACCGCGCCCCGTGGCCATGGCCGCCCTCCGTCGAAGGCAAAATCTACCCAACCGGTCCCCCTCCAGCCGAACTTTCCGAAGCGGAACTGGCGGATTTCAAGTGAACGGGAAAGAGGGCAGACGATGCAGGCATTGAAGGATTTGAAGGACGCATTCTCGCCCGATGTCATGGCGGCACTGGCCAATATCGACGTCCGGCGCCATCAACGCGCCAGCGGCTCGTCACCCGACCCTTCAGAACTGCACTGTTTCGACCCTTGGTGGATCGCCCGGGTAAAGCCCAAATCGCATGCTCCAGCAAAAATCGCCCTGATGCGGGAGGGCTTCGAGGTCTGGTTCCCGCAGGGCCGCCACCTGTCGCGGATGCCGGATCGCTATGTTGGACCGAAAAAGCGCAACCAAAAGCAAGTCGTCCTACGTGAGGACGTTCGCACGCCCTACGCCGATTACATCTTCCTGCGAAGGCTGTTCGGGTCCTATTCATTGGTTCGGCTGTTCGACCTCAACGGCATGTGCGGGGTTTGCCTGGTCGGCGAAAGCTTCGCCGTCATTCATGACTATGAGATCGAGATGCTGCGGCTGGCCGAATATGACGGCAAATTCGACCGCTGCGATGCCAGCGTGACCGCCAAACAACTGCGGCTCGCCGTCATCAAACCGACCAAAGCCGCCGAAGAGCGGGGCATATCCACTTCCGTCACCCATACGATACTTGACACGACTCAGCAGACAATTCTATTCGTTGAGGCGTTCGGAAGAATCAGCCGCGTTGTGGCGGCAAAAGAGGACATTCCACCATCCGAATCCTGACCAGGCGAGACACCCTTCGGGGGTCACGCTTTTGGCGTAGCATGGAAGGTAATTCCCTCAGCCGACCAAAGCCCCGGCGGCAACGCGCGGGGCTTTTTGCTATCCATAGGTTAGTGCTGGCGCATGCTCGCGCCATCGCTGCCCCCCTAGACTTGGGCCGCCTTGCGGTTTTGCTACCGAGGGCGGCCCCTTTTTCAGGCAAAACTGAGTCAGCCCGGAATCTTTTGGAATCCTTGATGTCCGCCTCGCTCGCCGTGCAGCCCCCGCGCAAGATCAGTGCGCAGAAGAAAACGTTCGCGTTCGAGCGTTCCCTGGGGATTCCGCCGGCGGAAGCCTGCCGAAGGGCTGGCGGCAAGGTCGAAAACGGGCTTGCCACCAAATGGGAGGCCGACAAATCGGTACAGGCGCAGATCGCCTATTTCCGCTCGCTGGGCCAGGACGACGCGATGATCGCGGCCAAGCGCGCCCGGATCGAAGAGAGGCTGGCGCTGGCGGCTTTCGGGAATATCTTCGATTTTTCGACCATCGCCGCGACAGGCGATCCCGATATTGATTGGAACAAGGTCGCGGTCTCGCCCTACAGCGCGATCATTTCCGGCTTCAAGTTCGACAAGGACACCGGGCGCCTGACCGACTTCGACCGAGACAACGCGCTGCAGGCCTTGGCGCAGCTCCGCGACATGCACGGATTCAAGGCGCCGAGTAAAGCCGAAGTGACGGGTAAAGGCGGGGCTCCCTTATTGGATCTTTCAAAGTTGTCCGATGAACATCTCGCCTCTCTCGAAATCATTGTACGCGCTGCCGGAGACGCTGCCGCCGCTTGAGGAAATCAAGGCGGAGCGGGAGTATCGCCGTCAGCTAACCGAATCCGAGCGGGAATACCGGTCGCTGAAGGGCAGCCTCACAAGCTGGTGCGCCCTCTGCGGTTACAGGCCCGCCGCCCACCATCGGCTGTTGATTGCCGAACTCGAAAAAGTAGCACACGGCGAGACGACCAATCTTGCGATCTTCATGCCGCCCGGCTCTGCCAAATCGAAATATGCCAGCGTCCTGTTTCCACCTTGGCTGCTTGCAAGCTGCAACTGGAACATTCTGGCCGCTTCGCATACGACCGATCTCGCGCGAAGATGGGGCCGCCAGGTCCGTAACCTGATCGTCGAACATTCCGACGTCCTTCGTATCTCGCTCGCCGGAGATAGCCAGGCGGCGGAACGATGGTCACTCACGAACGGGGTAGAATATTCTGCCGCCGGCGTCGGAACGGGCATTGCCGGCTTCCGGGCCCGGCTTGGGCTAATTGATGATCCGATCCGCTCACGGCAGGATGCCGACAGCGAATTGATCCGCGACCGCATCTGGGACTGGTATATCAACGATTTCCGCACGCGGCTTGTCCCTGGTGCTGCGGAGATTCTAATCCAGACGCGCTGGCATGAGGATGATCTGGCGGGGCGCGCTTTACAGCACAAGAAATGGAAGGTTCTTTCGTTGCCGGCGCTTGCCGAGGCCAATGATCCGCTAGGCCGCGAACTCGGCGAGCCGCTGTGGAACGACGATGCCTATGGTTATGGCCAACAGTTGCGCGATCTTTCGACAAATACGCCCGCGCGCACCTGGTCGGCGCTTTATCAGCAGCGGCCGGCACCTGAGCAGGGCGATTACTTCAAGATCCAATGGCTCATGCCATACGAAACGGTGCCTCCGCGCGAAACCCTGCGTATCTATGGTGCCTCCGACTATGCCGTCACGGCCAATGGGGGCGATTATACCGTCCATATCGTAGTCGGGCTCGATCCGATCGGCCGGATGTATCTTCTCGACCTCTGGCGCGGCCAGGCGGCGTCGGATGTCTGGGTTGAAGCGTTCTGCGATCTCGTCAAACAATGGAAACCTCTTGCGTGGGCCGAAGAGCAGGGCCAGATCCGCGCCGGCATCGGTCCCTATCTCGATCGGAGGCAGCGCGAGCGCCAGGCCTATTGCTATCGTGAAGCGTTTCCGACACGAGGTGATAAATCGATCCGGGCGCAATCGATCCGGGGCCGAATGGCGCTCGAAGGTTTGTATGCGCCGTTCAACGCGCCTTGGTATCCAGAGCTGCGCAGCGAGTTATTGAGTTTTCCCGCCGGCAAGCATGACGACCAGGTCGACGCGCTCGGGCTCATCGGCCAGCTGCTGGACCGCATGATCAAAGGCATCGCCGCCGATACGGTCGAGCCGCTCCGCGGCATGACCGAAATGACCATGAACGAAGCGTTCAAGCTGGCCTCGCCGAAACTAAACCGGGAGCGGATTTGATGGCCGACATCGGCACAACCCCGCAGCTCGAGGCCCCGACGCTCGCCGATCTCACCCGCCAAATCGACGCCCGTCCGCTCTGGCAAGTCCGAAACCCGCTTCAAGTCGATGCCGACACGTTCGATCGCGCGCTCATCGAAATGCGCGACGTGCAAGAGCGCCAGGGCCGCACCGTCGCAAAAGCAACCGACATCGAACAAGACAATTTCCTGTTGCGAGGCATTGCAGTGGTGAAGTCCGAATGACCTATCAGATTTCAATCGAAGCGCTGGGCAATCTTACGCCGGAGGGTTTCGCCGCGGCGGTCCAGCAGCGGATCGAGACCTTGCGGGAATACGATGAGCATGACGCGGTCGTGCGCGCGCATGCGGCGGATGCCGATATGCCGGCTGCAGAGCGTTGGGTGACGCTGGCCGTGCCGCAGGCGCCGGCCGAAGTAGATGCCGCAATCCGCCGCACGCCACGCGAAGACGATACGACGGAATTCACGGCCGACTATGAAATCGTCGGGCCGCCGTTCGAGACCAAAAAATCCCGGCTGTTCCAAAGGGTTTCGGAAGCCGAAGGCGTAGCCATCAACGGGGTCGTTCCTCCCGGTAAGGTGCGCGCGTTCCAGTTTCGCGAGATAGACATTAGGAAGGCCGATCAGGTGCGACGCGATTCCGAAGTCGCGTCGGTCACGAAATCCAGCCGCCCTGCGGCCGATCAACACTTCCTTGACGAACAAGCCTCCCGCGAAGATTGCCGCAACGAGATCATGCGCCACGCCGCGCAGCTTCACAGCGATATCGAGGACCTGACGCCGGAGACGATCGACGCCTGGGAAATGACGCCGTTCCATGGTTGATCCCGTCTCCAATAACCAGACCGGCACCATCGAGACTCGCAAGGATCTCGGCTCCGAGCCCGATGCGACCTATGCCTACTGGATGGGCCAGGAGAAGATCGCCGAACGCGAAGAGCGCAAATGGATCAAGCAAGCCCGCAAGATCGTGCAGCGCTACCGCGACGAGCGTCCTGAGGCCGACAAACAAACCAACCGCTTCAACATCCTGTGGTCGAACGTCCAGACCCTGATCCCGACGCTGTATGCGCGCACGCCCAAGGCCGATGTCGAGCGCCGTTTCCGCGACGACGATCCGACCGCACGGCTGGCCTCGACGCTACTGGAGCGCTGCATCACGTTTTCGGCGGATCAATTCGATTTCGACGACATGATGGGAGCGGTCACCGAAGACCGCTTGCTACCGGGCCGCGGCACCGCGCGGGTGCTGTACGTTCCGCATTTCGGCGACGAGATCAAAGACGCCGCCGCGCCGAAGCCCGATGCGGGCGGCAATGCCGAATTCGCCAACGCCAATTCCTCGCCCTCTATCGTCGACAATCCCGGTGACGAAAGCGACGACGAGGCCGGCGAAAAGAAGGGTGCAAAGGACGAAGCCGAGCCGCTGCGCGAAGTGACTTACGAAGAGGCAAAGCCGGCTTATGTGTTCTGGGAAGACTACCGCGAGGGTCCGGCGCGCAAATGGCAGGAAGTGCCATGGATCCGCTATCGCTCATACCTGACACGCGACGATCTGGTAAATCGGTTCGGCAAGAAGAAGGGCAACGCCGTCAATCTCGACTTCACGCCGAAGGGTTCTGGCTCGGAGGAAAAGGAAAACCCGCCGCCGGACATGTTCAAGAAGGCGGTCGTTCACGAATATTGGGACAAGACCAAAAGCCAGGCGATTTGGCTTGCGCCGGGAACGCCCGATCTCATTCTCGACAAGCAGGATGATCCCCTAAAGCTGCCGGGATTTTTCCCGTCGCCCAATCCGTGTCTTGCGACCACCACCAACGACAAGCGGATCCCAGTTCCCGATTTCATCGAATATCAGGACCAGGCGCGCGAACTCGACAAGCTGACGGCGCGGATCGACGTCTTGACCCAGGCGCTTGCGGTCAAGGGCATCTATCCCGGCGAAAACAAGCAGGTTTTGCAGCAGCTGTTCGATTCCGGCGACAACCAGCTGATCCCTGTGCAAGATTTCGCGGCCTTCGCCAACAGCGGCAGCCTGAAGGACATGGTCCAGTGGCTGCCGATCCAGCAGGTCGCCGAAACCCTGATTCAACTCTACAACGCGCGCGACCGCGTCAAGAACATCCTGTACGAAATCACCGGCATCGGCGACATCATGCGCGGCATGACGTCTCCGGACGAAACACTGGGTGCGCAGGAGTTGAAAGCCAACTTTTCGACCCGGCGCATTACGCCGCAGCAGAAATCGATTGCCCGGTTCGCCCGCGACATGTTCCGGCTGATCGGCGGGGTGATCGCGGAACATTTTTCGGCCAAGACGATTTCGGAAGTGACGGGCTATCCGCAGCTCGCGCCGGTTCCTCAATTGCCGCCGCAGCCGCAGATGCCGCCGCAGCCGCTTCAATTAGCGCCTCCGCAAGCACTCCAGCCGCAGGGCATGCCACAGAATGGTGGTCAGCCAGGGATGCCGGCGGCAGCGCCGCAACCCGCGCCACCGTCGCCGCAGATGCAGGCCTATGAGCAGCAAATGGCGCAGTGGCAGCAGGTCGCCCAACAAGTGCAGGCACTGACGCAGGCCAACCAGCAAAAGCAGCAGCAATTCGACGCCGCGGTCGCCCTGATCAAACAGGATGGCGTGCACGGCTTCCGGATCGACATCGAGGCCGACTCTACCATCGCTCCCGATGAGCAAGCCGAAAAGAAAGCCCGCACCGAATTCATGCAGCAGTTCGTGCCCTTCATGGAAACCGTGATCCCGATCGCGCAAGGCAATCCGGCGATGGCCGACATGGCCAAGGAAATGACCTTGTTTGTGGTGCGCGGCTATCGCGTGGCGCGTCCGCTGGAGGAAACCATCGAAAAGGCGTTCGCCGCTATTGCGCAGATGCCGCCTAACCCGAAGGCGACCGGCCAGGATGGCAAAGCGCCAGCCGGCAAGCAGGGTGCGGATCCCGCCGAGATCGCGGCCAAGGTGCACGAGACCGAGACCAGGGCTGCCACTGAAACGCAGACGGCAGCGGTGGACGCAGCGGCTCAAACCCAGAAATCTTCCGATGCGGTCACCATCGCGCGGGAGAAGAACGCCACGCTGCTGATGATACAAAATCAGAAGACGCAGCAGGTAGCGGATCAGGCAGCACAGGAAGCTCCGCACCGTGAAGCGGAAATTGCGCTTGAGGGCCAGCGCGTCGCGAACGAACGCGATATTGCCATGACGCGGGAACAGAACGTCGCATCGCGTGGCGCGAGGGAATTGCAGTGAGTAAGGATTATCCGTCTCTGGAGGCAATTGAGCACGCATGGCTCAACACACTTCGCTCCCACTCCGCTTGTGTCGGAAAAAATAGTGATCCGATATCATCCGATGATTTGAAGCGGATTATCGCAACGGCACTCACGGCGCATAACGCCTATTTACGGGTCTCCGCAATGTCTGAGAAGCCAAGCCAAGACCCGTGTGATGAGTGGAATATCTCCCTCCTGATAAAGAGGGCCGCATGACCATCCATCTCGACACCGAAATCGTCGCCACCCGCTTCGATCCGGTCACGCAAGCTTGCTTCTACACGATCGAGCGCGGCGGCAAGAGATGGACGGTCGAGATTCCGAAGGCTCATTTCGACAAGCACGGCGTCAACAAGATCGCCAAACGAACCTATCTCGCAACGATGCTCAACAACGCGATGGTGGGGGAGCCGGACTCCAATGGCTAAAACCGGCACCTGGGTCTATCGCAACGGCAAGCTGGTGCCCAAGCACAAGGCCGCCCCGCTGATCGCGCGCGATGCCGCGCCGATGGTGATCTCCGATCTTGAGCCCTACCGCGCCAGCGCCGCCGACAAGGCCACAGGCAAGCGGCCCGTGATCGGCGGGCGAAGGCAACATCGCGAGTTCCTGCAGAACAACGGCTACCGCGAGCTCGGCAACGAGATGCCAGCGCAACGGCGCGAGGAAGGTTCGCAGGCCGAGCGCGTTGGCGATATTCGCCGCGCGATGAAAGATTGCTGACGTGGGCCTGCGGAAAAGGATATCGAAGCTGCTCAAGGCGATCAACAAGACGCTGAAGGGCACTCCGCCGAAACCGAAGAAGTCTTGAGATGCCATACGATCCGGCCAGCTTGCTTTCGGCTGGCGACAATCCGTTCGCGTCCCCAAACGAGCAAGGTCTCGCGCAAGTGCTGGCGCAGGCAAGACTTCAACTGGCAAGCCAGCCGCAGCGGATACCGACCTCGTACAATAATCCGGAAGGCGATCGGGCTGCGATGCAGCCGGAGACCTTCGCCAACCCGGCGGTACGCGGGATGATCGAAAGCCTTGCGTCGCTGCCAAAGCGGGCAATCCAGAATTCGCAGAATTCACTGGATACCGGGAATTACGACCCGCGCGTCCCGATCGAGACAGCGCTGACCGTGATGAGTGGCGGGGCGGCTGGCACCGGAGAAGGCGCAGGTGCCGCACTGGGCTCCGGACCGGCGCGCATGCGGATGGTCGATAACGTCGACCTGTTCAAGGAATTGGCTAACCAGCGCCGCGCGCAAGGCATGACGGTCGGAAAATCCGCCGAAGGCTGGGACTTCAAGCGCCCGCAAGCCGACAAAGGTTCATGGGCCGATCTGGTTGCACGAACCAAGTCGGGCTGGGAAGGCGACAAGGCGCGCGCGATCGGCGGTTACGAAGAGGCTGCGCCTGGCGCGATCCCCGGCAGTCCGCTGATGAAGCAAGCGGATTGGGATTTCATCAAACGGAACGGCGGACTGGTCGCGGCGCCGGCAGCCTTTGGAATGCTCGCCGATCAAGGCCGCAACAATTGAGGGAATTCATGAACGTCGACATCGAACCCGGCACTGAAAACGAGCAGCCAGCCGACGACATCCGCTCGGCACTAAACGCCGCTGTCGCGGAAGCCGACACGCCTGCCGTCGATCCGGCGACCGCGCCGGCAAAGCCGGAGGCCGGCGCCGACGGCGACAATCCGGCGTCGGCCGAGGGCCGCGTCCGCGGTCCAGACGGCAAGTTCGTCAAGAAGGATGAAGCCGCAGCCGATCCGAATGCCGCGGCTTCCGCCGACAAGTCGCCTCCCGCCGCAGCCGCTCCTGCCGCCGACAGCAAAGACCCCCCCGCGCAATGGTCGCAAGCCGACAAGGACAAGTTCAAGGCGCAACCGCCGGCGTCGCAGGCATTCATCCTCGATCGCGTCAAGTTGCTGGAGGGCGACTACACCCGCAAGACACAGGCCGTCGCCCATCTGCAGAAGGAATACGGCCCGGTCGACGAAATGTTCGCCCCGCACAAGGACGTGCTGCGCCAGAAAGGCTTCACGCCGCGCACCCTGATCGAATCCTGGGCCAACGTCGAAACCAAGCTCGCGAGCGGCCCCGACAGCGCCATCGAGGTCATCAAGGGGCTGTTGACCGGTTACAACATCCCGGTTGAAAAGCTCGCCTCCGCGCTCGGCATCACGCGCCAGCAGGCCGCTGCAGCTGCCGGTCAGCAGCAGCCGGGTCAACAGCCAACCGCGATCGAGAACGGCCAGCCGGTCGCGATCCCGCCGCAGGTACAAGCCGAACTCGACGCGCTGCGCCAGCAGGTCGGCCAATTCGGCCAGAAATTCCAGACCATCGAGCAGCGCGAAACGGCTTCCCGCCGCGCGCTCGAACTGCAGCAGGAGCAGGCTGCAGAAAATACTGTCAACGAATTCAGGAGTGCCAAGGACGACAAGGGCAATCTGTTGCACCCGCACATGGCAGACGTCGAGGAACTGATGACGTCCCTCGCCAATGCCGCGCTGGCAAGCAAGCAGGCTGTTCCGTCGCTGGAAGCGCTTTATGAAACCGCGGTCTACGCCAACCCTTCAACGCGCGAGAAAGTACTCACTGCCAAGGCGCAGCAAGAGGAAACAACGCGCACCGAAGCGGCCAGGGCGAAAGCCGCTGCTGCAAGGAGAGCAGGTTCGAGCGTCCAGGGTGCCCCAGGCTCCGGTCAGGCACCCAGCGGCAAATCGAACGACGGGCTTTCGCTGCGCGAACAGCTGGAGGCGGCCGCCGATGAAGCAGCCTGACCTCTCAACCGAACTCGCACGCCATAGGGAGATACCATGGCGATTCCCAACACGAATTGGGGAGAGATAACGACGACTACTCTCTTCAATCGGTCCAAGAAATTGGCCGACAATGTCACTAAGAACAACGCCTTGCTGCGGCGTCTTTCGCAGAAGGGCAAGATCAAGACCTTCGATGGTGGCCAAGCCATCGTGCAGGAGATGGAGTATTCGGAAAACGGCACGTTCAAGCGTTATTCCGGCTACGATATTCTCAATGTAAGCCCTTCGGATGTTTTTACGGCAGCTCAGTTTCCGATAGCGCAAGCCGCCGTCGCTGTCTCCATTTCCGGTTTGGAAATACTGCAGAACGCCGGCAAAGAAAAGATGATCAATCTGCTGGAATCGCGGATCGGCAACGCCGAACGCACCATGCAGAACAACATCTCGAACGACTGCTACTCGAACGGCACGGCCGACGGCGGCAAACAGATCGGTGGTCTGCAATTGCTCGTCGCCGACGTCAACAACTCCGGCGTGGTAGGCGGAATCGATTCTTCCGTCTGGGGGTTCTGGCAGAACAACCTGCAGAGCTTCGCGTCGAACGGATTGACGCCGGGTGCGGCAACGATGCAGACTATGATGAACCGCGCGTGGCTGGCCCAGGCGCGGGGCCCGGATCGTCCGGACCTCATCATCTCCGACAACGTCTACTATCGGTACTACTGGGAGTCGTTGCAGGCGATCCAGCGCATCACGGATGAAAAATCCGGGATGGCGGGCTTTTCCTCGCTGAAGTTCATGGATGCCGATGTCGTCTATGACGGCGGTTTCCAGGGAACGACCGCGGGCAATGTCTCGGTGCTCGGTGCCGGCGGATCGTGGTTGAGCGGTAGCGGCGCTCCGGCGTCGCACATGTACATGCTCAATACCGACTTCATCCACTACCGCCCGCATCAGGACCGCAACATGGTCCCGCTCGATCCGGATCGGTTCTCGGTCAACCAGGATGCCATGGTGAAACTGATCGCGCTCGCCGCCAATATGACGATGAGCAATCGGTTCCTCCAGGGCGTCATCACGGCTTGATGGGAAAGGAAACAGAGCATGTACGTTCCCACTGAAAACCAGCTCGGCATCCAGCCGATCGGCTTCAACTCCACCACTCAAAACCATCCGCTCGGATCTATCGTCCGTGCGTATGATTCGACCCTCGGCGCCGGCGAGTTCATCTATCTGCTAGGCGTCGTCGGCACCATTGTTGGTCTGATGGTCAACTACAACGCGACCACCTATCAGACGGCACTGTCGCCCAATACGGCGAACAATGTCGGTCCGATGGCGGTCGCGATGTCGGCGAATGTTGCCGCCCAATACGGCTGGTACCAGATCGACGGGTTGGCGGTCCTCAAGAAGACCAACACCAAGTTCCTTGCCGGTGGCAAGGTCTATCAGTCCGCTACCGCGGGCCGCGTGATGGCGACCTCGGCGTCCGGTCTCGAAGTTCTCGGCGCGCGCGCTGCGAATCTTGCAACCGTGACGACGACGACCTCGACGATCACGGTCCTGATCAACCGTCCGTCTCTGCAAGGCCAGATCACATAAAGGAAGCGTTGCGACATGCTGCATGTTTGCTGCATCCGGGCCGGCGAGATGTTCTCGCCGGCCTACGTCCTCAACTTAAAGGACATGGTTGCCCGAAACCTTGAGGCAGGTTTCGAAGGCCGCTTTGTGTGCTTTACCGACCGGCCGGAAGAATTGCCGGAAGATATTTCGACCGAACCTCTGCCGGCGGACCTGCCGGGATGGTGGAGCAAACTGGCGCTGTTTCGCGATGGGTTGTTTCCGCAGGGCGACCGGGTTTTGTTCTTCGATCTCGATACCGTCATCACGGGCGCGATCGATGCGTTGGCGGCTTACGACGGGGATTTTGGAATTCTGGCGGATTTTTACCGCCCGCTGGGTTTGCAATCCTCTGTCATGGCATGGGAGGCGGGCCTTCATTCCCACATCTGGGAAAGTTTCAAGGCGGCCGGCTGCCCGACGGATGATCCCGGCGGCGACCAGGCATGGATCGAGCGTTCCTTGGTTGTGGGGCGGGAGCGGTTGCAGGTTCGATATCCCGGCATGTTTGTGTCGTACAAGAAGACGCGCGGAATTCCGAATGAGGCCGCCGTGGTGGCGTTTCACGGGCACCCGCGGCCGCATGAAGTGACCGAAGGCTGGGTGCCGAAGGTCTGGAAGGTCGGCGGCCTTTCGCACGCGGAACTGAAGAAGGTTATCAATACCGCGCAAGAGGCGTTGTTTTCCAACGTGCGATCGGCTTGCGCGCGGAATCTTGCCTGGTTCGATGCGCAGAACGATGAACACGACCGGCATGTAGCGATTATCGGGGGCGGGCCATCGGTGCGGCGGATGCTGCCGGAGATTTTCTGGCGCAAGAGCATCGGGCAGGATGTCTGGGTCTTGAACAATGCGGGTGTGGTGCTCGCCGATCTCGAGATCGAGGCGCAGTTGCTGCTGGACGCCCGTCCGGAGAATTTGGCATTCGTGCGGCCCGCGAAGGAATATCTGATCGCCTCGCAATGTGCTCCCGAGGTATTCGAAGCGGCGGGAACTGCCCGGACCACGCTCTGGCACGCCAATTCGCCGGGCATGGCGGAATTACTCAAGGACGAAAAGGCCCGCGTCACCTATTTGATCGGCGGCGGCTCGACGGTAGGCATGAACGCGCTGGCGCTTGCAATATCGCGCGGCTATCGCAAGATCCATCTCTACGGGTTTGATTCCTCCTACGACGACGACCAGCACCACGCCTACCCGCAGACGCTCAACGATTCCGATCCGATAACGGACGTGCTCTATGGCGACAAGCATTATAAATGCGCGCCGTGGATGGTGGGGCAGGCCAACGAATTCGCGGAATTGGCGCCGGGCTATGAAGCCGACGGCGTAGTGATCACGGTGCACGGCCATGGGTTGCTACCAGATATCGCGGCGGATCTTCGCCAGACCATGTCGCCGGCGGAAGTGCGCGCGCATGAAATACTCAAGCGGTTTGCGCATGGTCAGGAACTTGTCGGCGCCGAGATCGGGGTGTTCGCGGGGGAACTGTCCCGAGCGCTGTTGATGGGGTGCGAAGATCTCTCGCTTCTGATGATCGACAGCTGGGAAGGCCACGGGGCCGCATACCGCGATGGCTCCGGCGACTTCCATGCGGGGCTGCCGCAGATCGCACAGGATGATTTTTATTGCAGGGCGCAAAAGCGCGTGACGTTCGCGGGGAAGCGGGCGACGATCATGCGCGAGCGCTCCGATGCAGCAGTTTTCCGTTTTGCCAATCACTCACTCGATTTCGTTTTCATCGACGCCGATCATTCCTATGACGGTTGTCGTGCCGATATCTATGACTGGCGGCGCAAGATCAAACCCGGCGGCTGGCTGTGCGGCCACGACTACCAGAATCATGCTTTTCCCCAATTCGGCGTGACGCGCGCCGTCGATGAATTCGTGTCGCGTCACGCCCTCAACCTGGAGACCGGCGAGAACTTCTGCTGGTTTGTCCAATTGCCAACGGAGAAACAAGATGCCGCTTAAAAGTGAATTCATGGCGCGCGGCATGGCCGCGGGTGCAGCCGGTCTCGTCGGTCAGGATCCTGCCGCAACCACTCTGACCGCGACGGGATCGACACAAGGCGGCGCCTTGGCACTGGCGTCGAACTTTGCCATTTTCGGCACGGTCGCTGGCTCGACCGGCGCCATCCTGGGCGAGCGTGGCATCTACATCATCGTCAATGGCGGCGGTAGCCCTCTGACGGTCTATCCGCAGGTCGGCGGGAATATCAATGGTGGAACACTCAACGCCGGCTTCTCCGTCACGAACGGCAAATCAGCCATATTCATTTCGAATGGCTTGACCTGGGGCGCCATCCTAAGCGCGTAAGCCGGTCTCCATCAACTCGTTTTCGAAGGAAATCCAATGTCAGTTGCGAACGGCACCTTTACCCGCACCAATCTCGGCCAGCAGGATGGATCAAACCATCCGCGGTTCTATCTCGAGCAGGTCGAGGATCATGTGGCCTCGGCAAATGCCGGCCGGCTGATCGCTCGGGATGAAGAGCGGGTCGAGATCATCATGCCGGGCAATCCGCATACTCGGCCTGTGGCGCGGGTCACCGACGAACATCGCCAGAAGTGGCCTCGCGAGTATGAGGCCTTCAAGGCCGGCATCGAAATCTCTCCCGAGGGAACTCCGCTGGAGGAATGGCCGATTCTCAAGCGCAGCCAAGTGATGGAATTGAAATGGCTGGGCTTCAGGACGGTCGAACACATCCGCGACATGGATGATCAGGCGATCCAGCGCATCGGCATGGGTGGCCGGCGCCTGAAGGAACTTGCGGGCGTGTTCCTCGACGATGCCGAGCGCATGGCGGTCACGAGCCGGATGTCGGCCGAAAACGAAAAACTCACTGACGAAGTGGCGATGCTGCGCCGCCAGGTCGCGGAAATGGGCGAACTCACGCAAAAGACCTTTGCCGAGCTGCAGACCATGAAGAACGCGCCATCGCCGTTGTTGACGCACATCCCCGGCATGTCCGATCCGGTCGAGCTGGCGAAAGTGGGTCAGCATGTCGAAGTCGCGACCTCTTCGCTCGACAATATCGGCGGTTCGCGACGTCGGCGCGCGGCATCTCCGGTTAATGCCGAATTGAACGAAAAAACCGCCTGAGTGTTGAGTTCAACGGTGATCATCGCCAACAAGGAGAATTGAAATGGCCGACCTTCTTAGTCCCCAGGTTTCCCTGACCGAGCATCGCGAGTTCTATCTTAACCCCCAGACCGGACGCACTCATGTCCGGATGCCGGCCGGCGGCGCAGGGGGCGGCGTGACGAGCTATGCCGACGTTCCGGCAACCGAAGAGCAGCACGTCGAATTCCTCAAGCGCCAGCTCGACGTCAAGAAAGCCGAAGTCGATATGCTGGCGCAGACGCACGGCGAGGCCGATCAGAAGCTGAAGGAAAAGAAGGCGCAGCAGCACAAGGATCAGCCCCGGCCCCTGGTCGAGGACGATGGCCCGACGATTCAGGAGTGGGTGGCCAGCGGTCGCAAGGCGCGCGACTATCCTTCCGCTGGTCTCGCCTCGAAGAGCACGCCGGAAGAGGTTTCTGCCGCGGTCGCTGCCGAGGCTCATGCTGACGGCGAATCCTGGGCGAAAGAAAGCGCGGCGCAGCACGCCGCCGTTTGATCGGCTTCTAGCCGCGCGGCCTTTGACGGGCCGCGCCGGCTCTTTTCCGGAGAGATCGATCTATGACCGACAAACCAACCGGCGGCGTCATTCCGTTTCAGCCGCGGTCCGGCTCCGAAATGGACGACGTCGAGGCGATAGCCCGCGCCGAACGCGATGCCGTGATGGCGACGCTTTCGAATATGCTGGCCTCACAACAGCAGTTCGAAGGTCAGATGAAACTCGCAATCGATATCATCGGCGAGTTGCAGTCCCATGTCCGCGATCTCGAACATGACGTGGCGCGACTGATGAAAGAACGCGGCAAGACGCCAGTCATTCTCAATGCGCAAGGGGCGAGGGCAAACTGATGGTCAAACTTACAACCGCCGGCCGCGACAAGATCGCGCCGAAGAATTTCGCGGGACCGAACAAATCCTATCCGATCGAGAATGCAAATCACGCGCGCAACGCGTTGTCGCGCGTCTCGCAAAATGGATCGCCAGCGGTGAAGGCCGAAGTCCGCGCCAAGGTCGAACAGAAATATCCGGCCATCAAACAGACCGGACCCGGCAAGGAACTTGAACGGCGGCTGGCGGCTAAAGACGGCCCTGGCGTCGGCAAGCTCGGCATGGCCGCACTGGGACGTAAGCCGAAGTGACGAGCGCAAAGGTCATTCCGCTGCGGGCTGGCCTTGCGCCGTCGCCTTCTGGCGGCGAGCCGAACGCTGCCGTTGTCGATCGTCTTGCGGAATTGCTGGAAATGGCGAGGGCCGGCGAAGTGGTCGGAATCGCGTATGCGACGCTGCATCCCGGCGATCTTTCCATTTACGACACACGCGGGCGCACCACCCGCGGCTTGCTCGGCGCACTGACGTTGCTTCAATTTGACATGTGCAAGGCGGACGCGGCCGAATGACCCTGCTCTCGATCTGCACCCAGATTGCCAACGACATTCCGCTGGCGGCGCCGACGTCGATCGTCGGCAATTCGGACGAAACCGCGATCCGGCTTTTGGCCAGTGCGCAGAACGCCGGCGAAGCCCTGGCGCGCAAGCCGCAGGGCGGCTGGATTGCGATGATCAAGGAGTTCGATTTCACGACGTCGGCGGTCGCGCCGCAGGCTGGCACCATCGCCAACGTCGGCGGGTTCGGGGTGATCTCGGGGCTGGCTTCCACTGCAGGGATTGTCGCCGGGACATGGTACGGCTTCGGCAATGGTTGCCCGAATAATTCGATCATTACCGCCGTCACGATCTCGAGCGTCACCATCAACCAGCCCGCGACCTTTACAGGATCCGGCATCTATAATTTCGGCAAGTCGGATTATGATCTGCCGGCTGATTTCGAGCGGGTGATCGATTCCACGATGTGGGACCGCTCGCGCTACTGGCAGATGCGCGGTCCCTTGTCGCCGCAGCAATGGCAGCTCTATAAATCGAGCATCATTGGGCAGGCCTCGATCCAGCGCCGGTTCCGGTTTCGCAAGGTTGCCGGCGCCACGCGGTTTTCGATTGATCCGGTGCCGACCGATAACGGCTCGCCGCTGGTGTTCGAATATGTCTCGAACGGCTGGTGTCAGTCGGCCGGCGATGTGCCGCAGAACTCCTGGCTCGCCGATACCGATACCGGGATTCTCGACGAATATCTGTTGATGCTGGGCACCCGCTGGCGGGTACTGCGGCGCCTCGGATTTTCCTATAACGAGGAACTCGACGAATACGAGCGCGAAGTCTCCAAGGCGATCGCGGCCGATGGCGGGGCGGCAATCCTCTCCCTGGTGCCGCGCTCCGGCTATCATCTGCTCGATCCCTACAGCAACGTGCCCGAAACCGGGTTCGGCGGACCGGCGTCCTGATGCGCATGACGCAACAGCAGCGCTTGCAGGTTGCCTCGCAAGCCGTGCAGGAACCGTTTTCGTTCGTCTCTCCAATCAAGGGCTGGAATACGCGGGACGCGCTCGATGCAATGGATCCGGCCGACGCAATTCAGCTCGACAATCTCTATCCCGACGCCGGCGGCGTTTCCACCCGCAACGGCTACACACTATATGCGAGCGGGCTGGGTGCCGGAACGGTCAAGACGCTGGCGGAATTCAATGTCGGCGCCACGCGAAAGTTTCTGGCAGCAGCTTCAGGCGCGATCTATGACGTGTCGGCCTCGGGTGTGGTCGGCTCTCCCCTGGCAACGGGGTTTGGTTCGGACGCCTGGAACACGGTCAGCTTCCTGTCGCGGTTGTTCTTCGCCAACGGCACCGATGTCATGCAGGTGTTCGACGGCACCACATTAGGCAACGCAGCGTTTACGGGGGGCTCGACGCCGTCGCTTGCGACCATCATTGCGGGCGCGCTCTATCAGCAGCGGCTGTTCTTCTGGCAGGCCAATTCGCCCGGCTTCTGGTTTGCGCAGCTGAATTCGATTTCCGGCGCGCTGTCGTTCTTCGATCTGTCGGCCTGGGCGCCGCGCGGCGGCAACCTGGTCGCGGTCACGACCTATAGTCTCGACGGCGGCAACGGGGTGCAGGATTTTATCGTCTTCATCATGTCATCGGGCGATTGTCTGATTTATTTCGGCAACGATCCGGCGAACCTGTTGAACTGGGCCTTGGTCGGAACTTATGCGCTGTCGCCGCCTGTCGGCCCCCGCGCGGTCTGCAATTACGGAGCGGAAGCGTTCTTGACCACCTATGACGATCATGTGCCGCTGAAGGATCAACTAACGGCGATCTCATCGGGCGGTCTTCCGTCTCGCTCGAAAGTCTCCAGCGCGGTGCAGGCAGCAGTTACCGCCAACAAGGGAGCGTTCGGCTGGCAGGCGCTGTACTATCCGAAGGGGCGGCGTCTGATTTTTAACATCCCGAATCCTGACGGCACCTTTAGCCAGCACGTCCATAATACCGGGGTGCAATATCAGGATACGCAAACCGGCCGGATGGCCTCGCCTTGGTGCCGTTTTGTCAATATGAACGCTTCCTGCTGGGGGTTGTTCAAGGATTCGCTTTATTTCGGGGGTTCGGGAGGAAAAATCTATCTCGCCGATACCGGCAGCATGGATCTCTTGGGCCCCGTCACCGCGATCGGACAGCAGGCCTGGAATACGCTGCAAAGCCCCTTGCGCAAGCGGGCTACCGCGATCCGCCCGGTGCTGCAGACCATCGGTTCGCTCGGCTACACATTTTCGATCGGGTTTGATTATGGCGACGTCAACGTGCCGGTGGCGCTGGTGACATCGAACCCGGGCAGCCCGTGGGATACCTCGCCATGGGACACCTCGCCATGGTCGGCCGAACAGGTGGTTGGTACGTTGTGGAGTGCGTCGGGAGGATCGGGCGTGGCGTTGAGCGTGGCGCTGAATATCTCGGCGACGGAGCCTGCGACCTGGTTACGGACGGATTTGCGTGGGGAAATGGGCGTGGGGTTTTAGGAGATGGTTCAATCGAACACGGAGCTATCTGATTCTGGTTTGCGATCACTTGGGCAGATTGCGCCGCTTCGTGCTTCTCTTTCGCGCCGATGATGCTCTCGCCGCATGGGCCGGCGATCGCCTCGGGATGGAAATCGCCAAACCGAACACTTCGATCGGCGTCGCGCGTCAAGGAAAAATCGTCGCAGTTGCGGTCTTCAACAACTTCCGGCCGCCGAATATCGAGATAACCTTCGTCACGTCCTCGCCGCGCTGGGCCAGCAAAAGCGCGATCTCGGCAATCCTGAAATATCCGTTCAGACAGTTAGGATGCAAGCGCGTTACCGCCATCATCGAGGCTACGAACCAGCCCGCCAGGGCATTCCTCTGCCGCCTCGGATTTAAACTGGAAGGCATTCATCCGGACGTGTTCACGTCGGGTGCTGCCGAGACCTATGGGCTGCTCGCGCACGACGCGAAAGCCTGGTGGGTCGCAGAGGAATTTCCCCTTGAGCAAATCAAGCCCAACCGTTCCGACGCCGGCTAACCCGACGACGGTCGCCAATGCGACAACGACGTCCAACCTCGGCACGTCGGCCGCGCAGCAGGCGGAAAACAACGTCAATCAGGTGGGTCCGAACGGCTCGACCACCTATAACCAGTCCGGGACCTACACGGACCCGACCACGGGCACGTCGGTTCCGACCTATACCCAAACCAGCACGCTCGATCCGTTGTCACAGTCGGTGCTGGCCGGCACCAAGCAGGCCGCCAATACGCTGGTGCCGACGGCGCAGACGCTGGCCACACAGGCCGGTGGCACGGCGACCACGCCGCTCAACGTCAACCAGACCGCGAATAATTCCATCATCGCCGGCGGCCCGCAGGCGCTTGATCCGAGTGTGGCGAATGCAGTGACGCAGCAGCAGGAATCGTTCCTGACCCCGCAGTGGAACCAGACCCAGCAGAACCTGACCGATCAATTGAGCCGGGCGGGAATTCCCGTGGGCTCGGACGCCTATAATTCGGCGATGACGAATTTCAACAATTCCAAGACGCAGGCGTTCCAGTCGGCGCAGGATTCCGGCACGTCGCAAGGCGCCGGCATCGCCAACAACATGTTCGGGCTGGCGGTACAGGGCCAGAACCAGAACCTCAACCAGCAGCAGACGCAGCAATCCAATCCGCTGGCGCTGCTCTCTCAGATCTACGGCGGACAAGCCCCGGGAGCCGTCGCATGAGCCCGCTTGCGCAGATCCTCGCAACCGCCAACCGGCCGCCTCCGGCGCCGCCGCAGACCACGGTACAGCCAACCAACGTCGCCGGCATTTATGCCAACAACGATGCGCAAAACATGGATGCGTACAAGGCGCAGGTGGCGCAGCAGAACGCGCAGTTTGGCGGATTGGCGGGCTTGGGAAGTGCCATCATCGGCGCCGGCGGCAAGCTGCTGGCGCCAGGTGCTGCTGCTGCCGGCACCGCTGCTGCGGGTGCGGGAGCAACCGGCGGCACGTCGGCGCTCGCGTCCCTCCTGCCATTCATGATCGCCTGACGCCATGGCAATTACCCCTCTCTCGCAAGCCGTGCTGCAGGGTATGGACCCCAACACCTACCGGCCACTCGGTTATATGCAAACCGGCAACGAACTGTTTACGCAGGGATCGGATTCCTCGCCGACATCGAAATGGGGCGCGATCGGCCGGCTGGCGCAAGCGTTGTCCGGCAGTTACCTGACAAATTCGTCGACCTCCGATCTCGCCAGGACAATTGCGGGCGGGAAGAAGTCGGCAACCGATCAATTGATGGCGGCGATCGAGGCGCAGCAGCGACCGGCGGCAATTCCAAGCGCGCCGCCGGTGATGATGCCAAGCTCGCCGGCACCTGCTGCGCCGCCGAATGCTACGCCTCAAGCCGATGCACCTGCAGCCGTTCCTGGCTCGCCGAACGCGCAAGTCGCCAATCGTTTCCCGGCCGAAATGTCGCCGGTAGCACACGCTCCCGTTCCGGGTTCGCCGAACGACCAGGTCGCCAACCGGTTTCCTGGGGGCGATCCCGCGATCCAGTCAGGCACCGCGCAGATCACGCCTCCGGCGGCGCCGGCAACGCAAGTCGCTTCTGCCGATCCCCTCGCGGCGATTGCTGCGGCCACGGCTCCGCGCGGTATCCGCAACAATAACGCGCTCAACATCGAGGATGGTCCATTTGCCAAATCGCAAGCTGGCTATGCCGGCTCGGACGGCCGTTTCGCCAAATTCCAGACGCCGGATCACGGGGTTGCAGCGGCCAACACGCTGCTCGACAGTTACGAAAAGAACCACGGTTTGAACACGGTTGCCGGCATCGTCGGGCGCTGGGCACCAGCTGCCGATGGTAACAATGTCTCGGCTTATGCCGCGGATGTGGCGGGAAAACTCGGGCTGGATCCGAACGCGCCGATACCGGCTAACATGCGGCCACAATTGATTGCGGCCATGGCCGCGCACGAGAATGGGCAGGCGGCGCCGGGGATGTCAGGGGCTGCGCCTGGCAAACCCTACCAGGTCGCAGGCCCTGCCACAGCCGCGCCGAAAGCAGCGGCGGAAGATGACGCAATACCGACCGGTGCGCAGCCGGCACAGGGGACGTTGCCGACGGCGCAGGCCGCAGCGGCGTCGCCGGGCACTCCCGACGTTCACAGGCTGATGGCGGTGTTGCAGAATCCGTATTCCGACGACACGTCGAAGGCGCTGGCATCGAAACTGATCCTGCAGCAGTTGACGCCTGACGATAAGCCGGCATGGGGTATCGTCGGTAAAGACAAATATAACCAGCCGGTCTACGGCTACCCGCCGACGCGGGAAGATTATGCGGCCCAGCCGAAGTCGAGCGCCAAGATCGATCCGCTGGATGGTCTGCAGGGGCCGCAGCGGATGGAGGCCCTTAAACAGTCTGATCCGGCCCGCGCTTCGCAGGCTCAGGGTGTGCTTGATGGTCGTATTCCGTATCCAGTCGGCTCCCGCCTCAATCCGCTACAGCAGCAATTAAAGGAAGATGTCACTCAAGTTGACGGGAACTTCACCGCCGCAAAATGGCTGGCGCGTAGCAATTTTGAAAAGAGTATGGCAGCGACTACGCCTAGTTCATTTGGTGGACAAGTCAGGTCTGCGGGAACGGTTGCAAAACATCTTGGCGACGCTGATTCCGCGATCTCCACACTTGAAAAAGGACCGCTTGGGGCCAGCAATACATTGCCGATTCTCAACAGTGCCAAGGGTTTCATACGAAACCAGTACGGCGACAAAGAATATCAGGACGCACTCGGCCATTATGAGACGGCGCGCAAGGGTATCGCGGACGAAACCGCGACGCTATTGGCTGGCACTGGCCATGGTGATCAAGCCAGCAGGGAGTATTGGCTCGACCGTCTTGACCTCAACAAACACTCACCAACCGAAGTTAGAGGTGGCCTTGATGAGTTCCGTTCTTTGATGAACGGAAGAATATCAAATGTTGTTCAAGAAAAAGATCGCGTGTTTGAAAACCCTGCGGGAACCACCGACCCGTTAAGTGTTTTTGGACCAAAAGAACGCGATATCATGGACAAGATCCAGAAGCATACGTGGGGCGCACAGCAGGCCGCAGCGACTTCCGGGTCCGCGGCTTCACCCGCAGCACCCGCTGGCGCTCCCGATCGCGCCGCGCTTGAGGCTGAAATGAAGAAGCGCGGGCTGCTGCAATGACCGATCTTTCCGCGCTATCGGACGATCATCTGAAGGCGATGTACGCCGCTCCCGCTGTGCCATCTGCGGCGACGCCTGATCTGAGCAAGATGTCCGATGACGAATTGAAGGCAGCTTACGCCTCGCATCCGTCTGTCATGGCCGACGTCGCCAAGAGCGGCGGGATCGGGCTTGCCAAGGGTGCGATCGGGCTTGCCGGACTTCCCGGCGACGCCGCCAATCTTCTTACCAAAGGCAGCCAGGTCGCGTCGGATTATATCGCCAACAAGCTCGGCTTTGACAAAGGACCGGAACCGACGGGGCCGATCCTTCCGACCAGCAGCGGCATCCAAAAGGGCATCGAGGGCGTCACTGGCGATTTCCACAAGCCGGAGACGGTGCCGGGGCAGTATGCCCAAACCGTCGGCGAATTCGCGCCTGCCGCGTTGGGCGGCGGCGAGGGACTGCTATCGAAGGTCTTGACGCGCGTTGCCGCACCCGCGATCGGCAGCGAGACCGCGGGGCAACTGACAGCCGGGACTGCGGCCGAACCCTATGCGCGCGTTGCTGGCGCGGTCGCAAGCGGCGGGCTTGCGGATGTCTTGAACAAGGCCAAGTCGATCGCGGCTCCGACCGTGGAAGAACTGAAAGACGCTGCGCGGGCTCAATACAATCATCCCGACGTCAAGGACGTGCAGATCCATCCCGATGCGGTTTCGTTCCTGCACCACTGGATTCAGAACGATCTGGAAAACGGCACCAATAGCGGCTTTCGCGCCGCCAATGAGCCGAAGACGTTTGCGGCGATCAGCGAACTATCGAATCCGAACCAGGGCATGGCGCGCTCGATCGGTCAGCCGGCCTCGATCGACGACATCCAGTCGGTGCGGAAAGTGCTGGGGCGCATCGCGGACGATCGCAGCCCGACCGGCAACATGACAAGCGATGCGGTCGCCGCCAATCGTGCGATCGGGCACGTCAATTCGTTCCTGGAAAACCTGCGGCAACCGGATCTGGTTCAAGGCAACGCGCAAAAGGCCGGCGATCTCTTGAAGGAAGCCGGGGGCAATTGGGGTGCTGCAAAACGTGCGGAGGAAGTCCAGACCCGGCTTGGCAATGCTGATCTGAAGGCCGATTCCACCTATGGAGGGGGCAATATCAATAATGCCACGCGGCAGGCATTGCGACCGCTGGCCATGGATAATTTCAGGCGTGCCGGAGGGTTTAACGACGCCGAGAAGGCGGCGCTGGAAAGTGGAATTCGTGGCAACTGGCTTGGCAATACGCTTCGTCAGGTGGGAAAGCTTGGCCCGGACACTGGCCTGAAGGGTATCGTCCATGCCCAGGACGCTGTACTGACCGGAGGCGCTTCGATCCCGCTATCGCTGGCAGCACTGGCCTCCAAGATGGGTGGCGATGCAATCACGAGGCGCAGCTTCAACAATCTGGATGAAATGCTGCGCGCTCGATCGCCGCTGCATCAGGCCAATCTCGCCAATACCCAAAGCCCGACGATCGCGAGCCGGGTTACCCCGGGAGTGACATTGCCGAATCCGAATTACGTGCCACTACCGCCGCGGCAAGGCGGGGGGAAAAGTGCGCTGATAAACGCGCTGATGGCCTCGACCGCGCCGCGGCTTGATATATCTCGCAGCGCGCCGTGACACATCGATGATCCAGAGTAGCGAAACTGTCGCGATGAACGTCACACCGATCGATATCAGCGACGCCAGGTAACCGTTCGGCGTCCACTGCCAGTGAATGTTGGAAAACATCACGGCGGTAAAAACCAGCATCTGAAACAGCTTCATCATCATCTGATCCGACCCGGTTTGCGCCGGGCGCGCAACGCTTTGCACTGGAAATAATCGATGGGTTGGAACGGTTCCGGTAGTTTTAACAGAATCTTCAGCTGGGTCGCCGACAAGGCGGCCGGGCTCGATATTTCGTCCTCCCGGATGGATACCGATACCAACGACATCGCAGCGAACGGTTTGGGCAATTGTCTCACCCGGGACGGTCAGGGTCAACCGTCCGCGAACCTGCCGATGGCCGGATTTCGTCATACAGTGGTGCAAAACGCGGTAAATCGGACCGATTATAGCGCTTTTGGGCAGATTCAGGATGGATTGGTCAATTGGACCGTCTTCGGGGGCACCGCAGACGCACTGACCGCAACCTATACCCCGGCGCTCGTGACCCTCAATGACGGCCAATTGTGCTTCGGCCGGGCCAGCGCTTCGAATGCCACCACGACGCCGACCTTTGCCCCGAATGGGCTGACGGCGCGGACCATCACCAAGCTCGGCGGATCGGCGCTCGCGGTCGGCGACATCCCGGGCAATTTGGCTGAAATCGTGTTGCGCTATAATTCGGCCAACACCCGCTGGGAACTGCTCAACCCCTCCAATTCATCGATCAACAACGGGACCGCCTCGACTGGCGTCGTATGGTTGACGGTTGCCTCGACGCCGCCGACCGGCTGGCTGATGTTCGACGACGGTACCTTCGGGGACGCGACTTCCGGATCCTCCAACAGCAATTCCGCCGTCAACCTGGCGCTGTTCAATATCCTGTTTGCTTCGCCGTTCACCGATACGACCTGTCCGCTACTGACTTCTACGGGTGCTGGGACGACGCGGGCAGCGCAGGGCTCTGCTGCAGCCGCATGGGCCGCGAACTGCCGGATGACACTACCGAAGATGCTGGGGCGTGCGCTGGCGGTCGCTGGAAGCGGCTCTGGGCTTACGGCGCGGACGATGGGGCTGACGGTCGGCGAGGAAACGCATCTGTTGGCGCTGTCCGAGACGCCCGCGGGCATCGTATCGGCGAACGGCGGTAATATCTCGCTCACCGTCACCTCGAGCGATAGCGGCATCGTCAACAACCCGGCGGGGGTCGCTTCATCCGGCGCGGGCGGTGGCGGCAACGGGCAACTGGTAGGAACCTCCGGGAGCGTGGGCGCCCGGACTTCGACTGGCAATATCACGGCTGGTAATGCGGTGGTGACATCGACCAATACCGGCGGCGGCGCGCACAACAACATGCAGCCGTCTCAGTTCCTCAATGCGATCGTCAAACTATGATGAGATGGCTGCTCGCCCTGTGTCTGGTGCTGCTGGCGTCTCCGGCGATGGCCCAAGGCCAGCAATGCCGCACTGCACCGGTCGGGACATCGACGGCAAATTGTGCTTCGGAGGCGCTGGTTGTCGACAGCATCGCTGCCATCCCTGCCGCTAACGTCCCGGAAAGCTTCTGCAACGGTTCATTGTTCGCAACCTCCGGGAATTCCGGCACCATTGCGGTTTGCAAGACCCACGTCGCCGTCACGGTCGATAGTATCGAGGCCGTTACCGCGGTTCCAACCGCACCGGGAAGCCTGCAATTCATTGTCAAGGACTGCGGCACGGTCGCGAATAATTGTAGTTCGCCTGTCTCGACCATCGGGAGTGTCACCACCAGCAACACCAGCAATACCGCGGTCGATGGGACAGTATCCATACCAGGGGTAGCGGCGGGGCATTACATCCAGATCACGCTGGGCCCGGGTAGCTGCACATTTTGCGCCTACGGCGTCACGGTCGCGATGCACTGACGGTGCGTCGGTTTTTATCAACTTTCCCTGAAATATCCTGACTGGAGAACATCCCCATGCGCGCAAAACTTGTTGCGGCGATCGGCTTTGCGTTTGCCCTGTTGTTTCCCGCGGGCGCGATGGCGCAACAGGCCGGCATCTCGGCATGCGCCGGAGGTACGCTGGCGGTCACAAGCAGCAGCGCGAATGTGCAGCTTTCGACCTGCGGCCCGGTCGTTATCGTCTACAATATCACATCGCAGGAGGCGTTTTATGCCTTCGGTGCGACATCAAGTGCTGCCGCCACAGCGCAGACGACATCCACCGCGGCACCTATAGCTGGCACTTATAGCCTGCCCGGCAATTCGTTCGTCACCCTTAACATCAGCAATGAGACCGCCGCGTATCTGGCCGCAATCACCGCATCCAACACGACGACGCTGCGGATTGTTCAGGGATACGCGCAGCCATGAACAAGGTTCTCTTTATCGCGACCGCGCTGATGCTGTTCGCCAGCTTGGCGGGGGCTTCAAACCTGACCGGCCCCGAGGGTGGATGGATGAATAAGACTCTCACTGGGCCTATTTCAAGCGCAACAGCACCCCCGCCGATCGCCGGCGCTCTTCTGCTCGAGGACGGCACCTCGTTCCTGCTGCTTGAAGACGGTTCAAGCCATTTCTGTCTTGAGGGGGGCTGCTGATGTTCGATAATTTCCCGCATTTTATGCACTATCTGGTTGAATTCGGCGGCGGCTGCCCGGCCAAAATATGCGAACTCAACCATTCATGGCACGGCATCAATGTGCTGAGCATTTTGGAATGCGCATTCATCGCAGCATCGCTGTGCCTGGTGGTGGCGCTACTCGCGCAGATCCTGCGAAATAAACGCCTGACGACGCTATCGCTGATCGGCGCGCTGTCGTTCGCCACGGCCGCCTACGCCGCCAACACCGCGCTATCGAACCTGTCCGCCTCAGGCGCGATTGCCGGCGCCAACCTGATCTATGTGGTGCAGACCGCAGGCTCCGGCGGCGTCAAGGCGACGTTTACGCAGGTCGCGACCTACATCAATTCGCTGTTCTCGGGGGATGCGACCGTTTCCTCTGGCGGTACCATCACGCTTGCGACCGTCAACAGCAATGTCGGCTCGTTTGGTAGTTCCACCAGTTGCATCACGCTGACGGTCAACGCCAAGGGTCTGATCACCGCAGCCTCGGCCTCGACATGTGCGCCGGCGATTGGAAGTGTCTCTGGCCTCGGTACGGGCGTTGCGGCCGCACTCGCCGACAACATCGGCTCGGCCGGTGCTCCGGTCGTGTTCAACGGTGCGGGCGGCACACCTTCCTCGATCACCCTGACCAACGGAACGGGGTTGCCGCTCTCCGGTCTCTCTGGCCTCGGTACGGGCGTCGGCACATTCCTGGGGACGCCCTCCAGCTCCAACCTGCTGGCGGCACTCACGACCAAGACCGGAACCGGAAACGCGGTGTTTGGAAGTGCGCCGACGATCGACAGCCTTAACGCCACGACGGCGATGACGCTGGCGTGGATCACGGGATCGACGCAATGCTTGAACGTCAATTCATCCGGTGTAATTTCCGGGACTGGAGCGGTCTGCGGCGGCTCGGGATCGTCCGGCGCCAATCCCACGGCGACCGCCGGACCCACAGCCGTCAATGGCTCGGCGACGACTTTCCTGCGCTCCGATGGGGCCCCGGCGATCCAGCTCGCCACTTCCTCGCAGAAGGGCATTGTGCAGGTCGATGGGACATCGATCACGGCGTCGAGTGGCGTGATCAGTGCCGTTGGCGCGGTTTCATCCGTCACGGGCGGCATCGGCGTCACAGTCAGCCCGACGACAGGCGCGGTGGTTGTCAGCGCGGCCGTCACAGCGCGCAACAACACGGCCACCACGGACACCATCACATCGACCGACAAGGGCTCGCTGGTCACGGAGAGCAACGCTTCGCCGGTTGCGGCAGCGATCACCATAACGGGCTTTGTCTCGACCGACTATTTCACCGTCAAGAATTTAGGAGCGGGCACTGCTACGTACACGCCTTCGTCGGGTAATATCGACGGCGCAGCTACGCTTGCATGTAAACAGTACCAAAGTTCAGACCTTTATTTCGACGGGACAAATCTCCATCAGCTTGCGAGTACCTGCGGTCAGACGCTCACCATCGCCAGCGGCACCGCAACACTCGGTACGTCGGCGATTTCGTCGGGTGCGTGCGGCTCGGCCACGATAGTTTCGGCGCCGGGCGTCGCAACGACAGATGTCATAACCATTGGGTTCAATGGAGACCCCACGGGAACGACGGGATATCTGCCTACGGCCATGCTTACGATCGTTCCGTATCCGACTTCCGGCAACATTAATATTAAGCAGTGCAACCTAACGGGCACCTCGATCACACCGTCTGCCCTGACGACCAACTGGAGCGTGAAGCGGTGATTTTGCCATCGCGGGAACTTATCCTGCCTTCACGCCGTACCTTCATAAAGAGTGCGGCGGCGGTGCTTATTGCGTCACCGGCTATCGTTCGTGCTCAAGGTCCTATCTTGCCGGGACCGGGGCTGCCGGTAGCGAGCGGCGGCGGCTATGTTGGCCCCGGTGATATCGCTTCTGGGGCCGCTCATTTCTATGGTGTGTATGCCTATAACGCGGCTTATGCGACGGGATCAACCCCCAGCGTAAACATTCAGGACGGGTCGGCCGGCAACGGCTTGACCCTCAATATCTTGACTAGCGGCTTTCTCGATACCTCTGCAATGTCGGCCTGGATTACCGCGCACGGTACGCCGTATGTCTCGAAGATATGGGACCAAATCGGGACGGATCACATTGTCACAAGCACATCACTTCCTTCGCTCGTGCTTTCCGATCTTGGTTCGCTCCCTGCAATTGATTTCACGGCCGGTCAATACCTGAATTATTCGGCATCGCTCGCTCTGGTACAAGCCTTTACACTGATTACGGTTGCGCGTCGCGTCACTGTCGCATCTCTTGGCATGATCGTCGGTGACAGTTCAGCAACGGGTTTATTTTTCGATGGCTCTGGCGTTGTTGCAATGTACGCGCAAGGCGGCGTTTGGGATTTCGCATCTGGCGCAACGGAAGGCAATTATCATTCGATCCAGGGATTGTTTGCTGGTGCCAGTTCAAAGGGCGCGGTTGACGGAACGGTTAATTCCACCGTCACCACCAATCCCGGAACGAATAATCTCACAGCGGCGGCTTTCAACAATACCGGATTTCATTCCCTCTCTCGCATCATGAGCTTCGGCCTCTATGCCACCGACAAGAGCGCGTCGTTCGCCGCGATCAGCGCTAACGATCATTCGGTTTTAGGATTCTGATGATATCCCGCCGCGATTTCGTTTATGCTGGCTGTGCGACCGGATCGACTGTTGCATTGGCTGCGCAGGCGCAGGGGCGTCTCTTGCATGGCAGCGTCCTGCAAAATTATGAGGGCTCAGTTGCGTCCCGCGCCCGCCCGGTCAGGACCAAGGACACATCAAATAAATATCTGATGGCGCGGTCGGCCCATGTGGCGACCGAAAATCTCACTTCGATAAAGCTGGCGTTTTCAAACTTCGCCAATCTTAACGGCGGCTCGGCGGATGCTGGACTGGGCGCCAGTGCGACAGTCATAGCATCAATCGAATATCCCAGCGGGACGTTCACCCAAGTCAAGTTTTCCGGCACCACGACGGGCACCATCTCCGACGCCAGTCTGCTTTTTTCGGATTATCTTCCGGTCAGTGTTCCCTCGGGCGCGACGTTCTGGGTTCGCATCTTCTGGAACAATCCAAACGGGACATTCTACAATAATTATCAGAACGCTTTTCTCGGCGAGGCGATGGCCTTGTCGACAACTTCTATTTCCAACCAGACGATGGGTGGCACGATCACGAATTCGGGGAGCTATTCGCATGCGCCGATCGCTATTTTAGGTATTACGCGCAACCCATCGGTTATCATCATCGGAGACAGCCTCGGTGTCGGCTGGCCGGATGGGGAGGATGTCGAGGACACTTCGAATTCGGCGACTGGATATGGCGGCAAGGTCGGCGTGATTGCGCGCTCGTTAGGGAATGTACCATTCATCAATCTATGCGAAGGCGGTGAGGCCGCCAGCGATGGCCTGTCCAACAGCACCGCGCGCAAGTTGCTTTGGACCAAGGGATCCCATGTCTTCACGCAATATGTTGTGAACGACATGCGGGATAGTGAAACCTCGGCAACGACGATTGCGGCGCTGCAGGCGATTTGGGCCAACATAGCGTCGTTCCAGAAGATTTATCAGACAACTTGCACGCCGCTGACGACATCGACGGACTCATGGGCGACGTTGGGAAATCAGACGGTCCTTTCCAGTGAAGCGCAGCGACAGGTATTCAACGCGGCGGTGCGGGCCGGAATCTCCGGCATCAAGGGATATGTCGATATCACCAGCGCTCTGGAAAGCAGCCTCAACAGCGGCAAATGGCTGGTTTCTCCATCGCCGCCCTATACGCCAGACGGCATCCACCCGAACCAGGCGGCGAACTTACTGGTCGCCGCTGGCGGCCTTTTCCCTGTGATCGCCTGGCCATGAAGAACATAAACCGTCGCGATTTCATTCATGCCGGGTGTACGGCAGCGGCAGTTTCCCTCGCTCCGCATTTCATGGATGTTGCCGAGGCGAGGCTGTTGCGCGGATCGGCTGCGGTGGTGCCGAGTTCGGGTGGCCAATTCGTTCTAGACCTCCAGAGCCCATCTCCCTTCGCCATCAATAACTATCCCTTCGTCAACATGATGAAGAACGGTAGCGGCTGGATTGTCACCGCATCTAATACAGTCAATAGCTATGCTGCCGGCGTTACGTTTCGCCCTGAAGTGCCGCAAGGCGCCCAATCCGGGTTGATGAGCAATGGTGTTTTTGCCCCGTCTGCTATCGGAGTATTCCTCGACGCGAATGGCGAGCCATTGGCCACGCAGCCGAGCGGCGCCGGAACGATCTCCTTCACAAACGATCTAGGCGGCTGCCCGCCCTCATATCAGAATACCAATATCACGCTCAATTTCAGCGGCGGTGGCGCTGGCTGGACTGTCACTCTCCAATGGCAGGCGGTCGGCGGCAGTACGCTTCTCACGACCACATCCAGCGGTCAGACGTTCACGCTGCCAACTGGAAACGTCGATCCCACCGGCTCGCTGGTTATCTCTTTCTCTGGCACTGGAAATAATCCGCCCTACGGCTTCGTCATGGCCAAAACGGCCAACATTGGAATGATCGCGGCCGGGAATTACTGGGACCCAGACTATGTTAACTGGGTCAAGCAAGCATCGTGGGCAATCCGCACGATGGACATTGACCAGACCAACAATAACAACGGAACATATGACAGCACCAGAGTTACGCCATTAGCGGCTTCGAGTTGGGCCGGTACTATCAACGGATATACGGGCGTACCACTTGCGGTCGAAATTGCTCTCGCCAAGCAAACCGGCAAACACATCTGGAAAAACTTACCGTTCGGCACGATGGGTCGCGTTGCGCAAATCCAGTCGATCACCAATGCGGCGACGCCGACCGTCAATTTCCTAGGACCATGCCCTTACAGCGTCAGCGACCAAATCTATTTCACGACGACCATGGGCGTTTTCTCGGGGGGACAACACCTTAATGCTTCTTCGTTTTCTACGAGCGGCAACGGCACATTCACAAGCCCGACCGGAGCGGGGACGCCGCCAAACAATGCCAATGTTACTTTTGGCGTGCTCCTTCTGTCGGGACTGGATTCTAATAGCTACCCCACTGGCCTCACCAAAGGCACGCGCTACTACGTCATAAATTCAAATCCGAGTACCGGCACTTGGAACATTGCCCCTACTCCAGGTGGCTCTCAGATAACGCTCACCGGCTCCGCCAGCGGTACGATCAATGTCGTGACGAACTACGGAATAGTGGGTGCTTTCGCTCGCATCGTCAATCCGACATACAGCAGCGGGACATGGACGCTCAACGGTCACGGATTAGTCAACGGAACCGAGGTTGTTCCCGGTGTTTCGACCGCTGCGCCCTATCAGCAGGGAAGTGCGGATACCTCGACATATCCAAGCTGGTTGACGAAACTGACACGTTACTACGTCATCAATGCAACGACAAACACGTTCCAACTTTCAACCACTCCAGGAGGATCGGTCGCTGGCACCACTGGATCGATGACAGGAACGGCGAACATCTTTATCTCGCTCAACACCTTCAACGGCTTCACGGTCGCGAGCATTTCCGGCAATACATGCACCATCTCCGGTATAGATACGACCGGATTCATCGGTGCTTGCGTAAATGATGCGGGGAACGTCTCTGGCGTTGGCGTATCCACTGGCGTTTCCTTCCGTAGCTATACGCTCAGTGACATGACGACAAATGTCGCCAGCATTGCGAATTACTTCCTCTCCAATATGCCGTCCGGTCAACTCACTCTCTATGAGTTCAGCAACGAAATCTGGAATCCGGTCACCGGGATCAGTCAGTATTTCAACATCGTTCACATCGCTTCAATCACACAAACCGTTGCCAAGTTCGTCAACAATGGTGACTTCGTTGCTGGATATTTGATGGCCGCCGCTGCCTATGCGGTCTATCAGGTCTATGGCTCTGCCAACCGCTCCAAGTACAAGATGCACTTCGGCAACAACCAGACCGGAGGTGATCGATTGGCGGGAGCTTGCTTAGGCGCGGCTCAGTTCATAACGGATAATCCGTCCTCGCCCGCGCTTACTGCTCTGTTCGACTACCTGCCGATGGCAAGCTATCTTGGCCATTCCTATTTTATGAATGCTGGATACACCGCTCCAATCACGTTTGGCTCAAGTACTGTCGCATTCCCAAGTGGGTTGAAAGATCGTAATAACAATACCATTGCGAATGATCTTGTCGGCGTGAGCGGTGATCCGCTGATCGGTCTGCCGATCAAGTTAAACGTCGATAGTCCCGTCGGAACGCTGCCGGCATTGCTCGCGGCCGGAACGCTATCGACCGCCCCAAGTTCTGGCAATCCGGCGTCGTTCTTTGCCACAATCAGCGGCAATGTGCTGACTGTACTTTACAAGTCACAAATCATCAGTCAGGGCACTACCAATATCGAGGCGGGCATGACGCTCGTTTCGTCAAATCCGGATCAGATATCCGGCCTCACCATTAATGCGTATGGAAGTGGCGGTACGACGGGGCTCGGCGCGCAGGGTACTTATCAGCTTTCTGGTTCTCCCGGAAACGTCTCGACGCCAACCCTGATGTTTACTGGACCGCTGACCAATCAGGGCACCGGGACAGTTTACTGGATTGTCGGAATCGGACCGAATTACGGACTAGCTACAACACCGGGCGGCTCTCCCAGTGCCTTCACGGGCGGCACCGGCTCGAATACCGCATGCGTGAGCCCGCTTGAAGCGGTCCAGTACCTCATGGCGCAGAGCAAGAGCCTGCACAGTTCAAGTCCAGTAACCTACCCTCACCCCTGGACCTACTATGGCGACCAGATCGGTCAAGACCTTATCAGCGGCAAGTGGACCGGGGTTGGAGCGGTCAACGGACAGCCACAAGCCTTCACCGTCAACGCTTTTGCTCAGTTCTGCGATTACTACAACACCAACTATACTGCCGTAGGTAAGCCGCTCGCTGGCAGCCAATTGATTTGCTATGAGGGCGGATCGGAAGATATCATCATCTTTGACATTGGAACGTATTTTTTTGGAAAAGACCCGAATCTACTTTCGGCTTGGTACTATGAGAACTTCAGTTCGGGACAGGCGACCGCTTATATGTCGTGCTACACCCAGCTTGTTCAAAGTGGAAAGCTGGCCAAGCTAGCGCAGTTCCAAGACATGGGAATCTTCACCGAGGGCAAAGGCAACGGCACTTACGGCGCAAGTCAATATGTCGGAGACACCAACGCGCGCTGGAATGGAATTGTCGCGGTTAACGCGCTGCCGTAGTCACCACCGCTCTGCCGTTTGATCTTCCTCGTCGCGCTCTGCCTGAGTCATCTCGGTGCGGCGTTCACAATGCCAGAAGTTCATGGCGGCCAGCAAAATCCCGAAGGCGACCAGAAGGCACGCGGCGATGATCATTGCTGGCTGGATCGGTTGCATGGCGCAACGCTACCTCTAGGTGAATCGGCAGATCAAGCCGGCGCGCTCAAATAACGACCCTTGACATCTGAAAAACAGGCAATCCCATGACCGACCTAACCGCGCCCGCGGGCGCTGCCGCTTTGCCTCTTTCCAAGCGTTTCCTCGCCTGCATGCCTTTCATTCTGAAGGAAGAGGGCGGCTATTCCAACGACCCTCATGATTCCGGCGGCATGACTATGCACGGCATCATCCAGCGGGAATACGACCGCTACCGGAGGGCCAAGGCGCTCCCGCTGCAGTGGGTCAAGAACATCTCGACCGACGAGCAGAACGAAATCTACTGGACGGAATACTGGTTGCCGCATTGTGCAAACCTTCCGGCTGGACTCGATCTGTCGTTCTTCAATATCGCCGTCAACGGCGGTCCCCTTGAAGCAACCCGGCTCCTGCAGCAGGCGCTCGGCATCGGCATCGACGGGGTATGGGGCGGCCAGACCGATACGGCGGTAGCATCGATCGCGCCTACCGACGTCGTCGCCGCCATCAAGTCCTTCGGTTCCGACGAGGAAAACTGGTATCGGCATCTGTCGAAATTCCAGTATTTCGGCAAGGACTGGATCGGCCGCGCGGAACGGTGCGAGTCGCTGTCGATTGCGATGTCGGGCTCATGAAACGCGCCGACGCCCAAAATGCCCTCGACGACGCCTTCGGCGATGGGCTGAAGGGGCTCTATGAGCGGCCGGTCTCCAACATCGAAGAGCAGTCCCCGGTCGATGCGGTGAAGGAATTCACGCAAGGCCTGTCGAAACGCGATGAAGCCCATTCTCTGGCGAGTGCGGCCGTCGACAAGATTTTCGCGGAGTGAACGCATGGGCCCATGGCTGCCGTCAGGCTTCAATATCGTCGAGTTCGAAATCGTGATCTGGGCCGAGATCCTGGCTGTGCCTTTGCTGGTGATTAGTCTGGTTATTTTCTGCCTGCATAGGAGGTTTTCGATATGAGAGTGCCTGGACTATCGGATCTTCTTGTCGTTCTCCTGCTTTTGATCCTGGCTGCCGGCATCCCGGCGCTTGCGATTATTTTCTTCGGGAAATTCATCGGAAGTAGGCTGCATCTGCACAAGGATTCCACATGGCTTCTGATCGCCGTTGCGCTGCTTGTGCTGTTTGCGGGCGCGTATTCAGCGATGGCGCAAGTAGCACTCGCGCCGAGATGGGACACCAAAGCCGCCAACGAACGCCTGACCGACGCTGATCGCGCCAAGGCGAAGCGTTTCCAGGATGCGCCTTGGGTTGAGCCCGATACGCGGCTGCGGCCTCCGGCCGTTCGCGTCGAACCGACGAAGTAGGAGCACACCATGAACCGCTGGCTTCGCATGATACTCGGCTTCAACGGGGTTTCGGAATCCGACCTGACCGCGATTGATGCGGCGGCGCCGGCCGCGCTGCGGTTGCTCGATGCCGAAGAAAAGTTGCAGGCCATCGCGGCCAAGGAGCAACCGCTCGAGGCACATATCGACCAGATGCTGCCGATCCTGAAATCCCGAGCGGCGGATGTTTCGATCATACTGCCGGTGGTGCGGAAGATGGCCGCGTTCGTCAATTCGAAAAGCTGATTTCAACTCGCGGGCGACCGCAATCACTGACAGGGGACAATCCAAATGGACGACAAGACCAAGACCATGATGCTGACGCTGGCGGCGAGTGTTGCGAAAAACGGACTGATGGCGCTCGGCTCGGCTGCCGCCGCACACGGCATTATCAACGGCAGCCAGACCGAAACCTTCGTCGCGATCGGCATGGCGACGTTGGGCGGCGCATGGTCCTTCTGGAACAGTTATGGCCGCGCTATCGTGGTATCGCAGCTCGAAGTCTTGAAAGCCAAATCGCTGGCACAGGCGGCAAAACTCAATCAGGCCGGATTACCGCAAGTGACGGTCAGTCAGATCGCAGCGCAAAGTCTGACCCTGCAGCCGGCCGAAGTCGCGAAGACCATCGCCACGCTGCCGGCGGCGATCCAGGCCAACGTCGCGGATATGCCCAGGGCAGTTTAAGGGCTGGTTCAACGCGCCACCGCGCAAGCGTTGGCGCCTATCGGTCACCCCGCAGTCTTGATGCTTCACCATTTGTAAAAGCGTCCGCGCCGGACGGTTTCCGGCATAATGCTTGCTCAAAAGGAGCCTGCAAAAATGCGTACTATCAACGAGCATAAGGTAAATCCGGCGAACGATCTGCTGGAAATCACCGTTCTGGATGATCCCGGCGCTGGCGGGGCGAACCACGAATATATGATCGAAACGCAGAAGGGGCTGACCTGCCGCATCAGCTTTCAGAACGGCCCGATTGCCGAGAACGGCGTCAACGGCGTGACGCAGGAAGCACTGCTGGCGATCGTCATCGATCGGCTTCGGTCGTTTCAGGCAGGCAAATTTGGCTGCCGCGAGAACGCGCTTGCCCTGACCAAGATCGAAGAGGCACAACACTGGCTTCTGCACCGGACCCGCGCCCGCATGGCGCGCGGCGTCGAAGGCACTCACGCCGCTTAGACATCCTCAACTGCTGACTGACTTCTCCGCTGCTGAAGCGGGCAGCGCTCTCGCGCTGAATCAAACCTTCCTTCCCATCCTCAACTAGGAGAACCACACCATGAAAATGCGAACGATGTTGCTTGCCCTGATCGCGGGCACTGTTGCGATCTCGGCGACCGCTCAGGCCGCCGACTTCGCCACCAAGGCCATCACCAGCCAGTTGACCGCCGGTTACCCGACCCGCTGCGGCATCTATTATGGTATCGGCACCGGCGGCAACGCGGGCGCCGTCAATGGCGCGGCCGTTGGAACCCAGATCGTGCAGGGCGATATCGATGCCATCGTCGGCTATACCTGCCCATTCGCGGTCAATGCGTTCTGGTTTGTTGAAGGCCAAGGCGGTTTCTCCAACCTCAATGGCTCGACCAACGGGTTTGCCCTGTCCGGTCCCGGTCTATTCATCGAACGCGCCGGCGCGGGCTCGCCCATCAACAGTCTGCTCGGCAGCATTTTGCCGGCATCCACCAACCCGGCGCTGCCATCGATCCCGCTGCTCCCCGCCGGCATCACCTCGAGCCCGGGCAATGGCTACGCCTTCGCTGGCCTGGTCGAACAGGACATCGGCGCCCAGATCGGTGTGTTCTCCGGCCATCAGTGGGTAGTGGCGCCCCTCGTCGGCCTGGGCCTTCTGACGCGCCTCTCCAACAACGTCATGGTCGATACCTGGGCCGGCTGGCAGATGAATTCGCAATCGTTCTGCCCTGGCGGCGGCACTACCTGCGCGCGGCTCGGCAACCAGGCGCGGGTGGGTGTGGCGTTCAAATACTGATCGCAGATATCAGGCCCGGCCGCCATCACGCGCGCCGGGCCTTTGTCTCTCTTTTGGAAATGGGAATGTCGGAATGGATGGACTGCCAGAACATCAACCACGCGATACCGTAAATGTGCCGTCCAGCGAGGCCCCGTTCCGCAAGATAATCGACAGCACGGTTATGATCTCGGTCGCGCGGTTCGTCATGCCCTTTCTCATCACGGTCGCGTTGGGCGGACTAGGTTGGGTCATCAACGATCTGAAGGCGGGGCAACGGGATGGATTGGCTGAAGTAAAAGACGGCCAGAGCAAAGTCTGGCTACAGATCGGAAAGATGGTCGATGCGCAGGCCACCGCGAATGCAATTCAAAGCGGGCTATCGGTTCAAGTGAACAACACGGCGAAACAACTGGACCATTTGCAGGTCCAGGTGGATGGCCTGCCGAGGAAATGACAGCGCGAGAACAATTTCGGCAGGAGGTGGCCGAGGCCCTGACCGACTGGCGGCTGGGGTGCATCCCGCCGCGCTCCAACGGTTCGATCGCGGCAATATATTATGAGGGCGTCTCGGATATCATCCGGTTGCGATTGCGGCTCGCTTACATGCCGTTGTTTCAGGCGCTGGAACGGATCGAGCGGCGGGTTGGGATTCTCGCGGATTTGAAACGGGAGCCGTGGGCGCCGCCCATGCATGAGGTAAACCAATGACCGATTGGCCCCGAGGCGCTGCACAATGAGGATTATGGCGGCACTTTTAATTTTAATGATCGCATCTCCCTCTGAGGCGTCGGCATTTCATTGGCCGTGGGAACCTCATTACCGCGTTCATCGCCGACATCAGGGAACCGAACCGGCTGTCGAGCCGCCGAACTGCGACCGCATCAACGAATCCATCAAGGTACTCGACCCCAAGAACCTTGAGCGGGCACTGAGGGAATCGACGCCAAAGCAGCGCGAGACCATCGACAATTGTGCGAGGGCCGCGCCGCCATGACGATGGAAACCGACAAGGAAGGCGTCTCGTCGATTCGCATTAAACTGCGGCAGGTCATCTCGATTGCCGGCGCAGTAGCATCGATCATCAGCGTATTCGTTTTTATCGGCGGGTTCATCACTGGCGAGCGCTACCTGAGTTCAGAGCTAAATTCGCTTCGCGAAGACGGTCACCGCTTTGCAGAAACAATTGCCGACCTTCGTACCAGCAACAAGGCGATGGAAGAACAGATCAACAGCCTCGATCGCCAGATCGTATCGATGAGCGGCGACGTGAAGTACATCAGCCAGGGTGTCGCTGAATTGCGGCTGTCGAACGTGCCGAAACACTGACGATGCAATTCAGCGCCCGCTGCGCCGCCGTCGTCTCCAAAAACGGCGCATCCATGGTGCTTTTGAAATTCGATCCGCTTCCGGGCCACCTGATGGGCGAGATCCCGAAACAAATCGGCGAGCTCAAGGACGGCAAAACCTATCGCATCACGATTGAAGAAGAAGGAGACTGAATATGTCACTCGGAACCATCATCCTGATCATTCTCGTGATCTGTTTGCTCGGCGGCTTCTCCGGCGTCGGGGGCGGGCCGTTCTACGGCACCGGATATTATGGCGGCGGGGGCTTGGGGCTGATCGTGGTGGTGCTTGTGATCTTGCTGCTGCTCGGTCGATTGTAGGTCTGTTTCAGCGCGACAGCGCATCTCGCTTTATGAGCGGAGAAGTCAGGCAACGCTTGAGCCTGCTTTAGCAAGCGACCCTGAAATGGTGATCGCACTCGCTGTCAGCGCGCATGCTGTTGATTGAATCAAATCTAAAACTTCAACCCGGAGCCCCCTGTGATGCCCGTATCATGCACATGGCAGACCTGTTGCGCTTTTTTTCTTGCGGCGTTCGGCGCTGCGATGGGTTGGGGATTCGGTCTGTTCCTGATAACCCAAATCACCCGCGCGCTGGTCAGGCTATTCGGGCTGGCATAGTGGCTTCCAGTTTGCTGCTGGCGAGCCCGGCCTATGCGATCCCCTGCTGGGTCGTCCGGCAGGCCGTCACTGACTACGGGCAGGCGACCGCGGAAGCATGGGCGCGGGGCAAGGGCTATACAGATAAGCAGATCGCGGAGATGAGGAAGTGTCTACGGCGCTGATTGCCCATCACTGAGGGCGTCCAAGCTCATACCAAGTTTCATTTTCTATTTCGATATAGAGATTGTTCCCTAAATCTATTCTTTCGACCGCCGATACCGTGCGGACCATCATCCGCCCAAACTCATAAATAAGGTTCGGATCGTTCTCAAGCTTGGCTCTGAGCCTGCGTCTCGCGCGTTTTGAATTAGGTTGTCCCATGTTTGCTCCATGTTCGCTTAGGATTGGGCACCGGGCTTGATTGGCTCGCACTTCATATCGAAAAACATGATCTGCTTAGGTCTTACCTCGGCTACGCGATCCATACAGGCCCTTTCGGTATCGAAAGTCTGGCCGTCGTTGAATGCTGGCTTCCACCATTCACAGCCGAGCGTCGAGCAGGCGAGTCCTACCATCACATAGACCATGCTATCCTCGATTTCTGCTCAGGATTGGTTACTGTCGCGAATGAAGCCAGCGACGCAATCGACATCGCCGGCACCCATGGCCCTACCAACTACCCAAGTATTGCCCTCGCGTCGGAAGTCTCCCGGCCGCACATCGTACATGAATGAAATGCTGCGGGCGGTCGCGGGGTCAAAGTCCGGAGCCATCGTACCTACGCGCCTGCCATGATAAATGACCGGAAGGCGCTCAGTCGGCATTTCGATGCCGTGGGCGTCCATCAGGCGCGCAAGGCCGACCTCCCGAACGGTGCGAGCGTCGAAGGTGGCATAGCGGCCATTGCCCAAGTCGTAAGTGACTGTGCCGCGCACATCGTCAAGCATGCTCTCTATTCGCTTCATCATTCCATCCTATCTTCGGTCAGGAGTATCGGCCATGTTAGTCCATATCCTGTCGAGCCCAGCTTTGGCGCTGCAATTGCAACTCGGCCTCTTGCTGCTCTGGCGTCATAGCAGCCCATCGCTTTTTCGCTTCCTCAATCAGCCTTTCTAGATTGGGATTCGGTGGTAACGGCTTCGACATAAGCGCCATGTGTGAGATCTCCATTCGTCTGTTCGGTCAGGATCGGTTGGGTATTAGAGCCATTGCAGCGCGGCCAAAACAGTAAGAGCACCCGAGGCCAACAATGGAGAATCCAATCATTGGGTATTTTGCGAGAAGTACGCCACACCCGAGCATCGATACCAAAAGTAGACTTCCAACCAGAATCGCCTTGACGTGTATCATGTACGGTCTCCACTCGGGACCGCCGAGGCGATCAGGTCATTGTATGAAAAATCCCGGTCATCCGGCCACCACTTCATGCCCTGAGGATGCGTATCCGGGTTGTCTGGCGCCTTGACCATCGCGGCATGAAGGGCCGGCCGGGGTGGTGGTCCAGGTGGAAAATAGGGGTCAATCAGCGCAAACCAACCATCGCACTTTTCGCAATGGTTCGGCCAATTCATAATGTCACGAAGGACCTGCGTCGGCGCGTCGTCGAGCGTCCACGTATCCATCTGGCAATCCCATTCCTTGCTCTGAAATTCGACGGGCTTACCGCAATGCGGGCAATCGACATAGACGCTATCAAACATTCCCATGGGTCATCCTCTGCATCCTACTGAAACGCGCGGATATCGTCCGCGTCCATCGCCGCATCGGCGGCTCGATTTAGGTCTATGTAATTGCCAGCAAAGTCGCCCGTCTTTTCGCCGCGCCCAACCATGAAACCATGGCGATAGGACGCAGAGCGGTTGGCTGAAGGCTCAGGCGCGGTCATGTCGTAACCGTCCATATAGCCATCCACCATATCATCGTTGGCCGGACGTCTCTCGTTCATGGCTCAATAGTCCTCTGCATGCAGTTAGTTCATCTCGGCAAAGTGGCCGGATTTGTTGATGCACTCGACGAAGTATTGAGCGGCACGCATTGCGGCCCTGTCGAATCCAGCAATATGCTCTGGCTCCGCAGCGCGAAGCTGGGCCAAGGCATCCTTCGCCGACGTTCCCGGCGGGCGCTTCATGCCCAGGCAGGCTTCTGCGATCCGCAGTGTCAGCTCGGCCAAATCGATCTCGGTTTCAAATAGCTTGGCGGTCATGGCCTATCCCTGAGGTTCTGCATTGTTGACTACTGAACAGCGTGCGTTAGCTGGAACAGCGTCCACATTGTACTAAATCCAATTACCCAAATCGCGATGATGGCGATCTTATCCTGCGTAGTCATGCTCAGTCCTCTGCATTGTTGGCTACTGAACAGTGATGCGGACTTTTACGGCCCGATCGCCAAGCCGGAGGCATCTATCCCAAGCGGAACGCTGACTATCGTCTAGGCCATTGCCTGCATATGGAGACACGCCAGCGAACTTTGCTGAGACATGTTCCGCGATGGCGCCCCGCCTCGTGAGACGCTGTCCGATATACAGGCCGCACTCTCCCGTGATCGCCCAACGAGTGAAGCTTTTCTTCTTGCTCATGGCTCAATGGTCCTCTGCATTCATCGGTTATATGCGGCCGGCGAAAGCCGCTTCCCGATGGCTCGCCAAGTTCATCAGAAATTGCCAAGCCTCCTTCGTCCATTTTGCGTCGGCCAAGGCGGCGTGTTCCTGCGAAAGCTGCTCGGGCAACTTGGGATTCCCGAGGCCGTCGCAAAGCTGCTTTACATCTCGGCAGTACATGGGCCAACTCTTCGGAAGATCCATCATCGTGCCATAAAGCTGACAGAGCGCTACCCAGTCGTAGTCAGCATAGTAGGCCCAAATTTCCGGCTTCTCGCCCATGAACTCGATCAGCTCGGCGGCGATCTCGGCGCGCGGCAGGAGCGGGCCACCCAGCCCCGGAAAGACGTTCTCTTGAACCCACGCGCTCGCTCTGGAGCGATCCGTTTCAAGGGGCTCAGCATAGAAGTACCGGCCATCCTCGGACACGACGCCGATTGAAAGCAATTCGATGGTCTTGCCGTCCTCGATAAATTCGGTATCAAACCAAAACCTCATCTCATCTCCTTCTGCCGCCCTATGCGGCGCTCTGCGGTTTCAATTAACCGTCGTCAACATTTGACTCGGCCCGGCTATGGGTGAAATCCACAAGCGAAGCACAATTAATTTCGATTTCGCCGATACAATCGCCGCTAGTGGCTTTCGCAATGGCTTCTTGGCGTGTTTTGGCGTGAACGATGCACGTTGCCCCGTCGAAAACCGCGCGACCCGTAACAACCCATTCGACATTCTCAGGCTCTTTTTTATTCGCCATCTCATTCTCCCTATGCCGCCCTACGCGGCCTTTCATGCCTCTGATGACTGACACGCCCTTGCAAAATCAAATACCTAATGTTTCATAGCAGGAAACGGTTAGTCACCCCAATAATTGGACTCGGCTTCGAGTTCTTCGTTCTCCCGCTTTACGCAGGGACCACAAACGCGATAGACGCGCCCGCACATTCCCTCTTCATAGTCGCGACGATCGCGCAGATCGTCGGCCGGGTTCTTGCACCATTCGCAGATGCCCTTGCGGTGCTCTGCTGCTTCTGGCGATTTCAGATAAGCGCGATGCTCTTTGGCGCATTGCTCGCACATGTCATGCATTTCGCAGCCGAACGAGTCCGTCTCGCCCTGGATGCGAACAACGGCCTTGCGGCGCGGGTGCTCGTCACACATTTGTCCATCTGGCAATTCGTGAAGCGCGCCGGCAAGCGTCGAAATCGGTCCGGTAACATCACCCATTGTGTCCCTCATCAAGAAGCTTGATCGTCCGCAGTATCTTCGGACGCATCGCGTCCGGGTCGCTATCGAACTCCTTACATTGCTCGATCAGCGTCGAGATCATGAGCGGCTCCGGATGACTGGCACGGAGCCGGGTAAGGTGGCAGGCGCAATCTGCTAGTGCCTGCGGCAATCGTTTTGCCAACACAGTGCCCACACGAGACCTCCGGTCGATATCAGGATTTTTGTTTAAGATATTGATTTCATTGGTGAATGCGGAGGGACTAGAACCTTCTAGCCCATGACCAATAATCATATTCATCGGATTTCCTAAGTTGTTGACTCATAAAGTGTTTCTCAGGTCTCTGCCGGAATAGCTATATTTTTCAAAGTCTTTCGCCTGCATCCCGTTACATTCGATAACATTTGTTTTCATCCGCGTATCATCCGATGTGCCCACATATTGCCCACACGGCGCGATATCCTAGCAAGTGTGCTCCTGCGCTTTCAGCCATTTTTCAATGCTCGAAACGGAATAGACAACATCGCGACCGATCCGGGTGACAGGCGGACCTTTGCCATCCTTTTCCCAGCGGATCAGCGTTACTTCGCTCTTTCCAAGCATTTCCGCCAGCCTCTTGCGCGGGATAAGCTTGTCTAGCATGTCGATCCGAGCGACGGGGTTTATAGGGTCGCTCCTTTCGCGCTCAAGCGTGTCGGCGGCCGGCTTCGTCATTTGGGTCCCTGATTTGCCGGAGACGCCGGGCCATTGCGGATCAGGTCAATGATGTCCTCGATCGCATCCACCGCATACTCGCGGGCGCTCGTGAACTGGATTTCTTTGTCTTGGAAAGTGCCGATCCAACCTTCGCAGACGGCGATGCAGCGTTGGCGTTCTGCCTCAACGGGATCGATGCCGCCGGGACTGTTTGGCTCAAGCTTCATGGTTTCGTGGCAATCGCACATTGCTAAACAGTTACTATTAACGAATCCGCCAGATCGTCTACAGCCATGGGCCATCGGTAGCGTCCTTCTGTCGTCCCGCAACCGCATTGAGCGCCGCCCGGGCGATCTCATATGGGTCATTGCTCGCATCGAGGATGTCCGTAAGAGCCTTGCGCAGCAGATTGATTTCATCGGCCGCCCACTGATGACCATGCGCGGGACAATTAACCGAATTGAGCGCGTGGCCATACTTACCGCAGTGACATTCTGTATCCGGGGTTACCGGCAGCGGTCGCCAATGCGTCGGCTCAAATTTCAACGGGGCAACAAACTTTTCAAGTTGCCATTTACCAAACAGCCAACAAACCCGGCGCGGATCATCGGTCAGATATTTCATGCCTATCCGGTTGACACCCACACATACCCATGCTAGTATTCCTTTGTTGACGGGCGATCCCGCCCTTTGATGGAGAGACAAAGTGACACAATCACAATTCAAAATTGGGCTGTCGGCCTTGATTGGTGAGGCTCTTGCTGCCGGTTTGGACCAAGAACGCATCCTGATTTGCCTTCGGGAGGCTGCCTCTTTCGAAGAGGAAATGAAAAAGGCGCGCATGCGAAGCCCCGATTGTGAGGCTTTCCAATGAGTGTCATGCAGGAGGATATTACTCAGATCATTTCTAAGGGGTGGTCGAACGGCAAGACGGCGACTGAGGTCGCTAAGGAGATTATTATAGAATTTAGCGAAGGTCCGGCCCGGCGCGTCCTCAAATTCGTTTTTGAGAGGGAGGAACATCTTTCCCAAGAATCGATTGACGAGATCTCGTTGGTGTTGGGCGAAGGGGAGGGCGCTTAAATGCCGCCCCATGCCGACGTACTCCAATGGGAACACCTGCCGTTCCCAAAATCCCTCAGGGATTTCCAGCGGTTGTTCAAGGATGACGCCGCTTGCGCCTCCTACCTGGAGCGCGTGCGGTGGGAAAAAGGCTTCGTCTGCCCGCTGTGCGAGGCCGAGGGAGAGCCTTACCGCTTCACCGCGCGACCCGGCGTTCTGCGTTGCAAGGCATGCAGAAACGATACGGCTTTGACGGCTAGCACTGTGATGGAACGAACCCGAACGCCGCTTACGGTATGGTTTTGGGGCGCTTACCTCGTTGCGAGCATGACGCCCGGCCTTTCGGCTATGCAATTTCAGAGGCAACTTGGCCTCACTCGATACGAAACCGCGTTCCAAATCCTGCACAAGTTGCGGGCCGGAATGGTGCGACCCGACCGCGACCGGATCGGCGGCGCTATCGGCATCAAGGACCATGTTGAGGTTGACGAAACCTACATCGGCGGTTCGATCCGGGGTGAAGGCAAAGGAGTTCATGCCGATGACAAGTCCATCGTGATCGCCGCTGTTGAGGTTCGAACCCAGCCGCCCAAGAAAGGCGGCAAGCCGACCCGTCGCGGTGGTCGCTACGCCGGACGCCTTCGGATGGAAGTCATCGGCGACCGCACCGCGCAATCCATGGTCAATTTCGTTGAGGCGGCAGTAGCGCCCGGCGCGATGGTGGTGACGGACGGCGCTCCCGGCTACGCCAGTCTGACCAAAAAAGGCTTTGAACATCTGCCGGTTGTCGAAGCTGGCAACCCGGAAGTGGCGGAAGAATATCTGCCCATTGTTCACCTTGTCTTTTCGAACCTGAAAAGCTGGCTGACAGGATGCCACCACGGCGTCAGCCCGCAACATCTGCAAGCTTACCTCAATGAGTTCACGTTCCGCTTTAACCGGCGGTTCTACCCGTTCAACGCCTTCCGCTCGCTGCTCGGCATTGGCGCGGGCAACGAAAGCCCGACCTATGACGAACTCTACAGCGGCGAGTGGGAACACCCTAGGGTTAGCGATCATGGGTGATAACCGGATAGGCATGAGATATTTGACTTCGATCGCCGTACC
>QGNH01000527.1_pt1 | contig 56226 bp, 69 predicted proteins | sample 1735481 | NCBI WGS metagenome assembly QGNH01 (sample SAMN09239004, study PRJNA386568) | Viral metagenome, whole genome shotgun sequencing project.
TCATCGAGGGCGTGGCCGATTTCATGAGCCAGGACGCTTTCCGGCGCCCCGAATTTATGCTTGATCCCCTCCAGTTTGCTGTATTCCCCCATGTGACTGCCGCCAAGAGAGGCAACAACCTTCGGCGGGACTCCAATCTGAGTGGCGAAATCAACCAGGTCTTCCCACTGTTTTTTATCGTAACCTGAAAAGGTCGGCACCTGTTTATCGGCATAAATCACGGCAGAGGGGTCGTCAATCTTCGCCCAGCCGGCCGGCCCGTTGTACTCAACCGGGATCATCTTCATGGTATTGGTCTGCTTCATTTCATCGTAGATATCCTTCGCCATGACCCACTTGGCCATTTCCGACGACTTGTGAAAGAGCATATCGATCGGATTATCATAGAGCGGTTTCAGCCCGGCCCTAAGCCCGTCAGAGTAAAGGTCGATGGTCTTCTGCTTCAGAAAGGCTCCGGACCCCTTGAGCGGTCGTTTCGCCATCCTCTCCATGACAATCTGCTTCGCCTTGTCCTGAGACCCTTTGTCCCAGATGCCGGGGAAATAGTAATTCATGAATTCTTTTTCGTTCTGCGCGTTGTGCTGCTCGCGTTCTTCCGTGGTCATGGTCGACTTGAGTTTGTCGCGGTCTCGGACCATCTTAAGTAGATCATCCTGAGTCTGGTAGATGGATTTGGCAATCTCGCGCTGGTCTGTCGGCAGCTTGTAAATCTCGCCGGTCTGGATAGCATCAATGAACCGGGCTTTCGCGCCTCCAGGGTCCTCCATCTTGTCGGGCATCTTGTCGAAGAGTCTCCGGGCAAGATCGTAATGCTCGGTGATCTGGTCGAGAAGATGTTGACGACCGGAGTTCTTCTCCCGGATATTCTCGGCGGTCAACTTGGCCTCGGGTCCACGGCTGGCCGGTGTCCATGTCTTCCTGAAACCGTCGGTCAAATCGTGGAGGGCTTCGCCGATGCTCTTGGCAATCTTCCCGACTTCCGGGTGATCCATGGCGCGGTCTTTGAGGCGGTCGATTTGGTCTGACATGGCTGCGACGGAATCAGCGCGGCCACCCTCCATCTTCACAATCAAGTCCTTCGGATTGGCAATGTCGGTGCGGTCGTAAGGCGTACCCATGCGTTCGGCAGCGGTCATGCCGGCACGGGCGGAAGCGCGGCGGGCTTCTTCTTCTCCGGCGTGTTTTCGGTAAACTTCCATCGGAGAGCCTAGAACGTGTCTGGCGTATTGGTCTAAAAACTCATACGGGTTACTTGCTGTTTTGTACGCCGGAAGCGTTTTTGCGTAGGCAAGTTGTTCGGGCGATAGATATGCTGTTGGTCGTGAAGCTATTTCGTTGACACCCCCGCCCTTGGCAAAGTCTGCTTTTTCTTGGAGATAGTGGCTAACCTCGTGAATGAGTTGCTTTTTCAGTGTCGCCACGTCGGGAGCTGTGAGGATGATTTCATTCTTGCCTGGCGCGAAGTGTCCACCGTAATTAGACTCGGGGGATATTTGCAGATTTACGGCAATATTCTTTGCATCAGGGAACTGTTTATACAGTTCCGCATGGTCAAGAACATCACCCAACTTGCCGGAATATTTCAGACCGTCTCCCACCGAATCACGCAACTTGCCCTGTTCAATTTCGCTCAGGTCTTTGAACCGGATGCCGTCACCATATTCTTTTGCGGCGGCGTGGTCTAAAGCTTCAGGGCTTGAATAGAATGAATCCTTTTTTATATTCGCCCCACTATCGTCAATCTCCACCTTTGCCTTGCGGTCGGTAAGGTCGGTGAACTGGCCGCGAGTGGGGAGGTCAGGCGGATTCTCGTTGTCAATTACAACTTTTGCAGGGAATGATTCTGCACCCATGATTTTGAGAGCATCGTACCTGTGACCACCTTCAAGAATATATGGACCGTCCTTGTCTATGACCACGATAAGGGGGTTAATCTCACCAGAATCTTTTATTTCTTCAGCGAGGGCTTTTGTCCTTGGAGTAATTTCAGGAGGTGCCTCGAAGTCGGATAGCTTAACTTCGCGTATGCCGGGAAGTATTTTGTAATCCGTCAACGATGCTTCAATAGAACCCATATTCGGCACGCGGTCCCTCACCACCAGACCGTCAACATCTCCTTTTGCGACAGGGTAATCCCACTTTCCATGACCGGCATTAATGTCTGGGCCGAATAAGCCGCGCTCATCCTTGAAGGTCTTGACCACATGCTGATAGACGGCGATCATCTGATTCTTGAACTTGTCCCAAAGCGGACCGAGAGCGGCTTTCATCTTCTGAACGAAGGTCGGGTACGTGTCGTTACGGGAATAGACCGACTTGCCGAGGTCTTTCAGTATCTCCTGTTGCTTCAGCCCATCGTTCTTGACGAGTTCTCTCCGGGCATATTCTGCCATTGATGAACTGAGAGCTTTTTCCGCTGTTTCAATGTCCTGGATAAACTTATCTGGTTGTTTTGCAAAACCGCTCCAGCTTTTAATTTTACGGATCATACCCGCCGCAATGCTGTGAACCTCACTGAATATAGTTGGCTCTGCTGCCGCAAGTTTTCGCCAAAACGATTCCTTGGTAAACGAAGTGCCCGTATAGTCAGCTAAGAACTCCTCCGCCACTTCACCGTGTGACATATCGGTGCCATACCGTTGATTGTATTCGTGGATGTATTTTTCATAATCTGGGGCATCAACGTCTTTTGCAAATCGTTGGTACAGATCAAAATGGTCTTTGGACATGAGGTGCAGAAGTTCATGACCGATAACCTGCAAATGCGGATATTCTGCACCGTCAGACAATATAATTGTTGAAGGGTTGGTTTTATCCATCGAGCCGTTGAAAGAGAAAAGATCGGGCCTGTCGTTATGCACGGTTACAACGTCTTTGCCGAATATTTTTGCTATCGTCCGCGCATTTTCATCAGTATGAACGAGCGTAAGAGCATCAGGCGGGAACGTGTGCTGTATGTCCGTCTGAATGCGTTCCACCAGCCTTGGTTTTTCCTTACTCCACAAATCCAAATCGTCCTGTCGGACGGTATCAGACCCCCGAAGTTCGTTATCCCCTTTTTCGTTTCCATCCGGTATCTCCTTTCTTGAAAAGCTTCCCCGTTCTTCTGCCAGTTTTGCCCGGACACTCTGGTAGACCTGGATCGTCTGATTCTTTTCGTGAGCAATGGCCGACTCGATCAGCCGTGTCTGGGCGACATTCTTTTCAGGCGGCATCTTACCGTTGGTGGCATCTTGCAACACTTCGATAGCCTTTTCTCGCGACAGTCCCGAATCGGCAAGATATGGGGCAAGTTCTCCATAGGTTGACCATGTGGCGTTCTTCTGGTGACCGTCTATGGCTATCTTTCCGTATTCCGAGCCTCGGACGTTGCGAAGAGCCACGTTGAGCATATCAGCGTCTGGATGGGCCGGTTCACCTGCCCCCCGTTCCACCCCCGGCGGCTCTTCCCCTCTCGCTCCCCTGAGTCCTGATGCTTCCCGTTCCTGCTTGTGAAGCTGCAAGGCGATGTCGGCCTCGTCCATTGTCTCACCGATGCCGTGGCTGAACTGGACGCCCTTCTTGGTGATGGTCGAACCATCCGGCAGGGTGTGGATGATCTCCACGTCTTTGAGCCGGTTCTCCACTCGCTTGACGATCTCCTGTAGGGTGTCCTTGCTCTCCGTGTGAATGGCGAATTCATCCCCGGAAAGATGGTAAGCATACTTCGTTTCCGCCGCCAGTGCCTTGCCGACTGCCTTCAGGAGTTCATCGCCCCGGTCGTGGTTCATCGTGTCATTTACCCATTTAAGGGAGTCCACGTCGATGATGGCCTGATATGGCTTCTTGCTCACTTCTTCGTAAGCCCGTTTGTTCCCCAGACCGGTGAGGTGATCAACGAACAACTCCCGGCGCAGTTCATGTGGGCTCATTTCCGCGAGTTCTTTGCGGCGGTCAGAGTCTTTCCGGCGTTCGACAAGGGGCGCAACGTCCGCCTTCTCAATGGCCGCCTCACTCTCCATGCCCTTATTGTCGAATCCTGGATGGTAGCGTACCGCCATGTACCACGATTTCAGGTAGGGCTTGACCTTTTCGCCCAGCTCGTCAATCATCTTCCGGGAGAATTCGCCGAAGGATCGAGCGCCAGCCTCGATGTGATAACCGGCAATATCGATTCCCGCTTGAATCATTTCCGGGTCGAGGCCGCTGTTTACCTGGGAGAGTTTCTTTCGGAGGATGTCACGGGCGGCGTTGGCTTTCTCTTCGGTGAAAATCTTGTTGCTCTTGCCGTAGGAATCAGGGGTAGTTGTAGCCGCCCCTTCCTCACTCAGCACTTCTTGCCGCCGCCTTTCTTCTTCGCCAAGAGAATCACCACCTTTCGCTACATCTTCGCCCCGCACTGGTGACAAGTTTTCCGTGGGGCTTGCTTCTTTCCGCACTGGCTGCACTTCATTAATATTCTCCTTTGTGGTGACCTTCGCTCTCGGCGCCAGCCGTTCCAGTTCGGCAGTCTGGGTATCGGTCAATTTCTTCTGTTTGGAAAGCTTCTCATACCTCGCCATGCCGACTTTGTTGAGCGGTTCAGGATTCTGCGCCAGATATTCTCGCCCGGTTTTGGTGATTTCGGCCAGACCGCCGCCGGGAAAGCGGATCATGTTCTTCTTGGCGAGGTCATTAAGGATATCCTTGCCGTGCGTTCCCCGGAGATTGATAACCTGCCGGACGCTCTTGCTGGCATCCTTCGTGGGGGTTTTTTTGTCGATCAGGGCGGTCAGGACGTTGCGGGTCGGGGAAACGGTAGTTTGTTCATTTTCATTACCCTTGGCTTCGGCTCCAATGGGCGGAGTCCTGCCAGCGTCTCCATTATCAGGTCGTCCCAGATTGACTGACGGTCCTTCCTCCAGTCCGGGTTTGCTTCCAGCAGATTGAATACTCTTGTCCGCTTCCTTTGAGATTGGACTTTCTTTTGTAGATACTTCGGCCTTCTTTTCCAATTCACTCTTGACTCCTTTCGGTTGGAGGTTGGGGTAATCTGCAAGGACTTCGGCGGGCACGGGTTTGTTTTTTACTACAGCTTCACCGACTGCGCGGTAATGGGCGGTCTCCTGCATACGTCTTTCATAATCAGTCTTGCCCGTTACGTACTCATTCTTTGGAGTTTGCCATATCTTTTCCTGCAACCCTTTGATCTGTTCGGTCTTACTCTGTGACTGGACTTTAGTGGCTCCCTCTTTCTGAGCATTGGCAATTCGGTCCTGCTCCGCCTTCACTTGGGCGCTATAATCCGGAGAGGCAAGTTGAGCCTCTTTCTTCTGCTGAAAATCCAACTGCTGCAAGGCGCTGCTTTTATACTGTTCGGGAACTTGAGAAACGTCAATTCCGCGTTTATCAAACTCGGTCAACTGCTCAGGAGTGAACAGGACGCGGCCCTTTACCTCTTTACCGGCATCGCCCCGATCAACTGCTTTTTCGCCCGGTCCTGCGTTGACAGTGCTATCGCCAGTGCTTGCTTGTACGGCCTCCCGTGCGACATCTCCGTCTTGATGTTCTCCCCTATCGCCTGGGGCTTGACTGATTTCTTGAGGGGCATTGACGGCCTCCTTGGTGGTCTTTCCTTCTCTGCCGGTCGCCATCTGCTCGGCAAGGTTCGGGTCGCGCTGATTCGCAATGACATCCGAAAGAGCGTCCCGGTTCATGGTCGTACCGTCGAAGATCTTCCCATACTTGCTGTCATGAAGGAGATCATCAGGATTCGACACCGGTTCACCCTGGACATCGAGGGGCTTCTGCTCAATCAGACCGGCTATTTTCTGCCGTTCGGGAGATAGAACATCGGGCGTGACATGCTCAACCGGACCACCCTGCAACTGGAAGTCGGGAGTGTATGACGATTTTAGAGCATTGGTAATCGGTCCGGCAGGTAGCGCGGCCATAGCTTGCTCCGGCCCCCCCGGTTCAAGACCCTGAGGAAACTGTTGACGGAATTGCGCGTCTCGTTGTGCGGCGAGGTCGGCAGGATTCAGTGCTTCACTGTCTATGACCGGCTGGCGGACGGTTCTTTGCTCCAGGTCGTCAAGAGCTCCACCAGTGCCCGGGCTTTTCAGGTAATTGCCTACGTTGTCGGAGGCGACAGGAGCCTGCGGATACAATGCGGGCTCTCCCTGTTGTTCTTCGGGTATGTCTCCAACCGCCTGAGTCGGTTTTATGGCTCTACCAACAGCGTCACTTATGCCGTGGGCCCCGGCAAAGGACCCGGCACCCGTGGCGATATTGGTTAATCTCTGCTGCCAGTCTTCGGCTGGTTCGGTGGCTCCCGCCCCGGCGCCCAACGCTGCGGATCGGCCATAATCAAACTTGGAGTAAAGACCCTGCTCGGCATCCGTTAAAGGTTGGCCAGCCTGTACCTTTTCGAAGATTCCTTTGATCGTGGGAGACAGCTTAGAAGCAAGGTGTTCAATCGCTCCCCCGGCGCCCTCGAATCCGGCGAACATCTTCGCATCGTTTACGGCATTGCCGAGTCGCGTTTCACCTTCTTCCGGCTTGCGAGCTCCACCATATATCCCGCCGAGTTCCGCGCCCCTTATCAGTCCGCCCACGATACCGGCGGCTTTGGGGAGCATACCGACCACCTGCAAGCCCTTACTGACTGGTAGCAGACCAAGGCCCATGCCAGTGAGATTGGCGGCACCTGCGGCAACCTTGTGGACAATGCCAGCATCCGGAGGGGTGGGGATGGTATTGTCGGCATATCCCCATGTGGCGCCCTTCAGGAACTGGGAGGGGATGTCGGCATAATCGCCAGCAATCTTCTGGAGACCGGCATTTGCTTTGCCAGTAAGCGAGGATGTTTCGGGAGAGGAAGTAGAACCGGGAGCAGGCGCCCCGTTCGGATTGTCGAAAACCTGCCCCTCGTAAGGTGTCTTTTTGCCGTCAACAAGCGTGTAGAGAGCCATTCACTACTCCTGGAAGATCGGATTACCCATACCATCGTAGCCGTGAAGGGTTGAGGCTACGTCAAGAGGAACGTAAGCCGGTTTCTTGCCCGTGACCGCCGGCTTGTCGTCCTGCCAGAAATGCGCTGCCTTTTGGGCGGGAACTGCGGCAACTCCGCCCACAGGGACATTGCCGATATAATTTTGGTAAGCTCCTTGGTAAATATCGCTCAGCTTGCCGGGATCGGTTTCGCCGGCCTTCAATGCTGCGGCCCGTTCCTGTGCTGCTGCCTGCCGGGCCATCTGCTCAGTGTCCTTGCCTTTGACAAGTTGTGCCTGTTTTTGTCCCTCAGGAGAATCAAGGAACGTCTGGTGAGCCGCCTGTGCCTTCCGCTGTTCCTCGACACCTTGATACATGCCAGCACGGGCCAAGAGTTCCGGTGTCATCGCGGCAATATGCTGACGTTGGACGTCTAAGGCCCCCATCTGGTGGACGTTGGTATTGGCGGCAACGGTCCCTTCAAGAGCAAGTTTCCGGTTGGCAAGATCGTTGCCGACTGCATGCTCATAGACTCCCTGATTATTGGCTGCCTTCGCTGCCATGAGTTTTGCAGTGATCAGGTCGCCAAATCCGCTCCCTGAAGATGGAGCCTCAGCGTAAAGCTGGTCGAAACTCTTAGGCTTGGGAATCTCTCCTGTTCCGGTGGCACCTGCTGGAAGGTTTCCCGCCATGATCTGCCCGGTTGAGTCGTAACCTGGGGAAGTGGCCCGGTCCTGTTGAGAGGACATTACGTTCAGCGACCCGCCAACTCCGCCGTTGGCGATTGCGGCAGTGTTGCGCGATTTTTGCCAAGCGTCAGACCGCTGAATCTGTCCATCTGCTCCGATGGTGGCCGACGCTGCGGGGTTTCCACCGATTGACATGGTGCCAATTGTCTGGGCTGCTGGTACATCTGGCGTGTATGCTCCCTCTTGGCTTCCACGGAAAGCGGCCTCATTGTTACGGGGGTCCGGTTGATCTTGCTGGAAAAAGGCGTTTCTGCTGTTCTGCCAAGTGTTGTATTCATCCGTGCCAGGTGTCGGATTAGCCGGTGCGTCAATACGCGGCTTGCCTGATGTTTCCCACTTTCGAATGTCTCCTGTATCGTCATTGGCATTCGCACTGTGGGGGAATACCATGTCGGTTGCTATGGCTGCGGCACCGCCTTTGGCAATATTTCCCAATGCAAAGCGCCCTACTTTTTGAGCCACAGAAGTACCCGCTTTATACCAGTCAGAGGTTGGCGTGACCGGAGGTGCTTCAACGGGTGGCACTCCTACACCGGCTCCCCGAAGTTTAGCGGCTTCTCCCATTTGCCCGATCCGTTGCTTAATCGCGTCCACTTCGCCCATAGGAGCAGGCCTGCCAGTTGGAGCGTCTACTGGTGGAGCGGGCCGGAAAGATTCTGCGTCCGCAACGGGTCCGTTATAAACCCCCTGATTTGCAGGCGGTAACGCTTCGGGGTTGAAACCAGTTGGGACATCAGGTGCGACAGCCGGCAGATCGGCACCGATACCGTATTTCAATGCTCTGGTTCCGTAACGTGTAATGTCTCCTGCTTGCTGTGCCATACTGCCTCCCATAATATCTAACGGGTTTTCGCTATAATACGTTAATGTTTGGTGATGTCAATATTTATGGCCGCCAGCGTGTTCATGATCGTCTGGATAGCCGAAATAGAGGAAATAAGCGCATGCTCCTTGATTGTATTCTCGCTTTGAATCTCATTGACCATGATATTTGCTCGGCTGGTGATGGTCGACTGTAGTGTCTCCCACCGTTTCAAAGAGGTATCGATATTGAACTTGTTGACGTCAGCATTGGCCAGGGCCACCTTGAGCTGTGAAAAGAACGTCTCGATCTCCGCCTTAAACGCCTCCATCTTGAATTCGTTGGTGAAGCGCATCTGGGAAAGCTTGCCTTCGTACTCCATGATCTGAATCCGGTTGTTTTCCGCCTGGGCCTGTACGACTTTCGCTTGGGCATCCACGCCAACAGAAAGCGCCCGGTTGTATTCCGTGGTCCCTTCAGTCTTCGCCTTGTACGCTTGAACCTCGGCCTCGAATCCTTGGACCCTGGCAGTCTCGCCGCGCAATTGCGCTTCATATCCGCCATACTCGGCAACCTTCGCCTGAATCTCGGCCTGATAACCTTCGATCTGTGCTTTAAAAACGTCAATCTTCAATTTCTCCACGTTGGCGGACGCGGTGTAGCCTTCCACTTTGGCGGTATATATCCTGACAAGCTGTTCTTGAGCGGCGATCTTTGCCTTGTAAATCTCGATCTGCTGAACGTTGAGTTCCCCGGTAATCCGGGCGGCTTCCAGTTCGCCTTTGTAGATTTCGATCTGGGTTGAAAAGGCGCGCAGTCTCGCTTCGAATACCTGCGTTTCAGTCTTGTACCCTTCCAGAAGAGCGGTATAGCGAGCAAGATAGGCGTTGTAGATAGCGATTCCCGCATTGACCGTCTCCTTTGCTACGTCCAAAGTGAAGGCGGCGAACTGCATGGCGAACTGCATCTGCTGCTTTTCGATCTCCACAGCGGTCGTAATGGCAAACTGCCGGTTGGTCTGGGTGATCTCCGCCTGTTTCTGTGATATCTCTCGGCTTCGGTCGTTCCGGGTAAAGGTGTAATTGGTGATAAGTTCACTTCGTTTCCGGTCCAGCCTGCCAGGGGCAAGAGAAAAGCATTGTTTGGAGAAGGTATCGGCTGCCAGTTTCAGGGAATCACCGAGAGCAATCAGGTCGCGTTCGGCTTGTCGCTTCCAAATATCATCTTCAACCGCTGCCGGGACGCCGGTCCTGCCGTTGGTGATATCGTCAAGGAGGACCTTCCCCACCTGGTCAAGAACCGGAGATTCGTAGACCTGACGCTTGAACTGCGTGATATTGAACCCGGAAAGCGGATTATCCTTGAAAGGAAGGTCGGGGAAGTTGTCGGCACTCGGCATGGCAGCCGTGAAGACCGGTAACCCTGCCAAGGTCAAAGGTGGAGGAATGGGAACGTTTGTCAAGGTCGGCTCGGATATGAACGCCAGGATGGGCGAATCGGGAGCCTTGCCGAAGTCAACTGACGGCGTATCGAACGTTTGAGGCGTAAGACTGACCGGCGCAGTGAGATCTCTGCCGGTGAAATCCTTTCCGAATCCTTCCGGTAAAAGTGGGGCGATCGGTGTGATATTCCCTTGCGCGAGAATCGGTGCAACAGGTGCACTGTCAGGAACAGGAGCAGCCGGCGCAGAGCCAGAAAAACCGAGTTTTACCAAGTCCGGCGTGAAGTCGGCCGGATCAGCAACGGTAAAAGTGGTCGGTCGCCAGTCAAGGAGCGTGGCAATCGACGCGGTAAGTTGAGTCTGAAGACTTGCAGCGTATGCCTGGATATCGGATATTCCGGCCATGATCTACTCCTTAATGTCTCTGGGTATCTTCGTAAAGCAGTTCTAGCCCGGCCAGGTCGAAGGCGCAACCATCAACATTGCTCACCTCGGCCTGCCAGTTATTGGCCTTGATCCCCTTGGCCGGCTTGCACAGTTTAACGTGAATCCCCTGTTTCTCGGATCGGCCGTCCACCAGATAATCGCGGGATATCTCTTCGTCGGCGATGAGGGTGAGCTGCATTTCCCCTGCTGACCGAAGATGGAGAAAGCCCCGGAGAATTCTTTTTTGTTTACTGGAATCAAACTTGGAATTTCCCGTGGTCACATGGGCGTCAATCTGAACCCCAGCGTCGTTGTCTCCATTAAGGTGATAGATCCCATCGCCGAGACAGCCGTAATACTCCCCGTCGTCTTTTGCCAGGGCGTGGAAGGGGAAATTCTCGTAATTGGCAAACTTATGGTTGTGCGCGTTAAAGACCAGGGCCTGAAAGATTTCCGGAACAGTGAGAGCTCCGGAGAAGATAAAGAATGGTCGACGCGCTGAGACGAATAACCGGCCCGTAACGTTTTCAGCGACGATCAAGCCGAAGGTCGGCCGTCTGAATGGGATTGAGAGAGCCCCGGCGCTTCCCTGGAGACCGGCGAAGTGCAAGGCCAGACGATGGGTCGGGATAACCAGTGATCCGGCTGCTCCGATGACCCCTGCCAGGTAAGGAACGGGTCTCCGAGAAATAAAACTTACCGCTCCGGTGATGGTCTGAACCACTGTGAAGTTCAACGAAACGCGCCGGGATTGGAAGCTGATCGAGATTATCCCGCCCATGACTCCAGTGAAAGAGACATCCGCCCACCTGCCGGATAGAGATATAGGTCCAGTCGGTGAATCGGGTACAGCGGTTTCGATGAGACTCCCGTATACCTGGATTGTCGGTGTGCAGATAAGGATCATTATCCCCCCAAAGTGAACGGCAGTCCGGTGTGCTGAATCATGCCGCCGGAAGAGATATTCGGCACCGGCAGGGTTATGGCGCTGGTATGCTCATTGAAGCTACCCCCCGAATTGAACGGAAGCAGCGGGGCAGTCTGTTCAATGAAACTGCCTTGGACGATGTAGACGTGAGGCGGTTCCGTGTGTTCATTGAACGAGCCACCTGCCAGGAAATCGGGTTTTGGTATGTATGCCGTTAGTCCCTCCCCGGTATGAAGTGCGTTAAAAGCATCAATATCGGCCTGAGTTATGGTCGTATCCGGGAGCTGGACTCCCGGCTTAGACGTTGACCAAGTAATGAAATTGGCGGAATACAGCACCACACCACCCGAACTGTTCTGCCCGATCAGCACATAGTAGGTGCCGTTGTAGACAACGGTGCTCCAAGTAGCCGTGACCGGCAGATTTCGTGTGGCCCAAGTCGATCCATCTGCCGAGGAAAATATCCGGTTGTCGGCGGATGGAAGCAGGAAAAAAATGTTATTCGCCGCCGTAAATCCACCCCAGAACGACGGAGTTATGGGGAGGGTAATATCTGCTGACCATGTTGCTCCGTGATCTGCGGATACTCGGCACTTATTCAGCGGGGACGACTTTAAAACGCAGACTTTGCCTGTAACTGCGGCCGCCATTTTCGTAATGAATGACCCAGGTCCCCCTCCGACATAATTACCGAGCGAGGTCCACGTTATACCATCGGCTGAATTAAACACGGCTCCGGACGAGTTATTGAACGTGACAAACTTGGTGCCATCCCAAACCGGCGGGAACCCGCCATTGTTGCCGGTGTTCGTTGTGGTGTAATTCCATGTAACGCCGTCTGTCGAATAATAGACCTTGCCTGAAGCATCCCCGGTGAGAGCGATGCTGTTAGCGAAAGTCGGATACCGCCCGCTAAAGACACCGGTTCGGGATGTCCACGTGATGCCGTTAGGGGATGTCCATATTCCGGCGCCGGTGACGTTGACTGCCAGAACAAAAACGCTGCCATTCCACTCAATCCTGCCTGCGCCGATCGCACCGGGAAGCGTCACGCCATTACTGGTCCAGGCCATACCGTCAATCGAGGTAATGATCTTGCCTGTTGTGGACTCGAAAGCGACGAACAGACCATTACCATAGCCAAAACAGACCAGAGTATCCCAGAAAGATGCCACCTGCGTAAAAAACGTGTTGAGATTCCCTGTCACCGGAGAACCGAGGGGGCCGACAATTCGGGAAACAAACGACGCCACCGGCTGAGCTGGCAAAGCCGGGTTGATAAGTGGCGGCGACCAGTCACCACCGCCCACCACCGCCGGACGCGGCGCGTTCAGTGGAGGCACATATTTCGTCGGCGGCTTGATGATGAGTTTGGCGAAGTTGTTGCCCACCGCTATTCCCACCGGGGTTCCGGCCGTCTGGTTCTGGTAAAACTTGCGGTACAGCGCATAGTAACTCGCTAGCAAATCGCCGCCGGATGCCGCCCCGCTTGGCACATCGATGAGGTTGGACATGATGACTCCGATGATGGCTAGCTTACGCCAGGTATTCAATGCCGGTCACATAGGGAATCTGATTCGGATAGTTCATCGCCGCCACCGGTACGGTTACAGTATCCTGCATCCAGATTCTTACCGGAGTATCCGTTGAAATCGCCGCCGGTTGAAGGACGTGGACATAAGTGCCGGGACTGCCGGAGGAGTCAGGTGCGAACAGCGCCGAACCGATGGTATAAGCTACCGAGTCGGCAGCAACTGCGTTGTTGTAGGTCAGATCGGAGATGGTCACGGTCGTTGTTGTGTTCGCCGTGATGGTGCCGCGATAGGTGCCGCCATGGTTTAGCGCCCGGCCTATGAGCGCCCCAGCAACCAGCCCCGAGAAGCCGGAGCCGACCCCGGAAGCGAAGGTCGTACTTGCTGTGGTAAGGCTCGCCTGGGTCTGGGAGTGGTCAAGACTCTGCACCTGAAGAGTATCGTAGGTGTAGCCCGGAGTTCGTTTCAGCCAGAACGAAGTAGCCGTAGTTTTAACCGTCCCCGCAGCACCGCCGAAGTTGGCACTAAGTGTCGCAGTCGGAATGGCGTGGAGGATCTGGGTCGTAGCCGGAGCCGCGCCGGTGAGGTTGACGCTATTGCCAACCACGTTGTAATCCGTACCGGCGACGAGCTTCGCGTAAGCACTGTAGATGCAGCTCCCGGCAGTCGCCTGGGTGTATGTGATATCGGAAAGGGTGAGGGTCGTTGCCGTGTTGGAGACGATAGTGCCGCGAAAACTCCCATTATGGATGACTCGGTAGCCGATCAGGGCGTTGATGGTCAGACCTGAGAACCCGGAACCCACACCTGAAGCGAAGGTAACACCCGCCTGGGTGGTTTGGCTTTCCAGGTAGACCGTTCCCAAGAGGGAGCCGATAAAGGTGGTGAGGGTGAAGGATGTCTGTGCACCGGTCCCGGCAAACGACTGAGCGAAAGGAACTTCCTGGGTGCAACCTGCGTCGGAATAGATTTTCAGTGACATGGGGTATCCTCCTTAGATATCGAACATATAAAGTGGTTGATCCTTATGTTGTAATTTTTCCAGTCGAACTACCGGAACCCCGCCCACCAGCCGGATGGAGACTACCCGCCGCTCCAGTCGATAGCCCCATATCGAGGTGTAACCGAAGACCACAGTGACCGGTGCGGCATCAAGTCGGGTCAGGGTGAAGGTATGAACAGTGAGTCCGGTTATGCCATCCACGTACGATCCAAGTCCCGAGGCCGCATAGACACTACCGGCATTGATTCCTGCCATGATCCCCGCAATGACGGTCAAGGCTGGCTCTGGGGTGCCACTCCCGCCCACGGCATAGATCAGAACATCGTCAATAAAGAACGTATCTCCAACGGTGAGACCGGCCCGGTCATCAACGAAACTGCGGCCGCCGAAATTGGCGCACCTGACCCGACAAGAAGCCCCTGCGTATGTGTCCGTGTCGAACGTGATGGCTGTGTAGGGCGCATCCAGAGGAAGCATCACCGAATAGTTGTCACCGATACCCGAACCACATACCCGCATATCCCCGATCCCGGCGTCGTTGCGTGTCCCCGTCTGCGCATCGCTGATCTTGAGACCCGCCGCGTCCACCCCGCTCCAAGTGTAGCAGTCGAAGCCTCCTGGAGGAGTCCCGAGCCAGAGGAGCACCGCCTGACTGAACACATTGGCATCGGTCCCGCCGTTGTAGAAGTCCTGCGAGAGAGACACCCCGGCGAGAAGCGGGTATTCCGTGCCGTCCGTATCAATCAGAACAAAGCCCTGTTGTGCGACAAACCGGGTGAGGATGAGAAGATTGCTGCCCGAGAATGTCCCCGAGGCATTGATGCAGCCATTCGCGTTCACCCGATTATTTGACGTCCCGCCGCCGATAGTTGCTATGAAGCCTTGCAGGGTGGTGTCGATTGCCGAGGGCGTCAGGTTGTAGGTAGTCACAAGAGAAAGGTCGGTTTTCAGACGCTTCTCTACCGACAAGGCCGTACCAGCGAAAAGATAGGTGTCGCTCCCCGCCGGGTCATATACAGCATCTACAAAACCCATGTGATGATCCACGGCGCTGTCCACGGTCTGCTTCACCACATAATAATATGCCGACTTCTCGGAGGTGAAGATGTCCGTCATATTATCGACACGGCGGGAGCCGGCAGTGGGCCCCCCCTTCGGAGAAGTAGGTGGGTCGAGTCGAGAACCGTTTGCCAGAGCGGGGAGGCTCAAAGGCACCGCATACAGCACCCCGGTGTCCTCGATCATTTCGTACAGCGCCCCGGAGTGCGTCGTCTCATCATGGAAATAGACGATGACCTTCTCCACCCCATCAGCGACGATCAGCCGCCGGTAGAAAATCCCGAATTGGAGTAGCTTAGAGATCGCCCGTTCCGAGACAACGTGCACAATAGGTGCATTGGCGTCGAACTCATTAATAACAGTCCCGGCAGCATTGACGAGAGCCATCTTGGTATAGATGGGCAGGTCATTGACATTGAGATAACCTTCCAGGTTATAGAGGGTAAAGACCATCTGGTTATCGGTATCGAGGTTCGGTTGCATCATTAACCCCTGCCAAAGCAATGCCTCGCTGTGCGTCGAAGTGATCGGAGTCAGGAACATGACTGATTGATATGGAGAGGAGTTCCCGGAAACGAAGGTATTGAGTCGATCGTAAAGCGGGACCATCAACTCGTCAGGGTAGACCGGAAAGAACAGCGGCATAGCAGGGAGAAGTTTTACAAATACCGGCCACGCTTTTGGCACCGTATCGAGAAATAGGGCGTAGAACGTGGTAGTCGCAGGGTTGCCAACGAAAATGGCATATTCAGAGACGAGCATGATAACCATGGCTGAGTCGTTCTCCCCCACGGTAATGATGATGAGGGCATTGTCAACCATCGTCGTTTTCCGTCCCTTGAAGCCGAGGGCCTTCAACCTCTTGTAGAGGTCGAGAGCTTCTCCCTCATAATTCTCGGCGCCATCCCCTGTCAGATACGTTTTGACCATCAGACGTTGAAGATCTTATCTGTGACCGTAAACTGCGCGCCGGCGGCAAACGTCGTTGATGAGATGTTCATGTCCGCGCCGGAAGTAGCCACGGTTCCCTGAATCCGTCTCAGGACTATGGACTGGCTGCCGTCATCAATGTCGGACTCCCAGCGGAAATACCGGGCTGTTCCTGTGGCAATGTTGGTGCCGGACCAGACTTGTCCGATGGGAGCTTGAAGCTGACCGGCAGCAACGGGACCGATGAAGGAAAGTGCGTTAATCGCCGTTACCCCCCCGGCAAAGTTGGCGTTTGTGACAGCTGCGGAACCGGTCAAGGCTGCGGTTACTACCAGACCATTGCTGCCCGCTCCGAGTCCCACGGGCGCGTAGATATTCACCTTGGAAGAGTTGCCGCCATCGACCAGAGCGGTAAAACCGAGACTGGCGATGTTCGCATAGATTGCCGCGATAATTGCAGCTGCCGAGAGCGCTGTGTTTGCTCCGCAGAGCACCGGGGCGCAGAGTGGAATCCCGCCGGCCTTTGGCTGGATAGAGTCTGCTCCGGAGGTCCCGGCCGTGACGATGATACTTCCGATCGCCCTGACTTCCCCTGTGACCGCCCCCCCGTTCTGGCTGATAATGCAGAGGACCGTGCCGTTAAGAGCCTGGTCTGCTGCCGCCACACCCCCAGAGTCGACCGGCATGATACCGTCAATCAGTTTCAGCCTGCCATTAGCGAAGGCCATCGCCTCGCTGCCGAGTAACGCAAGAAAATTCAACATGCCCGACGAATAGTTAATCATTACCATCTCCTTTTAAACGCTTTGGGAATCAACATCTATCTGCTTCGCTACGTAGGCGTTGTAGGCTTTATCGGTGTTTCTGATCACCATCAAGAGTTGCACGAAGCCATTCTGTTCTCTCAGGACCAGGGTGCCTTCGGTTCCCATCAGGTAAGAGAATTCACCCTGAGAGAGATTCAGAAAGTTCCCCGAGTTGTCGCCCATGCAGATCCCGCGCTCTGACACCCAAACCACGACATTCCCTTGGAGGGTGTTGGGCCCAAATAACTCCCCCTTGGTGACAACGTGCATGTAGGGAATAGCTGGGTAGGCAGCAATCAAACGCTCGTCAAATTCATCGATTCCACTGCCCACCAACGCGACCGTCAATTTCGTGGTGCCGACGTACAGGACATTATCCAGGGAGGCAAGGAAGGTCGGTCGGCCAGGGTAATGTAAATAGTTCTCACGGGAATCAACCGCCATGTCGTAGCCGTCCGTGTAGTACAGCCAGGACTCCCCATCTTCGAAGGTCAGGACATAGGTCTTGCCGTTGTAGTATTCGACAAACTTACCCGGAGGAAGGGCTTCCTTGAACGAGGGGACCACTACGCCGTCAATCTCAACCGTATCGTTTGGGGGATCGAAGAACCGGGCGACACCCGCCTTAATGATGCCAATATCGACTTCATTGGAGAACATGAGTCCCACGGCGTTGTCGTCGTAGTCCATTTTATTGTTCGAGGAGAGCGTGAGAATCGGCGAGACGATTAGTTTTTTTGAATCGAACGAGTACAGGACACCCTGATCGACAAAGACGTGAATCTCTCCGTTAGCAAATTCGGAATGAGGCGCTACCCCTGTCCAGACTTTCGTGCGGCCGGCACGTCTCCGAATGATCCCGACATTATCAGGGTCAGCGTTGACGATCGCCACTGCCATGGTGAAAGTCCCGGTTTCGTCCGGACTCCCCACGGCAATCGCATCGTGGACATTATCGGCGCCAAAGAATTTGTAAGCTGCAGTCGGCATTACCTACCCCGGCGCATGTTAGTGAAGTATCCCCGATAGACGCCCCTCGTGCCTTTTTTCAGTCGGTTCTCGGCCATTTGGATAAATAGAACCTTGTCGTGTTCCCACTTGGCTAGGTGAGTAGCGGCTTTCTGGGGGTCGATGGTCTCCGGAATATCCTGCTTCGTGTACGCCTCGGAGAGCATGAACGACTTGAGATAGCGGTGATATTGCGGCCTGATCTCTGGGACGGCAGTCAAATCCTTCTCGGTAAGGTCCACAAGTGGAGACCGTTTCACCGCGAGACTGAGCACAGAATCTGTGTCGTAAACCTTGTTGAGCGATATGTAACCGGTCGTCTCGTCAATCGCCCAGGAATCGGGAACGCCAATGCTCGTGCGCCATTCGGGATCCCGGTGGGAGAACTCGGTAACACTCCCCGGCGTGAGCGGCAGTCTCTGTGCTGAATGTCTTACTTCTTCCATCTGCAGGATGCGTGGATCGTACAGGGCTATGCGGGTATTGGCTGGAATCAGGATGGAGCAAATAGCGGTGGTCGAGGAATCGGTAATCAGTAAGTATTCCTCGCAGAGCTGGTTCACCGCTTTGTTTGCATAATCGGCCCACTCGTCAAGACCCCAGAGGCGGTCGGCGTTTTCTGCTCCAACTTCATCTCCCGCGGTCTCCTGTGCCCCTTTGATGATCTCTCCGAGTGTCATGGTTTACTCCTTGGCTGCGGTCCAGGCTGCATCCCGTTCCGCAGACGTTACTTCAAAGCCTACTGCTTCCGACAAGGCATCAGCGCGAGGCAGGCCGGTTGTGGTGAACTTCTCCGGCTTGTTCGCATCGATCATCACCTTTATGGCAGCCAGGATCTTTGCGGCTCGTTCAGGGTCATTGGCCTTGTCGCCGTCTTTACCGGGCGGCTCTTTCGGCCCGGCCATGCCCTGCAGCATGTTGTCGGAAATACAGCCGTTGGCGTAGGCTTCCCGGTGCATGTGGTCGGGAAGTGGCCGCCAGTCTTTCCCGATAACCGCCGTGTGGCCGCTGGTCAGCTTCACATGGACGTCGGTCCCATCAATTGATCTGAATTTCTTGTCACTCATCGTCTCCGCCTTTTGCTCATGGATTTTTTACAGCTGCTTACGGTGATTGATAAAGGATCCAGACGCCGATATTCTTGGTGGCGGCGGCCCGGGTCTTTGTCCAGACGGCCTGGATAAACTGCGTCTGATCATCAAGAACAAACAGGCCGTTGGTATGGGTCAGGGTGACTGCGTTGCCCGTTTTGTCCTTGCAGGCAACAAGGGGACCGGCAGCAGTGGGACCGCAATTAAAGGCAACTGTCCCGCTGTAATTGGTGAAGGTTCCGGGTGCGGTCATGCCGCTTACGACAACCGTTTTCTTCGTGAAGATCCCGGTATTAAACGCTGTGGACGTGGCAGAGGTGGCCTGATTGGTCAGGAGCGACTTGGTGAAGATGTTTGAGGTTGCGGCCCGGGCGGGGGCAGTAAAGGCTACGGCCATGATTGCCGTCATGAGCGCCAAGGTGAGAATAGAACTGAATCGTTTCATTGGATGTCTCCTTTTCAGGGAAATGGTGAAGGGGCGGTTTGCGCCGCCCCGAGTAGTTATTACCGTTGGGTGAAGTCAGCACACTTTGATTCGTGGTAGAAAACGATGACACGAAGCGAGCCCGCTGTGGGCGCAGTGCCGACACCGGTCCAGATCACATCAACAGTGTCGGGAACGATGTACGGGAAGCATTCCGCGCCGGCTACACCGACGATACTTCCGGCGGCCTGAATGGACGTGGAAGTGACGAGCCGGTTGGTGGAATTGCCATCACCAACGACAACGACGTCCGAGGTTCCCGAGTTAAAGGCCGTATCGACGAAGACTCTCACCTTGTCAATGATGGCATCACCTGGAATATCAATTGCCGGCAAGGCAACCCCGGAACCGGCGGCGATGAAGTCCGCAAAGGTAATAACCTGTTCAGCTATGACGCCACGCTGGCGCCCTGCATTTTTGATCATGATGGTTCTCCTTCTGGTAAAAGTTATGGGAGGCGGGAAGGATTTGCACCTTCAACTCAGGGTTACCCCTATACTCTATCCCGGCTATTCGTAGCATTGAGCTACCGCCCCCCTGGTTTCTTAATACTGATCCAGCATGTGGTCGACGGCCAGAATGCCGAAATCTTCCGTGCTGTTATCGTAGATGCTGAAAAACTGCGGTTTAGTGAGGCCCAGCATCTTGTCGATGTTGATACCGGGCTGGCTGTCGTATTGGAAGTTCTTCTCGACCCAATCAGGATTCCCGAGGTCGGCCAGGCCCAGCGCTTGTGCACCACACAGCAGAGTCCGGGTTCCATTGACCGTGCCGTCGCCCCATTTGATGGCTGCGCCATTCGTGGAGTACACGTAGCGGTGTTCCTGAATGACCAGGCCGTCGATCGTAACGGTGGCGCCGGTGAAGAACGGGTTGTTTAAATCCCTGGGGAGCGCCGTAATGACGGCCGCCTTGTAGTCCGGATCGTTCTTGAGCCGTTTCAGGGTGCCGGGCTTGACGAAGAGAATGTAATATTCTTTTCCGCCAGCCATCAGGGGTTTGATGTAGTGGTCCTTGGCGTAAGCGCCCATGCTGGTGAGCATTTCGTAGGTCGGAACATCGGACGCATCGACGGCCGTGGTATCACCGGCAACAAGAGCTTTCTGTGCTGCACTCCAACGACGGTACCTTTTGCTGGAAGGAGCGGTGACATGGGAGGCGAAGGCCAGTTTCGGCAGGTTGGAGTTAAGCCGGGCGGAACCGTCATTCTTGAAAGCGTAGGAGATCCCGGACATGGTGAGGAACCCCATCTGGTCAATCCGGTCCGGGAGCCAGTAGCCCAGTTTATCCATGGCGGTTTCACGGAACTTGACGATGGATTTCTGTTCGGCCAACTTACCTTCGGAGATGACGCCGTGGTTCATCAAGTCGACCACTACGTCAATCTCGTAGGACTTCATCGACTCTTCCATGCCTTCCCGCCGGGCATCCCCGACACCACCGTCTTCAACCAGGTCGGCAACAAGGGTCATGATACATCGATCACCACGTTCGGTCTTGGTGAGTTCGGTAATCCGCTGAACGACGTTGTTCTGATCTGTGCCGCAGAACTTGTTGATGATGAAGGAGTTGTTGCGGGCCGCTTTCCAAAGCAGACGGCTCCAGGTGCTTTTCTCGCTGACAGACAGCGACGTGAAGTTTCCCATCATGATACTGAGGGGAAAGAGAATGATGGTTCTCAAGAACTGCGTCATTTTAGGGTGCATGGTGCTCCTCCGTTTTTCGGGATAGATGTGGTTTAGCTGCCTGTTTTTCATTCGAGCTTTGACGCCGCTCTTGAGGCTGAAAACCGCATCCAGTTACCGGAGGATCGATGCCGTGCCGTTTAACGCCGGGCGGGGGCGGGTGGCGGGAGTTACCCTGCCGTGACTATCTGACTGCGTGAATGATGCCGCTACTCCTGAGATTATTCCCTTGGTAAATAATACGCGACGGCTCTTCTGCTGGTTTCTCCTGCACAATCCCAAGAGGAGTAGATATCATCCCCCGTTCGTTGATCTTTGCGACCTGGAAGACCCAGCCCTTGTAGACGAACCGGTCACCCTTCTTTGGGTAGGTCACCTTGCCCTGAGCCTCTTTGACCAGCTTTCGGTCGGGCATCTTGAAGAACTTGCGGATTCTCTGGATCATCGGCTATCACCGCGCATTTTATGGAGATCGGAGGTAGGCAGGGCATCGAATTCCTTCTCGCTCATCTGCTCAACCTTGTCGAGCACCTTTGTTTCACTGGACCGGGCGCCCTCCCCTACCTTGGCAATGTTGGCCGGCTGAGTCCTGGAGGTAAGAGCTGCCTTCTCGCGAGCTTCCTTCTCGGATGCTGCTTTTTTCTCAGCTGCCGTTTTGCCATCGTCCGCCGCATCCGCCTTCTTGCTGCCGAATATCGGCCCCAGTTCGTCGGATGCTCGGCGTAATGCTGCTGGCAGTGAGATGGGGTTCTTGGCATCCGTGGCGTACTTGTCACGCAGAGCAATAAGGGTATTGATTGCCACCGTGTTCGGTTCGGCAACAGTGGAGTCGAAACAGGCATAATCAGCTGCCACCTTGTCGGCCTCGGCACTGACAGCCGCAACGAGAGTCTGGTGAGCAGTCTGGGCGTGTTCTTCGCCGCGCTCTTTTCTGATTCGTTCGACGGCACGGTCCTCAGCCACCCTTGACAGTTCGCCTTCGATCTTCTCGTCAACGGCCGCCGCCTCTTCGAAATCTCCGGAAGCGATGAGCCCGGCCCGCTCGATCCGCAGCGCCTTGAGGTCGATCTTGTTCTTGTCGGCTTCGACGGCTGCTGCATCAGTTTCAACTTTCTTGCCATCCGCAAGCGCTGCCAGCTCAGCTTTCAACCGGTTACGGTCTTCCTCGATCTCCTTCTTGGCAGCGTTGACTTCGGCAAAGCGATCATAGGGGATATGCGCCGGAGTCTTCTCGGCTGTCTCGCGCTCCTCTTCGGCCAGGAGTTCCGCCAGGGCGTCCTTGTCAACTTCCTCCTCGGCATGGGTTTCTTCCGCTGGGCCGAAATCACCGCGGGCTTTCTTGTCGGCCTCCTCCTCGGTTTCACGGGCGATACGATCTTGTTCTTCCTGTGCTGCAATCTCTTCCGGGGTCATGTTCGATCCTTTTCCTGCAAAGATACGCTGGCTTAACGGCCACGACTCGGCCCTGACCGGGCAAGGTTTATTACTTGTCGTCTGCGTCCGGCTCCATCGGGTCCATGACGGCTTTCATGGCGTCCATCTTCTTCTTGCCATGGGCCAGGACAGCGGTATGGAGCTTCTTGTTGCCTTTGATATGGTGAGCATCAGTCAAGGTCTGGAGGTGTCGGTTCATGTCGTACTCGTCCATTTTCGCCGGATCGGCGGTCTTGAGACTGTTCTGCTTGGCATTCATGTTGGGCCTCCCTGCTGTAATCGCGTTGCTCATATTCGACTCCTGAAATAGAAAAAGCCCGGTACCATCAGCGTTGTGCTGTGATACCGGGCAATCAGTGGACCTGTGAAGGGTTGATCCTTACCGGCAGCTATTTGTTTGTGGTTGCGGGCGCGCTACTCACATTTCACGCGCCCTGGTTGATATGGAAGGGCGGTTCGCGCCCCTATGACGCGCTGCCTCTGTGGGGTTGCTGCTCCCCCTTTGAATTCAAAGGTCCATCTCCACATTTCGGCAATCGCCTTGGCACCAATTCAAAGCTAGCTGCCCCGTAAAATCTAGCGGGATTATGCCACATTCTTTGAAAACGTCAATGATTCTTTTTCGACACTCTTTAGAGGGCTGAATGGTGACTCGGCGGCGCTCTCTGATTACCTGGTGGTTGTCGCTCACTCTGCGCTCCATTATTCGAAATTCTCATCCACTGCGGTCAGCAATTCATGGTGAAGGAGATCCACCATCCCAAGCGTCTCGATTGCGTTCTCTTGGTTCGATAACCGTATCCAGTAGCCGCCATTCTGTTTCTTGCCGACCAAAACAATTGCTGTTAAACCCATGTCAGCGGCTTCACATAGGACGTTCTGAATGGAATCACGCTTGAAAAGCTGATGGACGTTGCTCATATGTTTCCTTTCTTGAGTCCTTGCTTCATCCTGCGCCGCGCGATCTTGAACAACTCCGCCTGATAGATTTGAGCCTGGGTCTTTGCTGGAACTGCGTCGTCTTGCCAGTTCTGGAAGTCGTCAAATTGATCTTTCTTTTCGGCTTCATTCTGCATTTACACCCTCACCCCGTCAGCCGCCGGTGTTTCAATCCCTGCCGCCGCTCCTGACCCTGCTGACATTGGCCGTGTCGGAAAAGCAGGACTCGTATTATGCTGAACGGCTGGCTGGAAAGGTGTACCCTTTATACCCGTGAGGCTCGTCCCATCAATACCGCCAACTTCCTGTGGCACAATTGGCGCAGCGTCCTGATCCTTGAACCCGGCGGAAAGAAGGAGTTTATCAGCAAGCGCGGAAACTGTCGGCATCATGGCGATAACCTGCGCCGCCTGCACTCCGGAATAAATGGCCGTGACAGATTGATCAGTGGCCGTGGCATCCTTGAGCCGGGCATCAGCCTCTTGCAGTTTAATCGCGGCTTCCTGCGCCCTCGCTTGACGGTCGGCAATGGCCGGATCGGGCTGCATCTGCTTGACGATCTCAGCCTTTTTGGCGAGCGTTGAAGACATGATCACCACGTTATCAGGAATGGCGATGCCTTCTTTCCTCATATTCATAGCCTGCTGGAACTGGCCGTTCTCAAACGTGGCGGAGGTCGGCACAGAATCGGCTACCACGTCATACTCTCCCAGCGTGAGGTTGTTGATCATCTCACCAGTCGGAGTCCATTTGTTGATCGACAAGGGCACCTTGCTTGTCTGGCCGGTATCGTCCTGCTTGGTGACCAGAATCACTCTTTCGGTCGTGTAGAACTGCTGCACGAGCTCCAAATATTTCCGTGCCCTGAATTCCCGTGTCCGCGCCAGGTTCTGCAATGGTCCCTGTTCCTGGAGTTGCGCGCCGAACTGTTTATGATCGATGGCCACCCCTGACGACTCGGGACCGGCGGCGCCCTGAAGAGCATCAGGACATCCGCCTACCTCTTTCAAGATTTCCTTGCCATTCGCGGACATGCGCTCAAGACCGGTGGGAATAACATTCGGCTGGATCTTCACCGGAGCGGACGTCCCTTTCTTATGGACCAAAACCAGACCGGTAGTGGCACCGATATCCTCTAAATCCTCAGGGTCGTGATTGACGAGACTATTTTCCTCCACCGTCCAACCGCTGTTTGCCGTGGAATTCAAGATATGGAGCTCCGACGACATGGCCTTGTCGATCAGGTCGGACGGAGATATCAGGTTGTCGATGGTCCCTTTGGTCTTACCCCGACGGAAATACGGGAAGAACGGATTGACGGTAAACGATCTGTACGGGCTCCACTCGTCATGCAGGACCAGATCTCGGGTCGTTACTCGCCAGCGGATACGGTAGGACATTTTGCGGTAGACGGATAGACCTTCCTGCTGGCACTTCAGCTGAATCGCTTCCGGGGTCAGACTGTCAGGAATCTCTCGTAGATCGCCCGTGGAAGAGTTGAGGAAGAAGGTGGTCAGGGTGTAAATCTTGTACTGTCGGTCAATAACTCGGACGCGCTTGGAGATCTTCTCATTGCCAATGTAGGCGTCATACCAACGGGCCTTCTGATTGCCGAACGTGTTGCGGCTCTCCTGGTCGTTCTCCCGGTCATCAATACCGAAACTCTGATCCAGATAGTTGAAATTCTCCACCTTCGTGGCGGCCTCTTTGCCGTAGAACTGCTCAATCTCGTCAATCGACATGAACTTGGTCAGGATGATATCCTTCCAATCGGCGGGATCGTAGCTGTTCGCGTCCGGATCCGGAATCACATCCCGAGGATCCAGGAGTGTTTCCCGGACATCCCCCATGATATTGTCGGAGAAGTCCATCCGGATATCGGTGTAGCCGCGCTGCTCAATGTGGCCATCCCGGAAAACCTCAGTCTCCAGGTAATGCACATGATTATCATAGCAAAGTTGATTGACCAGCTGAGTCAGAACGTCAGCCACTTCCTGTGTTGCGGCTCCCCAGCGTGGCTGATACGAGATATCGACCCGACTCTGGATCTGCTGGCCGGTCTTGGTCTCGACAATCGGCTGGGCCAGGTTGATTTCCAGGACTGGCCGGCGGGCATCTTCCAGGAACTTGCGTGTCTCCGGGTCCCAATGGCCATCACAGATCCCCTCTTGGTAGCCGATATAGTACCGTTCGCACTTCTGGGCCTGCTTGATATAGTCAGTGTGGCCGCGCATCCGGGCGTACTGGTAACGCGCCCAGTTGTCATAGGCAATCTGCGCCTCGTTGAGAATGGAACCATCAGCGGTCTTGTTGAGGGTGCCTTCGACGTAGGCATTATCGCCGCGCTCGTCTGGGGATGTGGTGAGGTATGACATGGGTTGCTCCGGGCCGGTGTTCTCCGGCAAAGGATTTCCGTTGTGTCCGTGCGGTGGACGATGGTTATTTTATCCGCTGTTCATCATTGTATAGCTTCTATAATATATCTACGAAAAGCGCGGTGCAAACTTCAATTTAGCGTGCCACATATCAGATGGATCACGATAATATTCAATTTCCTCGAAAAGATATCGGGTGTCTGCGCTACCATTTTTCAGGAGAATGTAGTCACCCCGGCTTATCCCTCGGCCCCATCCGCAGCATGAAACTGTCAATCCTCCGTCTTTGGTATTCCATCCAGACGTAGCGTAACCCCAGCCTTGTTTGGTAAAATCGTGAGTTTTAGGCACAATCGCAGTTTCCTTCACGCAGCCATTGCTCCGCGTTGTCGTGAGACGCCCTTGTGAATATCCTTGGCCACCGGTCGAGTCCGGGCAATCTCCATGCCGGTGTTTTCCAGATAGCGGGTCGTGTCCATCAAGTGATCATTCACTTTGACGATCTTCCCGTTCTCGTCCCGCCGATACAGCCTGTACTCCTCAAACCAGGGCGTGAGCGTCTTGAACACCTTCATCCTGCCGGTCGAGAGCCGCGTCCAGACCCGGTAGATCCCAGACTCCACGGCGTTGTTCGCTTCGGTCAGGTCTAAACCCTCGTCGCGGTACTGCTGCAGAAGTTGCGCCCCATCGTCTTGAGTCCGTCCACGGGAAGCCGGATCGACCGCCCCTGGTATCCAAGAACCGCGAGCTTTAACAGCCGAGGCATGGATAGGAGGCTGTGCTTTTCCCTCGTAATGGCAGGAATAGAGGTAGAGGCAATCGCTCTCCCGGTCCATCGCTCCCCAGAGGCCAGCCGTCCGGTTCCAGCCAACATCTAGAGCGTAAGCACGTGGCCAGTGATCCGGGATAACGAACGAGGCAACGGTGATTTCTTCTTCCGGGATCGGGTAGATCGCCCCGCTGCCGAGTTGAGGGATGCCTTTAGACCGCGCATCACGTTGATGGGGAGGGAGAGCCGCCCAGAGTTCATCCTTCGCCTGCTTGCTCAAATGAGGCGCATCATCCCATGTTGCGGAGATAATGAACTTCTTGGCATTCTCAGTTGGTACTTTTCCACCAGGCAGGAAGGTGAGCACGACCTCAGATAGACCCTGCAGTGGCGTGAAGGTGAGCATCACACAGCCGTCCGTGGTCATGGTCCGCAAGAGACATTCGGTATAGATGCTCAACGGCGGCTCTTCGTCCAGCCAGACGATATCCTTCGACGTTCCTTGAAACGATTCCCGACCTTGATCATAGCTCTTGAACGTGAGCGCCGAAGTCCCACCGGAGATGTGCCGGACATAGACCGTCTCAATCGCATCCGCCACGCTCCGCTTCTTGGCGTGAGATATGATCTTGTCACCAGGGATCATACCGGTCCCGAACTCGGAGGGAATGCCCGGAGGGCCGCATAGTTTCGCCTGCAGAATGTCCCGGACCGTCTGATTGGTATCACCAGCCGCCCAGATATCTGTCGGACGGTGGAAGCGCTTACCGATCCACCATGCGGGATAAATGCCGGTGAGGTGACAGGTTACTGCGTATGCCCCGGCCTCACTTTTGCCGACACGATTCGCCGCCATAAAAGCAATTTCTCGCCAGTCGGCGCTTGCTGCAAAAAACGCCATGTGCTTGACGTACAGCTCACGGCGTAACGGGCCTTCTTCAGGAAAATAGTCAGCAAACTTCCTACGACTCTGGCGCCGGTCCCACTCCTGCAATAATATGAGGTAGCGCTGGTTGTCGGTCATTTCAGGAGCCTCTTGGCTTCCAGTGTGGCAATCTGCGCCAGAACCTGCTCGTCAGTGAGTTGTGTGATCTGGAACAGCGGGTTCTCGGGATCTCCACCGATATGCTGGGTATTTTTCCATCCATAGTTGTTAATCAGGTTGAAAATAGGTCCGGTAGCGTTATTTCCGAACAGGGATTTCTCCGCATAATTCTCGCAGCGAACCTTCGCTTTTTTTATCGTGTCATAAAACTCTTCGCGTCCCTCGTAATTCAGGAGCCCTTGCCGGGTGGTATCAAGTGCTATCGCAAGCCCTGTGATGGTGAATGGCTCAACCTGCTTCTTTATCAGCCTCTCCCCCGTCTTCTTCCCTTCATCGTCTTTGAGGGCAACGGTGAATTCTTCAAAACACGATTCGAAATAGGTATCAATCGCGGTCTGCAATTCCTCAACAGTTTCAAATTTCCTTGGCCGGCCAGCCTTCTTGCGTTCCTGTTCCTTATCGAATTCTGCCATAGACGGAAGCGTACAATTCACCGATTCAACAGACAAAAGCCCCACAGGTTCTACACCCAGGGGCTTCGTGGTAGTCTTCGCTGCTTTCTTTTTCTCAGCCACTATGCTATCTCCTGCCGGAATTCTATCTCAGCCGTGGCGTCGATTTGGATTTTTCTGATAGTCCGGTCCAGCCGGAAGCCGTGCTTCTCCAGCTCCATCGTTGTCTCAAGGGCTGTGTGGAAATTAAGCCAGGACCTTTCCAGCCGCAGGCATCGTACTTTCGCCGCCTCTGTTGAAATATCCAAAGAGAATTTCCCGCAGCGGTTGCACTTGCTCACCATCAGCACTACCACCCAGCCCACCGGCGCCGGCTCATTCGGCATTTCCTTCCTGGCTATTAGTTCGGAATGGTCATGCTTGCAGAACAGCTCCAGCCGGAGGCGCTTCAACCATTTCATTTCTTCACCACTATTTTCTTGCCCGTCACGTTCATCTTCGCCAGGTGCTTGCCGACGCTCGCGGCTCCTTTCAACTTCTCAAACCCCTCCGAGGTCACGCCATCATAGGCGTAGGTTCCCGACCCCTTGAATCGGACGTGCATCGTGGTCCCCTCGTGGCCAATGGCTTCAATGTGCGACGATTTGACGGGGTGCATCTGCATGTCTGGACTCCTTTTGATAACGCGCTAGATTTTATGCTTTACTGCTGGAATGTCAAGAATTTTCTAATACGGGCAATGAACCAGTCGCGGCACACGGTCTGCGCTACCGCTTGCCGGTGCGCTTAGTCGTTATAAATCTCTCCGTGTGTCAGACCTGAAACTGAATCATCACTCCAAAGCAAGGGAACGGGAAAATGTAGAGTCGTTTCTTTCCCTGGTCCCAAAATACTCCTACCCACAGGTCATACCATGCAAACATTGGTTTTACTTTCATGTAGTCACCTCCCACCCCTGAAAATACAAATCATGCTGTCGTGCTTACCTTTCCCTTTGGAAACTTCTCCTTTCGTGTTCACCCCTTGGAAAGCCACCCGCCCCCGCAAAAATCTGACTTCTGCGTGCGGCAGTATCAGGTCGTGGAACTCCTTGGTGCTCACAGCCGCCGGTATCAGCAGCACGCACGTCTTACCCTTCTGCCATTCCTCGTAAGCCTTCCTGATGAATCTTGGCTTGTCTACTCGGTTGTATGGGGGATTACAGAAATTGCTTTTCCCCCAGTCAAGTGCCAGCCCGTCAAATGTTGCATGGAGGGGGCAGGGGTCAAAGTCAAAGTTAAATTCCGCGTTCAGTTGGTCATACAGCCAGCCAGGGGTTGCCCAATGGTCGTTTGGTTCACTACCGTCTCTGTTCTTCATCCCAACTCCTCACTCCGTAGCCGCCACCGATTTATAACCAGTCGCGGCACACGGTCTGCGCTTTTTATTTGTGTATCTCCAAATGACAAGCTTCACAAAGCCATTTCACATCCAGCGGCTTTGTATAATCGTCGTGATGCCCATGCATCAAGCCTTTACTCTTGCATTCCTCGCAGATAGATGGCTTGTCAATCTTGCCGTTCTTCACTGCATTGCGTAACGCTCTTCTCGCTGTGTCTTTGTTTCCGCTTTTATAATGCCTGTTGCGCCACACCTGTCTTATTTTTTCGTTCTGATCTTCAGTGCGATCTTCTTTTTTGATGGGGATATATATCCTGCATTTTCTGCATTGCCGGTTGAATCCAGTTGCGCTATCTTTGCGCGGACTAAATTCAACAGAATCCTTTACATCTCCACATTTGACGCAAGTTAGAACCATGATTTTTCTCCTTCACCTTTTATTGTTGGAAAAGATATTAGCATGGTTTCAACTGTTTATCAAGATTTATTCCGCTTGCCGGTGCGCTTAGTCGTTATGCGTCCCTACTCTGCCAGCGCATCGCCGATTGAGATAAGACACCCCTCGCACAGTTTCGGTCCGCCGTGGTTCTCGAAACAGCCGGAGACCTCTTTCAACGTTGCGCGGAGTCGCTTGTTTTCTTCTGTCGCTGATTGAAAACTGTTTCCCCTGTCGCGGGTCTGAATTTTTAGGCATCTGATCTCGGATTGTAGGTCTGATATCTCAGCCCTAGCTTTCTTCCGGCCATCATATCCTTTCTGGTACTCAGCATGGTTTGTCAGTGCACTATGGAGACTTATGTTCACATCGAGCGCATCAGCAAGTTCTTGCCGTAGTCCATCGGCGGTTGCTTGGCATTTGTCGTGATATCTTGCACACGGGAAAGAAAATTTGCAGTGGCTTTCATTTTGTAACAATGGCATCGGCATCGTTCTAATCTCCTGAATTTCGCATAACCACCGGCTAGACAACGACCGGGGTTAGTGCGCGTTGATATGAGTTTGTATGAGTTCGGCCCGGCGTGTCAGCCGGGACCCGTTATCTGCTATTCGTGCATCCCCATGTGTGAAAAAACAAACTTGGCATCTTCCTTACGGTGTTCAAATGCCCTTGCCAGATAGAAAGGGTTGTCGTTCGGTTTGGCAATCAAGGCAGTGCCGTTGAATTGGCATTCAGCACAGACACCTGTAACCGTAGCCAGCCGCGTCAATTCCATGCAAACCTTGTCCAGATGTGATCCGGGGTCAGCCGTAACTTTCAGCGTTAAATTGCTCATCTCTTTTCCCTCCATTTGAAATTGCAAAAATGGCAATGACATTCATAATAGAATTTCATACCGTCAAACGCTTCCCTTGTGTCTACCACTGCTACTCCCGACACATTTTCACTGTCGCATTTGCAGCAACGCACTTTATATGGATCTCTTTCCATGGCTACCCCCGCAGATAACCAGTGCTCGGACGCCGCCCGATAAGGCATGGCGGGTCAAGCACAGGCCCGTTAGATTACTCTGCCAGGAGGGGCTATACTTGCATCTTCCCGCCCATAGCTTTTTACATTACCAACGTGCCAGAATGACGGCTGTTCACCCGCGTCAGTGGCCCACGTTTCCAGTACAATGCGGAAGCCATCCAATAAGAACCCCAGCCGCTCGGCCTTTGCTCTTTTCCATGCGTTAATCCGCACTTGATAATCTTCCTTTGCTTCGCCTGTTTCCCTGCGAATACTTGCAGGCACAAGCCAATCTTCAGCGACTTCGCCGCATTCTTCAGCCGCCGCTTCAGAGAGACCTTCCAGCAGGGATTCGACATGATACACTGTCAAATATTCACCGATGGTTTTCTGCGTAGCCTCACCGACAAAGACCGTCTCAGCCTCGGGGTAATTGTCAAGTGCTTCAGCAATGGCCGCTTCCAAGGTTTCTTCCTGTCCGTGGAATAATTCTTGATCGTCAGAATATGAGTATTTCAAGTTAAATCCTCCTTTCGTAATTTAACAAGCCGCCCGACACCGACCCGATGAAGCCGGGCGGGTCAAACGCCAGCCGTTATATGACCTTTCGCTTACGAGCCGCCTGCATCTTGGCTTGTTGCGTCGCTGAAATCTTCCGCTTGCCGAGTTTGCCGCCGATGATTGCGTATATTATGCGGAGTTCTGATTCACTGGAAACCTGTATCAACTCCCGCAACCACGCTTTCTTTCTTTCGGAGCTGATCTCACTTCCGCAGTACCAGCAGTTGCCGGACTTCATTTCCCCTTGCGCCACAAATTGGCTTTTACAGGCGGGACAGTCCATCAAGGGTGCCTCCAGTTGTGGATGCCTAAAGCTACAGCCAAAAGTAAAATCATAAACATTTGTAATGTATCAGTGTCCATCATTGTCTCGCTCCCTCAGATTTTCATATGCAGCTGCCGCGTCGTTCATGGCTAATAGATGTTCTTTTTCACAGTGATTCAGTACGTCACCGACAAGTCCATCACAGAGGTTGTAAATTTCATCTTCGCTTGTATAGACATCGGATCCGCTAGGGGCGTTGCCTCTCGCCTTGGATCGTTCCCACCAGGATTCGAGATCAAATGTCATTGTTACACCTCGCTTATCGTGTAAGGGCAAGATACGCCCACACTGTTCATGCCATCAGCAAAACTTTTTGCATCTTCGTAGGTCGTAAATAGGCGCCCGTTGTGTACATTGCTGAATTGCAGGTAAAAACCTTTCATATCTCGCCTCCTTGGTTTGTGTTAAACCAAGATTACAACATAACTGTTACGTTGTCAATGATTTAATTTAGCTTGTTATCGTTTTTCGTAAAAAAATGTAAAATCTCGCGTATGTTGCCCACAGTCAAAGCTGAGTTTTCGTATTCAAAGCTATTATCCAGCCATGATTCTATTTCATCGCGTAAAACAGTGCGTCCCCTGTGGTAGGCTCTTGTTCCCTCTTCAACAGGTATGAAGTTTTCCTTTGCTGGCACCGGGCAGTAATGATTCTCTCTCGCAGTTAAGCCACAATCAGGACATGTGCTCATTTAAAACCTCCTCAATCGTTGTCAGGTATCGAACCGCAGGTGCAAGATTTTTCCCGCTGCGCTCCGCAATATTGGCAGTATGGCGCCGGATCATCCGTAATATCCTTGCAGCCGTCTTCACAATCCATACAGCCATTTGTGTCTGCGTATTCGCACATGTTCCCTCCGATGATTTTAGCCGGGGAGAAGTTCTTTCGTTCTTCTCTCCGGCTGTTGGTCTGCCTACTTCTTCAGATTGTCGAAGGTTGCCAGCACGTGCGCCAGATTCAGAGCTGATTGTGACAATCGCATCGAATCGCCGGAATCTTTTTCTGTGCCTGCCTTCTCTGCCAGCTTCTTGATTGCATCTTTTACGGTCGTTTCCATGGGTTCTACCTCCGTTGGAATTGTTGTGTCGGTTGAGATGTGGCAACCGGCTAACCACCGCATGCACGGGAGAAGCCCCGTGATGCTTGACCCGTTATAGTGCTAACAGTATGGGCAACCGCTGTTCAGGTTGCGGATTTCCGCCCGAATCTCCATCCAGAGTTTTCCGAGCTGGTTCTGGCCGTCTTTGTTTGGCCCCCATCCCCAGAAGTCATCCCGCCACGAATCCTCAATCAATTCGCGGTTGCCAGTTGCCATCAATTTCCGCAAAACATATTCGTGCTGGTCGGCTTTGGCGCGAAGAATCTTCTTCATGAATGGCACTTTCACCTCGTCCCAATCTTCCCGCCGCACATCTTTGAACCGCTCGGCGATTTTGAACGCCTCATGTGCAGATGGAGCGAGAAGAATCGCATCCCGAATCTCAGGCATACTTGGGTCAGGAAACTTCATCCAGTGATAAGCGGCCTCCGAAGTGTCAAACCGAAACCCGAACCATTGCAGCGTGAAGGCGGAAAAGTTGCTCAGAACGTAAAAATCCCGCTCGTAAAAAAGTACCTGCGTCTCAGTATCCAAACCGTGTAATTCCATCGTCTATCCTCCATGGCACCAATGCACTATAACTAGACGCTGGTGCTGTCTGCGCTGCGCTTGCAGCACAGCTCAAGCCGTTATCTCTCAAACCAAAATATCACCGGTTTCCCGGTTGCCTCTACCAGTCCATAACGCTCTGCCATGCGGTAATTTGCGCTCCTGAGTCTCAACCGCTCTACCTGTGCTGTCATTTCCTCGCGGAACTGTTCCAGCGGCATGACCGTTTTCCATAGATTGCACGGTTTGCACGCTGGCATTAGATTTTCAAAGTCGTTCGTGCCACGTTTGGCAGGGTTTACCGTTGGGTTGCCCCGCCAAATTGGTTTCAGATGGTCAACGTGCATCTGTTTCAGCGTGATTTCCCCGCCGCAGTATGCACACCGACCACCGTATTTTTGATGTACACGATTACGCAATTTGCTACCTCCTGAGATAACCAGCGTTCCGACCCGACCGATGAAGCCGGACGGGTCAAACGCCAGCCGTTATCTGCTAATTGAACCCTTCGATAAATCTGCGCGCTTCCGACACTGACGACAACATTCCTCCCATCATCATTTGCATTCCGAGATTTATTGCTATATGGCCTTTTGTCTCTTCATGCTTCCCTAAGTCGCTGAACATTGAAGTCAATGCCTGCATTGGGTCGCCTGCATCGCAGTATTCCAACGCTCTTTTTTTACACCATGCCAAGTGTTCTGTTCGTGTCATTGAATTTCCCTCCTAAAGTTTGCCGATGGCAGATAACCATCGGCTGTTGCGGTGAACCCGCAAAGCCTCAAGCCGTTAAGCGGATAACCCGTCATCATCCCATTCGTGGCAGCAGAAGGGGCATTCGTGGCATCCAGATGTTAAATAATTTCGCCTACACGAAGGGCAGACAACCTCTATATCTGCCGTTTTCGTCGTGTGCTGATCCTCTAAATGGTGCCCCATGTCGCCTACCCCTCGGAATGTATTTGTACTCGAATCGTTCAAGCGCTTCCTCTATCCAGTCTGCAAACTGCGCTCGGAGTGCGCCGCCGTGTCTCGCAGAGTGGACAGTGCCTCTACTCACTCCCGCCCGTTCCGCGAGTTTGTTGCTGGTGGCCTGTTTTTGTTTCATCCGCTCGGCCAGGTTGGGAATTATGCGAGTTGACATCGAAAACCCCGTTTAACCAGGACGATGGACGCCGCCCGATGAATCCAGGCGGGTCATCGCCGTGGCCGTTATGTCACTAAATGTTGCTTCATCTGTTCGCCAAGAAACTTCGTGTACGCCGGAGGTATCGACAGCCCTAACTCAAATTGTGTCATCCAGCCAACATCCATCGCCTTTTTGCCTATGTCGTGGCTGGAAGGTCCGCGCATGTCACCTATCTTCCGGCAGGATCTTGTCAATACCGTGTAAAGCTGCTGACCAGCGTGATTACATTTGCCATGCCCTGTCAATGGCACATTTGATTCAAACAGCCTATGTCGTGCCACTCCTAGCCCGAATTCCGTACCGCACAACGTCACAGGATTTATCAGCGGAGAACCCGGCACGTTTTCAATTATGTACGGCTTGCCCGACTGCTGGAGTAGTTCCCGTGTTTGTGGAATCAGGTCTATGTGCTCTTTGGTGCTGGAGAATCTCGTCATTGCACTATGCACCTGACATGGTGGGCTTGCGTGTATCGCGTCAAACTCGTGACCGTGTGCAGCTAAATACTTCAGCGCATCCCCTTGAATGAATTTGAATGGGTAGTTTGGTTGCGGTTTTATATCCACTCCGACAACCTCAAACCCGGCTAAATGGTATCCCATGCCAGCACCGCCAGCCCCACAATATAAATCTAATAATCTCAATTTGCTCCTCCTTCTTACGTGACATAACAAGCCGCCTAAAAGTGGCGTATACCTCTTCTTGTGGCTCTTTCATATTTGAGGTTTCCATCGGTCAACCTCATGGCAAAGCGCCATTTCTGTCGTCACACCATCAGCAACGTCACATTTTAACCATTGCTCAAAACGGACGGACATTCTTTCGTCGCGCAGCGTGTGGGCATATTCTTGACATCCTGCAATAAAGGCTTCGCCCATCAACCACCGCTCCCTTTGAGTCAATTCGCCCGCAAGTACGCCGTAATTGCTATCAGCAAAGGCATCGGTCATGTCTTTAAGTTGCTTCTGCAATCTTTCAATATCCAGTAACAAATATTTCCGGCTGCTCGTTCTTCTGTCTAATGGCATTATTGACATTCCTCCTGATATTCGCAAAAGTCGCAATGTGTTCCGGGCTGATAATCTCCAAAGCATTCAGGACCGTCCTGTATTTCCTCGCTACAATCCGAGAAAAAGTAATTACCATGACATAACGGGCAGTCTGTGGCGGTCGTATCAGGATAACAATTCGGGCATTCCATCATTTCCTCCACCGCACTATAACCAGTCGCGGCACACAGTCGCTTCGCGCTGGTGCGCTTTGTTGTTATGCCCATCCTGCGGCGTGTCATTGCCCCTTGTAGGTGTAGCCGGGGCGGTTTATCCGTAAATGTCTTTGCGCTTCCGCTCTTCTTCGTCTGGCGGATTAAGGGAATTTCCCCCCGCGTAATCCGTCCCAAACTTATCATCGAGCATGGCGTAGAGTGCTTTTAACTGCTTCGCTGACTCTTCCAGGGTACAGAATGATTCCGGTATCTGCTTGGCGTTGTAGGGCTGGACCCCTTCGGGCCTGCGGTACGTCTGCGCCAAGGCAATTAAAATCTTGATAGTTGGGAAGGCATCACCCTCTACTGACTTGTCCAGAGCGAACTCGACCGCCTCAATGCTCCAGGCTTCCAGCTTCAGGTAGTAGATCGACAGTGATTGCTTCGGGACTTGCCGAAAGAACGCCGCCCCTACCACCGCCATCGCCACCGCAAACCGCTGCTGATCCTCTGTCCCTGTCATAAATCACCATTTCCTTGACGAAATCACGCGCTGCCTCTTTGTTCTTTTCGATCTTTAGGTCTTCAAAGGTCTGGGCCTTGACCGGTAACAGCCCAATTTCATCCTCCCATCGTCGAGAACTTAACCATCCTTGCGCCATTTTGGGTGTCCTGCCTTGGCTTCTCAGTTCTAAGCGACCAGATGCCTCGCTTTTGGCCGCTTCGATGATCCTGGCTAAGATTTGGCCGCTAAGAGTCGGGATATCTAACCATGAATCTGCGGCTTCCGCTTTACCGGTTTTATAGTCGAATGTTTTCCAGAAAAGTTCAAACGACTCCAATCTTTTGCCAGTCAACTTCCGACCCTTCTTTGAGAGATAAAAATCCCCTTGCGCTTCATCGCCAGATGAAGGAATGATTTTAGATTCTTTCTCTATCTCCTTCTCTATCTCTATCTCTATCTTTGCGCCGGATTTTTTTCCGGGTTTGTCCGGCGTGACTCCTGATTTTTTTGAATACTCGTCTCGGAATTTCAATAGGTTAGGGATTTTTATTTTTAGCTTTCCGATAAAATTAATGTTGTCATACTCCATTAGAATCAGAGTTTTTTCCGAAAAAACGGAGAAAAACATGGTAGTTTTGCGCGGAGTGCAGTGTAATTTCCGCGCCCAGGCTTTCAATGGATACGACAATTCGCACTTGTCGGAGGTGTCCATTTCGGCCCCAACGAGCTCAAGAAGTAGCCACCAAAACCCGTAACCTTCCAACCCGAATTGATGCATGATCTCTTCAAGTTTTTCATCGTTGTGTGATCTGGTTTGATGCTTATACCACCGCATGCGCCCACCTTTGCCATCGGCTGATTAAATTCTAAATTTCAGGTACTGACAGATATTCTTTGCCGTCCAGAGAACCGCCCTTGAACATGAAGGGAATCCCCGCCGCTGCCGCCTGATCGCGGAGAGATAACGCCCACTGAGGATCAAAAAGGCGCTTACCTGGGCCATTTTCAGGACCGGTGATGATCCATTTCGGGAGTACCGGCCAGATATCGAGGCAGAGGTTGAGAGGAGCAAGCATCGGTTCTGCCAGCACTCCGACATTCCAGCCCATTGTGGCGAGTTTGGCAGTCGTCGGATACCGCTTGTTCACCATCTCTTGATTTTCCATCGTGACCAGATAAATCACCTTCGGGAAATACATGTTGTGGCTCAACGGAGTATTCGGATTGTTCCAATACCGCAATATTTCACGCGGGCGCTTGGTGCAGATGATGTGATAGTCGGATGTCTGCTTAATAATTTCGAAGAGCTTGTCGCGAAATACGTCCGTCACGCCTTCATGGAAAATGTCATTCCAGTACGTCCACACTCGCGGCTTCCGGTGTAAACTCTTCGGTAAAATATCAGCCATGCGCTCGGGGTGTTCGGCAATGGTGCCGTCAAATGGTTTCCCTCCGTTGAAGCGCATCTGCATTGCCTCACTCCAGCAATTCAGACAGCCAGGAGATACCTTTGTGCAACCAGATATTAAAGTTTTGGAATGCGTCCAAAATTTCCCTTTCGGTAAAACGTCCTGAAGTATTTCGTTGATCATTTTGCGCCCTTTCCTTTACTGTGTTTCGGCAACGGCACCCCGGCATCAAGGCACCTGAACCGTCTATCGCAATTGTCGCAAATCGGATCACACGCACACACCCATTCACCGTTCACAGTTATATGCTTCACTCTCCCTCCCAAAAATCACCGCCGGCCGCTACACCGGCGGTGTATGTTTAAAGCTCCTCAACCGTAATCAACACGCCCGGCCGGTCCCCATAGGATTTACTCAGTCGGCTTACGATTGCCACCTGGCTGTCATCCTTCCAAATTACCCCCGTGAGGGCATCCTTGACGCAGCGCAGGAGTTTGTCCAAGTCCGGCTTCGAAGTATGATAGAGGGGTGCGTTCTGTTTGATGAGTGCCGCTTTGCTGCCGGTCCCGTAATGCCCTTTGAGCCTCGGCATGGTGAAAATGACCGAAATAGACACCGGACCGATAATGAGGGCGGATTTGTGCTGTGCCGCCGTGTAGCTGATAGCGGAAGCCCACGGTTTCTGCTTGGCACCGTTGTCCTGGGTCACAATAGCGCGGCCCTTGACGACGAAGGCCTTGGCGCTTCCTTTGGGGACCGGAGTCCCCGCTACAAAGAAAGAAATCACGCGAGATCACCGGGCAGTTCCGGCCAACCCTTGTCAGTCACCGGTTCAGCATCTGCCGGGTAAATATTAGGAAAGAGCTTATCGGCACACCACTGGGGGCATGCTTCGCCAGGTTGCTTTTCCCGGCAATCAGGGCAAAGACGGGTAACGGTTTCCTCTTCGTTGGGTCCGGACTCCAAGCGGCAAAACTGCTTAGCATTACAGGGGTCGGTACATTTCTCACAACATCCGTTGCAGTCGGGATGGGCAGATTCACAGGCCACACAATCAGGATTGAGCGTGGGAACCTCGGCGGCATGAGCGTCAATATTTTGGTCGATCTCGGCGAGGGATTGTTCCACGTCGGCTGCCACCTCTTCGCGCCCGCCGAAGAACTCAGCAACGTTCTCCTCGCTCTTCTTTTCAAAGTCGAACGACAGATGAAGTTCCGCGCCCTCAAGGGTTTTCTCTTCGACAACATCCCAAGTATCCAGCCGCCGCAGTTTCTTCACGCCCGTGGCATAATCGAATTCCCAGCGACAGTCAACCTGCTTCTCTTCCGTCCCGGTCATAATGATCTGCGCAATGGCAATCATTTGCTCCTCGGTCTGGTCAATCACGGAGTTGCAGGACTTGGTAAACGCCTTCTTGTCCAGCTGGGTCCGCTGCCAGAGTTGGAAGAGCCGGGCCTGTTCTTTGCCATGTTCGGCCAGTTCATCTTCGGGCAATTCAACGGGGAGATGGTGGGTGAATGTGGCGCCAATCTTGTCCGGATCGCGGGAGACGAAAGAGGTCGGCAGTGACTCGGCAGCTATGGCGTCCATTTCCTCAGCCATTTCAACTTTAGAGTCGTCAACTAGTTCCCAGAATTCATCATCATCCTGATTTAACGGGTTGCCCGGGTGTATACACGAACCGCAAGGGGCGCTGATATGACAGGAGCAATTCCCGCCGTCGTAATCTGCGTTAAAACTGTCCCGGTCATTCTGCGCGGCTTCATTGAGTTGGCGGATCTCTTCCGGTTTTTCTACCTCTTTTGCGGCTACAGCAACTCCAAACAACTCGGCAACCGGGCCCTTGGTTGATTTCGCGTAACCCTCGGAAATCATCGACTGCTCACATACACGGCACCATAATTGATCATCGCGGAATTCACGCTCTGCCATCGGATGCTGGCAAATATCCTCCGCGCAGGATTCCGCTATCTGTGCCGCATCGTAAATGAAACTCTCGTCGGTACTCTTCTTTTTCATGGTTTAATCTCCCTTACTTCGATTTCATATTTCGGAACGCCGTCAATTTCAACCGTGATGACATTGCCCGGCTCGATTTTATCAATGACCGCTTTCAATACATCTCCAGTCACGTCCTGCTTGCCGTCCAGAAAGGCGTTTCCGGGCTTATTAATTCTCCCGGCATAAATCCTTCCACTCAGGGCCGCACACGCGACAGTAATTTTGCTCATACCGACACACGATCAATCAGGTAGCAGCCGCTGACCCCATTGAACCATGCAACAGCACAATGGCGGCCCAGAACTTCGGCGGGATGCCTGACGGTAGTTTCAACCGGCTCATCAACAAAATCCTTTTTAAGCATGACCGGCGTGCCAATAGGATATTTTGTATTGAAATCGTCGCACTCTTTTCGCAACTGTTTCAAGCTCGACTTCTTCATTGTTCATTCTCCTTGGAATAATTTTTGGAATAATTTGTAGTGGGAATTAGCAGTTAATCGGGCGGCGGCTCGCCATGCTCACATTTCGGATTGTAACAATGGCCCTCAATTCGGACCTTGCCGCAACCTTCGCCGGGGCAGAGGTCGGGGCCAGGTTCGGCAACCTTCGCCGCTTCGTTGATCTTGGCAACCTTCTCCGCGTTCCTGCTGGTCGGTTTATCCTCCTCGGTGATGAATGCCCTATCAACCGAAACGGTCCCTTCCTTGATTGCCGTGGCGATACCTTTGAGGATAGCCAGCTCATCGAGACCGATGTCCTCAACACCCTTGACACCCATGAATTCGTAGATTGTTTCCGGCGCCACGCTCAACTTCTGAAAGTAGGCCATCATGTCAGTGCGCTTCTTCGCCAGGGTCTTACTGTCGCCAATCGCTGTTTTCTTGGCGGCGTCATAAAGTCCTTGCCAGATTGCTTTCGGGATGCCTTGTAGCCGGGCGTTACGGACTGCTATCGAACAGGCGGCATTCCCCGTTACGCCGATCATGTCAGCCTTGTACCGCTTGCCGTATTTGTCAGTGATTCCGCGCTGGACCTCAACGGTGATCGCCACGTTCTTTTCAAGGTCATGGAAAACGCCTTGTGCTTTCACGAACTGGCTATCCGCTCCCATTGGCCGAGAGCCTGAACGATTGTTCCCCCAGGACGAAGCGATGATTTCGGAAAAACGGACGCTCGGCCCTTCAATGAACTTCTTCTTGCCGTTGTCATCCTTGCCACGCGGGAGAGCAAAGATGCAATCCGCGGCTATTTCCTCAGTGAGGGTCACAAGGTCCATGGCTTCCGCGTAGAACGCTTTGATGCTTCGGGGGTAGCGTTTGGCGGTCGATACCTGTTGATCGATCTCAGCGGTTGATATGATCGCCAGGGCCGTCAATTCATTCGGTGATTCTGTTACTATTTCTGCTTCAACCTTTTCCATGTCCATCTCCTTTTAAATAATTTCTATCAAATCGTCAGGGGTCAATTCGTTCCAGTCATACAGCCCAACAGGAGGCGGGAAGTTCGGCCAGTAATCCTCACAGACCGACTGTTTGACCAGGCCAATGAGCCGCTTAACTTCAGCTTGTGCCGTTTCCGTCTTGTCCGGATCGCTGTAAAATGCCCGGACCTCGTATGGAGGGAACGCTTCACAAGCGATAAATCCGAACGCTACCGGGTCAAGGCCGCACTCCTCAGCCCCGTTCAGGTAGTGGCCGCTCTGAAGACGATAATTGAGCCCGCCATCCATTTCCCATTTCAGACCGGATATTTTGCGGCACTTCTTGAGGTCCCAGATGATTTTACCGTCCAGAATATCCAAGCGGGCCTTGCACGCCAGGCCGGAATCGGGGTCAATCCAGACGAGCGACACCTCTTTCTGCGACCGTTCCAGAATCGGCCCTACTTTCGGATGGGCACGGAGGGAATTGTCTACGCCGGTGAGCACCTTGGAAATATGGATCTTCTCCGGCCCGTAAGTGGGAGGTAACAGAACTTTGCCGGGATTCGCTTCTTGATATTCTGCCCGTTCCGCTGTCGCCTTGCCGCTCTTACCTTCGCATGATATGGGGAGAATGAAGCACTCCGCATCAAGGCCGTCTTGCCCCTGCAAACTGTAGCTATGGATTCCTGTCCCAACATTCGCATCGTCTCCGGGGATGTACGGCTCTCTCGCTGTGGAGGGATTAGTGGCGTACCTTTTCAGGAGCGTGGAGCCGATGGCCGGCCAGGAATGATAGACGTGCGCGGGTATATCATAATAGATTCCAGGTGCGGGACATTCAACCGCTGCCGCTTTTACCGGAGCGGTTCCAAAGAGTTCGGAGAGTTCGTCGCTCATTTTAGCTCCTTCCTACTTTTATTGTTCACAATCCTGCTTATTTGTGCCTCTGACACACCGAATCGGGATGCCAAATGTTTTGTGTAATTCTTAGGCAGGCTTATCGTCTGGTTCATGTGTTCCTCCGTGGAGAGATATTGTAACTTCACGTACACATTACGCAAACAACAAGTTAAAGTCAGGCTATATTTGCTTCGCAGATAACGCTAATCTTACCCCGCGCGTCCAGATCGGAAACCCGGTCGTCGGCGCAAATGTCCTGAATTGCCTGAAGCGCGGTAGCAACGTCCTTAAACTTCGACTCTGCCAGTTTCCGGGCTTTCTCTGCCGCCTTCCGCTCAACCTCGGCCTTCTTCCGTGCGGCTTCGGCATCAACTGCGGCCTGCTGGTCGATTGCCCGCTGTTTCGCCGCCGCCTCGTCAAGTTGGCGCTTCATCTCCGCCTCTGCCAGCTCTTCTTTCTCGCGGGCAATGCGAAGTATCTCGGCCCGCTTATCGGCCTCGATCTTCTGCTCGGCGGCGAAGGCAGCACGTTCCGCGTCCAGTTTGGCAAGAGCTTCGTCATTGACCCGTTTCTGCTCGTCAAGAATCGCCTGGCGTTTCTCAACCTCCACCTTTTCGATCGCTGCCAGCCGGTCCCGCTCTACCTGTTCTTCCGCGAGTCTGGCAACTTCCAGCAACCGGGCTTCTTCTTGTCGTTCGGCTTCGGCTTCCTGCTCGGACTTAATGACAGCGGCTTCCTCTTCGGCCTTCCGCATTGCCCCGAGAATTATGTTGATCTCCTTGACCGCTTCCGTCCGTGCTGCCTCTGCCCTCTCCCGGCATTCTCCGATGAATTCCCCGCCCATTTCCTTGCTGATGATGAAGTCAAGGAAGGTCTGAATCTCCACAGCGGTCTTACCCATGCAACGAAGGGGAAGTTTGCCGATTTCCAGGATCTTGTCATCGAGGATCTTTTGAGCGGCGGCAGCAATACGCGCCTTCTCGGCCTTCTCCTCTTCCTTGCGGGCCTCCTCGGCTTTGATCTGTGTGTCAATCGGGGCTTCCAGAGCGTAGAGTTCGGCGGTGATCCTCTTGGCCTCGGCATCAATCAACCGGCACCGTTCCAGCGCCGGGGCCTTGATCTCGATCCGCTTCTTTTCCAGGTCGGTGCGAAGTGTGACCAATTCGCGCCGGTTGAACTTAGCCAGCGCCATGCCCGTGGCGTTGGTGACCTCGTAAGTTACGCCCTTAAGCCGGGCCTTCAATTCGTTCAGCCCTGCGGTTGTCGGACTGTATTCCGCAATCTCCGTTGTAATTCCTGTCGTCATCTGTTATCCTCCCAATTCTTCCAATTCGCGCTTGATTTCCTGAGTCCTGCGCCGCTTGGTCTTCTCCGGCTTCTCGCTGGCTCTGATTACCAGTTTAAGCCATGCGAGTTCAGCCCGGAGAGCGGTAATCTGTTTTGCTTTGGATGTTTTCACCAGCGCCCCCTCGCATCCTCGTAATCCGGCCCCTCACCGCAATCCTCAATCAGCAATTCCTCGATGCGCTCAAAATCATCAGCGGAGAGAGTGTCATAGACATTCCGGCCGTGCTCGCTGAATACGGAGATAATCTCAATTTCAGGCTCGTCGTCTGGCTCAAGTTGAATGCCGGCGCCAGGCCTGCCGTTGAAACTGTCGCGCGCTCCCTTGCATCCGGCGTAATAGGTGTACTCAACAGCCAGGGAGACACCGGAGAGACAGATTTCCGTGGTGGTTGATTTCATTTCTTCACCTTCACGATTTCCCACTCGCCGTTGATCTCCATGACTGCCAATTTCCCGGCCTGCTGGCTCAACCGGTCAGCCGTTCCCTGGTCTTGCGGGATCGCCGGGGCACAGAGTTGCATCATTCCGAGAAAGAAGCCCGCTAGGAGTAACAAACTGAGGTATTCAAAGGTTTTCATGCTGCCCTCCCGTACGATTCTTTCTTCTCGGAGATCCAGACATTGAAGTCCTCGCGGGTCATGTAAATCGGATGATTACAGCGCTTATTGACTGCCCGGCTCTTGCAGCGGCACAGTTTGAAGATCGGTAAGCCTTCAAGAACCGTGTCCGCCGTGCTGAGATAGTTCCGCAGGGTTTGAGGGTCGTAGCCGAGTTCGCTAGATATGTCTTCACTGGTCATCAGGATCTTCATGCCGCCTCCAACTCCGAATGGGCAAGTATCTTGCGGATGTAGTCCATGCCCTTCTGGAATACGACTGTTTTAAAACTCACACAGCTGGTTCCGTCCGGTTTGTCGTACTGAGATTCCACGACTCGGAAGTATCCCCGGCCGCAATATTGCTGGTAAGGGATGTTGTGCCGGTCCAGGATTCCCTTCTCGCGTAGGAGGTCGAAAAGCCGGTTGCGGCCGATTCCCATGTTGAGGGTCTTGGCCACAATTGCCATATCAACGGCGGTTGGGCTTCCGGCCACGGCATCGAAGAAATCTGCTTTCGGCTGCATCTCTGCAATCTGGAGTTTTTGGGTTTCGATCAGCTTCCCGGCGAGGAGGATGGCGTGAGCTATTTGAAGTTCGGGGGTGTCGACATGGACGGGGGATTTCGCTCGCGCCTCACAGGCAATAAAGTAAGTTCTTGCCTCTTTGCCCTTGGCGTTCCGTTCGACCATGGAGAGTTCTTTTCCCATGGCGAGGGTGATATGGTATTCGATGGCCGGGCGGCCGCCGGTGGAGTTTTCGCCCGTTTGGGCGAGTACGTAATCCGTTCCTTCAATGAACCCGTATTGCTCAATCCGTTTTTTAATCCAGTTCGAGAAATCCTTGCCGACTTCAAGGAACGCGTGAAGGTCACGGGCATTAACTGTCTGGACTACCTCGTTGCCGATTGTTCCTTGATTGACAATAATCAATTCCTGCATTACAATTACCTCCTATCGTGGTATTGCCCCGTTCGCCCTTCCCGGCTGCGGGGTTTTTCTTTTCCGCCCTTCCTTGTAAATCCCACTTAACCCGCTAGACTTTAAGGCCCGACTTCCTTGCGCGAATCCCGAGGGGCTTTCTTGGTCTGCGCTTTCTTCTCCACAATCACGCCAGTTTCCCGCAGAGCCGTGATGATCCGGCCATAGACTCCATCTCCGGATTTAGAAGAAAATCCGCCGGAGAGGAATAGGTGCACTGAACCAGGGTTGAGCCCGTGAGCCCGGCACCATCCATTGATCGAATAGCCGCTATCTCTTAACTTTTTCCTTGTCGCCGCGAGGTCGATGTTTAGCATTGGACACTCCTTAAAATTTGTGGTAAAAATGAAAACTGTTTATTGTTGCTTTGAATAATTGTTGCTAGTGGTAACAAGAATAATAAACAAGTGACTTGTATATGTCAACAACCAATTTGTATTTTTTTACAGGTGGTTTGTAAATGCAGGTGGGACAACGGATAAAAAAGCAAAAGGGAAAGCGCATATAACCCTGACCGGTTGCCGCTTTCCCCTCGCCCCCGCAGTATGACCATTGGGGATGCTGTATTCTTCTTAGTCATCCTACAGCATCCCCTTTTCAGAGTCAACGATTTCTTGGTGTAACTGAATTATTTACTTGACTAGTTAAGTAAATGCGCTATACTTACATCATGGAGGGTTAGCCATGAACAAGTTAAGTATTCAAAAAAGAGCGCAGATAATCGGAATGCTCGTTGAAGGTAACAGCCTCCGCGCTATAACTCGCATGGTTGATTGCTCCATTAACACCGTTACTAAGTTGCTGGTTGATGTTGGGACGGCGTGTGCCAAATATCAATATGAAACCCTGCGTAACCTTACTTGCAAGCGGGTGCAGTGTGACGAGATATGGAACTTCTGTTATTGCAAAGAAAAGAACGTCCCGGCGGATCGTCAAGGAGAATTTGGAATTGGTGACGTTTACACCTGGACGGCCATTTGTGAAGATTCCAAGCTTATAGTCTCTTTCATGGTAGGCAAGCGCTCTGCTCCATACGCAAACGCTTTCATGCTCGACATAGCAAGCCGCCTTAAAAACCGCGTACAACTCACTACAGACGGCCACGGTCCTTATTTACATGCAGTCGAGAATGCTTTCGGTGACGATATTGATTACGCAATGTTGATAAAGGTCTATGGAAAGGGTAGCCATGAAGATGAAAGGAAATACAGCCCTGCTGAATGGGTCGGCTCAGAAATAAAGGTTATCCAAGGCGCACCGGAAGAAAAGCATATCTCGACAAGCCATGTAGAGCGGCAAAACCTTACTATGCGTATGGGAATGAGACGGTTTACACGGCTCACCAATGGTTTCAGCAAGAAGATCGACAACCTGTATTATTCGGTTGCCCTTCACTTCATGCATTACAACTTTGCAAGGATTCACAAGTCATTGAGGGTAACACCGGCAATGGAAGCGGGGATTGAGGATCATGTATGGAGCCTGGAAGAAATTGCAGGATTGATTTAAAGCCTTAAACCGTCACCACTTAAAAATCGCAACAAAACAGGGGGTTAAGCTTGTGGAAAAAGGAATCGGTCACCACCAATTAGCGCTTTTTCTCAGTCACTACAACGTGAATCCCTCCTGGTGGGAAACCGACGAGGGTGATATTTTTAAACCTGCCCAACTTATTGCTCAAATGTCGGGCAACCATGACATTTGCTGCACAGTCGATATTTACAACATGGTGGATGCAGGTCCAGGGCGCGAACCTGAATGGCATGAACCTGTGGATCGTAAGGCAATCCCGGCAAGATACCTCAAGAACAATATCCGGCCGGTCATGGTGAAAGGCAGGAGCATGGAGCCGGCCATAATGAACGGGGCGATTATCGGTGTGGACCAAAAGGAAAAACAGGTGATCGAGGGTGAAGTCTACGCGATCATGCTTCCCTACATGGGGGCAGCTGTGAAAAGACTGTATCTCACGTCTGAAGGTGTTCTGGTTAGGTCGGACAACAAGGAATTCCCTGAATCATTTATAAGGAAGGAAGATATCGGGGATCAGTTTATTCTGGGGCGGAATACATTCTGCAGCATGCCGGGATTCTGCCATCAAAAAAAGCCCGATGATCTCAGGAGGGCGAGAGTCATCGGGCGCGGCCATGGCGGGATTGCCGTTAGCCTAAATGATATGTATTTTCTTTGTGGCTGGCCCCGCAGTCCATTACCGCATCGTACATTCCTGACACTTCCAGCTCATTAAATCCCCCAGCTTTTAAAGCTTCAGCGAATATTCTGTTCGCCTGTTCCAGCACAACATCGTCGCAGGAGCAAAGGTAATCGTGAAGTACCGATTCTGCCGCCGCCACCCCCTTGAGCAGGGCAAACGATACAAGGTCCGTAATAAACCCGATCGGAATGGTAACCAGTCTCTGCCAGCTATCAGACCAGTAGACGAGCGGTGCGATTACCAGCCACCGGTTCCGTTTGGATCCGGGAAGGAGTTGGAGCTGTAGAACGGTCCTGAACTCGCTCATCCCTCTTTTACCATCGGCGTCATAAGCGCGAGAATGGCGTTGAGCGCAGTAAGCCGTTCATCCGGTGTGTTGAACTTGCTTTTCACGTCGGCAATAATCTTTGTCGCCAGGGTAAACGCGGCCGGGCCTTCAGCTATGGCGAAGGCAATTATTTGCATTATCGCAGCTACTTCCATTATTTTATACCTCCCGTTGCGGTCATGATGTTGTCAAGGAGTGCCTTGTCAGTAACGAATGTTGCCATTGCCGCAACATAGCCTGTCGCACTGGTCGGGTCCACTCCCGCCGTGATTGTCGCCTGTAAAGCTTTATTTAGGAGACTGTAGGACGCCAGGGCGCGGTTATAAATGTCAACCGCATCATTGAACTGGTCCCTGGTAAGATAGTTGGCAGTTCTCGCCGCCTTGAGCGCTCCCGGGGCGACGATAATAACTTCACCGAGGGAAAGCACCGATTTCGTTGCAGCGTCCTGTGCCTGTTCGATTTTGGACATCGGGACGGTCACCCCAGTAGGATCGGTTTTGGTGGTAGCGCAACCGGGATTGAGCGCCAAGAGCGACAACATCAGAAGCGGGAAAAGTATCAGTTTCTTCATCGGGCTAATCTCCTTTCAAGATTGCTTGTTTGCCGGCGGTGCCGGCTGTTGATTGAGAATTTCCGTTTTTCTCTGGCTCCCACTGGACGAACCGAAATAGAAGCAGTAAACATCCTTGACGACTCCGACAAGAGTCCCGAGCAGGACAAGCAAGAGGTCATGCGCTCCATCCTTCACCGGGGCAAAGCAGACGATGAAGAGCATGGAAACGAAAGACAGTATTGCGATTAGGGAAAGCTCCCTCTTTAACTGCTCGGTCATAAATTCCCCCTTTCCGAATGATTTCTTACTGGATGACGACCCCGAGAGCCGAGACGACGAAAACCAGCTTCTGCAGGAGTCCTTCGACTTCTTCTTCCCAGGAAGGAAATGTTGAAGCAAGAAACGTATTTGCCTGCGTGACCACCTCCGCAACCAGGTCGGCGGGAGCTTTGGTCGTGTCGGCCAGGTCGATGGAAGCGGACCAGATCACGGTGCCGTCATCTTTGACGATCTCGACGGTGGCTGCAGTATCGCTCGTCTTGTTGTAGCGCACGGTGACATTTTCGCCGTTCACCAGGGCTGTGTTGATGTTCGTGATGCCGATAGGTAATTTCATTGCTATTCTCCTTTGGTTGTTTTGTACGGTCGGTGACCGCTCAATATCTTATTTCAGCTCCCGTCTCACGTTGTCTAAAGCCTTCTGCGGTAGACATGCTGCAAATATGTTCCCTCGCCGTAATCGTAATACTCCACTCTCACGCACTTGTCTGGAGCGAAGCAGCCAGCACAGCATGAAGCAGACAGCAACCAAAATTAGACTTTTCATCAAATCCCTCCTTCCCTTCGTCGCGGGCAATAGCAGTCGTACGGTATTTGCGAACAGTTAGGGAACTGACACGCCCCGTAATATTGCGGGCAGGGTGTCATTTCCCCCTCAGACATTTTCCCTGGCAATTTAGACGGCAACCGGGAGGGCATTTTTTAGGCATGGTCCGCCACCACCTTCATTAGATTATTATAACGTCTATTGCAATCTCCGGGATGTTCCCTGCCGTATTTCGTATTAGTCAGTTTGAAATCGAGAACGTCCTTGGCGGTGATCGGTCGGCCCAGAGCTTTGTAATAAATAACCGCCCCATTTCCTTCTGAGCCATACTGATTTATGTAATCTGCTCCCGCCAAGATACCGTCAGGACTCTGGACCGGAATACCGAACTGTGTATCGAAATTCAGCGCCTTATTGAGACAGAATGAAAGCTGTGCTGTGCTGTACTTCTCAACTATGGCCGGGTCGAGCTTCCCGGATAAGGTGCGGGGATCAAGGGTCTGGTCAACAATGCCCCTGATCTCTTCCGTAGTAAACCCGCACTCCCGCAGGCAGGCCAGAGCCTGAGAATTGTTTTGCGTATCGAACTGGCAGACGCCGAACGACCATCCTGACTTGCCCGACCTCACCCCGTCAGGGTCGGAGAAACGGAGTGCGGCCTTCACGTTCCCGCTCAACTCGTTCTGAAGGATGATCTGATAAAATAACTCGTTCAAAGATTTTCCCATTTAGAATCTCCGGTAGGTATGGGCAGTCGATCCACTTGCAATGGCAGCACCGGTCATATTTGCGATGGGGGCAGTAAAAGTATTCAAGCACCGAATCTCCATAATTTACTTTCCTCCTTAAAACTATAATAAGGGGAATCGCTATTTTACTTTTCAGCCATCAACCAGAGAAAACAGTAGCGGCAGCAGCAATGAGAGGAAAATGATTTGTGCGTTACCGGGCAGAGGATCATTTCAACGCCTCGTGATGAAATACACAATTACCCCTGCTACGACCGTCGCCAGTGTGCCACTGATCGCAGTCACCACCATAATAAGTAGGGGCGTCGTCATGCCGGATTTCCCCTGTCTGATTAACTCCGCCGCCTGTTTCGCTATCTCCGGCCCAGGCAGGCCCATCTCAATATTATGGCAGAGCATGGTAGAGCGTTTCAGTGCGATGATGACGAGCGGTGATACCATACGACCCCTTATTCTTAGTCTTTCACCTTATACGTGCATGTCCGGGGGTGTTGACGGCGCTCTACGCCCTTATACGGCTCTTTGTGGTTTATCTCATGCTGTCCAGTGAGCCATGAAACCTCTTCTTGGAGGTTGCCAATATGCCCCCAGATTTCGCCAACGGTTGTTTTAAAATCTTTGGTGGCTCCGGTAATGGTCTGGCTCAGGTTGTCGATGGAATCCTTTATAGCCAGAACCATGGCATCCTGTTTTTCTGTTTTGATTGCATCGTTTTGATGCCAGAGGTACTTCACACAACCGATAAGCGCGATAATGCCGACAGTCAAGAGCCAGAACACAACCTGCAATTCCATTGTAGCTCCGGCGTGTACCGGCATCGATAATGGCTCCATGCTATCCCCTTTTCAACTTTATTTCCTCTGCCCATCTTTTGTCAGCAATCAATAGAGTCAGCCGGATGATTTTGTAGTAGCGCTGCATTAGTAGGCGAAACAGCTTACAGCCAGGATGTCGCCTGGTATCCATGCACCCGGAACGCTTGCGGGAGTAATCGTTAATAGCGTGGCAGTGGTGGTGGTAGATGTAATCATTTTACACAGAAACGTACTTGGTGCGCTATTTGTCATATCATTGCAGAAACAGTTCCATCCGGTTGCTGCTGTCGGTAATCCAATTACTCCCGTATTCGCCGTCCCTCCCGTCCCTACATGCACACGGAATGCCGCTGGCCCATTGTTCGCCGTGATGCTGGGCGAGGTGCCGAAACCTAAGGAGATAGTGGGAGCTGTGGAGGATATGAGCATGTTTGGAGTTGAGCCTAAAGAGATACCACCACTCGCACACACATTCCCCGCTCCGGTGCAGGTGGTGGTGCCGACACCTAACGATCCTTCACCAGTTAGCCGCATTTTTTCGCTTCGTGTTGTCGTTCCGTTTGCCGTCGTCTGAAATTCAAAGTCAGTTCCCTTTGCTGTGCTGGTCCATGCCTCGGAAGCTCTCATCATCAGCAAAATCTTTGGACTATCATCCCATACGGTATTAGAGCCATTAGACGCAAAGCCGATACCGCCTAAAGTTAATAATTGCGCTCCTGAAGGAGTTGCGCTTGGTGATGTCTGAGTGCCTCCGGTAGCGCCTCCATAAATGCTATTCCCTCCACCATACCCCATTCCCTGTATCCTATTCCACGTACCTATAAGCTGAATTGCCTGTCCGTCAGAAGTACCACCGCTTAGAGAATTGTCACCGTTGATTAATAGCCCATCGTTACCCATCGCAGAAACTATAGCACCAGACCCGTTTTTGGTAACTATTACAGGTTTTGTTACGGTAGCGGTTGAAACTGAAAAATCAGGAGCACCGATGCCAATTTCGATACTATTGTCACTTATTACCCTGGTGACTCTCCTAGAAACGCTGTTTGCAGTTATCACATCTCCGACGGAAACCTGTGAGGACATTGCGCAAGCCCCGCCAGCGCAGCTAATATTTAATGGCCCTGTAGTGCCCGCAGCCATTGAAAATGTAGTTCCTGTTAAATTGATCGCTGTTCCGTCTTGTAACGATATAGTGGCATTGGCATCCTGCTTAACCAACTTGTTGGCCCCCTGACCACTATTTGCCGTCAAAGTTACTGCGCCGGTGCTTGCAGACACATTTATATCTACATTAGCTGACGCAAGAGAAGACACTCCACTTGTTCCGCAGGCGGTTCCAGTGCTCGCAAGCGCTCTACTCGACCACGTAGCACAACCATCGGCCGGAGAGGCAGTCCCCACTGCCGGATAATATGCACCCGTTCCACTGGTTTTTATGGGTGGTATTAATTGACTAAGAGTTTTTCTGTTTGTGCCGTCATAAAAAGTCTGTGATGCCCCTACAACTAAGGCATCACCTGCGATAATTGCCGAGGACAAATCTACCCCATTGTGGAGATACCCTTCTGCTCTTATGGCCGTATAGTCGTTTGGCGCAGATGACCCTCCTTGAATATAAATTGCTTCATTGTTATTACTACCATCAGTCGGGACAATAGAGTTTTGCCCTACGAAAAAGCCAGTGTGGTATTTTGCAGAGGCTGGCGGTGCTATGCCTATAGCCATAGTTGCATTATTCACGGAATCAGGGATGCCAAGCCATGTTGAAGTAGACATTACTTTATTCGTCTGCGTTCCCAGCACAGAATAATGCCCAGCATCTCCACCCGCTTCATAAACATCAAATTCCGCCCCTGTAATATGCCCGTTAATCCCTCCTGCCAGGTAGTTGAGTCCGTATCCCCATATTCCGTAACCGGACGCATTATAGCTGCCGTATGTTCCAAGCGGAACATTGTGATTTTCCATAATACCAAGAGTACCAACCGTGTTATTGGTCCCTCCCATACGCATCCCCGCCCCGACAAGCGATATCGTGTGAGCGGTCCCCGTGGTGGTGCCGTCGCCATATTTTGCGGTTACAAAGTTACCGGCCCCATTGTCGTTATTGTTATATTGAGAACCAGTTGTGGTCGTGCCAGTTATTTTTTGGACGTAAAAGGTTCCCTTCTCTGTGGTGGCCGGGGTTGATACTGAACCTTCCAAAATTGTGGAAAGTGCCCCACCGTTGCTAGAAAACAGGTAGGGAGACACCCCTAGAGCTGTTGCGTTGAAAAAGGGGATGTTGGCAATAGACAGCCCCGTCAACCCCGCCCCACTCCCGGTAGGCTGCAACGCACTTTTACCAAGTCGTGAACCAACAGAGTAATTAGCATAAGCACTATCCGCTTTCGCCCCTTGGGAGGCGGTGGCTGTACTCATGCAAACGAAAGTCCCGGTTGAGGAATAGGACTTGAAAGCTTTGCCTGTGGGGCATCGTTGAGTTGCTGGCTTACCGGATAGTTCGGCAAAGGTTACTGTGAGACTATGATAAAGGGTATTGAAATAGGTAAGTAAAGTCGCCTTGATGTTTGTCCACGATAGTTTCTTCATTATGTTTGATGCGGCAGAATCCATAAGAGGGAGCATATCAGCATCAACTGGCGTAGTCTTAGCCGTAGCGGAGTTAATGAGTGTTCCCACTGAGGTGGCGGTTCCTATGCCGTCGGCGCCATTGGTCCCGTTTGTTCCATTGGTCCCTGCTGCTCCGGGCGCGCCTTGAATGCCCTGTATACCTTGTGAACCTTGGGGCCCAGTAAGAGGGTCTGCTCCCACGTCTGAGTAGGTCAGGCTGTTGAGACGTAATTCCAGCCGATCTCTGGTTATCCGGCCGTGCCCCTTCCCGGTGTATGTGTCAAACTTTGGCTCTGTCAGCATTTTGTTGACCGGCCCGTAAGTGTCGGCTTTAGGGGATGGAATGGACTGGATGACAACGAACAGCGCAACGATCACATATATCGGCCAGGTTCTCATATGACGCAATCCTTTATGTTTTTGGTGTCGTCTGGGGTGATCTGGAATTCATATACACGATACGGAGTCCCACCGGGCTTTTTGAACGTTATTTTAACGAACATCCCTTTTTGCGGATATAGCGTGAAAACTCCGGCTGTCACGATTGCCTCAACCGACGCGGGGCGAAGAACTGAACCGGCAGACGTGGTGGGTTGTCCGAACTGATTGCGAACCATACTCATAGTCACAACATCAAGATTGCAGATGTTCCCTGTGCCGAACTCGGAAACATCGCCGTAGAGGGTTTGCTGATCGGCGGAAGGAGCGACAGGGACCACCCGGCCAGTAGGGGGTGCTACGGACGGGGTGACTTTCTGAATGCCCCATGTGACGTTTTCCGGGTCGCTGTCGTCGGCCAATAAACGGTAGAAATCGCCGTTCCCGCTGAGAGCCGGGATCAGGTAGCCCGGAAGAGTATAATTGCCCATATGTACGGCTCCTTATCCCTTCATCTCTTTCAACAATTTAGCAATTCGAATGGCGATATTGAACCGGTCGAGCGCCCATTATTTCACCTCGTTCAAACAGCCCAGCCACTTCGGGCAATGCCTGGTTACTTCCGGTATATTCTCCGCGTGGATCAGGACTTCCACGGACCCTTCCTTTTCCAAGGCTTTCTTACGCGCTTCGCAACAGTCGATCAAAAACGTGCCGTCCAGCTTGATGAGATATTCGGAGCGCATATTGACTCCCAAAAAGAAAAACCCGGCCACACTTTAAAAGGCAAGAGGCCGGGTCGGGTATTGCTGCCGTAAAACAGGTAACCGGTGGTCCGTGAACACGCTAGATTTCATTGGAAAATACTACTTTTAATTCATTCCGTCAAATTAATTCCACGCTTTTTCTGCATCTCGTTGCGGGTCTTCTCCATCATGTATTTTCCCAGGATTTGTTTTTCTTCCGGGGAAGCAATCCGAAAGACGATCTGCGCCTGGTCGTAGGTGAGCGCCTTGAAATGATTGACCTCGGGAGGGTTCTTGGCCGAGTTCCGAATCTTGGTAATGTCGCCATGGGAAAGCTGGCCGCTCTTCGTGGAGTCCGCTATCAGTTGGGGAGCGTCGGGGTCGTTCGTCTTGATCGCCCGGAAGATCTGCCGCCTGAGATCAAAGCGGTCCTGCTCCGCCTGAGTCCTGCCCCCGATCGGTAATTTGTCGGCCCCGAACTCGGTCATTTTCCGTTCGGCAGCCGTCTGGTTGATCGCCCGGGGCGCCGGAGTGATGCCGATGAACGGTGCTATCGTTTCCGCTGGTCCCGCGCCGAGCCCCGACTGTTTGATGGCCCCTCGTATAGCAAAGGGCGTCATGGTCGCGCCGAGGTGCTTTACGGCGTCCATGGCCTGCACAACGAGCGGATCATCTTCGTTCCGGATCTTCGTGCCGTAATAGTCTTTGTTCTGCCACATTTCCGCCAGGTAGTTCAGGAGCGGATGGAGCTTGTTGGAGAGGGTCTTGCCCGGTTCCGTGGCGTAATGGTAGACGTCTTTCATGTAGGTCGGCAGGACTACCCGGTCAGGTCGACCGTTCTCATCGAGGCCCCCGGTTCGCGGGTAGTAGAGGTCTTTCACATCATCAGGACCTTCCCCGGTCATGAGGTACTGCCCTACGGCTCCCATGATCCCCGTCAGGACCGGCAGAGCGACGACATAGGCCATGCGGGTGGTCAACTCTGCCTTCTGGCCCTTGGAGAGATTCCTGACAGCCTTGGCCATGTCCTGACCCCCACCGATGATCTCCCGAATCGTGCCGACGTTCCAACCGACAGACCGGACGGATGCCATGGCCAGGTCCTTCGCCGTCTTGTTCCAGAAGGTATTATCATAAATCATCTGCCCCATGCGGTTGTCGATGGAGTCCACAATGGTCGCCATCTTCGCCCGGAGTTCTTCATGCGTGAGATCCTTCCCGGCCCGGGTTGCTTTGGAAATCTCCATTTCCGCCAGTTTCGCAAAGGCTCCTGCTTTCTGCCAGGGTACAAGATGCTCCATTATCGGCCGGGCCATCTGCTCCATACCGGCGAAGGGCGCGCGAAGTGCGGCACTCAGATAGTTCCCCTGCGAGATAAGTTTCTGCATGTTCCGGGTGATCTGGGTCTTGTAGATTTGATCCATGTGCATCCGGCCGCCGCCGAGAGAGTAGAGATCGTTCAGGTCATAGGTCTTCCCCCCGGCAGTGAACTTCACGGCGTCAGGGTGGAGGGCTGGATTGTCCCAAGACTGCATCATCTGCCGGCCGAGTCGGGCACTGGTTACCGCGGCGAACGGGACCCCGCCAAACGACTTGGCCGCTTTCCCAAAGTCCCGGTCGACCAGGTAGTGGAGACCGAGGGCGAATTGCGAAACCATGGCCTCTGCCGAAGTGAATCCGGCGTGATAGGCTGAGAAGCCGAGTTGTATCTGATTGGCAACATTGGCCGTTCCCATGTAAGCCCTAAAGGCGGCATTCTTGCGGAGTCCGGTAGAAAGCATGTTGTTCAGGACCGTGGCCGCACCTTCTGGCGCGTACAGATGGCCGACGATGGCAAGGCCGGTGCTCCTCGACCCTTCCATGGAACTGAGTACGAGGGAAGGCTTGATATCTTTCAGCTTCTGCAGTTCCGGTTGCGTCTCCAAGAAGTTCATAAATTCCTGGTAGACGTGCGGGGCTTTTTCCTTGAAGACTTCCGGGGCGTGGATGAACGACTCCATCAGGACGGCCATCTTCTCCTCACCCTTGCGGACGTACTTCTTGAAATGATCACTCGTAGTGTCAGGATCTTCAAGGCGGGCATCGGCCAGGGCGCGAAGTTCTTTTTTCAGGATCGGCCGCAGTTTGTTGTCAGGATTCTTAAGGAAGAAGTCCTTCCAGCCGTAGCGC
>QGNH01000519.1_pt2 | contig 55719 bp, 75 predicted proteins | sample 1735481 | NCBI WGS metagenome assembly QGNH01 (sample SAMN09239004, study PRJNA386568) | Viral metagenome, whole genome shotgun sequencing project.
ATGACATAGAGCACGATCACCCAGGAGGCTAGTGTGCCTAAAGGACGTTTACCTAAGCCTTATCCCAAAACACGAATGAACAAAGTTGAGCGTGCCTGGATAGCTGGAATATATGAGGGAGAAGGTTGTTTATCACAGCATAAGAGAGATGGTCAGTGGGCAATAGCTATCAATATGTCCGATGAGGATGTTATCAATCGCATAAAAGAAACGGTAGGGTTTGGCAAGGTATCAAGGCCCTATGCGCATAAGAACCATAAACTTACTTGGTACTACACCATACATAGTCGTGCAGAGATCCATGCATTTATTGCAAACATTTTGCCGTGGCTAGGAACTAGAAGACGAGAAAATGCCCAACGGTTTCTCGATTGGTATGAAACGAAGGGACATTATAATGACTGAGCCACGGATACTACATATTGATATAGAGACTTCTCCAAACCTATGCTGGGTGTGGAACCTATGGCAAGAGACAGTGCAACTCGAACGGCTCATAGAGGTACAGCGCACCCTCTCATTTGCAGCTAAATGGGACGGTGAGCCTACCAATACTATGGAGTTTCATTCCATACATGACTTTGATAAGGGGCGTAATACTGTCAAGTCACAGGACAAAATGATAGAGGCCGCTAAGACATTGCTAGATGAGGCCGATATAGTGGTGCATTACAATGGCACTCGGTTCGATATGCCTTATCTTAATAGGGAGTTCTACCTTACCAAGCGCACGCCACCGTCCCCGTATAAGCAGGTGGACTTGTATCTCACCGCTCGCAAGGTATTCAAGTTCCCGAGCAATAAGCTACAGCATGTATCCGAAGCCTCCGGGCTCGGCGGCAAGATCTCCAAGGCCGAGGGCGTTGTCTTTGACCTATGGGCTAGGTGTATGGACGGCGATACCGATGCATGGAAGCTAATGCGTAAGTACAACAAACGTGACGTTGTACTAACAGAAGGTGTTTACCACCGCATGCTACCTTGGATCGTATCTCACCCAAACCTAGGTGCATTCACAGGCGAGCGTTGTTGTCCGGCTTGTGGCAGTGCACACTTGCAAGTGCGAGGCTATGCAGTGCTCAATACAGGCCGCTACCCTCGGTACCAATGCATGAATCCCTTGTGCGGTAAGTACTCACGAGGTACCCGCAGCGACCAGCGAACCACGCTGGTAAACATCACGACATAGGAGGTTTAAATGCCCGAACCTAAGCTAGACGCAGTAACTGCAAAGGCACAGGCCGAGGCCGCTACTAAGGCCAGCATAGAGGCCGCTCGTGCCAGTAGAACAATGGCTGATAAAACATTGCAAGAGTTGAAGACTCTCAAGCGCATAGATACTGAACTGCACGCTACGGATGAGTACCATTACCGGTACGCATTTGTCGAGGCCGTCACTACAGCCTCTAGCCTGAAGTGTCAGACTCGCCTCTCACAATGGCACCGCCTTGACCCTACCTGCACTATGGAGATTGTCTTTACTTCTCCTGGTGGTTCTGTCGTGGATGGCATGGCATTGTTCGACTACATCAAAGAGATGCAGCGTGCCGGACACAAGGTCAATACTCACGTCCTTGGTATGGCAGCGTCTATGGCCGGTATCTTGTTGCAGGCCGGTGACACTCGCAGTATGGCAGTCGAATCGTGGCTCCTCATACATGAGGCTAGCTTTAGCTCATCCGGTAAGGTCGGTGATGTTGAGGATACTACTGAATGGGTAAAGAAAGTGTGTGAGCGTATCCTCAATATCTTCACCGCTAGGTCCACCTGTAGTAAGGCATTCATTAAAAAGAACTGGGAACGCCGAGACTGGTGGGTTAGCTCCGAAGACGCCCTTAAGTGGGGCTTCATAGATGAGATCCGATAATGAACACGCAGGACTGCATTGTACTCGCCATACAGTTCGGCGGGGCTACCATAGTATTGACAACATGGCTGATAATACATGACAAGCGCCCGATTAGGAGGAAGCACTAATGCGTATAGGTGTCGATCTAGATGGAGTGCTCTATAACTTCACCGCATCACTTGCTGACTACATAGAGCATATGACCGGAGTTAGGTACCCGAGCACGCCTAGCTGTTGGGAGTTCTATGACACAGACTGGGGCATGTCCGCCGCAGCATACCTTACATGGTTCGAGGAAGGTGTAGACGCCGGCTGGATATTCGCTGTCGGTCCGCCTCCCTGGGGCGCCATCGAGGCGCTGAGAACCCTTAGAAGTAAAGGCCATACCATCCACCTGGTGACCGACCGCAACGTCGGTAAGCTGGCTAAGGTTAATACAGCTAAGTGGCTGGCCGATTGGCAGGTGCCATACGATTCTCTTACGTTTTCTAGTGGTGCTAAGTCCGAGACAGTCATTGCGGATATAGCTATTGATGACCGACCCAAGCACGTCGATCAGTGGCAGGATGCCGGAGTCGAGGCGTACTGCTTTGGCTTTGATGAGCGCTTAGATATGCGCAGCCATCGCAGCTATTTACCTTATAACTGGAACGTGTTCATTGAGATAGTGGACAGCAAAGAGATAGAAGACCGGGCGGGGGACGTACAAGGGTATCAGGCCTGGGGTCGGGATGATGATGAGTACTTTGATGATGAGGATTACGACACCTTCCGGCTCGGGGACGGGTTCGGTAGCTTTGATGAAGTGGCAGGCCCACTGCTAATAGCTCGTGACTTCAAGAAAGAGTCTGAGGCACGCCGAGAGGCCGCTGCCGAGCAACAGGTCCGAGGCCGGCACGGCGAGTTTTGTGCGCCGCCCGTTGCGCATGAGGAATGGATCCCATTTTTGTGCCCACCACTTACGGATGAGGACTACGCCGGCTCGCCCTACCCTTACCAGGGCGACGGCGCTGGGGTACATGTAGCGGTCAATGACGTGAGCGATAGCCAGCTTAGGGAGCATCCTACTGACCGCTACACTACAGGCAACAGCAACAATGTCTCCGAGTTTATCCCCCTGGTGCGTACCTTCGATACAGGTGCTACTCGTGACCTGGACGATACCAAGGATGACCCCGAGGGGTTCTATACGCCTCGTGTCATTCATCGCTTCAATCAGTACATGACCCATAACCGGCACCTTGCGGATGGTAGTGTCAGAGACTCTGACAACTGGCAGAAGGGTATCCCTCGTGAGGCATACGCAAAGTCCTTATGGCGCCACCACCTAGCAGCGTGGACGGAGCATAGGTCTTGGAAAGATGGTAGGCCCGGCTACGATAGGGACCAGCTAGAGATAGACCTGTGCGGTGTTATCTTCAATGCGCAGGGTATGCTAGACACCTTACTAAAGAACAAGGAAGTGGAGGCCGAGCGTGACACACGACCATAACCTGCATTACGCAGACGAGTACGAGCCGGATGCCTGGGAGGATCCTCTCGACTCGGAGTTTACAGATGAACTGACAGCCGCACTGCACCTTGATTGGGCAGAGCTACTGTATGATGCCGAGGCTGCTATACGCTGGCTTGCTGGTGACCTCACCGCTAGCCAAGTAGAGGAAGCTACCGGCATAGAGGTTACCGCCGAGGAAGGTGCGGAGATATTCAAGGTAGCACTAGAGTCTAATGCCGGAGAGTTTCCAGCCCCCGCAGTTATCCTGCGAGCCATTGCCCATGCCTTCGAGATAGGGAATGATCTGTAAATGTCTAAGCAAACTGAGCTAGCCTGGGCTGCTGGTTTCTTCGACGGCGAGGGTACTACGGTTTGCACTGTTAATAACGGATACCCGCACTCTCTTATTCAGATGCGTGTGTCGCAAGCAGATGATGATGAACAAATAGCCAAGGTTCTTATTCGGTTCGAGGCAGCAGTAGGCGTGGGCAAAGTGTATAACCATTGTGCCCCTACAGCCACGCATAGGCGAGTACGACAATGGGTTGTTTGTAAGACATCTGATGTAATCCGTTGTATGGAACTACTCACTCCTTATCTCTCGGGTAGAAAACTGAAGCAGATAGAGAAATGCCTTGCCTTGTATGAGGAAAGCACAGGTGAACCATATGGAGGTTAACTTGGTAGAAACCTTTGCCGAGGCTGAGAGGTTTATGTCATGGTTAGGCGAACGCCGCCCTGTGCTGGCGATAGATACAGAAACAGAGGGCCTAGATTACTGGAAAGATGCAATCAAACTGGCACAGTTCGGAGACTATGAGACAGGATGGGCCATACCCTGGCACCTTTGGGGAGGGCTCGTTTTAGATGCTCTTAGGATATATGAGTATCCTATAACTATGCATAACGCCAAGTTTGATATCTCCATGCTCAACCATAACGGGGCTAACGTCGAGTGGTCTAGAGTCCATGATACTAGGGTTATGGCGCACCTATTGGACCCAAACTCCCCCACTAAGCTGAAGATATGCGGCAACCGATACCTCGGGTCCAACTCCGATGACTGGGAGCAGCGCAAGAATGCGGCCTTTGCTCAAGGCCATTGGAACTGGAAGACAGTACCGGTGACATTGCCAGAGTACTGGGAGTACGCCTGTATGGATACAATCCTCACGGCTAGGCTGCATGAGTACCTATACCCGAAACTTACCGGAGCGCTCAAGGACATATACGAGATGGAGATTGCCATAGAGCATATCATCCTTGATATGGAGCAGCGGGGCATACGGGTAGACATCCCCTATAGCGAGGAGCAGCGGGGCATCTATCTCAAGGCGGCAGATGACATAGAGGCGTGGTGCTTCGCCACCTATAACTTCTCACCGGGCAGCAACAAAGAGGTAGGCGCTCAGCTACAACGTGATGGCATCGTATTGACAAAGGCTACCGGGGGAGGCGCATGGTCAGTGGATGAAGATGTCCTTCAGAGCATAGACCATCCGCTAGCACAGAATGTACTCAAGCGCCGCAAGGCACTCAAGTATGCAAACGCCTACTTCGGAAACTACGTCGATATGTCCTACGAGGGACGACTGCACGCTAGTGTCAATACACTTGGTGCCAAGACAGGGCGCATGTCCGTGTCACGACCGGCATTGCAACAGATTCCACGGCTTGCGGTACTGCGTAATGCATTCGTCCCCTCCCCTGGAAACCGCCTCGTGTCAGTTGACTACGACCAGATCGAAATGCGATTGTTCGCACACTATACACAGGATCCCGATATCATTGCAGCGTTCCAAGCGGACGGTGACTTCTTCATTAACAGCGCAAACAAGATGTACGGACTAGACATACAGGACAAGGGGTACATACACCCCGGAGACAAAGAGCCCCTCCGTGCCAAGCTGAAGACCCTATCCTATGGGCTCATCTATGGCGAGGGTGCGGCCAAGTTTGCATCCGTAGCCAACATTCCGTTGGAGAGGGCCTACACAATGCGAGGCGAATACCTGTCCACCTTCAAGAGCATTCAGCCATTCATGGACGGCATCAATCAGCTAGCCCGCCAGCGCATAGTCGAGGCCGGCGAGCCCTACTTGCTGACGCCCCTCGGGCGTCGGGAAGTTTCCAACAATGACAAGACCTACGCACTGGTCAACTATCTCGTGCAAGGCTCGGCGGCTGACGTTTACAAACAGGCACTCATAGAGCTAGATCGGCACAACCTGCTAGATCACCTGGTACTGCCTATCCATGACGAGGTTCTGCTCGACGTGCCGGTAGCGGAGGCCGAGGAGATTGGCGCCGAGGTAGCTCGCATCATGTATCGTGACGACTGGACCGTACCGCTAACCGGAGGAATGGAAGTCCTTGAGAGATGGGGAGATAAGTATGTATAGAGATCCACAAGTGCGTGAGGCTAGACGGCTACAGGATATAGCGGACGATCTCTTTTGGGAGTTTCGCCAGCTACGAGAGGAGTGCTGCTAATGTACTACGAGGCATACGAGGAGGCACAGATGCTTAAGGGATTACAGGAACTTCTAGAGGATGAGGCTATCCGCCTTGAGAACATTGCGGATGAAATGCGAGACAGAGCTGATGAGTATGCAGCTCTTACTGAGGCAGCATGGGATAAGTACTACAAGCTAATATACGCTGAGATAGAGGATGAGGAGCTATAATGGCAAAGTTCACAGTAGAGTTCACTCGCATTCTATTCTTTGAGGATACCTTCGAGGCAGACGATGAAGGCACCGCTAGGGAACTGGCTACCGAGCAAGCAGATAACTACATGATCCAGTCACCGTCCGATGGTTGGGATAGCGCCAATGATAGCCTCCGGGTGTGGACTTCATGACCACTATCGTCGGAATCGAAACAGATGGAGGCGTTGTCCTGGGAGGGGATTCACAGATCTGCTACTCGGACGATATGTCCTATGTAATCCGTAGCGAAACGGACAAGGTATGGCGCACACAAACTGCTGTCCTTGGAGCAGCCGGCTCGGTAAGGATGAGTCAGGTGTTCCGTCATTACTTGGTGGTGCCAAAGTTGGAGCCGGATGAGGAGATCATACAGGACTACATGGTTAAGGACTTCGTGACCGCTATACGTCATGCATTAGATGATGGCGGTCACGGCAATGGAGAGGTAGACTGGACAATGCTCGTGGGTATCGACCGCTATCTCTACATGATAGATGCCGGTATGGGCGTTCACCGCTGCCAGGACGGGCATATGGCGATAGGCTCAGGTGGCCCATATGCTATAGCTTCTCTGTACACCAGCAAGATGATACTGGCAGCCGAGCGCAACATAGCCAGGGATGTAGCTGCTAGAGTCTATCCTTGTGACATTACTCCTGAGGCCCGCCTACACTTCGCACTGGCTAGTGCAGAGCGCTATAGCTCAGGCACCGAAGCGCCATTTAAGATAGTCAACAACTACCCGTACCTTCGACTGTTGGAGGATGATGATGACAACGATTAGGAAGATACAGCCCATCGATGGATGGTGGGGCGATGCGGATGGTGGTATTTCCTGTCACATATGGGGCGAACCTACGCCGCAAGGAACAGTAAAGATCTCCTATGTCGTGGGCGAGATAGAGTACTGGGAGCACGTACCCCGCAGTGAAATCATGTCCTATACGGACTTTCTGGCGCTATGAGCGAAGGCCAAGGGTACATCGACATCTATAAGGACGGGCACCTTTGGATGGCTAGATTAACATTCCCTGATAACTCCTATATTCAGAACAACTATCTCACTCGTGCCAGCGCTATACGTTCTAGCTATCGTGCGTTACGTAAGTATCAGATCAGGAGCCGTTACCATGGTGGTTAGGTCCGAGTTACCGTTGGAGATGGGCAAAGTCGAACCGGGCGAGGATCCCCGAGGCCTGAAGATAGGCGTCTGTTTTCGCTGTGGGCGCCACGGCTTGCTCGATAAGCGCTCAGGTGCCTGCGCCGGCTATAGAGCGGTTACGGCGGCTAACGGCATCGTACAAATGCCAGAGCTGCGCAGCGTTAGGTGCCACATTCTTGCTACTCGTAAGAATCCTGCGGATCGTAAGCTGGCAGAGGAATACAACTACACCTGCTACTGGTACTACTTGCCCAATAACCGAATGTGTCGATGCGGGCACCCGGCAGGGGAACACCATCGAGTATGGTGGAGTGGAGGCCATACATCCATTGATGAGTGTGAATACTGGGGCTTTAATGAGTCGGGCGGTCTTCGGTACGATGAAGTTAATAAACAATGGTGGCCGCACTGCCAACAGTTTAAGGCAGTACCGCTAGTAATATACCCGGACGGTACGATAACAATAGAGGGAGCATACGAATGTACATAGTTGCGTTTGACCCCGGACTAACTACTGGCATAGCTACTGTCAACACTGATCTTATGGGCGAGATAGGAGCGCACGAGATGCAGTGGGAGGGACTGTGCCGATTCCTCGACACTATACAAGCCCATAGCGACATGCCGGACGTAATCGTGTATGAGAGATTCACTATCACCGAGGGTACCGCTAAGCTCTCCCCACAGACTGGGCCGATGGACGTGATTGGTGCGCTTAAGTATGTCGCCAATCGTAATCTTACAGAGATCGTGGCCCAGACGCCGTACGACGCTAAGACGTTCGGCACCGATGCTCGACTCAAAGAGTATGGTTGGTATACGAAAGGAAAGGGCCACGCTGTAGATGCTACGAGGCATCTGTTCCTGTACTGTGTAAAGCAACAGTATGTACAGTTCAACTCGGAGGGTTGCCTAATATGCCCCTGACAAGTGCTCTAACTGTCACCGCATACGCACTGCCAACAGGAGGCCACCGCTATGCCAGTAGTTGACCTCAATGATAAAGGACTACTAGTTCTTAGTGGAACAGCCTATAGAGATCGTGATGCTTGCCATCGCATACCCGGTAGCCGATATGCTGATGGGATCTGGCACTGCACTGCCACTTGGTCGGCAGTTAAAGTCATCCGAGCATTGTGGCCGGATGTTATTCTTAAGCAGCCCGTCTTAGATTGGATTTGGCATGAATACCAAACACGAATCGAACCTGTTCTTGCAGTGCGAACCGCCGCCCTCGACCCTACTCAATCAATGCCTGTTTCGATTGATGGACTATACCCATACCAAACAACGGGCGCACATTTCCTGGGCCTTGCAAACGGGGGGACTTTGGCCGATGATATGGGAACAGGTAAGTGTGTACAAACCATCGCCAGTCTCAAAGAGTATGACCTCTATCCGGCCCTTATTGTCTGCCCTAATGCAGCTAAAGCAACATGGTTCAACGAGTTTGCTAAATGGTCCCCAGAGACTAAGGTACAGGTCATCGGAGGTACAGCAGGCCAACGAAGAAAACAACTGGCAATGGTTGCCGAAGTCTATATCATTAACTACGAGTCATTACGGACACACACGAGGATTGCAGGCTACGGCTCGATTACTCTATCGGAGACAGACAAGCAGCCAAAGGAACTAAATGAAATCGACTGGGAGGCGGTAATAGCTGATGAAGCGCACAGGTGTGTGGATCCTAACGCCAAACAAACTCGTGCCCTTTGGGGTGTTTCCTCCGGCAGCCCGGTGCGTATTGCTCTCACCGGGACGCCGTTGGTCAATAGTCCTGATGATCTCTGGGCAATCCTTCATTTTGAGTGTCCCGATGAATGGCCCTCCAAGACAAAGTTCATTGACCGCTATTGCCTCAAAGAGTACAACTCCTGGGGAGGAATGTCCGTCATTGGGCTTAACCCCGCCACTAGACAAGAGTTCTATGACCTTATCACCCCGAGGTTCTTACGCCGTACCAAGGCGCTTGTCAACCCATGGTTACCGGAGAAGGTCTACGAACGACTTGATGTAGAGATGAATCCCAAACAACGAAAGGCTTATGATGCATTCAGAACAGATAGCCTTGCTGTGTTGGACGGTGGTGTGTCTCTCGCTATTGATCCCCTCACTATACTTACTCGGCTTACTCAGTTGGCTAGCGCCAATGCGGAGGTCAATGAGGGGGGCGCTGTCCGTCTTTGCGCACCATCCTCTAAGGTGGACGCACTGGTGGATCTCCTACAGGATATGCCGGCATCATCTCCACTCGTTGTCTTCGCACAATCGAGGCAACTGCTTGTATTGGCGCACGAGAGACTCGATAAGGAAGGTATAAGCCATGGGATGGTTTGGGGAGATCAGGGGGACTGGGAACGCCAAGGCTACATTGACGCTTTCCAGGCAGGAGACTTACGTGTCATTCTCTGCACTCTTGGCGCCGGGTCTGAGGCTATTACCCTCACTGCGGCTAGCACTGTGTGTTTTATACAGAGGTCATGGTCTTTGGTTACGAACCGCCAAGCCGAGGATCGTGTACACCGCATTGGGCAATCTGCGGAATCAGTCACGATCATAGACATGGTAGCACCCGGTACTGTAGACGAGCATATCTTAAGGGCTGTAGAGGCCAAAGGGGAAATGTTCGAGGACCTAGTGCGGGATAAAGAATCCGTTAGGAGGATGTTAAGTGATTGAGATACCACTCACTCAGGGTAAGGTAGCCATCATAGATGATGAAGACTGGCCGCTTGTTAGCAGCCACAAGTGGCACGCCTCAGCCAAAACAAACTACTCGATTACCTCATGGTATGCGGTAGATAGTAAACGGATTCCTATGCACCAGATATTGGGCGGTAAGCGATGGGATCATATCAATGGGGATAGCCTAGATAATAGACGATCCAATCTGCGCCCGGCTACACACCAACAGAATAACTGTAACACAGGTGCGCACTTCAGCAGTACATCCAAGTATAAAGGTGTTAGTTGGGCAACACGTCAGACCAAATGGGTAGCACAGATCAAAGTGTTTGGACACAATAAGCATATCGGTGTGTTCACTGATGAGCATAAGGCAGCCTTAGCATATGACCAAGCAGCCCGCCAATATCACGGTGAGTTTGCATGGCTTAACGCCGATCACTTTGAGGAGCTACGATGATAGAACGAGCCTGTCTCATTAGGCGGGGAGACTATAATGCGCATATCTAACTCAGAGATCCAGACATTCAAGCGCTGTAAGCGTAAGTGGTACTTCAACTACTACCTTGGCCTTAAGCGTAATATCGAGTCAGCTGCCGGCGCTGCCCCTATAGGTACACGGCTACACTCCTGCCTGGACGTGTACTACAAATACAAGCTAGATGGACTCACGGATATGGACGCTCAGAATGCGGCCATGGTGCAGCACGAATACCTGGCGTACATGGATGTCGAGCAGGGTCGTGTCGCAGAGGATGACAAAAAGTTCCTCAGTGAGGTAGACCTCACCCGCATCATGCTCATTGGGTACTTCGATTGGCTGGCCGAGTCAGGCGCAGATGAGGGCCTTACGGTCGTAGCTGCTGAGAGAGCCATAGAGGTAGATACTGAAGTAGAAGGTTATGGGCCTGTCACTATCATGGGCAAGCTAGACCTCCTGTTACATCGAGAGCTAGACGATGCCAACCTGTTCATTGACCATAAGTCTGTAATGGAGTTGACAACGCCAGCTAAGTGGCTGCACCTTAACGAACAGTTCAAGATGTATGACTGGCTGCTAAGGCGGTACTCCGTGCATACCCGCTCGGATGGCGGTATGTTCAACCTTCTGCGCAAGGTGAAGCGCACCGCTCGGGCCAATCCCCCGTTCTACGGACGGCTTGAGGTTCGGCACAGTGATGCAGAACTAGCGTCATTCGAGCAGACATTAGGCGGTGAGATACGGGACATCATGGCACTAAGGACTGCACTTGACAGCGGGGATCCTGCCGGACCACTGTCTCGTATATACCCTACGCCCACGTCGGATTGCTCGTGGCAGTGTCCATATTTCCAGGTCTGTCCAATGGTTGACAGAGCAGACGGTAGCGCCTCTCGTGTTATCGAACTGACAATGCATAGAGGGGATCCATATGAGCGTTACGATAACCCTGAAGGATAGGATTATGTGGCTTGCCGGAATCATAGAAGGCGAAGGTACCATAGGGGTAGCCAAAGGTAAGTACCCAGTAGTGGCAGTAGTTATGTCAGATGGTGACGTGGTGCGCCGATGCCAAGAGTATGCCGGGCATGGCTCGGTGCGAGGACCATACGATAGACCTAATGGTAACTTACCTTTATGGGGATGGAAGATTACAGGACGACACGCTGCCGGACTTATGATGACGATATATCCTTTAATGGGTATACGCCGTCAGGCCAAAATACAGGAGTGTCTAACAACTTGGAAAACTGTACGCCGTTGGGGGACTGTATGGTGCTCAGTAGATGGGTGCTCAAATACACATTGTGCAAAGGGTTTTTGTAGTATGCACTATCAGAGGGAGTACAAATAATGCAGATGCTCGTGTTGACCGAGACTAGGACAATGATCGAGGACACCGCTAACGGAGGCGTGCCTACCACTACGGTATACGCCTTCGAAGCCCAACCTGATCTTAAGCAACTTACCTTTGAGTTTAACAACAGAACGATTACATACAGGAGGATAGATGCGCCAAGTGATAATGAATACGGGGTATCCGATGTCCCCGCTACAGATTTCGCTAGTCTTGTGGGGATGGATCTGGCCGTACCTAGTGGCGATACCGATAGTCCTATACGCAAGGAAAAAGGCTATTATCTTCTTTAGGAGGTTCGATGTTAGCAGCAGAAACACTGACACAACTTAGTCACCAGATAGCAGTTGACTGCTTATGGCTGGTACTCTTTATCTGGGTATGTACAGTAGGCATTATCATTAGTTGTGGGAGGCGCTGATGGCTAGATCCTCGTACATCTATCTCGTGACCGCAGGAGATAAGCCAGTTGCGGCCTTTACCGTCAAGTGGGAAATGGAGTATTGGATAATGCATAACCCAGGAAACTACAGGCGGTATCGTATGCGGGACGGGGACAAGCCGGCAGATAAGCAGCCAATAGAAATGAAGGGGATAGATTGACTACACTAACGCAGTTAATACATGGGGAGCCCGGCGCCGGCAAGTCTTGGTTCAATCAGTCCTCGCCGCCGCCTCGCCTTACCTTAGACGCTGATCTCGGATCTATGTACCCCTGGCGATCTGTCGAGGGTGAGGGAGTGCGGCAGCGCATGGTCAAGTGGGATCCGGCCCGCAGCGAGCCGCCGCAAGTGGGCGAATACAAGTGGGACGAGGCGCAAGGTATCAATGTACCGTGCCCAGGAGAGGGAGAGTGGGTGACCTGCAATGTGGACGTACTCCGATATGACAACCTTACCACCGCATACTCGTGGCTCAATGCGGGACAACACCCGTTCCGGTCAGTTAGCATTGACTCTCTTACCTTTGCCCAGAAGCGCTGTAAGGACATGGTTGCGGGACTCTCTACCTTATCCGACCGAGACTGGGGCGATTTACTACTCAAGATGGATCACCTTGTTCGGTACTTCTGTGACCTCAGGTCGAACCCCATTAAGCGAGTGGAGTGCATTACATTTCTCGCCCTCACAGAGCTTAAGGGAGGTATACGCAAACCTGCGATCCAGGGAGGACTTAGCGTCGGCTTACCGGGCGTGGTAGACCTAGAAGGGTACCTATACGCTGAGACACAAAAGAACGCAGACAACACCATACAACTCAATCCAGATGGTACTCCGGTAGTAGTGCGCAAGTTGCTCATCGCTCCGGTGGACCCTACGTACCAAGCTAAAGATAGAACCCATGTTATTTCTAAGTACTATGGGCCGGTTATAAGTAACCCAGATATAGAGGAAATGATGAGGGTAAAAGAGTATGGCGAAACAAACTGAGCTAGCCTGGGCTGCTGGTTTCTTCGACGGTGAAGGACACACCGGCTGTCGATCACGGCAAAATGAAAAGGACGGTGCTAATAGAAGGCCACAGCTTAGATTAGAGGTACTTGCCTGTAATGACCCTACTGTTCTTTATCGTTTTCGGATAGAGGGCGAGTATATGGACCTTATATAGTTGGTAAAAGAAAAGATGGCGCACCAAATAATCCTCGATGGGAATGGGAGTGTTGTGCCCAGTCACAGGTACTAGAAGTTATAGATCTTTTATGGCCCTATCTTTCACCAGTTAAAAAACATCAAATCCGAGAAGCAAAGAAATCGTGGAAGGAATACGGTGAGCAGTTATGAGTAAACGAGAGAAGATACAAGAGATATTGGAGCAGTTTTACAGGGACTACAATGTAGCTCCATACGATTCTCAATGCTTCATAGAGGAGCTGGCAGAGAGAGGCTACCAGGTAGTTAAGATCCGTAAGCATGCGCCACGTACCGCACTCAAAGTCATTGAGAACTTTCTCAAGGTGATGTATAGCGAGGAGGATGACGGCACTACTTCGTTTTACCTGGCCGGCATAGATGAGGACATACTCCTCGATGACTTGCAAGATGCTGGGTATCAGATCGTAAAAACAGGAGAGGGAGAAAACAAATGGCACAACTCAGTAAACCAGCATCGCCCGGAGAAGTATTGATAGGGTTCCTATTGGTCTTCGTCGTTATCTATGTACTGTCCGTACTGTTCTGGTCACTGTGGCTTATGCTAGGTGTCGGATGGTCGGGTGCAGAGAACTGGTCGTACCTCTATACGATCACGCACTGGGGTCTATTGACTCCTATCGCTAGTAGTTTTCTATTGGGAAAGAGAGGCTAGTAATGGCAACAAAGAACATCGGAGAACTTAGGGAGTTGGGCGCAAAGGGATTCACCCCTGTGCCTGCTGGCCCATATCAGACTGAGGTTACTAACGTGACCTTCAAGCTGTCGTCCAATGGCAACCCTATGTTCAACATAGAGCACACCATTGCGGCTGGGCCATACAAAGGCAAGAAGGTCAAGGACAACGTGACCCTCGCTCCCTCAGAGGGCAGTGCCGGTATGTTCTTTATCAAGATGAAGAACCTCGGACTGGACGACCAGTGGTGGGATGCGCTTGCACAGGCCGGCGTGGTCGAGATTGACCTTGCTGCACCATACGTTGCCCAGGCCCTTATCGGTCGCCCTGAGGTCATACAGGCTACTGTCGAGGAGTACCAAGGCCGGCTAAACAATAAGGTCGGTCGGGTGCTCAACGCAGTCGAGGCTCAGGTCGCACTCAGCGCTGCGCCAGTTGCGGCAGCCGGGGTACCACAAGTAGCTCCGAGCCCGAGCCCGGTTACCGGTCCTATCGGTGCTGGCCCTGTAGAGGCACCCGTTGTGGCGGCACCGGTAGCGCCTCCGGTTATCACGGCACCTGGCGTGCCCGTCCTCCCACCGGGCCTGTAGGCTAACCGCTATGCTGCTCTGCCAATGCGGGGCACCTTACCGGGACCATACCATGTATGGTCCCGGTAGGGGCTGTAACCACGACAATGGAAAGGATGACGGCCGGCAGTGCAAATGTATGAGGTATGAACCAAGCCCAATAATGGGAGAGGACCCGAGTGAGGTAGGATGGAAGGCACCAAAGTGAAGATCCCCAAATCCGCAGACTATGACCCGAAAGCGATAAAGGATAGCGTTCCTCTAGCGGGCATCATTATGCAAATGGGCACAGCCTTGTCTCTTGAGATGAGTGGAACTTACAGCGGACTCTGCCCGTTCCATATAGACACTAATCCCAGCCTCACGGTATACCGTGGAGAGAGTGGAGAGAAGTGGACATGCTGGGCGTGCTCCTCTTATGGAGATGTCTTCGATTTCATACAGCGTAAAACTGGGTGTAGTTTTACTGAGGCCAAATCAATAGCTATTGCTTATAGAGACAGCGGCGAGTTGCCTGACTTGCCTGCTTTAACAACTACACGACGAGCAGACTCTGATGAGCTAGAGGCACTTCTAGAAAGAGCACGAGGACTCAATGGTGTACTGCCGGAGTTAATCGTGGACCGTGGCATTGACGTGCCGCTCGCCTGGATTCGTAATGAGTGGCGGGTAACGGATGATAACTCAATGGTGTATATACCACACTATGACTATAATGATAGAGTCGTTGGACTAAAGAGGAGATGGCATCTTGACTTCAGCCCCCCGATTGCTGAACCCGGATCAGACCTATCGCACCTATACGGCTGCTGGAAAGATAAAGGTAGGCAAAACGTTATTCTTTGTGAGGGTGAATCAGATACGTGGCTTGTCTCGTACCTTCTCCGTGAATCCGATTATGAAGTATTCGGATTGCCTCATGGTGTGTGCGGTCCAACACAAGAATGGGTCGCCACCCTCACCGGACGAAATATTACACTACTCTTTGATTCAGATAGTGCCGGTCGTACCGCTGTAGCTAAGTGGCTATCCGATATTGCAGTCAATGCCCTCATCGGTATAAAGGTAGCTATCCTACCGGATGGTGCAGACTGCAATAGCGCTCGGTCCGATATAGTGATCGAAGCTATAGAGAGTGCTATGAAGTGGGAAGGTACTGCGGATATCAAGATCCGTATCGAACGAGACAGGTACGTATACACCAATGCCCAAGGTGAGGACGTGCCTGTCTCGGACTTCACCTTCGACGTGCAGCGTCTTGTTATCATGCAAGACACAATGCTGTACGAAGTAGGGATACCGGGCAAGTCTGAGTCTCAGTTCCTTATGGCTGATGATTTAACCAGTAGGGCCAAGCTAAGGGTATGGACTACCAAGCGAATGCTAGCGTGGTCGGGCTCGGACAATCAGATAACCGAGCTAAGCAAACTGCTCAAAGCTCAGTCTATAACGGTGCCTCGGGTACGGGGTGTCGATGTCGTCGGACTGCACCAGGACGTATTCGTACTGCCCGATAAGTGCCTGGGCTCTAGCGGCTGGGGCTACGTGCCACCGGAGAACGATACACACCTAATCGACTTCCTACATATAGAGGATGAACCATGGGACCTGCGAATCATAGAGCACCTGTTCGAGTTGCACGACCCCCAAGTTATGACGCCTGTCCTCGGATGGATAGCTGCCGCCCCGTTCAGATCACTGTTCGAGCAGTTTCCGATATTGAGCGTTACAGGGGGAAGTGGATGGGGCAAGACGACCATACTGCACACAACCCTGAGGTCGTTCGGTTTCTGGACGAAGTCGCCCCCAACGCTGACTGGGTCAACTCCACACGCCATTTTGTCATATGCAGCGTCCACGAATGCATTACCTATATGGTTTGATGAGTACCGTCCTGGCGCTCGCATAGATGCTCGCATGACACTGGATCAAGTTATACGTGATGCCTACGATGGTAGCTCCCGTATCTCGGGAGGTATGTACGAAAGCAAAATGAAGATCAAAGCGCAACCGGCCTGTGCGCCATTGATCGTATCGGGTGAGGATGCATTCATAGAGACATCGCATATCGAGCGCATGGTCCTAGTGAACATGCCAAAGGAAGGGAAGAACCCAAGTGCATGGACAGCATGTAATACAGCAAAGACTGGGGGCCTGGGTTTTGCGTATCTCAGCTGGTGCTTGGAACAGCTACGTTCCGGTCAGCTTCCGGCTTTGCCGAGAAACCCGGACCGTGCCGCTCATTCACTTGGAGTTGCGGCGTGGGGGTACACCGTCCTCAATGACTTCTGCCAGACTGTGTGTGGATATAGTCTGCCGGACTTCGACGGGGACCGTTGCGCAGCTAATCAGAAATCAGCGAAAGACCGTCCTGTCATTCTCGAAGCCATTGACCTGACTCGCAACATACAGGATCCCAACGGGACGATGATCTCATTCATTGACCCTAATGGTAATGGCTTTGTCAAGACACAATCTCTATGCAAGTGGTGCCAACAGCACTCAGACATCAAACTACCGGGAGGGTCTAAGGCCGTACAGCGCTGGCTTGAGGAAATGTATCAGGCCGAATCTGTACGGCACCCGGTACTCGGTAGGTGTGTGCGTATTCCTCAACTACTCGCAGTGTTAGGAGAGCTAGATGAAGCATGACCGCAAGGATAGAGTGCGTAAAGCCATAACCGACCTACGGGCAGACTACCGCAAGATGCTAGCTCAGGAGAATGGTAAGGCCCTAGCTCAGCACAAACCTAAGACCGAACCTAACAAGAAGCGTGAGGCAAAGAAACGAGGGGACTACTATGGCGAGTGATGACCACTTTAACACTATTGCAGCACTATTACGCATAGGTGATCTGTCTGAAAAGAACTACTATGAAGCGGGGCAAATGCAAGTGCGCAGTAAAGAAACAGCAGAACTAACGGCACGACTCTCACACCGTCCTAACCGCCCGCAAGCTGATAGCTGAGTACAATGTCTAAGGAACCGGCCTGGATTACTTGGGAATGTCCATCCTGCAATTTACAGCAGAAGGTCACGAAGGCTACCAAAGAGGTAGCCCATCATTGCCCGAAACGGGATGCTCAACCGGCTGCTGCCAAGGGTAAGCGGAAGCTGCCCCTGATAGTTAACTTTGTAAGGCTATGACCTATAAACGTGATTATTGTATAGTGTGCCAAGAGCCTGTGCCTCACTATATAGAGTGTTTCGCCACAGGTGCTCCCTACAATCTAGGCAGTTCAGAGCCCAAGAGGGTGATTCAAAGATTCCCTGGTGAAGATACTGGGCTTTTGTCTCAGAATCTATCGGAGCGATGTTTAACCGCTGAGGCCGACCGGTACTACCTAGAAAGCCTTTGGGAGCTTACAAGCGATTCTAGAGTCGCATGAACTGGCAGGAACGATCAGCTTGCAAGGGGCTAGGGCCGGACTGGTTCTTTGCGCCGGCCCGTAGCGTAGGGATCCGCAAGGCTCTAGCTGTCTGCGCCGGCTGCCCAGTACGGGCCGAGTGCTTAGCCTATGCCGAGGAGAATGAGGCGGACGAGACAGATCTCGACTGCCTAGCAGGAGTGTACGGCGGACTTACCGCCAAGGACCGACAAGAGAGGAAACAACAATGACCGCACCTAAGAGAGGGCGCACAACGCCTGCCAAAGTTAAGGGCGCACCCGAGCCCGTCAGCACCGAGGGCCTGACTGCTGAGGAGATCACCGTAGCTGAGGCCGGAGGGCCGGACATGATCTCCGAGGGCGGACCTCCTGACCCCGAGGACGAGGGCGAGCTAGCCATGGTTCCCCAACAAATACAAGGCGTTCGGGTTCCCATGCCGGGGATCCCGCTGCCGCTCAACCTGTTCTTCGGCCTAGTTCCCTTAGGGAATCAGCCGGTTATCTTGGTCACGGCAGTGAACGATGCCGGCTCGATGATCCAAGGCTACTTCGCCCCGGAACTGGCAGCGAAGATCGGGCGGGACCTGGTGAAGGCGGCGAGGGACGCCGAGATAGAAAGGTCCAGAGCCCTTATAACTCCTGCCAAAGTTTTGCTGCTGCCGGGATAACCGCAGCTCACAGAGTGTTTCCTGACTGTCTCATCGGGAAAAGCCTCTGACCGGGCCTTATATCTTAGCCGGTATAATGGCCAGGTCAGGGGCATTTTTTGTGCATAAAGTGCAGGTCAAAGACTTGCGCACAAAAGTGCAGGTCAGAGCGTTGCCCTAATACTTTTGTCAGTTGGCCTGCCAAAAATCTCGAGCCCATAAGTGCAGGTCAGAGGGCATATTTGCAAATGTCACACCCATCGTGTAGAGTACTGATTGTAGAACGTGGTTGATCGGATGTACGGAGTCGCAAGACTCGCCTCCCTCAGAGGATCGGGGGAGCATCCGAAAGACACCTTGGGAGTGCTCCCCCACCGCCACGCAGAGCGGGTCGAAGGAAGAAGTCGGGAATCCGAACCACCCGGTTCGCCACCGAGGCCATCAGCGCTTCTTGCGAATACGAGTGACCTTCTCAGCCGTGCGCTCTAGCGCCCTAAGGCTGGAAGGTCCGAAACAGTAGGCATTCCGTCCGGCGCAAGCCGTAGAACGGGCCTTACCGGAGTGACAAGGCCGAGATCCAGAATACGCAGGTCCGAACTAGGATTCCCATTTTCCTTTCCTTTCTTGTCTGCACTGCCGGGGCTCATCCCCACTAAGCGCAGTGCGGACAGTAGGAAACATAAGGCGTGTAACAACTGGGCGGGCCTGTCGAGAAACCTGCCGGGCCTGCTGAGAGGCAGCCGGTGTTCAGGCGAGAAGCCTTATGTTTCCTACTGTCTGACAACAGACAACTGTCATCTGACAGTCGAAACTGCGATACCCCCCTTAAACGGGGGGTAATGCAGTATGTAGGGGCTAGCCGCCCTGCACTGATGAGACAGGTTACCTAGAAAGGATACACAATGTTTACCGTCAAGCGATCTCTATTTGGAGATTTTTTCATAGTGGTAGACGAAGCTGGATTTAATGTTGCCATTGGCAACGACATGCGCCCGGCACGCAGCGACACTCCCTCATCCTTCGAGTTTGAGACTGACGCTCTTGCTTGCGCAAGCCACCTGAATGGCGTCACCCGCACTGTCAACAGTGTCCGTGACGGACAGTGGGTAGGTCGGTTCAGCTAGTCGAAACGGGCCTTGGCCCGTTCAGCAAGGGTTAGCCTCCTGCTGCTGATGAGACAGGCTACCTAGAAAGGGAAACAAACAATGGACATTTACTGCCCAAAGTGTGGCGAGCCATGGGACTTCGATAGTCTCCATGAGCAAGCTGCCATGATGGTTGACGACCGTGATGGTAGGCCATACGATGCCATTTTCGATGCAGTCCGTGAGGACTTCTATCGTGATGGTTGCAAGGCACTCGGGAGTCGCTGTTCAGCTCCTGACACGACCGTGGATTCCACGTTCGGTCTTACCAAAATGGAAGCAGCTTCCGCTATGTATGATCTCCTCGGAGATGACATAGACGGCGCTGCCGCTATGTTGGACGACCTTAGGTGGTAGCCCGCTGCGACGATTGCGGCTGGTGCCTCTGCGAGTGCTCCTGCATAGAAGATCCGACCTACCGTACCGGCTTGCTGGTATTGCAGTGCTGGAACATGCTCGCCCATGCCTCCCATGATTGGGAGGCCAAAGGGCGCATACATGGCCCGGTTCACTGCCGAGGTAGGAGCTAGTCGAAACAGGGAGATTACAGTGCATGGCTATAACGTGCCTACGGGCATCTAACGCTGGACACTCCCTGTCTGCCGGGAATGGTCGCCCGGTACCGATGAGACTCTCAAATGAAAGGGATTAAGATGCTGAATAGCATTGTTCTAGCTACTGTCGTTATCGACAAGCCGCAGTGCGGTGTAGCTTCTACAAAGTCCTCAGTTGCCCAGATAATCGACCACGATTATTTCTATGAGGACTGTGCAATCCATGTGTGTGACGGAGATGCAACTCTCTATCGTGACGATGACAAGTGGGCCGAGGAAGACTTATTTGTTACAATCTGTGACTGCACCATCTGGCCGTGTTACCACGACGGGCCAGAGTATGCCACATCCTGCTCGGACTGGTACCCCGAGTGGGATCCCTGGAAATAGTCGAAAGGGTAAATAGGGCCTAGCCTTATTTACCCTATAGCGGATTGACATTCCGCTACTGATGAGACTGTCAAACGAAAGGATAAGAACGATGATCTACCGTCATCATGACTACGCCTCGTCGGGCGACTTTACCGACCTGGCCGTCATCGTGGATGAAGCAGTAAAGGATCTTCGCAACCATACAAGGTCATTCGACTCGATAGCCTGTACCGGCATATCCGGTATCACCGTAGCTGCTCCGGTCGCATTGAGGCTCCACAAGAACCTCATCGTGGTCCGTAAGCCCGGCGATAAGGCGCACTCTTGCAGCTTTGTCGAGGGTAAGGGTAAGCGCTACGTGTTCCTCGATGACTTTATAAACACTGGGAAAACGGTCCGCCGTGTCGGCCAGAAACTAGCCGATGAGAAGACCTTAGGGTTCGATCCTCCTCAGCGCATTGGTAGATATACGTACCATGACCGCCAGTGGAACAATGACATAACCGGCTACAGCCGGAACTACGAATAGTCGAAACGGGGCTGTAGCCCCGTATAGCGCCTTGGCATGACGCTACTGATGAGACTGCCAAACGAAAGGAAACAAAAATGTCAATGTCATTGAGGCCAGGCATTTCTTATACTGCTCAGGAGCAGTATGAGAAGGGCCACTCATACTACCTTATGGAGCCTGACTATCCTCTTTGGTATACCGGCGAGGATGATGGATGGAACGCTCGCACTCGGACCATTAAAAGATGGCGCCTTGTTGCTATGAAGTGCAACGCTAAGGTAGGTCATTGGTTCGAGATTCCAGCTACCTCTCATCACAAGTTAGGCCAGTTGGAGATGCCTACGCCAGATCAGGCTAAGCACATTCAGTCCATTTTCGATGGATTGGAGATCCGCATAAAGAGTGACCACGTAGTGGTGAGGGCAACCAAAACCATTGCGGTGCTCACAAACAGTGAGATGCCGAAAACAGGATGGAATCGGCGCAGTATCTAAGTCGAAACTGGTAACCGGCCATAGGAGGCGTGCAGGATGCTGATAGACCCTAGATGCCGTATGTGCCAAGACCGTGAGGGGCTTATGGTCCCTGACAGACTATTTGGCACACACTGTGACAAGTGTGGCTGGTGGCCCGGTAGCGACTTTCACCGTGGCCGTTGGGAACCAGACATCGGAGATGTCGCAGTCGCACTATTCATGCGGGAACACTTCATTGTGATCCCGGTAACGTATCTTAAGGTGGTGAAATGAAATATATCCAAGGACCCCATTCCCTGATTCAACAGGGAGAGAGTGAGGGCGAATACGCCCCCATTCGTAAGGGTTCAAGGCAGCAAAAGTATGGGCGCTTGTCCGCCTATTACTTGCGCTCTTTGCGCCCTAGCATTCGACACTACGTGCCAGCAATGCTTCTGGCTGACGCTATGAAGCAAGCGGAAATGAACCGCAAGCAGGCATAGTCGAAACCAAGTAACAGGTTGCCCTTCGGGGGCGGTGTGTGTAGTCCGAAAGGCGCACCGCCTGTTACTTGGTCTATCGGGACTGACCACCCGGTACTGATGAGACAGGTCAATAGAGAGAGGATAACAATGGCGAAAGAATCAGAGTATGGAGTTGCCGATGCACTGCCACCCACAACTCGTGGCGGCAATCCTGGCGCATACCTCCGGTTTACCGAGGCGGCGGAAGCTAACCCCGGTAAATGGGTTACGTTCCCTGGCCTTAACCCTAAAGGCGTCGGCCAGATCGTCAGTGCCTTGCGCAAGCGGGGCTTTGATGCTGCGCAGCGTGGCGGCGTCCTGTACGTAAAGCAGGGCGACAGCTAAATGCGCCATATGGCTCGCCGGTTAGCTGACTGGTACTGGCGTCGATACACCGTTTAACAGTCGAAAGGCAACATAGCACAAACTCACTTATTAGGTGAGTTACTGCTATGTTGCCTCTATAGGGAATGACCGCCCGGTACTGATGAGACAGGTCAACGAAAGGAATCACAATGGAACTACACTACCCACCTAAGTCCCCTGAAGGGCAGCACGAGATTGCAGTATTGGGTCTTGCCTCGCTGCTCAAGGTTCAGGCGGAATACTCCCTGGCATGGCCGCACAAGTTGGACGACGACTTGATTGTCATTCAGCTTAAGTCGCTTCAGCAGTTGGGCGTTTCCGAGAAGGACATTGACGAGGCATTCAACCTCCTCGTCATCGAGCTTACTCAACCCTGCATTGCGGACGAGGCTGAAGATTTCCTCGCCGGTTATGCCGAAGACAGCGGGGATAACCTGCTGTAAAGTCGAAACTAACTAAGGGTGTACCCATTCAAAACAATACTTTACCGTCCCGTTCAGAATGGCTACCAGATAGAGCCCTTAGCTAGTCTATAGGGTTGGCATCCCTATACCGATGAGACTGCCGACGAAAGGAAACACAAATGACTGTAGAGACATCAATAGGTACGATTCAAGCTCTCATAGACACCGGCGATGCCTGGATGTTAGAAGGGCATGTCGGTCGCACTTGCATGGACGCTATTCAGTTCGGGTATGCAATGCTCGGTGAGAAAAGTCACCGTGACTACTATGGCAACATCATACCTTCACGGTACGAAGTGCAACCTGGTACACCAGGATCCCCGGAGTACTACGAGAAAACGCAGGAGGATATTGACAATGCGTGAGACACTGCACTGGCTCGCCATTGGCGGGGCAGCAGCGCTTCTGTTCTTTGCCTTTTGGGTATGGGATAGAATCGTCGCCCCCTTTGATGGCGGCAAGTAAAATAGTCGAAACTGATCGAGCCGCTGACGGCTCTGCCCCAGATTGTACTGGGAGATGCTAGGTCGTCACGGAGTATAAACCGGTGAGGTACCGACTCGGTCAGTCTAGTGGCATTGACCCGCCGCTACCGATGAGACAGGTCAACGAAAGGATAAACCAATGAAGTTTCCTATCGTATTTGATAGGCGCCAGGAACCATACGTGCTTAGGGACTACTCCGAGCGTCGTGACCTTACGGCAGAGCGTGGTAGAAGGGCCTACGATCTCGTGTGGGTTCAGGAGGAAGGCGTAGGCCAGTGGGCGCCACGGTACGAGCTAAAGGCGGCTCTCCGTGGCTGATATGATTCAGCCCTATGCAAACAGGATATACCCGCACCGTATGTCCCGGCGAGGTCAACAAGTAGATCCTGACTTCTCGGGCGTGGACGACAAAATGTCGATAGCTGACGTTGCCGTTCATCTCGGTATCCTGCAACCGAAGACAGTCGATGGACTTGCGCCAAGTTATAAGGGCAATCGTTCTATTCGATTGAAGGATCTATATAAGAATCGACGTTAGTCGAAACCGGCTTAGCCGAGTTGTACGGCGGTACCGCCCAATGCAACAGTATGCTAAGCCGGTCTAGGGGATTGGCACTCCCTTACTGATGAGACTGCCACAACGAAAGGATACACAATGACGGATACACGATACGTGGTCCGCTTTGACTATGACTCACGCCGATTCCTGGTGTGGGATCAGTACTCTGGTGCGCCCTCTGGGCGCGCCCGATACACCGACGCAGACGAGGCTACAGAGGCCGCTAAGAACTTGGAGGTCACTCGTGTCTCGTAAACACAACGTGAAGCACATACGCTCTCGGTCGAACTACCCTGAGCGCCTTCAGGCCAGGGGCATTAGCTCTAGGTCAGTCAAACAGATTGACTTCGTGCCAGTGCCTAACCACCCAACGCCGGGGTTCGACGGCAAACGCCCAACGCAGGATCAGTTAGATAGGGTCAAAACCATACGGGCTTTGAACTACCCCGAGGGGGCGCCAATGGTCACCACCATAGCGCCCGATTCCTAGGGAGAAGACAGGACCATTACCTGGGTACCTGCTAGCTAATCCTGCTCACTCCGCACTGATCGCTGTCAACAGCGTTTTCGTCGGGCGTTAGTGGACGGGTCAGTGACTGGCGGGAGAGAAACCCCGCATAAACAAAGGCCGCTCCGAGTGTCGATCTCGGAGCGGCCTTTTTTATTTGTCTACTAAACGATTAGTGGTAAATGTTACTTCTTGGCAGGGCTGACCACAGTCACTTTGCCAGAAGATACGGCCTTAGAGACTCCGAGCCCCTGGGCGAACGTGTATACAGCGACGGCGCCGGCAGCACCGAGAGCGATATACAGGCCGTGTAGATTGATAGAGCCATTGACACCCCACGAGGCGGCGAAGGCGGCTGCCCCGGCTGAGACAGATGCCTCGGCCAAGGTCTTAAAGAATGCTAGATTCCAGGTTACTGCCATTGTTATTTCTCCTTTTGAGTAAGTGTTACGGGTTGAGATTTGAGCCAGGTCTGTTCTATAAGGATCTGGTTATTGAGCCACCCAAGAATTTGGGATACCTCTGCTTTGCCGGCCAACTTAGGGTTGGCTGCGAGCCATGCTGTAATCTGCGCAGCTTCACCCTGCCAGCCAGATAGACGGTTAACAACATGAGCACGAGCAGTTTGGTATAGCTGCTGATAGTTCTCTGCTACCGGAGCGAACGCCTGCTGTATAGCTGTGTACGCAGGCTTAACTGCCGTCCAGTTCTCGGTCATAAGACCATAGGTCTGACCGCCTCCATCACCTAGCTCGTATATGCACACTACCGGCAGGTTGTACGCTTGTATGTCCGTAAGTAACTGCACCAGGTATTCAGCCTGCAAAGCATCAGTCATGTTCGAGGTATTCGGACCAGGGGACTGGTACCCGACCTCGGTAGCCCAATAGGGCGCCTTGTTGCCCCAGGCATTGCACTGAGCCTGGTACTTAGGAATAAGGGTTTCTGTGCTGTCCCCGCCTGCCCACGGAACTGTAGGCGCCAGCCAGTTAGGGTATGGGTATCCGTGGAATGGCTTGAACTTAATCGGTACCTGAGCGAGTCCCGCCTTATAGCAGGCTGCATCCCAGTTCCATCCTGAGCCACCCGCATTGATGTTAGCTACCGGGCTCGGTCCTACTAGAGCTGTAGGATCTGCTGCGTATACAGCCGAGCATACCTCCGCTAGTTGAGCTACATAGGCTGCGGGATCTATGGTAGGGCTAGCGTACTCAAGTTCATTTCCCCACTCTATCCATAGGCCCGGTACCGCCCGGCACAACTCTACCAGATTGGGTATAATCGTGGCCGATACCGGCAATGACGGGAAGGTCACCACCGGAAAAGGCTGTATGCCGGCTGCTCGAAGCTGCGCACACCAGGTACTTACCTGGCCGGTATCAGGCAGGTCTGAGGCGTAGAGATCGCACCTATGAACCTTGACGCCTAATGCCACCATGTCTGCTACAACTTGTGCCTGTACCGCAGCACTGGACCACATAAGGTCGTGGTCAACTACTCCCAAGTAACCAGAAAAGGCTGTCATTGAATCCTTCCGTTTAGAAAAGTGCGTGCTCAGCGTGGGCTACCAGTAGCCCTACATTGGTCTGAGCTACAATATTCCCTTTAGTAGGGGAGCAGTTAGTTAAGCCACAATCATTGCATCTGATTACAACACCAGACGGTTGTGGCCTTTGCCATATAGGACGAAGTATCTGTCCACCGGCTTTACGCACCTTATTGCATACGGTAGCAAAGTGGATACCGAAATACTCACCAGTTTTTAAGCAGGAGTGAGACTGCTCATAGTGATTTCTAACCTCTAGATCACTTGGAGACATTAGGAGTAATCAGCCCTTTCACATACCGCTCAGCCTGCCAATCCGAAGCAGTTGCACTATGCACGCCGCCAGCCCCACGGTGATGGTTCTCGCAATAAAACACCAGGTTCTGGCCGGACTCTACCCATGCGCCAACATTAGCTGGGTCAGAGATGCCGGGATAGTCCCGCTCTAACCAAGCGAGATCAATCTCATTCTGCATGGCATATTCTACTTCGGCGTGATGAAGCTCAAAGCCGCCTCCGCACTCACCAGTATAGGCCAATGGACATACCGCTGTGGCTATGTGCGCCTTACGGTAAGACTCAAAATCTACATAATGGGGATCGTCTTGACGAGGCTCATGGGCTGGATAATGGATGGTATAAGAATGCTTGAATACTTGATTGTGTGCCGGCGTAACAGCGCCGAATGTAGGCGGAACAAACTCGCCGCCATGCCCTGGTGAGATACTACCCATCGTACTGGTCCCCCTGTCCAACTTTCTTAGCTGCTACAGCTAGGGCAATCGCAGCCTTATCGGCAGCCGTGGCTAGAACAACCGCAGCACTATCGGCAGCCGTAGCGAGTACAGTTGCAGTGGTATCCGCAGTATCCTTAAGAGTGCTAGCCAGTGCGGCAATCTCAAGGTGTAGTTGAGCGTGAGAGGCAAGCACGGCGTGGGCATGTACCTCGAACTCGGTCTTAAGCTGATCAACAGTGGACGCCTTAGTAATCAGGTCAGTCAGTACAACGATCTGTGCATCCTTAGTCTGTAGCTGGGTTCTAAGGTCTGCTACGTCAGTCTCCAACTGGGAGATACGTTCCTTAAGAACGTCAATAGTCTCAGCCGCAATAGCAGAGACATCAGCGCCCGGACCTCTCCACCATTTACCAAGTTGATGCCTGTTCTTGAATGCAGAAACGGCTCCCCATACGGCAACTAGTACGGCGACTCCTTCAAGGATGATAAGGGTAGCCGATCCGGCAGTTAACGACCCTGCCGCAGACGATGCTATCATGGAGAACATAACATCCTCTTTAGCTGTATATCTGGCTGAACAAGGATGCGTCAGGGAACAGGTGCGGGATGCCTGCGGCCAAGCACTGAGTCAGCTCAGGACCGGATAGATGGATACAGTTTACTTTGCCCTTACCAAGACAGAGGTATTGACCAGTACTGTTAGGATCTTTGAATACGAACATTGGTTGTCCCTTTCCTGTGGGTATTGGTGGGGTCGGCGGTGTGCCGATGATCCCATTGAGATTCCAGAGTTTGCCACTTACATCTATGACATCATCTACATCGCACCCATACCCCTGAGGCGACACATAGAAGCTCGGGCGCTGGGCAATGACTGTGCCTGCCGGCCATGGCGGTCCTACTGTGCCGTCCGGGGCGTGCCATAGCCACTCGATACCGTGCTGAAGTAGTGTCTCATAGACTGACGATTGCATGTACCCGGTGGGCTCATACCCGGCGCCACGAATGATCTGGTCCGCTGCGGTGAAGAAGGCTATGACGTTAGCCTCATTGGATACAACAGCGTCATTGCTCAAACATGCCAAGGCACCGGCAGGTGCGCCGGCTGCCTTGTTGCACGCTACGATTGTATTGGCACGAGCGACGCCACCGGCCCAGCCGAGAGTGCTCGGATCGTCGGCGCCTATTTCCAAGTTGAGGAAACAGCCCATACCGGCTACGGTAGCTTCCTCTAGCCAGGTGCGGCCATACGGAGTCAGCACTGGCGGGTCGCCTTGCCCGCATACAGCAGTCCACGAGCCCCACGCATACAGAGCCATACCGAGAACTTCATACCCGTTCTTCGGTCCCCACGATTGCAGGAACGTAGGAGATACCAGTACGTTATCAGCGCTGTCAAGTAGGATTGGTGCTAGCATCTAAATACCTCACGATTCTCTGAGCTAACTCGATATTGTCTTCAATGGTTCCTAAGACCTTGTTGCATCTGTCACACAGGATGCCACGAACTCTACCTGTTTCGTGGTCATGATCTACAGGCAGTCTAAAGAACTCTGAGCGGATAGCTCAGGTCATTTTTGGTGCCAACGGCAAGCGGCTGCAATACAAGCTGTGCCGGTGAGCGGGCTCTTGGTTACTTGTTTTCCCGTCTTTCGCCACCGACACCCTTGCGAACTTCGGTCATCGGGTCTTGGGTGGGCTTTGAGAAATCTATGGGCGGAAGGTGCACGGGGGTCTCGGACTCGCCTGATAATGCTGGTCGCCAGAAGTTCATATCTGCCCCGCATATAGCGCAACCACCACCCTGCTCAGCAAGCATAGTGTCGTAGTCTTCTATGGTCATTCCAAACTTAGACTTTAGATTAAACGCTCTGCCACGACGATTGCATTTATCCTTATGATTCAAGTAGTACTGCTGAGAATACTCTTTAACCTTATCAGGATGATCTAGGCGATATTGTCTAGAGTATTCTCGCCTATCACGCATAGAAACCATCGCCGTAAAGACCCTGTAGACGCTCAAAGTAGGTGTCGTATTGTAAAGATATAACCTCAGTTGACCACTTTGATATAGCACGCTCTCTGATGTATTCTCTATCTAAACCCTTTACATCCTCGACGGCCTTAACAAACTCTTTGATAGTATGGCAACGGTACCCAGTCTTACCTTGCTCGACATTTTCTGGGAATGCGCCCCAGTCAGTAGAGATTACCGGTGTGCCGCATATTTGAGCCTCCGCTGACACGCCGCCAAAAGGTTCCAGGTATAAGGACGGGCAGAGGAATGCTAGAGCGTTACCCATGAGGCGAGATCGTTCTTCTGGGCCAACCACGCCTACGTATTCTCCATATTCGGGAGGCGTGCCTTGTCCAGCTATCACCAATGGAAGTCCAGAACGCTTCGCTGTTTCAACTGCTATGTCTAGACCCTTCATAGGAATCAGTCGGCCTACCCACAAAAGATACCCACCCTTACCGGTTCCTTTAGGGAACTGCTCAATCTCAAAATAGTTGGGCACTACAGCGTCATAGAATACGCCAGGAGCGGACATGATCTCCTTCGGTGGCTGCTGTCCCGTTCTAAACCCATAGATAGCGTGTTCCCACGCATAGGACTCGAAGACATGGTGCGACCGGTTGAGGATACCCGAGTACCCAATGCCGTACTCGCATATCAGGTTATCGGGAAAGGCATCGGCAATGGGCGCCTGTGGGTTCCCAGTGGTTAGACAAATGATGTCCTGCGGACCGACTCGATTCCTCAACTCCTGTATGACCTTCCGGTTCATAAGCTCGAAGTATTCGAGCGTCCACTTAGGTTCGGTAACGTCAGCGTTCGCTGGGCCGAACACACACGGAACTGTGCCGGGGAAAATACTCTCGTCCGAGGCATAGAGAGTAACCTCATAGCCGATCTTGTGCATCATACGGGCGAGCTTCAACGCCTTCATGGTATAAGCGCACCAGCTAAAATCCCAGGTGGTGCTCGTATGCGGCAGTGATACAATGTGCAGTGCGGGCTTCATAGATCCTCCAAAAGGACTCGACATATTCCTACATACTCTACAGTAACAGATCCGCCCCATTGGCGTCCAGTACTTCCCCTATTCGAGCGGGATCTCTATGTTGATGTAGCAACCATCGGAAGTTGCCACGTTCATTGTTGGAGTAACATCACCGGTATTCGCCAGAAGCACGAAACCACCAGCAGTGCCGCCGCCTTGCACAACCGGGAAGTATTGGTTCCACGCCGGACGATAGCCAGCAGGTACATTTATGGCAGAGTTAGCATTAGTGCCTCCCGTAAGTTGCCCCATTATCTTCAGCCTATCCCCCTGAAGACGATAGCCAATAACAGTTTGAGAGCTGGCAGGACCAGCGCTAGATGTCCACGAATGCAGCCCGCTCGTAGCGAGCCACCCTGAATCTTGCTCACCAGCAATGATATTCCAGTTAGTACCATCGGACTCAAATGTAGCACTAGCTCCATACGCACCTAGCAGAACAGAGCCAGCACCAGAAGTAGGAATGCCCTTACCAAGAATGACGCCCGTAGCGCCAGCGCCCACTGTGCAGGGAGCGGCACCTGTTCCATTAACGGATATGACCCCTACTACTTGGCCGGAAGTAGCAGCACTCGGTAGAGTAACTGTGTACGCACCGGACATCAGCACCAGTGCGCCGTTCGTGGCACCCGTTGCGGCAGAGCGAGATACCGGCGTAAGGTGATCGGCAACAGGGATATAGAGGCCGTGTTCATTGTCAGCTTGAAAGACAACGGTGCCGTCATCGTTAATAATCTGGACGCCATATAGCGGACGGGCCGGAGTCACCCATTGCGGCGACGGTACACCGGCATAAGGCCGAGCTTCGGTGGGTAGGTTATTAGGAAACTGCCCTAGTACCATAACGGCATCTAAAATAGAATGATTAGGGCTTGTTATTACACCCTGCACTATCAGCAAATGGCTGACTACCTGAAGAATCCTATGGCTGGAAGTATAGTCTCCATAAACCAGATCCCCTAAGGTATAAATAGACGTATGTCCACCGAGCCAGTTGTAAGGACCATATAGAGATCCGCCCGCACCAGCCGGATGGTATACCACGCCGTCCTGCGGCCAAGTAGCCGAGGATGTATGGTCTTCAACTGTAAAGGTATAGGGGGTGTAACCGGCGTACTCCTCATCAGACATAAGTCCCCAAAGAGCAAGCTGCGGTACTGTAGAATCTAATGTATAGGACACTCCACCAACCTGATTAGTGGTACCACTGTTGTCGAACTGCGGATTGAAGTGAGCGATAGGAGATGACTGATCCACAGTTTGTGGATCAAACTCGTAAGCTATTACACCCATAAACTCTATAGCGTAGGGACTAGCAGTGTTTATATTAGTAGTAAATACAATGTTACTGTCAGCCGAGGTGCCATCAGCTACACGAGTTAGAACAGCATTATCATTGGTGCCCGGATCATATACCGTAGTCCAGCCGGTAGCAGCCCCGTAAGTAGGAGCGCTAGCCGGAGTTACATTAGGACAACAAACGACAGCCATCAGGAAGCTACCCTTAGTCGGGGGGCTACCGCTATTCCAGGTAATAGCTGGGCTAAAAGGCAGTGAGCTACCAGCGGTACGAGGACCATCACCGCCAATGCCGAACTGTAGAACCCTTGGCCCGAGCGGTCTAGTCGTGTCCTGAATAATCCAGTTTTGTCGCTGAGCTAGTGCACGGCGATCTTCATTAGATTTCGCCATATGATCAGTTAATGCAGCGTCTGTTCTAGGAGTAATAAGCGGCATTAGTTACCTCCCAATGGAGGCCAAGTACCGGTAGGAGGCGCAGTGCCATCTTGTGGCGGACTATCCATAGTAAGTGTCAAGTGAGAGTCACCCTCGTCTTTGATCTCAGCCGAATACTGTGTAATGCGCCACTCAACAGGTGGGAGTCCTTGAGGGAATCGTGGGTCAAATGTCTGCCCGTCCTGATCCAGTGACGGCACCCAGGTCGTGCAGTCGTCACCGACCACGAACGTTCCGAGCCCATTGACCGGATTGAAAGCGTCAGTCACAATGACAGGAGCCACCGGAGGCCACGAGTATAAGCGCAACCCACTGTTTGCCATAGCCTGTAATAGCACGGTCGGATTTGGTGAGTTAAGGTTTGCGATATTGGTTACTTTGTCAGTGTTCACGTACCCGCCAAACTTGAAGTGCGAATCGCCCCCCTCAAACTCAGTAGGGGTACCACCCGTATAGATATTTTCCTCTACAAAGATATCTTGGTTTCCGCCAGTGTAATACTGGGTGTTGCCCTGAGTAGTACCATCCTCGGGGAACGTCCACGAGTGACAGTTGCCAGTAGTAAGTACAAGAGTGCTAAGGTTATTTGCCGGGATAGAAAACGTTGTAGAATACTCTTGTGTAGCCGACTGAACTACAGCGCCACGCCGAGGATAGCTTAGGTTTATCGTAGCGATGATAGGCGCATACTTCTCACCGTCAGTATAAGCGAAGTCCACAGCAGCATCGAACCCTATGCCCCATCCGAGATTAGTCAACTGTGCCAAGAGATTGTTCAACAGTTGCAAGGATGTGTAGGGGAACGTGATAGAGATATAGTTCTCTGGATTAACAGCGGTCCAAAACGGAGCAGCGTAGCCGCCATAGTCGGCGCCATTTATCCTAAAGTTAGCACCGCCAGGGAACTGCGGAGAGGTAACGTAAGAGAGGCCATGGTCCCCTCCGTCTACCGGCTTATAGGGGGACGTACTCCAATCCTGAGAGAAGTTGCAGACATTAACCCCATTGAGAGCGATCTGAAGACCACCGCCCCATATACCATTGTTAGCTTCGGCACCATACTTGTCAGCGATTATCTGCGTTGCCATAAGCATAGGATCCCAGACATACGGCTGGTACCCATATGTCGAGTCGATGTACGTCGAACCCACCGAGTGATCGTGAATCCATGGCTTGTTCCAGATGGGCATACCGTTAGCAATGGCGATGCCAGTGATACCGCTATAGGGTGGGCTAGAGTAATCGGTAGCCTGAACCCAAGAGTTAAACCATCTCCAACCCTCTTGCGCATCTATCTCAAACTTGAAGCCTTGATCGTCAAAGTTTGGCTTACGCCCAGTAACTACACCGCCCCATAGGATCTGACCATCTAGGTCGATGATGAGAGTATTGAAGTTAGGCTTTGTAGAGAGCTGCCAGTTCTTACGAGCAACGCCGGGATCTTGAATATCGAGCGAACCGGTGAATGTCCCGGCACTATTGACCGGACCTCCGCTAAAGTTAACTCCTCGGAATGGTAGTGATTCCACATACGTTCCCAAGAGCGAGTTGTACATAAGGTACTCGACATTAGTGACAGACATTACGGAGTCCTTGCATACCAACTAGTAGGGCGTGATCGATTACATATGCTGCCCTTTGAGCGGTAGTACGTTTTCGATACTCTTTATCATAAGCCTTTTTATCAAACATTTCTAAAGGATCCAGGCACTAGCCCAGTTAATGAAACCGAAGCAGTTAGATGTCTTAATGGTGTTATCTCCGGGGAGTAGTGCGCCCAAGTTAGTAGTGTTCCAGTGCCCACCTGCTGGCTTTAATGCACCAGGGAAAGGGGTCTGTGTCAGTTGTATGCCACCAGCAGCATCCTGCATTATCATGCCATAAGATATAAGTGTCACGCCGCTGGATGCATCATTAGGAATAAGGCCATTGTTATAGTTGCCCGAGAGAAACTTACACCCTGTCAGCGTAGTGTTTCCACCAGTACCACCTTGACCAGTATAGGAGAACATAGCTAGTCCCCTATTAGTTTGAAGATAGCACGTACCTGCGGCGGCAAAACCAGCAAACTGATTGTTAGTCGAACCAGTTAAGGTGTAAGTACCATCAAGTGCGGTCAGTGCATTGCCGTTATCTCCGGTGTTAGTCCATGCCATATGCGGAGCGCTGTACTGGGTTACCGTTTGGTTGTATAGATCCACCAAAAGGAAGTTAGCGCCGCTTTGCTGATTAGTAATTCCGCCACCCCACGTCATAACATTGCTATTGATTTGCAAGCTAGGATTAGAAGTATCTACGGTACCAGATCCAACAGGTGGCAGCAGATAAACGATAGGACGGCAGTCCCAGTTACCATTGTTGGTAATAGTGACTGGAGTACTGACAAAAGACTGCGTAAGTGTTGGGAACTGATAGAAGCGAGGGTCTGTACAGTGAACGAGTAGCTGTATGTCCTGTGCAAAGTACCCCTTAGAGAATGGGAGATCTATCTTCCAAGAGCGATTACCTGGCTTACCCATAGCGGTCAATACTGGTACCGGAGTCATAGGTGCGAAGGTGCCAGTAGCACCAGGACCAGTTGCGTATGGACCATGAACTAGACTGCCATCACTTGGCCCAGTGCCCTGATAGACGCCGGCTAAACCGGGCAGCCAAAGGTACAGCGAACTCTCTATATTACCTTGAGCTTGAAACACACTACCGATGATATTGATGTTCTGCTGCACAGTAGCAAGCGGATTAGGATCACCACCGCCAGCTACATCGCCCTTGAATATAAGATCACGCCCACCAAAGAAGTCATACCCGGTAAACTCGCCTTGGTCACGAGGGCGCCCCGAGTTACCTGTGCGCATAGTCGAGATATCTAGCCCGTCGATCTCTTTCCAATCTACGCCGTTAAAGCCAACGCCAAACCGGAAGAAGCCGTACTGCATAGTAAATGGCACCATTCCAGTGGAGTCACGAGCGGAGCCCGTCCATACACCGAGGATGAGCCCTATCTGTCCTTTATCCCTATCGGGGTCTAGGTACGGTGGAACACCTGCCATTACCGCACCCTCCTGGCCCAAAACATGGGGCGAGCACCACGACGCTTACTAGCGTTACAGGATGAGCATACCGCCTCGATGTTGTCTATTGAGTCGGACACTCCCGGCCCTATAGGTATCACATGATCTCGTGTAGACTTCACTTCATCCCATCCTCTGCTGCACCCTGGGCAACACGGAGTTCGAGCAACTAGCTCCTGCCACTCTTGGTCAGTGTGGCTACCAATGCACTGCGCCTGCCGCACTCTGCATGCGTTCTGCAGCGCTGATTTCTTATCAAGATTATTTGCTCGCCATTTAGCGGAAGCAGCCCTAACCTTTTCAGGATTAGCCGTACGCCACAGGGCGGCCTTAGCAGATATTTCTATCCTATTCTCAATCTCCCACGCACGCTTAGTTACTCTCTTTCTTTCAGACTTAACGGGGTCCGCTCTATAGCGTTTTCCATATTCTCGAAAGTACTCGGGGTGATCGTATGCCCATTGATCTTTCTGAAGTTGTGCCCTTACTGGATCTTTATAGGGCATCTTACTTAGGAACTTTCGTGCGGAGGTTCCAAGAAACCGCCGCTCCGATTGCTGTAGCGTCCGTGGGGTTAACGCCAGTGATTTCAATATGTACACCGGAGCCAGCAAACTCGGTATTCGCTTTCGCTTGCTCAATAGCAATCAGCCTATTTTGCTTACCTTCTGCCGCAGCAGCGCCGGCCTTTATAGCCGCTAGTTGCGCCTGAGCTGTGGCGTTATGCTTGTTGGCAATAGCCTGCGCTTGCGCATACGCACGATCAGCTAGGTACTCTGCCTTTACTGCAGTGTACTGCTTAGTGCCTAACTTAGTTCCTGCCTCGGCTTGAGCCAGAGTTGATCCACTCTTTTGCGCTATTGCATTGATCTTGTTCATAGCAAAAGCGCTAATGTCACCAGTTTTTTGCACAGTATCCATATGCAACTTAGCAGCAGCTACCGCAGCGTTACCAGTTTGCTGGGTAGTTGCAACATGGGTGCTCGCAGCGTCTACCTTAGCTGTCCATTTAGTGGTTATTACATCGAGCTGAACCTTCATTTCCTGAGCGATAAGGTTCAGACCATATAGCCCACGCTCACCAAGTTTGTCAACTGCTTCTTGATTTTTGTCGTTAGCGAGGTCTAATGAGGCCGCAGATTTAGCAGTAGATACTGAGGACTTATCCGTTATCTTCTGAGTAGCTTGCGTCCATAGGTCCGTAAGGATTGCAGTCTGATCCTGGTACTGAGTATTGGCATTCTGAATGTCAACATTTATCCCAGTCTGCTTAAGGTCAGCTTCCAACGATCCATAGTACTTCAGGTTAGCATTATAGGTAGCGAGGAGCGCATTGCTCTGCGCATGAAGCCCGTCCTTCCAGAGCAAGGAAACTTCAGCTGTCATCTTGTTAAAGAAGGCGTTAGTACTCTTGGCGTCCGCATAATCTGCGTGCGTAAGCGGCTGCGCTACAGGCACGCCGGCAGCATTAACAGCGCCAGTCTGCAACTGCGGGCGCAAGGACTGAATAGTGCCGGTCTGTAGCGACTGTTGCATCTGGCCTTGCATAGACCAGAACTTCTGCATACGAGGATCCTCTTGACTACCGGCGCCGGCAGGAGTACCGGGCGCACCAGGAATGCTAGGCATAGAGGTAGGAGTGACACCATAAAGCAGATCATAGTTCTTCATCTGCTGTGCTATCCAAGCCTTCTGTTGCTTAGACGACATACCCATAACCTTGGTGTACTCGTCTAGCGCTGTAAGGTATGCAGCCATAGACTTCTTCTGTGCAGGAGTAGTACCCGTTACACCGGTCTGCTGCCAAACTTGTGTAGGAGCAGTAAGAGCTGCATACTCATCAGCTCTGTCTCGCATTTCACCTGCTCCCTGAGTCCAGCTGGGATCCTTTCGAGTCTTATCACCTTTGAATGCACCAGTTGCTATATCAGCGGCGGACTCAGTTTTCCAACCATAAGTAGGCTTATTGCCAGAACCAGCAATAGCATTCTCAGCTTGACCCCACTTCTTCATAGACTGGCCCATTCCACCAATCTGGCCCTGCTGAAAATAGTTGCCATAAGCATTTTGCCATTGGTCAGGTATGGGAGTCTTATTAACCACAGCAAAGGCCGAAGCAGCATGTGTTTGCAGCAAACCAAAGGCAGTTACAACCGCCCCTATCGCAGTAACGGCTATACCAATGGGACCGAGCAGATCAGTAAAAGCGCCACGCATAGCGGTGCCAGCCAACTCTGCATCTGTCGCAGTTGTATCCAATGCTGTATCAAAAGCGGCAAGAGAGAATAAGGTACCCTGTGCCGCATCCCCTGCCTCGATGAAAGAAAGCTGTAGGTTCTTTATCTGAGTAGCTGTCTCTGTCGCTGTAGTGCCTGCTGTAACAAGAGCCTCATCTGCCGGCGTTAAGCTTGCACTAAGTTGATTGACAGCAGTCGCTAAAGCTGCCGGACCCGTAGCCGCCGCCTTAGCCTTCATCCCAAAGGTGTTAACAGTATTCCCCAGCGTAAGGATATAGGTAGAGATTCTTATGAAGATAGAGCCCAAGTAGATAAAGACCCCGGCCACTAGAGGTCCGCCAATAATAACCCCAAGAGCTATAGCAACTACCTTGAACTTCTCTAGCCAGTTAACAGTATCCGCTAGGATTATCTCAAGGTGCTGTATACCCTTAACTACTTCTCCACCAAAGGATATACCGAGATTAGTCAGCGAAGTGCGGGCCTCCTGTACCTGCCCAGCAAATGTGTGGCCCAACATAGTCGCAGAGCCCTGGAATCTCTGATTCAATATGTTCAAGATACCGTTGGTGCTAGTCTGCGCCGTATTCAAGTTAAGCTGCGCATCTCTTACACTGAGAACCGCATTCTTATAGGTCGCTATATACCCTGCCCCTTCCAGCATTCCAGCGTTGTGCTTATCCTGCACACCTGAAAGGTTTTGCTGCGCCTTTTGAAGACTCTCCTCATCTTGCTGCAATGAGTGCATACGGCCTGAGGACACATTAGCGTTAATGCCCAAGGACAACAAAGTACGAGATGACCCGCCAAGGATATGGTCTAGTTGATCGGTTGCCGCTCCCAACGTTTCGTGTTGGTGCGCCGCCATATTCTCAACAAGGGTCATCATAGACAACGCCTTTGTGGGCTGATTAGTAGCCACCGTAAGGTTTGCCAGAGAGCCTGCAATGTCAGTCTTAGTGAACAGCTTAGCGCTACCCGCCAGGTGACTCATCTGCGTATCAAATGCCTGTACGTTACCGCCAGCATTCTTTACGGACGAGTTAACCGCAACCAGTGCCTTCTCGTACCCATCCCACAGCTTTACACCCTCGCCGGCAGCGGCTACTCCACCAGCAATACCAGCGAACAAAGAGATCTTACCAATGCCAGCAAGACTCGCCGTGAGCTTACCGGTCCTAGTAGTGGTCTGTTCGATAGACTGAGAGATCTTAGAGAAGGTATTAGCAAATGGCAAACCAAGACTGTTAGCTTCATTAGCAAGAGAGCTAAAGACACCAGACATGCCCTTAGTGCCTTTTCTAAACCCATCCGACATTTTAATACCGGCTGAAGAACCGGAGTTACCCAGACTATCCGCAAGAGCCTTACCTTTGAGATCAGCCTTAGCAGCTTGCTCGTCAAAGTCTGAGGAGTTCATCATAAGATAGACTACAACATGAGCGGTCATCTTATGCCTCCTCAGCGTCGAATAGTTGTTGCAGTGCAACTGACATTAGTAGGTCAGCATCCGACATAACTTCTCGGGCAGCTAACTCAATAAACGGAAAGGTCTTTTGATCGGCCCAGTTCCATGTCTTACGATCTGAACCAGCAGCCGGGAAAACAGGGTGACTAAACTTATGACTAACTTCTCCACCATCATAAGCTGCCGTAGCTCCATCAGCTATAACTACTGGACCCAGGCCAGCCCAGTCTGCTTTAATGCTCTTACGATCCATATTGTGCGGAGCCTTTGCCCGAGCGAGCATAGCAGCATCTCTCGCCATATCCCTGAGGACACGACGAGTAACCCGCTTAGATCCTACAACTACCCGTTTCATTTCGTCACTAAAGGATCGAGTATCGACCCTAATCATATCTGTATTACCGCTCATGCAAGACCTTTCAACCCGCCCAACATTGGGAGGATAGTCTCAAAGTATACGTTCTCTACCCAGTAGATCCATCCGATGTATTCGAGGTATGGGCGACTTTCAGCTTCGGTTGGGCTGATACCGAGACAGAATCCGATATAGGGATAAAAGGCCCACTGCTCGTCTGGATCTCCGTTGACAAGTTTGCCCCAGCGGAAGGCAAAGGAGGGTCCACGATAGCCGGCTCCTCGTCATTGAGGTTAAGAGCGGCAGGGGGCTCAGGCTCATCTGGCAGCTTAGGCTCCTCGTAATCGAACGAGTCCAATAGACCGCCAGCAGCTAGGTCGATTTGATTAGGAGTACTAATACTCTTATCCGTAGGACCGCCCCATACAATCCACACTAGACAGGCCAGTGCATCAGGATTACCACGCACAACGCCTACAGTGAACCGTACCAGTGAGCCCAGCTCTGGGTACCATCTCTTAATCTGCTTCAACACCTTATAAGTGAGTTGACTCTCAATGTCAAAAGAGTACTCTTTACCGTCAGCCGTGAATCTAAACGGAGGTACACTCTGTACCGTTTTTACCCCTTCAGACATAAAGGATCCCATCACTTCTCCGATTGAGAAATCGGGAAAGTTAGTAGGATCCTTTATACGCTTTGCACCAGCTTTTCGCTGGGCTATCCAGACGAGGCACGCCAGTGCGTCGGGGTCACCGAAGGAGGCAGCCGCTGTAAACGCCTGATAATCCCCTAGATCGGGAAACCAACCTTTGATGTTACGAAGCTCAGAAATACCAATGTCTCGCTCAGGTGCGAAGGTATACTCCTCACCTTGAAATGAAAATGTGGACTCGGGCACGTCAGTTCCTTTCTAGTATGAATGTACTAAGCGAGACTCCGTATTAGGCTGAGAACCCAGAGTCTTTACTGGTCAATGAGAAGCTGGGGCTAACGCCAGAGTTGGAGATAACACCCTTAAGGTTAATGGTGTTCTTCACGATGTCCAAGCCTTCCAACGGCGCTTCGCCGCCAGACTGAATAATAAGCTGCGGAAGGATTAGCTCGAAGGTGTCATAGCTGCCAGACGAAGCGATCTGTCCACCGACTGCTTGAATAACCGTTGAGCCCAGTGGCGTGTAGTACGGATACACGAATGAGTATGCACCAGAGCCGCCAGTCTGCGCCCCAATGAACAGGTCGAAGATGTCGGACTTAGACGTAGGCGTATAGTCCATATCGAGTGCAACAGCAACTTCGATAAGACCATTAGTTATTGGCTCCTCTTTGTACTCCCGCCCAATGTACGCACGGTCAGTCGCCAGTTTTGGCGTGAGGGTGACAGTAGCCTTGCGACAACCGTCAACGCTAGTACCGCCAACTTTAAAAAGTGAGGAAGCGTTCGGCATTGTGAAAGGCACAAAGCCTACAGGTTCGGTAGTGCCAGCAAAAAGCGCCGGGGTATCAGTCTCCACAACGAATGCGTAATCCAAGTCATACGCAAAGGTAACGATGTTATCCCTCGGGAATACAAACTCGGCTTTTGTAATCTTGCCGTTTACATAGTCTTGATAGTGCAGCGTACCGCCAGTGTCAGGGACAGCCAGCTCGGCGTCAATCCACGTACCATCTTGCACGTACAAACCAGCAGGAGAGCCGGAAGCTGCCACGGTGTCTGTCACCGTATAGGCCGTTGCGCCAGTAGCCGCAAACGTAAGTGGTGTAGGGAGAGCGAGGCCACCGAATACCTGGGCCAATAGGAGTGACATATTCGTGTTAATGAAGTCGCCGGTTATAGACAGCTGAGCGTCGAGATACACAGCAACGTTAGCGGATCCAATGTCAATAACGCCAGAACCGGACAGGTATCGAATGTACGGTCCACCCTGTACCTTATGGGGATTATACGTACCCTTAGCCGTCTTCACAGGCACCATTATATCCGGCGCTACGAAGTTGGCTAGGACGGCATAGTCAGCCGCCGTGTTTACACCTTCTGCGATGGCGAAGTACCCGCCCACACCTGAACCGATTCCAGCCAATGTACTACTCCTTTATGCGGGCCATGGTTCTAATCCTATGGCAGTTTGAACAAACTACATTACACTTTTCTACTTCAGCTATGCGGGGTATCTGTGGGCACCGGGCAGCGTCCTTTTCTAAATCGGAGATACTAAGGATCTAAACTCGAACGACCATCGAAGGGTGCCCTGCCAACCGGCCTGAGACTCGCCCTGAAACCCAGGAGAGTGAGTGTAGTTACCAATGTGCGCTTTGACTTCAAAAGGGTGCGGATAGGAAGTGATACCGAGAACGGGGACACCGTTGCCGCCACGATTTGTCACAACTGCTGCCATAACCACGTTGGTGAATGTTGCGTAAACCTGGGTCATGATGTCGCTGGGAACAGTTCCGCCACCCTCTGTCGGGCCACTGCCGGTAAACGTCGTGCAGTACCCCTCGATGTTGAACGACTCGATGAAGGTATAACCGGTAGACTCAATCGCATACTGGTCATCAAATACGCCTTCTACAACGATGTAGCTTGCCGGCTCAAACTGCTCTAGATCAGCCTGAACGACATAGACGGGTGGAGTCTGTGCGGCTGCCAGCGCAACAATGAAGCCGTAAAGAGCGGCGTAAGTTGCCGGCGCAGCAGAGGGCAAAGTGGTGCTAGTCATTAGCCGAGCCTCTAACCAATAGTATGCAGAAAATAGGATTCAAATACCTGGGCTATCTCGTCGGGAACACCAGGCCACAGGCCATCCCCGCCTTGCGTTTTCGGCCCGGCATCTTTAGTGAATGTGCGGGATGCCTGGTACCAGTGCCTCCACCAGAAGGCCACTAGGTTAACAGTAGCCATCCATACATTGTGTGGAACGGGGTCATAACCGGCTACGTATGTTACCTCAATGTTCCTTGACCCCGGGAAGAATGGCTTAGGCCATGATCCACCCGCAAAGGTGCGCATGATCTGACCAGTATTGTAGTCCACCTGAATACCATCTATCGGGTTCTCTGGCGTAGATTCAGCGCACTGAACCATACCTCCGGTAGACTGCCACTCCTGGCACTTTATCAGTTCGACAACGGGCGAGTAGTTAAGCTGTATGTACTCGCCAGACCAGCCGTCGTGCCTCTCATAGAACGTCGTCGGGCATAGGGGTCGGTTCGCTATATCCTGAGCAATGTAGCAAGCTGCGTCGATAAGACGCTGTAGCATCTCGGACTGGTTGCTGCCAACAGTAGGTGCACTCGTAAACTGCAACCACGCCAAAACTTCCGGCATGTCGAGGTAAGTTGTCCATTGGACAGATCCTGCGGGGTTATGCTTGGTCGGATTGAACCCACCGGGCGTACCCGGCATAAGGTCTGAGATGTCGATAGTGGTGATCGGCTGCCCGAGCACGAGGTCGCCTACCTCGCCACCAAAGAGGCCATTCGACTTAACAAAGGTCACGTTTAGGGCGATGACTCCACCAGCTAGGCCGTAGCTATTCACAGTAAAAATGGCGTAGTTACCTGCGTTAGACCCGTTGTATATGACGACATTGCCGCCCACGAGCCCGTCCACCCAGCTCGCAACACTCTGATTAAGAGAGTCCACTATGGAAACGAATACCGTAGTAACGCTGGCATAGTTCGTACTGTTGAAGTTGACAATCCCAGGGCCAGTTACACCAGACGTAACTCCGTTCACAAATGAGAACGAATAAGGTGTATCGTAGGCCGGAATCTGGATCGAGTAATCTCGCTGCTGACCCTGGGCGGTGCTTGTCTTAAGTTGCTCGGTGACCTCGTACCATGCCCCTAAATAGGGGACTGTATCCAAGTCACTATTCGCATAGAAAGACTGTGAGATCTGCCCGCCACCGTCAAGGGTAAGAACCTTTGCATTCGGAGATACAACGACACCGCTGTTACTCATAACTTCTGACAGTGTAACTGTCAAAGTGCCGAGTAGCGGGTGGGATCCATCTGAGAACTTGCCTGTGAGTGCGACGGGCGTAAAAGCCATTTAGGTTTATTCCTTCAGATCGTTGTCAATCGTTGCGTGCTGGACGCCTCGCTCCTGCGTTACCGCTCGCTCGACGTGTATCTTTCCTCTAGCCCGTTCCGTGGACGCTATCTCTTTATCTATATCCTTGGCCCGGTTCGGATATCTCGTCTTCTCTACTCGTAGAGCAGCGAGGTATGCTTCTGTTCTATCTGCCACAACAGCCCCCGTATCTAGTGTCTTCTCTGTTGGGAGTGGTTGCTCCCGCCAATAGGCGAGTTGCTCGTCTATCAGCTTAACGTGGTTGGGATCTGCTTTGTGTGACTCACGCTCTCGTTCGAGCGCCGTAATCATAGTAGTGGGATGCATCACAGTCCTTCAGTCTCTAGGTATTCGATCATTGCACGAAGCCGGTCTGTGGAATCTTGAACAAGTCCAAGAGCCAAGTTACATGACTCGCAGATCCATCCTCGAAACTCACCAGTAATATGATTATGATCATAGTTAAGTCGGCGCCTTGAGGGCGGCGATCCGCATAGCTCACAAACCGTAGGACAAGGACGACCAGCTTTTATTTCAAGAGCAGCTAACCGAGATGCATTGTGCTTCTCGGTGTACTTAGAATTGTATTTCGTTCTATCTCTGGGCATCGGGCAATGTCCTTTCGATTGAGTCAGAGTGGGGAGGCACGTTGCCCGCCGATACGACTCCCCACTCCAACAACTTTACCTTTACCTAAAATAGATAAGGAGCTTATGATGCAAACGTAGGAGTGACCAACCCAGTGCCAGAGATAACGAAGTTAGCGTTAGCGTACCGAGCTGCGGTGAAGGCAATGTAGCCATAGATCTGCAAAAGCACGGACATCTGATTACCGTAAGTTTGTGGAAGCACCCTAGTCACGACAGGCGACTCGAACAAGTAGTTCTCCTCGAAACGCCCACCCAGGATAACGGACTGGTTAGAGCCCACACCAAGCTGCTGAGGCAAGTTAGCGTCAGCATAGGTGTCAAGTCCGAAGACCCTAGTTCCAGTAGCACCCTCGCCCATATTCAGGCCGGCGTCCGTAGCTGTGGCAGCCGCATTGAACGGGCCGAGGTAGGACGGAACGACCAAAGGACGGCCGGCAGAGTCGAACTGAGAAGCCAAGAACTCCCAATACGTCGGGCTCATAAAGCAGTGCGTGGACGGAAGGAACAACGTATTGAATACGTCGGCCTTAGCCTGACCAAGCTGCCCGTAAAGGCCCTTGAGGGTAGGAGTAGCTTGCGTCCAAGTGACAGTCTGTACGCCAGTGGTATTCAGAATACCAACAACGTCGGCAGATCCAGCGCCGATAACCTCGAACTGGTTGGTGCCGTTACCAGCTGCGACAGCGACATCGACGGCCTGGGCGTAAGCCTTGCCCAAGTCCTTGAATGCCATCTGGTCGAAAGCGATAGGCGAACGCTCAAGCAACTGCAAGGAGATCAACTGTCCACCGGCCTTGAGGACCACTGGCAAGCTGATGTATGCAGTCTGAAGGTTCTGCATGAGCACCGGGGTATTCTCCCCGCCCGACTGCGGGCCAACGGCAGTGCCGCCAACCACCTTCGGGATATTGATGTTCATGGTACCGTCAGGCAGAGGCTGCTTATTCTGGCAATCCGCAAGGGGACGGCCGGCACGCATGAATGCAATCCACTCAAGCGTCTGGAACAACGGAGGAACAAACTCTCCACCAGCGCCCTGAGAAATGCTCAATGCACGCTCTTGAACGGAACCCGCAAAGTCACGGTACGAATAAACGTGTCCGTGGTTGTCTTCACGAGGGTTCTTAGCCTCAATCATCTGGTCGAGGAAGTACTGCTCCGGTCCGCTACGAGTGATCTTAGCGTCGATCTCGGTTGCCACAATGTGGTTCTCCGCACCGTGTCGCTGAAGACGCTCAACTGCGCCGAAGTACCGAGCCCCAAGGCCAGCACCGAAACCAGCGATAGCGGCGTCCTGAAGGAACGACCGGCCATTACCAGACTCATACACACGGTGCTCGGACAGCTTGGTCATTTGGCCGTCACCCTTAAGGGTGTAGCCGGTGCCATACTGCATTCGAGCCTGTGCGGCTTTCTTCTCTTTGCGCTCAGTCTTACGAGCCGCTTCGGCCACTGCAATAGCGTCCTCACGACCCTGAATCTTCACGGTCAACTCGCCCCTAGAGAAGTTTTCCTCCGGGGTGAAATCACGAGTCTCCGTGGCTGCGGCATTGACCACAGTCTCCAACTCAGTCACGAGCGCTGCACGCTCTGCGACGAGTGCGGCAAGAGCCGCCTTCGTTTCTTTACTCATGTGCCCTCCAATAGGCTTGTTGGGATATTCCGACACTGTGCAATGTTGCCTTTATGTCGGGATTTTCTTACAACAAGTGGTTCCCATCAGTCCCGGCTCTCGGGCATGAGAGTGGTACTTCGGTCCCGGCTTGATTTTATCTTTCGAGGTAATCTGCTAAGGAGCGCAATAAGACAGGACTGTCCTTTGCCATTCCTAGTGCAGCATTACAGAGGAAACAGAGGATACCTCGGACCCTACCTGTCTCATAAGTCTTTAATCTTCTTTTGTTTGCCAAAGTAAGAAACACGGGCATAAAGACTTAGCAGCCCTACAGTTCTTTTTGCTATTATCAAAGAGCATAGAGATCGAGTTATCCTCAATCGCTTTTGCTTTGTTAGTATCGTGGGGTTGGCTTATTACAATCAGCTTGAAATAACTGCCTTTGCCAAACCCTAATCCAGTGAGGTAAGCCTCTTTGTTGTCTAGGTCCGATTTCTCAGGGTCCTCATCGCTTTCTATACCAGTAATAATGAATACCCTATTACCACCCGATGTTATCGAGGATAATAGCATAAGCATTTCGGCCGGGAATGCATCGAGTACTCCGTCTATATCTACCCCCACATTTATGATAACCCGCCACCTTGCAAATATGCTATTGCTTTTGCTAGCAAAGTAGGATCATCTTTTAGTGACCCAATACCTAGATTACAAGCATGACACAATAGTCCACGAACCACACCTGTTTCATGGTTGTGGTCTACTGCTAACGCTCGAATCTGTGTAGGATTACGACTATCTCGACAAGTCTCATGATTCCCGCATACAGCACAAACCCCACCTTGTCTTTGAAACATGGCTAGATAATCTTCTAGTGTTATACCAAACCGATTCTTAAGAAAAGCATTCTTTCTCTTTTCAGGATTAGCTTTGTTCCAATCCCGACCCAGTTCGTTAACACGATCCTTATTATTTAGACGCCATTTCTTATGACTAGCGGGCTCTGTCATTGGCTTAGATGGCGTACCAGTTACCACCGATGCAAACAACACCAGCACCAACATGTGACGGTCCAGCGGCCAAAGCGTAAGGGCCAGTAGCGCCATTCAACTTAGTGCCAGCAGTAACTTCAGCCGCAGACAGTACGAAGCTGACAGCTCCGGCGCCTGAAGCCGCTTGCTGACTAACCCTAACAGCCGGGCCAAAAGCCTTTGGCGCCTGGGGGTAGTAGGGAGGCCCAGAGGCCAATGCAGCCTGAGAAGGCTGGACAGCAACGGACGGATAGAGGGCCGATACAGCCGGCAGTGTGACGGTAATAGCCTCAACATCTGGCTCAGCGATAATGAAATCACCGGGATCGGCGTTGTGGTTCACGGTGCCAGTAGCGCCGGTCGAGCCGACGAATACTGCCTCACCGAGATACGGTTCTCCGTAGGTAGTCATAGTTACTTTCCTTTGTTTGATGGTTTACGGGAGCGAGCGTTAAGTTTGTATAGCTCGACTTGTGCTCGGGCTACATTGACATAAGCAGGAACGCTCCTGACACCTGCACCGTCAGCCGGAGATACCGGGTTGCCGTCATGCAGCTTCCCAGCATCTAGTCCACTCTTGTTACTCGCCTTGCCGCCATTGTTATCCTCAGTGTCCCCGAGGGTAGCACGGATAGCAGTCTCAGCTTCAGCGACTCCAACACCAGCAGTCTTAAGGCCGTTAGCGCCTTGACCGAGAGCGTCTAGAGCGTCCTTGAGCAGTTGCTCATTGGCGCTCGATATGGTCTTGCCGGCCCGGAGAGACTCCATGATACCGACCACTGCGAAGGTACGGGCTCGGCTGCAATACATAAACTGAGGCTGCGATACCATTCGCTCGTCCATGTACTTCAAGGCCCGAATAGAATCCTCGAAAATAGGCTCGCCCTCTTGTCCTAGTTGGCGAGTGTTCACGTATTCCGTGTACGAAAGCCCAGCAGACCTAAAGGTCGCCTGACCCTCACGGCCCACGATATCGAGCATAGAGGAACGGATCCCTACCGAAGTCATCTTGTTAGCCGGCGACTTCACAACGGAGTTGTCGAATAGCTGAAGCTCTAGAACGCTACGGTCCGAGTATGCTTCGTTCCAATCGTCCTTAGTCGCCCTGAATGAGAACGACATCTTCGAGTAGTCTCCACGCCGAACGCCGGACACTAGGTTCCGGCTAGAGGTATTCTCTACGATGTCGAGTCGAGCTTCACTGCGGAGCCCCCGGCCATCCTCGCCCAAGTCCATAGTGCGTCCAGAGTCAGGGTGCCACGAGGCCAATACATCGCCCTTATGATCTACCAGATAAGGCACATACTCAGATTCCTTGAGGGTCTTGGCGAAAGCTCCCGGCATGATGGTTTCGTTGTACTCGCCCATCCAGTCACGGCACGCATACGCATTACCGGTGGTCGAAGCGTATCCCACGAGGGTAGCTTCAGTCGGGCTCTCACCCTCCGTGCGCACCTGAAAGTCCGCTACTTGAGGCTGCTCGATCTCTCGCAAGGACCAGTGTTTCTTCGGCACTGCGGGGATAAGCTCAGGCTCGGCGGACTTAGTTTCAATAGGCACGTATGTAGTAACGGCCTTCACTGTAACAGCCTTACCAATGTCAATGCTGTTGCCATCGATCGTATATGGCACTGAGAACTTCTCGCCGTCCTGACTGAAGATAACAGAGTCATCATCGAAATCTTGGACGTAAATCCAAGAGTCGTCGTCCTTGTCACCCTTCTTACTAAACTTGGCCGTTACGGCAGTACTCAGGGCGTCCATGAGATCCCCATAGGACTTACCGTCCCGCCACTCTACTTCAGCATAGTGCTCTCGCATTGTGGTGGATTCAGCCTCGGATTGCTCCCGAGTTACTTCCATAACGACATACCTCCTACATACTCAACTCTATCAGATGAATAGAGAGTATGTCCAGTAGTTTCATTAGCTAGCATTGTTGCCTCCTGTGGCCTGGTCGGTAGGCAGCCCAAGAGCTTCAGCGAGCCAGTTAAGGTCGCCATAGTTATTATGTACTGGGTAGCCATTCTGTTCTAAGATCCTATTGGTGTATGCCACCATCTCTACTGCCTCAATCTCCTCAGACCAATCTTCTGGTTGGGAAAACTCTAGAGCATCCGTTTCAGCTAGGATCTCCTGATCGGCTTTAATCTGCTCATCTAGATTAAGCATTGCTGCTCGCCGCCTCAAATATCTTCACGTACTCAGCTGTGAGATCCTTGTCCTCGGGCTCCTCATCGAGCGGATCGTTACCTATTAGCTTCGACCCGGTAGCTGTATCTGCGATGATAAAGCTCCCCTGTGGAACACCAAATAGAGTAGTCTTAGGCATTTAGGATCTCCCTGCTTGTAGTTCCTTCTCATGTTCTTTCGCCCACTTAGCTGTCTTCTGTTTACGAGACACTCTGCCTCCTTGTTTAGGGTTAGTATACAACCCTAAACACAGTTCTGAGTCAGTTAGGGTTACCTTCAGCAGAGGAGATAGCACTTGTCATATCAGCGCCAGGTTCTCGTGGCGGGGCGCCGGCCCAACCGAAGATTGAAGCGTACCCCTTCGCCGCAGCATTGTCAGTCTGGCCGCCAGAAATAGTCCACTCGGTCCACGCCTCGGCAAAGCCTTCGTGCGCATTATTCGTAGCACCATAAGTGCTAAGCCCGCCACGCTCGACGCCTCGTGGCGCTCCTCTGTTTGCTGCGTGCCACGCTGACACTACAGCGGCAGGAGGTTGATTAGATGCAGGAGTGTTTTGAGTAGTGAACTCGACCAAGTGACCATACTCGTGCGTTATCATGTACTGAGCAATAGGCACCGTAGTAGAGACTGGCATATGCCACCCTTCGAGCGAACCTTGGTGCGTTACATCGGTGCTCATAGCCGCAGCATTTACCTGAATACGATCCGGCATAGAGGGAGTTGTATACCCCTCAAGACCGCTGCGCACAGGGTCCAAGTTAGTATCAGTCAGAACGCCATCAGGCCCACGCAGGATTACTATAGGTGCCGTCATCGCAGCCCCGGCATTGTCCGGTTTAACATCAAAAATTGTGCCTTGCCCTTTATAGGGTGATTGTGTAGGAGCCGTTAGCGGGAACCTGTCATGAAGATCGGCCACGGTGCTAAGCGCAATCTGTATGTCCTTATCTGAAGGGAGCGCCATACCAACGCTATCCAGGGTACGATCCGGCAACCCAAGACCGGGCGGAGTAGCTGTAGCCTTATTGATGTTGCCACCGGCAGATTGCAGTTGAGACATTTCCTTATCCGCTACTGCAAAAGCCATCGTGCCATCTGCACACTTCACGCCGTATACGTGTGGATCGGGTATAGTAATACCCATCCCTATAGTCTTGCCCAGAGTAAGATCGGGGTACTGTTGCCTAAAGGCATCCAGCGCGTCCTTACCACTCACTACTGGCAGCAATGGAACTTCGTTGGCGAGCATGGCATCGAGCTTCTCCGAGTCGGAGGCGCCCCTACCGGGCGCTGCCATATTAGCGCTAAAGTTACCAGCGGACTGCGGCGTAGTATTCGACTCATCGTGAACTACAGCCCAGGAGCCTGCCTGACCATGAACATATGTCAGGTTAGTGCCATGACTTGCGTTGTACTGATCGGTGCCCTTTCGCACAGCATCTACCATAAGAGGATAGATACCGGCCTTAACTCCGTCAGCCATAGACTGAACACCAGACCCAATCGCTGCCTGATATAGCTGAACCGTTCTACCTTCTGGAAACTTTGTCGTAGCGTGTGTTATGGCCGGCTGAGTATAAGAGCCAGATCCCTGTATGATCCCTACCATGAACCCATCAATAGTTTGATAAGACTGGTTAGTAGGATCAATGATGTTGTTGAAGAAGTCTCGCTCCTTCATACCGCCAGTCCCGCCAAGAGTATTGTTCGGTGTAGCAAGTTCATCAGTGCCGTACTTAACACCAGCAGCTATATCAATGGCCTTGCCAATACCATTCGTACCGGACATCAGAGTGACCGGATTATTTTCGGTCGAGTTGTCTACCTTGTCAGGCTCAGCCCACTCGGACGGTTCTTTTATCTGGTTTATCTTGGTATACAGCAGAACAGCAGCGCCAGCGTCATTCCTAGAGGGCTGATCCAGTATGGACTTATCGTTCTGAATGTTGAATGGTGAAGGGTTCGGACTAGTAGGAGTCTGTCGAGTTAAGCCAGAGTTATAGTCCTTGAGCACTTGAGGATCAAAATGCAAGATAGCTTGCGTAGCAACAAGCTGCGCTACGATATGCGCCCCGGCAATGTTTGAGCCAACGGGAGTGTTAGGAGATAAAGCAGCGATCATACCGGCTGCTTGATATGCTGACACTACGCCGCCAGTTTCACCCTCAATCTTAGTAGATTCGTTATTGGCCCGAGGATAGAACGTCTGAGAGAGTACGTACTGTTGCGAAGACATTCGGTCGAGATACTTCTCAACCTCATCGGCTCGCCCCTGCTCGTCAGGGAACTTATAGAACTCTGCTTCACCTTCCATCTTAGCCATGAACTTATCGGATATGGCAGGTTCGGTAGCCGTAGCAAGAGAGCCGGCATCGTCCCTACCAAAGTTAGAAGCAGGGATTACGCCTTCGCCATTTGGGCCAACTAGAGCCTTTACCCCGGCGTCCGTATTCGGGTTAGTTACTCCAAAATCCCCGGTACCGTATGACTGTTGCAAAGCGGGAGTCTGAACTGTTCCGTCCTGATACTTGCCATTAGCGTCTACCGCTGGCTGACTTGGATCTGGCGATCTTACTGCCGCTTCTGCGTTATTAAGTATGCCCTGAGCGTTATCCCAGTACGAGTTTTGATTACGGTCCATTGCTGCCTGCGCAGCTTCCTTACCGTCACTATAATTCTGGCTGACCTCAACGACATACCGACCGTCATCCCCAAGCCACCCACCCAGTTGCATATTAGGCTGAGACAATAGGCTTTGGTTAGCCGCAACATACTTCTCTATAGCAGCATCGGTCTTAGGGTTAGCAGGATCGACAAACAACGGAGCCACTACACCGCCAACATTGAACCCAGTTTGCGGACTAGTACCATCGTTATTGAGCGTGAACCCCATAGGATTGGCGTTCAAAAACGCTATAGTGGAGTCCTGTGCCGGGGTATTGCCAGTGGCACTGTCACTATCCTTACTGGCGCCGGGGTTATCCTGATCCTCGAAGTACCCATGCCAGCCGTGACCCTGTTCCTTCTGAGTCTGCTCCTCAACATTGAGTCGCTCCTGCACTGCCCATGGGGGGACAATAACGGTCCTCTCGTTGCTTTCAGGAGCAACGTATGGCTCGTAATCGCCTCGTGCTGATACATTCCAGGGCAGTGGTTGCATTTGCATTTAGGACTTCTTTGGACCGGTTGGACCTGTGTTCGGTAGTGCCGCCGCCTTTGCAAAGGTACTGGCGGCAGTACCGGGCGCCGGCTCATTACCGGCAGGCTTAGGAGTAGAAGGCATCGGCGTATTAGAGGCAGCGCCAGTGTCAGCACTAGGGGGATTAGCAGCAAGAGCGCCACCGCCGACGAGCATGAAGTCCGAGTGAGCCGAGTTGATCGGTCCCCATAGAGAGTCTGCGCCCTTCTCAGTAGAGACAGGCAAACGCAAGTACTCACGGCACTCATTAGGTGTAGCTACTGCCGCCATACGTAGAGCGTTAATGAACTCTCCGAGCATTTGGTCATTAGTCTTAAACAGGTCAGCAACGTTTCGACGCACGTAGTAGCCTGCTGGAAGCAGGCTGGTATACATCCGGTCAATCCTGCGGGTATATCCAGAGAGGGAGAACAGGGCGAAACCCATAACCATCTCCTGAAGTCCTTTGCCATAGACCTCGCTCCCTCCGGCAGATACGTCACCAACAAGGTGGCCCGGTACGCCATAGAACCCACACAGGTCAGCTCGGCTAAAGGCCCTCGCCTCTAGCAGCTGGGCCGTTGCCGGATTAACGCTTATCTGCTGCCACTTAGCATTTGAGTCGAGGATCATGGGCGTATGGCTCTGTCCGAGCCCGCCGTGTCGAGTCATGATTTCTTTAATCATGCGCTCTTTGTCTTCCTGCTTCATAGGCTTGTCGGTGGAGTACATACCGGAAGGGCTCATGCCCTGGGCAAAGTACCGGGATCCGTACTCCTGCATCGCTATCGGCAACCCGAAACCCATAGCACCGATTTCAATAGGATTCAGCCCAACAAGCCCCTGAGGTAGGCTCATCCACGGTACGTGAACGATGTCCCGAGTCGGTATGATAGGCCCGATGTCTGAGCCTATTCGGTACTGCCTAAAGCCTTTTTCTATGTTCACTCTCATCTGTGCGGGGTTAAGGATCTCTACCTGTGATGGCATGTCGTTAGGGCCTTGACGGTCCACGATATGAAAGTAGGAGTTACCGTTGAGTCCAAGCGACATGATGAGGTTGAAGTCTGCCTGCTCTCGATCTATGTCGGCGCAAGGATCATGCACCACGTCAGGAGGATCGACCTCGGGATCCTTATAAGAACGCTTGTTGCCCGACTGCCGGTGGACATGAATCTGTAGCCCTCCTACGGCGTCCCCTAGTACCCGCAGACAAGAGGCTACAGTCATGATCCCTAGCACGCTACGCTCATTGACAATGACGCCAGCTACCGCCTGGTTGTATACGGACGGGGGTGGAATAGCGGCGGGGTCCGAAAACCAGCCTCCCCACCCGCCTGCGGATAAGGGCATTCCTCGCTGTTGAACCAGGTCTCGCCTCTGCGTTATTGTCATTTGTGGTGCCACTTCTTTCTAAGGCGCGCTATAGGGTGCGGCAGCCGAGGAAGTTTTATGAATATCGGATCCCCGTAAATGAACTCTGCTGCTACGATGAGGGCAGTAGCCCCTATGATTAGGGCCACGCCCAAGCCTGCGATGAGATACACGCCGGTAACACACATAGCGGCGCCGGCTATCTCAAGATGTTGTCCTATATTAATGGGCAGTTTGTTGGCAGGTCGAGCGTACTCGGGCAGCTTCAACCATTCTTTGAACGTAATCATGCAAGCCTCTCCTACTTGAACTGATTGGGCGTGAGATAGTCGGCCTCGGTAATGATCTTCGGCAGCCGTATATACCGGTCATCGCTATCATCATCGGGCTCGTCCTCCCTGTAGTCTTCTGTGAACGTAACGTCCACGTATTGAGACTCCAAGCCAAGCTCCTTCGCTCGCTGTAGCGCCATGACGACGCACACTGCGGCATCCACATATCCGGTGGACTTCTGGTTAACCTTCTGGATTCTGGGCTCTAGAGGATCCTTTACCCAGGCGTTTGACATGTGCTTCGCCAGGTCAATGCTCCCATCTTGCTCCAATAATCCCCGCTGTATGTCCTCATAAAGGCGCTGTGTGGCCTCAATAATGAACCGGCCTCGCTGAGGGAACTCTACTATGGGTAAACCTTCCTCCTGAAGTACCTCAAGGTCTGATACCCATAGCTTAGGGTCAGCTGCAACCTCTAGTACCTGCCAATAGCCGGCGACTTCACGGAGCTTATTCATGACTTCGACTCGTGGTACCCGCCAGGCGTTGTCCTTATAGGGTTTCTCCCATATCTGGACTAGCTGAACGAATGGAACTGGCCTGTCTACAGTCACTGCGACAAGTGCTGTAGCGTCCCCGTCGAACGATCCATCGAACCCCAAAACGACACGATCATGGGCAGGAATAAGGTAGTCATCCTTGCGCATTAAGGAGGCCCATTTACCGGCAGGAAGCCAGCGCTCGATGTCCACGAGCACCACCTGATTGAAGTAGAAACGCTTGGCGACATACTCGGGAGTGTCAGGGTCTTGGATCTCTTGATACAAGCGCTCTGGATCTACCCAGTAGGATCCGCCTCGGGCTATTTTGATAGCGTCCGTGACTTCCTTGTAGTTCGATAGATCCTTAACTTCAGGAGCTTCGAGGGAGTCGTACCATACGCCGGCTACATCGCCCTCATTGACTGCAGTGTATGTAGCCTCTGCTACAGATCCTTCGCCGGGCTTATGTGCGTTGGTGATCTCAAGAGAACGACCGGAGCCATCCCTGGCCTTTCCCAAGTTACGACGAATAACTCGGGCCATCTCAATGCCCTCATTGTTTTGGAGCCAGTGGTGAGTTTCGTTGAGGACACAGAAAGAAGGTCGGGGTCCTTCGAGTGCTCTAGGGCTCGACGTGACCGCCTTGATGGTGCCTTTTCCACCACGGACATAAATGATTGTTTTGCCAGCATCGACCTTAAACTCCTTCTTGAATGCGGGGCTTATCATCCCCGGAAACAAGCTTGTTGTATTACCAGTCTGTTCCTCGGACACAGCCGCTAACTGTACGAGGGGCATTGGATGTTGTGCGCCTATCGGCATACCCGCAGCATCGAAACCGCCGAACCTACACGGACCGCACGCCTCTACTAAAGAGAGTGCGGCTAGCATTGGATCCTTACCCCAGCCTTTACAGCGACGTATTACTCCACGTCGATATACGAAGCGCCCATCATCGTCAATCTCATACCAAGTGAGAACCATCTTTGCCTGTTCGTCCGTGTACTTCCACGGAGTCCCGGCATCAGGACCATCAGGCTGTAAAATCCACTTTGTTGACCAATCCAAAATACCCCAACCAAGCGTTCTGTTGTCTGGAGGGATAGGCCTATGAGTCTCAGGCATTTAAAAACCTATCAGCAGTCCTGATTGCGTGGCAGTTAGCGCAAACTACATCGCACTTTTCTGCTTCGGCTATAAGGCGAGCGAGCGTTGTCATTTGATCGGCTATGCCGAATAGCTTCGTGGTACCAGGACGGTGATCGAACTCTAGAGCTTCCGCTCTTTCTCGATAGTCACAATCCTGGCAACCGACGATTAACTTGTAAAGACGAACTATCTCTACATATTTCTTCTGCCACTTCTTAGTAGCAGCAAGAGATAGTTCTTTCCGTTTAGCTGGATCTCTATATGGCATAGATCCCCCAACCTAGCGTTCGATTATCAGCGGGCAACTGATACATAGCGTTCCTTTATGCTGACCAGACTTCCATTGTTGCAGGGCCGGTGTTCGTACCCCCCGGTATCCCTGTTGCGCCCTGACAGGAAATGTAAATCGATTCTGAGACCTGGTTGGCATATGCCCAGTCGTATTGATAAACCGTTCCACTTACGAGGCCTGTGATCTTGAATACAAGTGATGGTGATGTATCGATTCCATTACCGACATATCCCGTATCGCCCACCTGAGCATGACTCGTATGATCCAACAATGCCCAGTTGCCCCTTGATCCAGCAGTCAACTGACAAGAGGCCGATAAACGTATAAGGACATCGCCGGATGCTGGTGCTGTGAACGAGACAGTCAGATTCGTCGTGTCGACAGCTACGAGTGTTGGTGATGAAGTTGTTTTAACATCGCTCGAAGTTGGTGCATATACGACGCTGGCGAGCAGCCCCCCGCCGCCACCGCCCCCGGCACCTGTCGCACCCGTAGCGCCAGTAGTTCCGGC